>OFOU01000192.1_pt1 | contig 58339 bp, 78 predicted proteins | sample 1542061 | NCBI WGS metagenome assembly OFOU01 (sample SAMN04209239, study PRJEB22552) | human gut metagenome | biome: gut; material: feces | host: Homo sapiens | place: USA: Oklahoma
GTATGGTGATGCACTGGCAATCAAAAATGCCATCATAAATATGTTTATGAATGATTCATCTGCCGCCCGCCCAGCCGGAAGTATGACGTTGGATAGATTGTACTGGTGGGAACATAATTGCCCGAACGGTCAATATTCCCCCGCTAAAGTCTTTCGCGCCCTGCAATTTTCACCTATGGACACACCGCCATATTACAAGGTTGAATTGCTTAATCTTCCAGGATTGGAACCTGAAGTGATAGAAGGTTGGTAATATTCTATAATATGGCAAGCCCCTCTTCCGCTTATAAAAACGGCCGAGGGGCTTGATTGTAACAAAAAAAATCACAAAATACTTTTATCTCCGATGTAAATATCTCTAAATGCATTACCAAATCAGTTCCACATATAGTCTTCTTATCAATTTCCATACTATATATAGCGCTTGATTTTTTTAGTACATTTGTTATAATAACGGTACAAGGAGGGATGATATTATGTACGGCTATAATTCGTATGATAGTTACGGCTATAGACTTAAACATTACTTTGTCTCCGGACTTTCAAAAATTATGGATTTAAGGAATCTAAATCGAATTGATTATCCACAGTATATGACAGATGCGGAAGCTAGTAATTTCGACATGAATGAATTAAAAAAGGATTTTGAAATTGTAGGAAATGATATGAGGAAGGTTCTTGATTCTTATGGAACAGAACATCCAGTACGATAATGAAATTGCAACTGCTGAAACATCTGCAAGTATGGATGCTGCTTCGAACACGGGCGAGGGTTACTTAATAGCGCAGGCGATACGTTCAGAGTTTTCTGGACCATTGCCACATCCTGAAATTCTTGCAAAGTATGAAGATATACTCCCAGGAGCGGCAACAAGAATATTGGAGATGGCAGAAGAACAGGCTAACCATCGAAGGTTTATGGAAAAAAACAGTTTGGATCTTGCCGGGCGAGATGCATTACTTGGCATTATTCTTGGTTTTATAATAGCCCTATCCGGTATTGTAGGAGGTATATTAATTATCATTCTTAACCCAGACTCTTTTGGAGCCGTTGTTAGTGGAAGTGCTATTAGTGGATCATCTTTGGTTGGAATAATTAGAACTTTTGTTATTGGTTCTAGGAAGCAAAAGAACGAAAAGCAAGAAAACGAAAAATAAGGGCTATGCCAAAATTAGGGTCAGAGATAATTCTGGCCCTAATTTTATAATAAAATCCCCTATTCTACTTCCCATATCTCCAGTCCACCATAGCCTCCCGGCCGCTCATGCCAGCATGCCCCCTCCAGCGGACCTCCCGGCGTCTCGTCAAAGTAATACCAGTCTCCCGGTTCATCCGGACCGATGACGCTGCTACCATTCCATTTCTGCCATCCCGTCAGCATGTAACCGTCTTTCCCGAACAGATACCAATGGTGGTTAATCATCAGCCATTTATTAACTGCATAGGTGCCGTCTGCCTGTACATAACGGTATCTGCCCAAAGTATCTTTCTCCCAGCCCGGTGTGAAACCGGCTGATTTAAGCGCGGCTTTAAACTCCTCCCAGGTATGTCTCGTGTGGTTATAGACAAAAGGATTCGGGCAGATTTTACCGGTAACATCATAATGTCGGATGACCTTATCCGCCGGCACGTTGTACTTGTCCATCAGCTCTCTGGTAAGCTCCACGGCTGCCGTCACCGTCGCGTCCTCAAAGTACCAATCCCGGCTGGTTGCCGCCTGACTTCCTTTGTTTCTGACACACAGCTCAATTCCGATACTGTTGGAATTGCGGCACTCGGAATGCTTATATATACCATCCTTACGGCCGCTGTGCCAGGCTATATTTTTATCTTCCACGCTTTGCCAGATGCTACCATCAAAATCAACATAGTAGTGGGCGCTGGCGCCAATATGCTCACTGGCATAATACTTGCAATTGGCTTTTGCTCCGCCTGTAGCCCCTACATAATGGATTACAATGTACTTGATACGGCTAATCTGACCGTCGTTATAATTGTATGGGGTAAGCAGTTTATTAATCTTCATCGTCCACTCCCTCCTGACCATAAAATCCCATCGTATCCGGGTCTATGGCCGCCCGGAAGTCCTCCAGATTCTCTGCCGGTGCCGCTGCCACTTCGGTCTGCAGCTGTTTAAACCACTTTTCTCCAAGTTCTCTGCTCTGTTCACTCTGTACCATTATAACCTCCTATTAAAAAAGGCCCGGGACATCCTGGGCCTTATGCACTGTTGCGATATCGCAACTTATACTGTCTCTTCCACCGGCGCCTCTGTCTGCTTTTACTGATTGTCTTTAAGCTGCTTGTACATCTGATTAATACCTGTAGCCGCAAGGCCTGATACCGCACCGACAGCCGCCGCGTTGATGATATCTGTTGCCGGGTAATCGGGCATCGTATACATGCCTACAACGCCCAGGGCGGCCCCAATTACGCCGCAAATAACCGGCAGCCACTTGTTGTCTACCGATGTCGCTTTGACGGCCATAGCGGCCAGATAACACAGTGCTGTAATTCCTGCTACACTTGCAATTCCAAAATCCATAATTATTCCTCTCATTCATGTGCCTGCTGGTTGATGTGTTTCTCTATTTTATTGATAGCTTCTGTTACGGGGCCATTGCACCCCTGTTCTTTCAATCCCTTTAAGCAAGCCAGTACTCCATAGGTAAGCAGGCACTGTTCTGATTTTATTTGCTCGATTTCTTTGTCTTGCTGATTTCGTTTCAAAACCCAACGATACCCGCCGAAAATGGCCGAAAAAATGGCAGCCAATGCTGTCATTGCACTGGCTACCGTTATAATTGTATTTGTGTCAATATACATGGTCACCTCAGTGACAGGACAGCCCCAAAGGGCCGCCCTGTCCATTTTAATGTCGCAACTATTCTGCTGCTGGTCCAGTCGCTGCGGGTGTTTCCGGATGCTTTAACGGCGGCTTGCTTTTCGCCAGCAGCTCCGGTTCTGCTCCCGGCCCTTTCGCCGGCGGAGTCTGCGGATGGTCATACCCTCCGCTCCCCTTCGCGATTAAGTCCGGGTCCCCAGCTGGGCCATTAATACCAACATCACAAGTACAGTCCGTGTCCGGTATTAAGTGTTTGTAGTGGTTTGCATCATTGATTTTGTGTTTCTTACAGTTTGTCATAGTCTTAATCTCCTTTTCATGGTTTGATTTATAAAATAAGGGAGAGCCAATCGGCTCCCCAGGTTACTTATTATTCTTTATTGATTAACTGGCTGAAAACCTGGTGTAGGCCGGTACTGGCAAGTCCTGTTACCGCCCCGTACACGATACTTTCCAGACTGACCGTTCCGACGGCCACACATCCAATAGCCGACCACCAGGCAGGCCACTATGGTATGTAATGCTGTGTAATAAATGTTAAATCCATCTTTTCCTCCTTCGCTTTAATGGAATATCCCCTGCTGAACCGCATAAAAAAAAGAAACTGACCAGGGCGGTACCCACCATGCCAATCAGGCCATAGATACTCCTTGTCTGTTTCTCCAATTTTTCGCAGAGATTGTCAATTTTTACGTCCCGAGCTGCCTCATGCAGCTCCAGTTTGTCCAGTCGATCCGCATGATTATTAATGCGTATTTCGTGGGTGTTGATTTTGTCGGTGATTAATTCTTCATTCACATAGGATACCTCTCTTTCTTGATTATAATTCGCCTTACCGCCAGCAAACGCTCTCCGTAAAGGCTATTCCTACACCTTGTACGGAAAGACAGTTACTGGGACGTTTGAAGGATATGTTACGTCGCCATACACATTTCTTAAAGGCGGTAGTAGCTCCCCAGTTGACAATACAGGCGGGGCAACAGCAATTAAAAAGTTTTATGGTTTTAATACTGTTGCCACAAAAATGACGTCTGGCGCTCAGATTAACGGCTATGGTATTATTGTATCCAATAATGAATATGGTATTGTCGGGACTGCATCAATACGATTTAACAATGCAGTAAATTTAAGTGCATATAAGATACTTGATGTATCAGACTTGACCGGGACATATTTTATATGTTTTGAGGTTTCCGGCAATGTAAATGTTGTATCAAGCAGCAGATCTTGCATCGCCCACAAAACCGAAGCAATACTATCTAACTCTTAATTAGTAGTTAAACAATACGGTATTTATGAATTTGACAAAGCGAATACACAGTTTCTACCACCTTGAGAGTAGTCCCGCTTTGTTGTATAACTCGATATATAAACAAAATACATTCCAGATAGCCCAGTAACATCTAATACTACCACAACGTCTTTAGAAGAGGGAGCTACTTCCACTTCGTTACTATATGTTATACCTGTTCCGTTACTATTAGTTGCCACACCGATTTTCGCCTTCGCGCTACTACCGGCAGAAGTAGTAAAAGCACTTGCTATAGTAAACTTTAAATACTTATAATCGGTTAGGTTAACAGCCGTATTAAGTCTTAAAACAACGGTTTGATTACTATGGCTGTTAAAGTTTATTTTTTTATCACTAGTAAATAACACCGAACCAGTGTTAGAGCCAGACAAAATAGTTACTCCTGTTTCATTTCCAGTAACATTTGTAGGCGTATTAACAAAAATTTGCATCGTCCCAGTAACTGTCTTTCCGTACAAGGTGTAGGAATAGCCTTTACGGAGAGCGTTTGCTGGCGGTAAGGCGAAGGCTGGAATGGTGTAATTGCTTGTCATGTATTTGCCAGAACAGTTTGCAGTTACTGTCGATGTGGAGGGTGTCAATGTTCCTCCCGCCTGGCTGGGAATCGTGCCGGTTATTTTACTGCCATTCACCCATGCCGTTCTTCCGGCAAGGATATGCCCGGCTGCCGAATCGCCAGGTGTCTGGCTGGCCAGGCTTTTTGCAGTCACTTTTCCGCCACCGCCATGTTTTCCTTCTGGGATTGCCACCGCAGAGCCGGCTGTCAGTTCCTGAAATCCCCAGTCCCCCTGATTCTTCATCGTGCCAACCAGTGGTTCCCCGTCCTTATCCACGATTACTTTGCTCGCCAGGACATCCTCTGCGCCAGCTGTTATTACATCCAGGTCGGCGCCGCCTCCTCCTCCAGACATCCATATTTTTCCCATACTCTACACCCCCTTCAGTCCAACTTTGCAATCTGATACCGGCTTCTTGTACACTTTAAATGTAGCCGTCCCATTTCCCAATGTCGCTGTTCCGCTGGTGATAATACCAAATGCCTTCATGTACGCCTTTTGGATGGCGGCACTCGCCCCATCGGCCAGCGCACTGACCAGGATCGCTTCCAGGTCGGATGTAGCTCCTGTTACATTAACAGTTTGACTAAACGGAGCAGCGCTACCTGTCCAACCAGATGCCGTTAATGTCACTTCTGTTGTGTGATTAATGCGGTTAATTTCCTTGTTCGTGGCATTAATATCGTTTGCTCCGAACTTGTCACCATCCTGTGTGTATCCTGTCTCGTCTGCGATTCCGGACGTCCCGTCAGCATTCTGGGTAATGCGCCACTTCCTCGCCCCGTCATACATGGCGTCCTTGTAGTCTGTTTTTAGTACCATTTTAAAAAGCACCTCCATTTAGCGTAAAGGCCAGCTTCTTCCGACCGTTAATCCTGCTCTGAATATTGTTATATATAAAGCGGCATGCCTCTTCAATCCGGTTCAACTCCCGCCAGTCGATAAATGGCTGGTTATCATAAAAAGTTTTCCTATTTCCTACCGCAAAAGGATATGTCCCAGCGCAGACATGGTCTATATTGGCCTCAAAGCGGTTAATTTCATCTGCATGGAAGCCGTAATCCTGATATGTCTTATCCTCCCCCATGTCCTCAAGGTCAAAATCCGGCCAGAGGGTAAGGGCTTGGACCCGTATCTCATTGATGTTGCCCTTGATGCGATTGTAGTCACCGATATTAAAATAATCACTGTCCTGCCAGTCGGTTTTTGGCTGTTGCCACATTGCTCATATCCCTCCTTGCCTTCATGCTCCCAGACAGAGCACCGTTAAAATTAAGCGTATGATCGTAAATCCTCAGGAGCAAATCCGCCACATACCGGTTCTCTAAAAACACAATATCGCTTGCATCTATCCTCGGTTCTCCGCGATAAGTCAGCGCATATTCCCGATCCGCTTTCATGTAATCGCCGATCCAGTCCGCCAGATCTGCAGCATGTCTCGCATCTGACACAAGCGGGTTCTCCCACATCTCCAGACTGCCGGTTGGATTCAACTGTCGGCTGACCATTGCCTTCAATTTTCCATATTCCCTACCAGTTATTGCCACCTCAGCCACCCCCTCCACGCCGGTTACTTCCACGGTAGCATAATAACTGCTTGATTCCACAATCTCTGCCGTTTGCCCAGCCTGCGGCTCTGTGATAACACAGGACAGATCATATGACGGGGTCGAAAAGTAGAAGGTGTAACGGTTGTCTATCGCAGACAACGTAATGGTTTCCTTCGCCAGTTCCTTTTGTTCATCTACCGGATTGTACAGGGTCCGCATCACCTGCAGCTCCCTGGTTTTCTCTACCTGTGTTCCCTTCGGTGTCTTCGTCAGCTCATGGCCATATTCCAGCACATAATCTGTACTGTCGCCAAAAGAAATATGATTCAGCACAACCCTGTTATCCGGGCAGCCTCTGGTAAATTCCAGGACCAGCCTGTCAAACTCTGGAAATTCATGACTAATAACCGATAACGCCTCCAATACGGTTACACTGTAGCTTTCCTGAAGCTCGTCATTATAATAAGCATGAAATATCATCTGCTCCGGATGATTTCGCCCAAATTCCATCGTCAGGCCGAAGCATTTAAACGCAACCTCCAAAACAATGGTAATGGTTGGATTCTCCGAAAACAGGCCATTCTCATCAGCTGTTTCCTCCGATATATAACCGGTATCCAAGTAAGCAGTTCCCTCAGCCTGCCGGGGCAGAAAATATTGTGTCGGCCTTGCGTCCGAATAGTTACGGACGGGCATCGCGTAGTCCGCCTTATCTGCTCCATTCAAAACGGCGCCGGCATGTGAAAAATAGGTTTCATTGTCTGAGTTGGCAACCATATCCGGAATAAAACTGGATTTCAAATAAATATCTCCGGAGCGGTCCTGATACAGGATGCACCGGCCGGCATTTGCAATAATCTGCAGCGCTTCCTTATGTGTAACCACAGGCATAGGATTTTTCACTAATACGTTTTTTAAATATGGGTCTAACCAGTATGTCCGGTAATCCACGCCAGCATCGCCAAATACGTCTGTGGCCAAATCATACAGGCTGATACCAGACTCCCGGTACAGCCCCTTATAATATGTCGCGTTCATTCCGTCAAAACGGTCGGACGCAGAAAAACTCATTTCTTCATCATCCGCAGACCATTCTTTTAGGGACACTGTAGCTCCTGGCAACCACTCCACTGTCCCGTCATCCAACTCTTGGCCATACAGCACCGATATCTCCTGCCCCGGCTCCAGGAAATTCACCGTACTTTCGCTGTTCTCCACATCATAGGCGCGGTCTTTGTTTTCCACCGTCAGGTCAAAGTCAATTGTCGGCAGCTCATCTGATATGGGGCTGATATGTTCCTTCTTGCTGGCCGACTTGATTTTCTTATTATCAAAGTAAATGCCGATCCCCATCGTCAGTTGCTGGATGCGGAACCGGCTTTGGCCGTTTATCATGGCTGACGGTGTAAACCGCAGAAACGTGGTCGCATTAAAAATCTCTTCCGTCACAAAATGTCCGTCAGCATTCCCAATTATCTCCACTGTGTTATTGTCAGATTCAATTTTAAAATCAACCGGATACGCCTTGCCAAACTCCACAGTCAGCCCCTTAATGTCATACTGAATCGGAAAATGAATCAGTATGCTTCCCAGTAGCCCCTCCGTCACAATACCAGCATTTAGCACTACATCTGAACGGTTCCGGGGAAGGAAGTACATGCTGCCATCCACCGTGCTGTAATCTTCGTCGCAAGTGGCGTATAGTTCAGACACCGAATAATTGTCCAGGGGCCATTTTAGATTACTGTAGTAGGCGTAATTGGTCGGATTCGGAACAAAAGCGGAAGCCTGGGCTTCCTGGTTAATCAAACCGATTGTCACTCGCACGTAGGAACGGTTACGATACTCCTTTTTCATTTCCGCTTTATAGGCTTGGCTGCATGCCTGCATTACTCCATCACCCCACAATCCACAATATTCACCTTGCAGTCTCGGTACCTCGTCGGAAGGCCATCGGAATCAAATTCTATCGGCGTAGCCGTCCGGTTCCCGGGATACATCCGAATCGTTATCCAATCATTATGTACCATGTCGGGTATCCGGGCCGTTACCACAAATTGTTTAAACTCTTGCAGCATGGCGGACCAAGTAGCGGCGTCCAAAAACTTCCACTGCAGAGCGTCAAACTTATACTGGTCCCGCCCCACCTTCTGGCCGACGAACTCGCCATTCGCGTTTTTACCGTCACTTACGTTCGTAGCCACTACCAGGTTTCCTCCAATATCGGGGGCGGGAAACTCCCGGCCATTGATTGTAATTACTGCCATCTCACCGCCTCCTTACGTAAATCCATAACCCGTGCGCTTCTCTAAATCTTTCAGTTTCTTCCGGATTTCCCGGATGTCGATGTTGACAACCAAATCCAGATTTTCGATTAGTTCGATTATCTTTTTCAGCAGTTCCACCATAATAGCCAAATGCTGCTCACTTGCGTTGTCTGTTCCGGATGTCATTGCGACAGCTCGATTGACCATCTCCTGCATTATATCCTCTTGTGTATATGCCGGTGCCGTGCTACCGACCATTGCAAGCGGCGGAGCTGCATGATTGGCCGCATTTACTATTGTGGATACCAACGGCGCAATTGCACTTCGCATGCCGCCCTGCACTGCCCTGGCAATACCCTCGGTAATCTGCATGTTATTGGCCACGGCTGCGCGGCCTCCCCAACTGCCGACCATTTCAGGAATTCCGTCCTCCCGCGCCACAAACATCTGGCCAGACCGTGGGAAGCCACCACTGGCATGACCGGAAATTTCACTGGCTGGACCGGTGGAAGAACCGCGGCTGCCGCCGCTCTTTTTAGATTTACTACCACTATCACTATCTCTGTCTTCTGCTTCTTTGGACTTCTTGAATATATTTTTGACGGTGTCACAAACGTCCTGCCAAATCTGTTTAACTGTATCTACAATGCCTGAAAGCCACTCTGTTATTTCCTCCCAAACAGCCTTTAAACCGTCCCAGAGTTTATTCATGACGTCTTTACCGATTTCCACCATTTCATCCAGTTTAAAGACGTCCTTAATTTTCTTCCAGATGTCCTCAAACCACTCTTTGATGGCGTTCCACTTTTCTTCAACAGTAGAACGGACATTGTCCCAGATTTCGGAAAGCTTATCGCGTAAAGCTCCAAATACCTCCGTAGCCTTATTCTTTATGGCATTCCAGATTTCTTCCGCGAAGGACTTTATATTATTCCAGATCAGTCCCCAGAGACCTTTTATGGTATTGAGTACCGTGTCAATACATAATTTAATTGCATCAAAGGCAACCCGAACCAATGCCTTCATAGCTTCCCAACAAGACGAAAGGAATTGCTTAATTCCATCCCAAGCCCGTTCCCAATCCCCGGTAAACACGCCTATCAGAAAATCTAATAGACCTCCAAGGGCATCCAAAACATTGCCGATTACTTCCGAAACACTATCTGAGAAAGTAAAAAAATTATCTATAGCGGTTTTTAGGTTGCTGGCGATTATCGGTGCTATGTTATTGATAAACCATGTGATGAAGGGTTGTAAGACTGTCTCCCAAACCGTCTGTATACACTCTGTTACCTTTCCGGCAAACTCGCCGAACTTTTCGATAAGCGGCTGCAAAGTACTTGTATTAAACTCAGCAAAACGATCTGCCGCGTTTTGAATAACCGGAAGAATATGTGTATTAAATGCTTCTAATGCACTTTTTGCAATATCCGATAGCCCTGTTTTGATACTTTCAATCAATGGTGAAATATTTTTGTTGTATACATCTAATACGGTGTCTACAAACTTAGAAAACGTCTCACTGATTGAACCTGTTATAGTCTGAACCGCCGCCAAAATTCCATTGAACACTTCTTTAAATCCAGAGCTATTTTCGATAATTGGTGCTGTTATTAAATCCAGCATATCACGGCCGAAAGCGCCTCCCAATTCAAGCGCCCCCATAAAGCCGTTAGAGAAAACAGCTATTATATCAGCAGTAATCTGTTTTGCCGCATCGCTCCGGAACACGGAAAAAATATCCGCAGTGGCCTCCGAAAAGCGACCAGATATCATAGTTATATCACTTCCGATATCAAACATTGATACCAGGAAATCTTTTATTCTGGGACTATTTTGCTGTAGATATTTGTCAATTCCCCCCAGTAGATTATCTGCAATCGTAGCCCCCACAGAGGCAAAGCTTCCAGCTATCTTTCCCAGGTTATACGAGAACTGTTTCGCAAAGTTGTCGGCGGCTTTCTTTACTGCCGGATCCGTAAAAATATCCTTCAGGCTTTTTTTGATTCCATTAATCGAAGACTGGATGCTATCCAGAACCGATGTGTCACCAAAGCCAATTTTAAACCCATATTTAAAAAGGTCGGCCAGCTCCTTCGCCTTGTCAATCAACGCTTGGTACTTGGCATCCATCTCGTCGACCGGAGAGGTGTCAATCTCTCCCATGTCAAACTCATCTGCGTCGTAGCCTCCACCGGCCCCGCCGCCTCCTGAACCAGAATCTGATGGCTGAATAATATTCAGTTCATCGATACCTGTTGTCGCACCTTTGATGTCCTTTGCTGCTTTCTTGGCAGCTCCACCGGCTCCGCCCATTGCAGCGCCTGCGTTGTCTGCTGACTTCGCCACGGCCTCCATACCGGCCGCCGCCACCGATGCGCCGCCTCCGGAACCCTTTTTACCGGAGATCAGGTTTGTGAAGGCCTTGAAGGCGTTGGCCAAAGACATCAGCTTGCCGATAATCGTATTGATTACCTTGATGACCGGCGTAAGGACATTGATAAGCCCCTGTCCAATTGTGGCTTTAAAGCTGTCAAATTGCAGTTTCAGTATTCGGACCTGGTTGGCCCACCCATCAGCCGTGCGGACAAAGTCCCCGGATGCCAGGGTAAGCTGGTCTTGCACAAACTGATACCGCAGGGCTACCTTCTCCGCTTCGGACATTTTAGCCGTTACCTTGCCGTACCCATTAGCCAGGGCATAGCTGTCAAGGGCACTCTGCGTCATGACAATGCCCAGGTCTTTAAGGGTTTCCGTTTCTCCTGTGAACACGGATTTCAGCTTTGTATAGGCCTCGTCCTGACTGATGTTGTAAAACGACGCCACGTCGCCAGCCAGCCCCGTCAGTGCCGTGGCCATCTCATAAGCTTGCTTTTCGCCAAAGCCGAATGCCTTCGACATCGCTCCGAAGGTTCCAGTGAACTTCTTTGCCATCGTCTCTGATAAACCAAATTGCACCGCCGCATTCTTTGCGAAGTCATCAATCTGCTTTGACATGCGCGGGAACGTTACATCAACAACGTTCTGCACTTCCTGCAGGTCGGAGCCCAATTCGATACATTGTGCCCCAAAGTCTATCAGCTTCTTAACTGCAAAGGCAGCCGCCAGAGCTGCACCAGCTTTCTTAGCCAGCCCCTGGATACCCTTCATCTGCTTGTCAAAATCGTTTTTATTTACTACAAGGTCAAGACCAATCTGACCAACGCTGTCAGCTGCCATTTACATCACCTGCCTTTATCTCAACCACCTCCGCATATTGCCGCCATCATGCTTTCAAGATAGTTCATCTGCAGCTCATAAGTCTGCGGCTCCTGTCTGGTGCGTTCCGCCTTCCGGTTCCGCCAATCGTCATAAATCCGCTTCTGCTCCCTGGTAAAATGCTTGATTACATCTTTATCTGTCTCCGACCGGATGGCCACCATGCGCCCCAGGGCAGTTTCCGGGGCCATTCCGGCCAGAAGGGATTTAAACTCATCCCAGGAGACACTCTCAAACTCTTTCGTTCTGATGCGCAACCCGTACTGTGATAAGAAACTGGATATAATCAAGTCCCAGTCTCCGAATAAATCATAGTACGGGTCACTGCTCTCCCGGCTGTTCATCCTCCCCTATAATCAGTCCGACTGCCTCCTGAACGACGACAATCAAGTCATTAAATCCCAGCTTCAGTTTCTCGATTTCTTTCTTGGATTTTTCAGGAAACATCAAATCATATGTTTCCAGTATTTCATTTACTCCCGGCTCTGCGTCTCCCATCAGTCCCATGACTTTCAGCATTGTTGGGGCGTCTGCATTTACCTCCAAGTGTTTTCCCTTAATCACCAGCGATGGGTTTCCATCAAATGTCAGTTTCTCGGTAATATCAACCACTTTTCCCATTTTCTTTCTCCTTTACGCTGCCGGCGTGAACACAGGCTTACCATAGCAGGTTACTTCAAATTCCAGTGCATCCAGTGCTGTGCTGTCCCCACCTCCGGGTGTCGTTACGTTTACAACGCAGTCAAATTTCATCTTTGCACCGGATACCATTTCCCACTCAAATTTCGTCATTGCATCCTCGCCCATGCATAATGCAAGGCTGGCAATATAATCGTTGCCCGGATCGCCCACGCTTCTTTTTCCCTGAAACGAAAAGCTGAGCTTCTTTCCTGTCACCGCTGACTTCGCCCATCCCTCCGCATCCATTGCATACCACTCTTCCGTTGTTCCATCAATCGTCGGTGCAAAGTTGGTTAAATCTTTCGGCACTACCATTTCCGCGTCTGTACTAAGCAGACCGGCCGTACCAAACTTAAATTTGTTATTATGTACCGGATATACTGTTCCGTCCATTTATTTCCTCACTTTCTCTGATAAATAAAATCCAGCCATATCACATATTCGTACACCCCACAATCATCCGTACCGACGTCCTGCGGTTCCGGAACCATCAGGCGCAGATAATTGATGTGGGTGCCTCCTATGGACAGGCTGGTTACACTTTCAAGTTTCTCAAACAGCTCACAGGCTGCTGCTTCAGCCGCTCCCTTGTCCTTGCTCCAATGCACAAGCAGGGATATCGGCTTTGTGTCATAGGTGGTGCAGTCCAGTCCTCCGAGTGCAATATTAGGGCTGCCACTCGTTGGGCGGCTGTACACACCAATGGACTTTTGCTTCTTTCCGTCCATCTTGCCGATGTACACATTATCATCCGCCGCTATCCCAAGACCTGCAATATAGCCGCGGATATCATTGATTCTAAGCATCACACGCCACCTACTTTCTTATACAGCTGTTTAAAAGCTTTTGGCGCAAAATCTGCTTTGCTGCCTCCCTGCATCCAATCTTCATACCAGTGCCCCTTCGCATTCGGATTTTCCTTTGTCTGGAAATTATATTCCGGATGATAATAAAGGCGCCGGGTATAAGGCGTGCTGGATATCAACGCGACCTTACCGTCTTTTGCTTCGCTATAATCCACAAAGGTGCTTTCATTTTGCAAGTTTCCTGTATCAAAAGGGAATACCTGTGCCTGAACCACTTCGGTATGCAATGCCTCGGCAGTCATCTCCAGAGCAGTCACTGCCGCCTGTGTCAGTTGCTTAATCCGTGGGAAGTTCATCTTCACTGTTGATTTAACCTGCATCAGACCACCTCCAACTGGCAATAGTTCACCGTCCCGTCCGGGTTCCTGGCCTTCATCCCCAGTTCAATCCTCCGTTCTCCACCAAATACAGTAACGGTACCCCCGCTTAAAGTTGGAAAATCAGGAGCGATATCACCGGGAAACATGGCCGTACCGGTTATCTGCACCAACTTCTTCTCAGCCGTCAAGAGAGTCTTGGCCTTATCCTGGAAGTTGCATTTCAGTTCCAGATCCGTCGTATACTTCGGACTGCCCTGGTTGTCCAGTTCTTCTGATTCCAAGTGGACGCTGATATCAGTCTTACAGAGCCGTTTCGGCACTAAGCATGGATATTTCATAGCCTCACCTCGCTAACCGGCAGCAAAGGCCTGTCTGAGACAGCAGAGCGTAGACATCCTTCTTCATGGCCACACCTTTATCTGCGTACACGTTCCAGCTATCGCCGAACTGCACAGAAGCGCCATTTAAGCTGTACCCGGACAGTACGGAATCAATCATGTCGGCATTTTCATGCTCAAAGTCCGCCTGCTGGCAGACCACTTCCCGGATGACTTCCTGCTGGAACTCGGTCAAATTGGAAAATCCCCGGCCTACAATACGGTTGTAGGTCAGGGAATCAATGTGCTGGCTGGCCTGGCGGAGTGCTTTTTCCAGGTCATCGGTCGGCACGGTGCTGCCTCTGTAGGTCTCTTTGTAATAAACTACATCTGCATATGCTTCATAAGCCACAGGGACACCCCCCTATTTCTTAGCCGGCTTTTTTCCAGGCTCTGCTGCAGATGCCGACTCTCCCACATTGTATCCGTGTTTACGGAACCAATCCAGAAGACGCGGATCATTGGTCTCGCCGACTCCATTACAGAAAAATACCGACGCAGAAACGCCGGTATAATCTTTATTCGGTGCATATACCTTCATTCGGCACCTCCTACTTTACTTTGATGTTACGGAATACACCTGCAGCCTTGGACGCTTTCAGTGCAATCGCAGCATTCATTTCTACCTCGCCTTTCTTTACAGCGCCCGCGGTAGAGAAATCCGGAAGCCATGTCTGAACCGGTGCAACTCCCGCAAAGGAAACGCCGTGCAAGCCATCCATAGCGAGACGGCCCACGTACAGGGAAGTAGTTCCGGCATCCGCATCTGTTGCTACTACATCATCATTGGTTCCCGGCTTTGTACCCAGATCCACAAACGGAATATTTCCATAGGACTCTACGTTGTTACCCCACTCATTCAGAGTTGTCTGATACATGGCTGCGCGTCTTGCACAGGCTCTCAGCTTGGAAATCAGCTTCGTATTACCAGCAATGAAAGACGGGGTTCCATCCAGACCACGAAGGAACTCATCCAGCATATCAAGGAAATACTGGAAATTATCAGTTACGAGCTGGGAAGTGGATAAGTCAATCACACTATCGCCGGTGTTGTACTCTGTGGAGCTTCCGGTCAGAGCCTTGTCCAGACCGTCGAATGCATTGGTATCAACAGCGCTGTCACCGTTGATAAAGGTATCATTGAACAACGCCTGCGCAGCTTTAATCTTCTGAGCCTGCTGCAGCTCCACCTCAGAGACGATACCGCCCATGTTGGCAATTACACGGTCAATTTCGTAAGCTCCACCGAATACTTTAATGTCTACAGAATGGCGCTCCTTGGTAACCTCGCTCGGAGTGTACTCTGTGTTAATCGCACGGAATGCTGCGGTCGGCTGAGTTTTTAATCTGGTATAAGAATAAGTCGGTGTCGCGCCGCCGCCGGTCGGGGATACGGCGTCATCAAATGTGATATGATCCAGAATCCAGTTGGATTTTCTGAACTCATCAATCACACCAAGCTGCAGGTCATCCTGCACGTTTTTCTTTGATTCTGCTAATGTTACTGGCATAATTTATACTTCCTTTCTTAATTGTTTGCTGGCATCTGGGACTGAATCTTCGCAGCGATGGCCGCTTTCATATCCACTTTGCCGTCTTCATTTTTTAACTGTGTTCCATTTGGTTTCGGCGCTCCCAGTTTGCGGAAACCGGATGCTTTACCCTTGCCCGGTTCCTCACTCTTAAACAGGAACGATTTTGACTCTTTTAAGCCTTTCAGTTGCTCATCCAGGCCAGTTACTTTTCCATCGTCTGCTAAGAGCAGCTTTGTCTTATCAATCAGACCAAGTACAAGATCTGTATCTTGAGCAGTATCGCCCAGAACCGCTTTGATAGCGCTGGTCAGTTTAAGATCCTTAACCTCATTCTCATACTGCTCTTTTGCGGTCTTATTCTCCTCCTGCAGAGTCTCAATCTGTTTTAACAGTTCCTCATTGTCCCCACTGGTTTTCTTTAACTCTTCCAGCTGTTTATCCCGTTCAGAAATGTCTTTTTCCAGCTGAGCTTTTGCGGCATTCGCTGTGTCCAGTTCTGACTTAGGGACATATCCTTCAAGCTCCTTTTTTGAGGCTTCCGCCGCTTTTCCCGCCAGTTCCTCACTGATTCCAAGTGCAACAAACTCTTCTTTCTTCATTTTTCTGCTCCTTTCCCCTGTTCTTTAACGCCTGTCAGGAAAAGGCATAAAAATAACACCCGGAACCTGCCCGCGTGCTTAATTGGATTCCGTTATTTCAAAGAATCCGTTGATATTCCGTTTTCTTACAGCGCCCCGGCTGCCATCTTCAAACTGAAACGTGACAAAATCATTATCCCGTACCACATTGTTCGTCATAATGTGTTCAATCGTTTCAAAGCTCATGGCAACGTCGGTATAAATGACGCCGTCTTTGCAATAGAGTTCTACCATAACTGCTCCATTTCTGTTTCACCCACAGATGGGAGATGTCGGATCACCTCCTACTGAATCCCGCACCATGCTGTCTGAAGAAGGAAACCCAGAAGTTCCCAAATCTTATCCTTGATTTTATTCATGCAGATATCATGTCCCATCTGTTCGGAATAGTTCTTAGGATCCACACAAGAACTGGATTCCACAATCTCAAAGCCATTACGAAGTACGCAACGAACTACCGTAGTCCGGTCACCCATTGTATGAGTCTCAGTGTAAGAAATAAACTCATCCACCATCCTCTGCCCGATACTCACGCCGGACGGAAGATTCTCATTATCATCCACGACCAGATACGCTTTGTCGAATACCTCTTTTGGAGACCAGGACTCGTAGCTATCCTGATATCTTACCAGGTATCCATCTTCCTCCGGATCTCCTGGCACATCACGCCCTCTTGTCTGGTTGTATACACCTTTCAACATTTTCTCTGCTTCAATTAATTTTGTTCCAATATACTTCTTCATCTCTTCTCCTTTCTTGCGACGTCGCAAATGGGTATAAAAATACCACCGGCCATTACTGACTGGTGGTCTCATGTTCTTTTATGACTTTACGCATATAATCTTTATACTCATCAATGCTTCCAAAACAGTCCCAGTGAAAGCCAAGCCATTCACCGGTTATGTCGTGATACTGTTTTTTTAATTTCTGTACTTCCTCATCTTTTAATTTCTGTATTAGTCCGTTCATCCTATCAACCCCCTATACGCCTCAAAAATCTCATGTAGAATAGCTTCTTCTTCATCCAGATTCAAAACATCGATACTACTTAAATTCGCAAATATCTCCATAGGCTTTAAGCGTTCGTCCATGTCCCAGTACGCTTTCTTATGTCCAACTGGTACCATAATTTCTCCATTCCCCAATGCACTAATTATATCTGACAATGCGAAACTGCTCTCATACTTTCCGCCTGAATCAAACCATTTTTGAATTTCTTCTCTTTGAGCATACACCTTCTGAGAACAGGATTCAATAGCATTAAGAAACTTTTCATTCTCCCAGCTATGATATTCCATTTCATCCATCCTATGTGTTGTCTCATGGGCAAACACATAATTCATATCGTAATCTTGAATATGCGGGGCGTAAGGATTGTATTTTATAACATCTTCATCGGGCATGTATGCAAACGGAGCCATTAATTTTTCATCTTCCTGCATCTCTGTAAACTCCGAATACATTATCATCTTATCTTTATGAAGACTTGGATGTTCATCCGACTGTAACTTGGTAATAAAATCCGCATGAGCCTTGAGGATGTCTATCTTTTCCTTGTTTTCTCCAGCTTTCTCATTCCATTCCGCAACCTTCAGCCCATATTTCTTCCGATTTCCCTCATCCAGAGAATACTGCGCCAGTCTTCCAAACTTCTCCGCCTGTCGCTTTGCATACTGCTGCTTCTGCTCTTTTTCGTAGTTCTGACCAATCTTCTCCAGTTCTTCCTCTGTCCAGGTATCATCTGCTGTGGAGATGCCCGGAAAGTATGTAGTGTGAGAATCTTTGCATCTTGGATGATAAAGGCCGTGCTCGATGGCCTTACTCATCAGCGGGTATTTCCCATCTTTTCTGCTGCCGCCGCTCCACACATCGTCAATCAGAACCTTTCCGCAAAAGGGCAGGCACTTTGGACATGGATTTCCACGTTTATTTACAATTACCGTAGCAATGCCCCACTCCTGTCTCTTCTCACCCTCGCCCTGCAAGTAAGCTCTCTTGGACGCTGTTCTGAGCGCCATATCCGCATAATCAGACAGCGTGTGCCGGGCACCGTTGGCATAGACAACACAGTTAAGGCCAGCTGCCAACATGTCCTTCGTAGCCATGTCCACGGCTTTCTCATAGGTTCCTGCGCCGGTGTTGGCGTATACCTGAGCATTAAAGATAGCTTTCCGGTACTGGTCATTCGCCATTCTCAGAATCGCCGTCTCTGCCTTCTGCATGTCGTGAGTGGTTGCTTCGATAAGTGCTTCCAGCTTCTCCTCGTTCATGCGGAAGAACTCAGCTACCATTGCTTTGTGCGCCGGAGATTTGTTATTTCCGTGAACCTTGTACCCTTTCCGGATGGCCTGAAGTATGCGGATTTCCTGCTGCATGTTGCCGGTCCGCTTGGCCTGCCGGATAAGCTCCTCAATCTCCCGATTCAGTACCTTAAATTTCTTCCGGTACTTCTTCTGGTTCCGGATTTTATACTTTTCCAGCGCCCGCAGCTGCTCTGCCTGCCACATGGACCACTCTATGCCCTCTTTAGTCTCTTCTGCCCTGTGGCGATCCATGTTGCGAATCATGGAAGCTATCAGTTCATCCTCAATGACGCGGAAAGCATCTACAATATCGTATTCATTCAGGGGAATCACCTCCCATTGGCATAGACCTTAAATCCCTGCGCCTTGAACTGCCGGGTCAGGTTCTTAAGCTGAGTAACACTGCTGCACTTATCACAGCGAAGCTCTGCTTTTCCCTGCTTCTCAATCGCGTAAATACCGAACGGAACCTGCTCACTGGCTATTTCCAGAAGTCCCTGGTACTCCTTTTGGCTCATCCGGTACACCCGGTTCATTACCGTTACTTCCATCAGTTTGTCCCTCCTTCATGTTCACCTTAAAAGAGCCGGCAGCCATATTCACTCCCGGTTCTTCTACTTCTGCGATGCCCTGTTCCAGCTTAATTCTTTTAATCTCTTCGGCCTTTTCCTCATCTGTAAGTGTATCACCATACATCTCGTCGATTGCTTTCTCCGTACTCATAACGCCAAGATTTTTTGCCTTTCCAACGGTCTCCACCACAGAATCAAAGCCCGGAGCTGCATACTCTCCAAATGTTACCGACGCATCATACTCTCCCGGCGCGTGTCCATACATCTGGTCATAGGTCTTCATTACCTTATCCACCAGCTCCGGAATCACTTTGGTCAAAGCATTAACCAGCTTTTCGCGGGTGTGCAGTGTAATCTTCTCTTTTTCCCTCTGACTGTCCGCATTGTCTGTCTTTTTCAAATCAATGCCCAATGTTGCAGGACTGATAATTCCCTGCAGAACCAGATCCATGAAAGAAAGGTAACTGTTAAGGTAGGCCTCATAAGAAATTACAGGTTGTGAAACCTCAATCTTATCGCCTGCTCCCTCTTTCTTTACAGAGCCAACCGCAATAAAATCATTATCGAAATCATTCGGTTCATAAAGCTCGCCGGTGTTCGGATCTCTCGGAACCATATCTTCTGGAATGTAACGGTTCACGCGGCCTTTACGGACCGCATCCAGCCATTGGCTGATTACCTCATCCAAGGCATCCAGGTCGTCCGTCTTGCTGTCGAAAAGTGCCTTTCCCCTTCCTTTCCATTTCTGAGAAGGGAAGAAAATCAACGGAACGGCCATTATGTAATCGCCATCAAAAGCGGTGTCTTCAAACCCTTTCAGCTCCGGAAGTGTCTGCAGCGGCACTTCTTTCCCGCCATCATCCAGAAGACGATACGTTACGTACCCCTTTCCGTATGTTTCCTCCAGCTGATATTCCTTTTCACTGTTATTCGGGTAGGGATACTTTGTAAGGAAAACGACTTCGTTTAATCCACCGCGCAGATAACGATATTCCACCTGATCAGCTTCGTAAAACTCAACGACCGGATAATCGCTTGTCTCGTCCAGGCTAATCTTAAAAGCGCCATCACCAAGTGCAAGAGCTCTTGACACCGCCCCACCGATTAAATCCTCAAACCCGTTCTTCTCAGCGATTGTTTCCCATAAATCTTTCAGCGGGGTAGCTTCCCCATCCTCACCAAAATTGATTCCATTGAAGTCTGTTGTTATGATATCCGAAAACCGGTCAACCACAATGGAGACGATTCCGGAATGAATCTTCCTAACCTTGCGAAATGGAACCGAAGCCCAGAACCTCGCTTTAAACACATCGCAATAAGCAGTTTGTTTAAAGAACTGTTCCAGCTCATAGGGATCTCCCCTGTACCATATCCGGTTCTTAAGCACATTTCCATGAAATGATAAAGCCTCCTTAATAGTTACCCTTTGTTCTACTGCAGGGACTATCCGGAACAGCTTGCAAATGATACTTTTAAACCAGTTCATCCCTATTTCCTCCTTCCAATTCCAATTTTTACTTCATACGGAAGCCAAGCATACTGTACGCTGTTAACCATGTGATCGTTCTTGTCTTCCGGCGTATTGTCTTTATCCTCCAACCAGCTGTAGACTTCCAGTTCTCGGATATAATTTTTGCAAGTCTCAACCACAAAGAAGCATGGACCGTTCCCGGCATCAGCAAACCAGTTCAGCTGGTTGGTAATACGGTCAATAATCTGTTCCTTCTTCCAGGCATCGTTAAAGTTATAAATGCAGCCATGCCGCCGCTTATACTTTAAAAACTCCGTAATAGTTGCCTGATCTGCGCTATCAATAAAGGTGTCTCTGGCAAATCCCCATTCACGCCGGTTGCGTTCCAGAAAGTCAATGAAATTCTTCACGGTATCTGTCGGTGCCAGAGGAACACCCAATTCTGCGTTGTTGTAAGACCTCTCATCCAGCATGAAACAGTTGCCCTTATTGGTAATACCGATGAAGCTCATGGAAATGGTATCCGGGGACTTCTGAGAGTACGCCGTATCCAGTCCGGCAGAGAAGTATATGAACCACTCTGTCTGATGCCGCCTGTTCGCATCTTTTACAAACTGCTTGGCATATTCTTTTGTGACTACATGCTTGGAACGCTCAAAGTTGGAAAACACGAGACCGGTCGCTTTTCCGCGCAGGCCCTGAATCTTGTTCTTCCAGATCTTCGTGCCCTTCGGCGTGTTCTGGATAATCTTCTTAAGCTTCTCGTCCGGAAGTCCCAGATTATGCGCAAAAGAAAAGAACCAGTGCACCCAGCCGGGCTTTGGTTCCTCTTTCAGCTCTTCCAATATTTCTTTCGGTGTTTCGTCTTCCCATTCCGGCAGTGGCCGGGAACAGTTAATATACTCCTTGTAGATGTCCAGATTCGGATCATCCGGGTTTAATGTGGCCATCAAGTAGTCACATCGCATGGCTGCCTCTCGCACAAAGTCAATATCCGCCGTGTTTATCTCATCGATGTACAGGCAGCCGTACTGACCGCCCAGCGCATCCTTCCACTTACGCTTATTTCCATAGCCGACAATAAAAATAATCTTATCTCCGGCATTGGTGTGAAAAAGAAGATGCGGCATCTTATACTCTCCAGAGCCGTTTCCCTTATACTCCACCAGCACACCGAAATCATCCAGGATGCCTAAGTCCTTGTTAATGATGTTCTTTTCCGCGGCACCGGTGTCATCCGCCGCCAGGATGTGCAGCTTCTTCGGACTCTCGGCCACTTTCAGCATGAACTTAAACAGGCCCACTGTCGTTTTCCCCGCGGCTGTGGTCCCTTCCAGGAACTCCACAGGAGCGTCACATTGGAGGAAAGCTTTGTACTTCTCTGACAGTAGCAGTCGGTTATCACTCATTAACCACCACCTCGCATCTGACTGATAAGGTCATCCAGCTTGGTTTTCTCAGAATTCAGCGAACCGGACAGTTCCACTTTATCTTTAAACATGCCGAGATGGCGGCCAAGAAGCTCCAGCGCCTTTTCTTTGTCGTTCAATTTCAATTCGATACCGAACTTCCCTTCTTTGATACCGGCAATCGCCCGCACCTGCGCTTCCGATAGTTCTGCGGTATCTCGAATGAAAACCGCCCCGTTTTTGACTTCTGCGTAGTCCGTTGCTTTAGCAAAGGCAATAACAGCCAGTTCTTTAAGCACACGATCCTGTGTAATCTCCGTTCGTTCCTGACGTTCTTGCATGCGCTTCTCAATATAGTCTGCAACCTTAACATTTCTTAACAATCTCACAGCTGCAGCTGCGGCTACATCATCTTTCTTCACAGACGGATATGCAACGCGGTAAGCCCTTGTGGCATTCAGATCAATCAAATACTCATCGGCAAATATTTTCTGTTTTTCAGTTAATGCCATCAGGCTCACCTCGCTTTCTGGATATGGAAAAAGAGCCACGCGGTGGGTGACTCTTTCTTTCAGTAGGCTGACGGATATCTTTCGGGCCGCACAGCAGCCAACTGGCATGATACCAACCAAGGGCCCTTTCGTGTCACCTAAACGCCGTTTTCTATCCGATTTGTGAAGCTATGAAGAAAGCAGTAAAGAACGTCGGCTTCTAATCGGCCACCAGGCTTTTACACGCTGGCGGCCGTTATCCGATGGAGGAGAGCCGCTGGCTTTAAGGCCTTTGGCTTCATAGTACACTATAACAGTCGTAGAACGAAATTTGTGAAATAAACGAAATAACTTTAAGGTGTTTTCATAAAATTTGTAAATTCCATTCTTACACTATCCGACGTCGCCTTGCGCCCCATCCTTACAGCTACCTCTCCCCACGTCATTTCTTCAAAAATCTTCATCCGGATTATCCGCTGCAGCCGCTGTGGAATCGTATTCAACCACGCCTCGACCTGTACCTTAATCTCCGCTGCGGCTGCCCTTCGTTCCTCCAGCAGATGTTCCTCGTCATCCAGCAAGCTCGGCGTCTGCACCGTCGCATATGCCAGCCCCTCTATGTGGTAACTCTGAGCCGCATACGGGAACTCATGCATGGAGCCTTTGACGGAATCTTGAAGAATCACCTTGCGCCGTTGCCTCAACCTTTGGATGTCCCTTTCCGTCTCCTTGATTAACTCACAGGCGTCTATATACTGGGTCAGAATCTCCTTGTCCACTGGCATCACCTCCTCTTGATTTATCCTCTGGCTTGTCCCGCAATTCCATCACCGGACACAGCACCGTGTAACAATACGCCGGCATCACCGCCGACCAGGTCGCCGGCCGAGGTCCCTTCAAGATGTAGTCCTGGACGGATGCCCGTCGGCGCCGCTGCTCTGCCACTTTTATGTAATCTGATTTACTCGTTGCAATCCCTCCTATCGCAGTTTAAAGACTATTGCCCGGGAGTTTGGATTACAAAGCAGATTGTAATAAATCGTGTGCGTCGCCTTGTAAAAAATTGCATATACCCGGTCGTCTTTATAATTTACATAACGTTTCGTCAGATACCTCCTTGTCATTTTATCCCCTCCCTCTTTGCTCCTCTAAATGTCAATTTTACATATAAATACCTTGCTTCTCTATCTTGTAAATGTTATACTTTTAAAAAACAAAGGCGGCTTTTGTCATGGATAAAATCACAAATATTGACTATCGTGTATTATGCTACATGAAAAAACTCAATTCTTGCTTTATTGATGAAATAGCTTCTAAATTTGGTCAAGCCGGTCTTGCAAGCATAGATAATCTTGATGATTTAGGGTATATCTGTATGCCCTATGTTTCTGGTCTTACTGATGCTATAGAGGGTGAATCCGGTAAAACTTCTAGTCAAATGGTCAGTAACTGCATGATGCTCACTCAAGAAGGTGAAAAAGCAATATTAGATTACAAACAGCAACTAAAATCTCAACGCTATGACATCATCATCAAAGTTTTACCAATAATTATTTCTTTTATAGCTTTGTTGACCTCTATTTGTGTTGCGATTTATAAATGATTTATGGACTTCGAGTCCATCTTATTTTAGTAGACAAGTCTCTATTAATACGATGCTCTCGGTTTTCCCAATTACCACCTTTTTGCCCACCTAATGCGTACCAATTGTCTGCTTGATATACGATTCCTTCATGTCCTGCGCCTGTACTAGAATATGCAATTAATCCTTTTACGTTTGGACAATGCTTTCGTATATATTTACGTGCCATACTTAAACATTTACTTTCAATAAATGCTTCAGTATCATCTACAAAGTACATTCTAGTCAATTCTAAAATATTTTTTTGATTGATTTTTCTACTTGTGGGACGCCCCCACATCATGCAGCCAAGAATTTCTTCTGATGCATTTTTAAAACAAAATCTTAATATGGCACCAGCTGGGACGGAGTGGAGATAATGATATTCCCTAATCCAATTATCAACTGTGGTATCATGTTCCACATATAATCTCACATTTTTCTGTTCTCCATCCGGAAATAGTTTAATTTGTTCTATCATATAATCAATCACCAGCCTACTATACAAAATGTCAGTTATCTGATTCAAACCCACCATAAGGGCAATCACTTTTTGCGTGTTCTCCAGGGCAGGTATAGCACTTGTTACAAATTTCGCATTCATCCTGCTTCTGGCAATCTGGACAAATGCAAACTTCACAATCTTTCATTCGTTCACCTCTAAATCATCAGTTTAATATTGGTACTGCACATTCTGATTCCTGTTTATTTGCAAAATAGCTTTCTCCGCGCGGAAGTGGCTCGTATTTCCCAAATGGTATTTTGCAGATTCCGGAGATATCTCTTGCCATCCCACCACATTTACATCTAATTGTAAATGGACTTGGCTTATGGCTTTCTCCGAACTCTTCTATCCCCTTTTCAAGAAACATCCACCACTCTTTACCGCACTTTTCACATCTGTATTTCATGGCTCCATGAACTAATATTTCTTTTCCCATCTCTCCTCCTCTAAATCCTCAATTACAGACTACTTGCACCCCAAACCGGCGGCTGAATCACTTCCATCTTTTCCACATCAGAAACCCCGTTTTCATCCACACACGGTAATAAATCGTTTTCCTGCCAGCAGAAGAAAATTCCAGTTATTGAAACATCTATGCTCTCCGGCCAAAATCCGCGAAGAGTCTTAATCGTTGTCCTTTTAACTGTTTTAAAACGCACATCGAACTCTCGGACCTCGCCATCTTTTAATACCAATCTGGTCCTGTCTCCGATGTTAATTGGGGTTCCATTTTTATCAAATAATCCTGTTTCCATATTGCTCTCACTCCTTTTCTAAATCCTCATTAATTTATCTTAATACCAGTACACTGTTCAAAAATTCCCGCGTCAAAATTTGGCAAGGACTTTATGACTGCTTTTTTGTCATCAGGCAAGTCGTTCCACCATAACTGACCACATTCAGATTCCTCCATCACTTTGATATAACCTCCTGTTGTTTCATAGGTTGGATGTTCTGCCTTTTCTTCATCCGACATATCAGATTCATATACCACAACATTCTTTGGTATTTGATTCAGTAACCATCTTGCATCAGATTCCAACCATTCACGATAGGTCATATCTGACGATTTGTTAAACAGCATGATCTTCTGCTCTACTGTATTAAAACAGCCCGCATTGAAAGAAGATTTGTTCCAGTCCCCGGTGTTGCAGTCTCCGGCGTTGCGGTTCCCGGTGTTGCAGTGCCCGGTGTTCCAGTGCCCGGCGTTGCATTCTCCGGTGTTCCAGTCTCCGGTGTTGCAGTTCCCGGTGTTGAAGTCCCCAGTGTTGAAGTCCCCAGTGTTCCAGTGCCCGGCGTTCCAGTTCCCGGTGTTCCAGTTCCCGGTGTTGCAGTTCCCGGTGTTGCAGTTCCCGGTGTTGCAGTTCCCGGTGTTGCATCGACCAGTACAATTCTTTCCGGTATTCACGATACGCAGCACTTCTTCCCAGGGGATTTCACGCACGATTTCTAGTTTGTCAGTACAGGACTTGTCACCATCTGTCACTACTTCACCGTAGGCAATGACTTCTGCGACTTTGTTTCTGCTGTCAAAACTGTAATAATTAAAGCAATCAGTTGCGGTCTGGCAAAAGTGCATCCCATGACCACAAACTTCAAGTTTCCCTTCTTCTATAAACCTTCCAGGGCAAGTGTACTGTTTCCCCATGCAAGTCCAATCATGTTTAAATATTTTAAACCCATGTACTGTTTTTGGTGCTTCTATTTCCTTCTTCTCCATTTTTCCTCCATCAAATCTTCATAGTCTTCCTTCCACTCCAACGGTTCTCCGCATTCCTGGCAATAATTGTCCCCAAGCTCAACCTCGTTTCCACATCCGGGGCAGTCATAAAACATCCGATGATCCATTATTATTTCCGCCATGTCCTATCCTCCATTAAATCTTCATTTAACCTCTTTGCAAACTCTACTGCATCCACATGTCGCTCATCGCACACCGGCCGCCCATGCTCGAAGGGCCCTTCGCAGTCCTCTTTATACCGGCACCCGTAGCAGGCCAGCAACTCCAGGTGGTGTTTTGCTTCTTCTGCATCTTTTCGCAGCCAAGTTATAATACATTTTCTCAGGTTTTCATCTGTGCAAACTGCCTCTTCATCATCTCCGCTGCAACCTCCCCGGCAGAACTGCCTTGTCAGTTCCTCTCCAACACCACTCTCACAGTCCATCTGGATAATAAGCTCCACGAACCGTTCCGGCGTGCCGGCGTATTTCTCATAATTTGTCATTGTCCTCTTCCTGCCTTTGTTTGCTTTATTCTCGTACCACTGTCTTGCATAAACGCAAGGTGCATAGCACTTATAAAAACCTTCAAGCCTTTTGTTTTTAGCTGGACAATCCTCACATGGATTACTCATATTTAATTCCTCCCACCATCTGAATGTAATCCGCTTTCCAACTCCAACTGCTCCAACGCTGCCATATACAACTGGCAGACCATCCGGCAACCCTCATATTTTTTCATGGCCGCCGAAAAGTCTGTCACCACCCGATCCCATAACCCTGGTTCCGAAGGCTGTCCGGTATATTTCAGGTAAAACAAATAACTTTCGCACCAAATATTTTTTACTCCCTGTTTATCCAGCAAATTCACATCCCGCCTTTCTGTAATGTGCTCGGCGCCGCTTCCATTGATTTTCACAAAATTGGATAGCATCTACATAGTCATAACAGACTGCATCCTCTTTTCCCGGAGATACCCGGGCGATGCGGCCAATAGACTGCGTCACCACTGCATAGTCCTTCTGAGGCGCCACCAGATAAAGCCGATCCAGTCGGGGGATGTCTAACCCTTCCTTCGCCAGCCCGAAGCTGGCAAATAAAATATCCTTTCGGCCGGCTCTCATATCCTCTATGGCCTGCTCCCGCTGCTGCTTCCCCCGCTTGCTGGTCATCTGTCCATCAATCCTGACGGACCGTTCCCGGAGCTCTGCCGGAAGCATCTCCATAATCGTTTTTAAATGCGCCAAACGGCTGGACAACACCAGTCCGGCATGTCCCGCCTGAGAGACCAGGTCTTTTACTATTACCTGATTTCTCTCCCGGCTCCCGGACAGATACTCCAACAGGCTGTTATACTTTAATGTCCCGTCCGTATCCAGACAGCATCGGTCTGTTTTAATATCGGTATCCCGTCTGACAATTCGGACCCGCATCGTCTTTTCTGCCACTGCCGCATCCGGTACCTGGTAAACCACCGGCCCCAGCACCGCAAAGGTGCTTTTTATCATGCCATCAGACCTGTGTACCGTGGCACTCAATCCGTACTTATAGCGTGCTGCCAGACTGTTCATAACCTTGTAAAACATCGTCACTTGCGTTGGTGTGCCAGCCAGCCGATGGCACTCATCTACGATGATAACATCCCAGGAATCCCGGTACCGGTCCAAATCCAGCTTACACAGCGTCTGCACCGTGGCAAATGTCATGTGGCTACCAATATGCACCTTGCCGGCTGTGATGGTTCCCAGAACTTCCCGGGGAAAATACTGCGCCGCCCGGTCAAGGGACTGAGTGAGTAAATCTTGGGTATGGGTAATCCACAAGGTTTTTCGGCTCAGCTTGGCTGCCAGGGCAATCCCCATCTGTGTTTTCCCGGAACCGCAGGGGCTCTGAAGGATACCGCAGCTGACAGCCATCATCGCCTCCACCGCCGGTTGCTGATAATCATAGAGCGGAACGCTGCCAGCATAGGAAAGGATCCCGTTGTCAGCCAGATGAATTTCTACAGAATCACTGGCCGTCATGAATTGCCGAAGCTGTTTTCCGATTCCGACCGGAAGAACCAGGTCGCTGCCGTCCACGCGGTAGAGCCAAAGATACTGTGGCGTGTTTCCCAGCCATAGGCCCCGGCGAGCTCGGTTTGCATATTCCGGATTGGGGAGAACCAGGTTTTCGCTGCACCAGTCATACAGGGCCTTCGGCGCATCCTTTACCCGGATTTCACTTCCAATTATCACCTGCATCTTCATCACTCCATTTCAACCAATTTTCCAATGCTATGCCCTGTGTCCTGCATACAGTACCGTTGATTCGCTTAAATCCCGCCTCCTGCAGCTCTTGAATTTTCGTGTATGGCATAAGATATATCGCTCCATCCGGAAACCGAATTGCAAACATTCCAACCAGGTTTCCCGTCATGCTGAATAATATCATTGCATTCATCTGATTTTCTTCAATACGGCCCAGAATAAAATGATCCGTCTCGCAGTTCTTACAGTCAATCAGATATGTCCGGCCATTCTTAGCCGCAATCACATCACAAGGCTGGCCATTTTTATTATCCTGGAAGAGATGCACCCAGAACCAGTTTTTGGCCAAGACGCCGGCGAATTCTCTCTCGAATTTTGTTCCCGCTGCTTTGTTACTCATTTTGTTCCCTTTCCCCTTTCCCCTTTTTGCATTATTTTCTTTACTTCTTCTAAGGCAGCAATATCATCAGTTGTTAATCGCTTACTGGCTACTATCACTAATTTTAGTGCATATAAAAATTCCATAATCCTTATGGCGCCGTCGTAATTCATGCTTGTCTTACCTCTTTTCCAGTTTGTCTTACGTGAATCTTACCTGAAAAACTCTGAAATCCCTTTATTTATCAATGGGTCTTACTGTCTTACCTAAAAACCTGTTGTATATACCAACATTTTTAGAGCAAAATACATATGTTAAATTTTATACAAAGTTTTTCTCTCGCGTTACGAGATATATAAACAGGTAAGACTGGTAAGACAGGTAAGACCTTATATTAAAAAGCCTTATTTTATGCGGGCTAGATGGGTCTTACCTTTTTCCCAAAATGTCTTACCTTTTCAAATCTGGTAAGACATTTCAGTCAAACGGCAGGGTTATCTGTTCCGCCTCTATGGCCATAAAGCCATCTGAATCCGTATCATCGTCATCCTGCGGCAGCCTGAATTTTATATAGCTGGACTTGATGCCATACACCTTTGTCTGATGTACGTTTTTTCCTTGGGAATTTCGAACCAGATACCCTTTATCCGACCACTTTCTGCTCACCGCGGTATAATCAAATCCGTTCTGATCCAGAAATCCCAGAAGGACATCCCGGTTCAAAATCAAAACTTCTCCATCGATTTTCCCCCAGACCTCCCCTTTATTGGGGGAATTATCCACCTTTGGATCCTCAAACCGCACCGGATTCTTTGCAGCCCAGTTTAGGACCTGCTGGTAAGCGCGCTCTGCCACGTCAACTTCACGAGCGTTCTGCAGGTACTTCTTCACGGTCTTTATGGTCAGCGGCTCTCCATCAAAAAATAACTCTGTGGAAATTTCATCCGCCAAAAGGATGCAGGCCATTGCCATCGCCTGCTTGTCCGTCGTATCCAGACGGCAAAGTTCTTCGAACAGTTCCCGGTACCTGGCCGTCAGCTGCCCTGTCTCCATTTCCTGTAAATGCTCCACAAATCTTCTCCCGGCAAACCCGTAGTTTTCCTGTACCACGCTGCTGACATAGTGTCCGTCATTCACCAAAGGCCCGTCAATCGCAATCTCAATAACGCGGTTCTTGCTACCTCCACCGGAGTTGGCTTTCGTGACCGGCTCCTCCCCTGTAAACAGGAAGCTGTTTTTCCATGTCCTGGTCTCCTCCACGCCGCCATAGGCCCGGGCCCGGCCACGGTCTACACCTTCTGTAATCTGGTATATCAACTGGTCAAAGTTCCCCTGCCACTTATCCTTAATTGTCTGCAGCTCGTCGCCGGCAAAAGGGATGCTGCATAAAAATGCAGCATTACGCATAATAGCGTTTTTGGTCATATTCATTGTCTTGACCAGGCCGCCCATCTTTGGGTTTCCCCAGATACTCATGGATACCATCAGCGCTACCGTCTTGCACGTCCCGGTTGTTCCCCAAACATGTAGTACAAAGGGCAGCACCTTTAGCGGCTCCAGAAGTACCGACGCGAAGCTGGCTGCCATCATCATCCGTAGCGGAATATTTTCCCGCAGGCCGGCGCACAGGCTTCTCCATGCATCATAACTTCCCGCCTCTTTTACATTCCGGAAAATCACCTCATAATCCATATCCCCCTCATACCGGATGTCTTCTGCATAAGGCGTAAAGGAATTGCCTACCCATCCCAGGCGGTTGATGGACTTCTTTGGGTTCAATATCGCAGGATTAAGGCCTACACAGTCCGAGATATACCGCACCATGTTTTTGGCGTTGTCCGATGTTACCTCAATCCCGTACTGGCTCAGGGCATCCACAATCTTGTTGGTGTTGGCGCAGACGCTCCGGTCTACCGTGATCTGCTGCCAGACGCCGGACTTAAAATAGGCCAGTGTGATCCGTTCTTCAGCCGTGTCCACATTTTTCAGAATCTCTACTGGAAGAAGGGGATGGCTGCAGGCCTGGAAGGGGGCAGGAATCGCATTCTTGTCATAACGGATGGCTCTGACGCCCATGTCATTAGCCGTCCATTCTCCGCAAACCAGTTCCAGCGGCTGATCTGTAAACTTCGTTTTATTCCCGGTCTGTTTCTGACGCTGGGCGTAATCAAGCATGAAGGACTTAAACACGTTATTAAATTCCGTAGCACGTTTTATCCGACGGGCCTCGTTTCGCAATGCCTCTATGTACTGTGTCCGCTCCACGTTATCCTCTATCTCAAAAATCTGGTAAAAAATCTCGTCCGGAAACGGCTCCGTCGGCTGCAGAGCAGAAATACCACTCAGCAATTCGTCCTTCGATTTCTCCAATTCTTCTCACCGCCCTTTCATCCTGGTATACCGCCTCCGGGCACTCTTTCAGGCATTCAATTAAATAGTCTATATACTCAAGTCCATGAACCGATTCCAGAAAATGGGGATTATCCGGCTGCCTCCTAGCCTCACAAAGAAGGATCCGGTACATCTGCAGGTACATCCCTGCCCGCTTCCGGAAGGCTGCCAATTTATAGCGTTTCTTCATTTTCAATTCGGCCTCCCGCTTCTCTCGGTATGTGACCGGCACCGATACAGGTATTTGAAAGGCAACGGCCAATTCTTCCGCTGCCTCTGTATTGGAAACTCCCATATAGAGCGCCGCCAGCTTAATCTGATCCCCTCCGGTACCGCAGGAAAAACAGTAAAACCCTTTTCCATTCGGATATAGTTTCATACTGGGCTTTTTATCCTGATGAAAGGGGCAGAGGGACAGCCCTTTTGCATTCGGCGGAAAGCCAAAATATTCCGCTACCTGGCTGATATCTACCCCCTCTTTGACTTTCCGATAGAGGTCTGGATCTTTACATGAATGGGATTCCCTCATCATCTGCCCCCTCTGGGATGTTCATGAATCCGTCGCTGTCCGGTACCGACACATTCGTATTCGTGGACGTCCGGCCGTCCTGCGGAAGAAGCTCGTCCTCCGGAACCTCCGCCTCCTCCAGTCCATCCAGGCTACGAATACGGAAAAGCTCTGTCACGACAGGACGGTTTCCGTTATCCGCTTCATACTGCCGGCGCCGAAAAATTCCACCGAATTTCTTTCCGACCAACGTTTTCTCATTGCCATCCTTATCCCAAGGAAATACAAACGCATTGGAGCGTTCAATACTCGTAATAATCCCCTTAAACCAACTAAGACCTTTCCCTTCCATGTTTTGCTTAAATACGCCGCGCCACTTCGCACCACTGGGATTCTGTGTTTTATCCGCATCAAAAAGCTTCTGGAAAAAGCCCTTCTGCTCTCCTTCTGCGATGTCATAAAGAATCACAAACTGGTCATTTCCGTTTCTCGATTCCTGGACGGCTACTTGCTTGATTACACATACATATTTTCCCTTTGGAAGCTGCTGCGACTCTCCTGTATACGCAGCTGCTGCATCATATCCTTGTGGTTTTTTTATCATCCTATTTTTCCTCCTCTAAATTCTTTGGGTTCTGAATCTCGTAATACTCCCGAATGGCGTTATCTACCAGAAGCAGGTCATTCGGGATCTCCATGTCTTCAAACATCCCTTCCGGCGATTTGCTGATTGCACTTCCGTCTGACTGCGTGATGAACTTATGCTCTGTCATGTTGTTCACACAGCGGAGCACGACCGTACACTGGCCCTCTATGCATACTTTTTCGTCCAGCAGTTTCCCGATGGTTTTTGCCTTTATATTCCCGTAATCATCCGTGTCTTCGTGCATGATGATATAAACAATCTTATCAGGTGGCAGTTCATTGATAACCGTATCCTGGATAAGCCGCCAAAAATCATCCGCCATCTGGTTATACAGCCCGAATACATCGTTTCCCTTTCCTTTTGTGCTATGGTTACGCATAAAAAAATTTGTAATTAAATATCCGGCATCGTCAATCACAATCGACTTGGCCGGAGCGCCCTTGAGCGCCTTGCGGATAAACTGGTAATCGTCCGAATTCCATCCGTTAATTTTCCCTTTAAAGGGAAGGGGTTTATTCAGAACCCTCACGACATTAAAATCTTTCCCTACACAGCTTTTCATACTGGCAGACTTTCCGCTGCCAGACTTTCCAATAATTAATACCGGGATAGCCATAGTCTCCTCCTTACCTATACGGAAGAGCATCTTTCAGGTCCTCTTCCGGTTCCGCAGTTCTTTCTATCGTCTTCTCTGTAAATCGGAACTGCTCCAGCGCAGGGAGTAGAATCTGAGCGATGTCTTCTTTTAACACGGTCTGCGTGGCGAAATAAATCATGCTGTCATTTTTCCAATACAGAATTCCATCTCTGTAATTGGGCCTCCCCGGCATACTCTCTGTCTCTTCCAGATCCTTCATGCTGACCAAATCCACAAACTCCCTATAAACTGCAATCAGTCTCCCGGAGCTGTTCAACTGCAGCAAACGGAAATCATTGATATATCTCCGCAGTATGACCGGCGTTTTCTCGACAAAATCTTTGGCGGCCCTCCAACGTTCATAAAAATCATATCGTGCAAGCTCCATTTCTGCCTGCTGCCCCTCTTTGGTGTAGGTATAGATTTCCCCCTCCTCCGGAAGGTCCCCGATAAGCTCCGCCAGAATTCCCTTTAACTTGTTGGGAACAAAATCCACATCAATCTGGAAGCCCAAGCAGGTATTGCACACTATCAGTTGGTGATGCAACCGGCCTACGGTCAGTCCGGTTGATTTGTACGAATTCGTCAAAATTTTCTTTAACGCTGTGATATTCAAAAACATTTATGTATCCTCCTCGCTTCTTTCGCCGTTTTTCTTCCTGCTTTCCTCTATTTCACGCTGAATCATCCCCAGGACAATCTCCATCTCCTCGAAGGTCAGATGCCAGGCTCCTGTTACCATGATTTTGACAACCCTGGCAGCAATCTCCATCAGCACTTGCATTCGGAAGGGTGTGATTTTTTCGCCATCCATCAGCGTATCCTCAGACTTTCACCGCGGGGATCTAGGTGGGCCCAGTCAACCTGCTTCTCGGCCAGCAACTTTCGGATCGCTTCGTTGTTCGGAACCGGCGGCTGCGGAATCAGGAATTCACCAGGAATGTCATCAATTAATCCGTCAATGACAAGCGGCTGTAATCCTCCGTTTTTCTGGATATTGAAGGTGAACAGGGCAGTTTTAAATTTGGTTTTACCAACGGCGCGCATGTTAGCTTCCAGCGTGTCTTTCAGGTACTGGGAACGGGCCTCCAGATGCCTACGACGGGCAGCCAGTCGATTCTCTTCCTCCCTCAAGGTTTCGGCATCTGCCTTCATCCCCGTAATGATTTTGGCATACCCCTCCGCCTTGTCCTCAATTTCACCCCAGACGGCCTCCATTGTGTCCTGTATGGTCTGCTCGTCCACCTCCGGATCATATAGCATGTCCTGTAATGCGGCGTACTCTTCTGTTAAATCGTATAATCTCATTCTTGCATCCTCCATCTCCTCGTGTTACAATGAGGCTGTGAAATTATTTTTTATGTATCTGAGCCTGTCCGGTTGCCGCCGGTGGGCTCATTTTCTCCTTCAATTGCCTCTAGTAGCCTCAAAACCTCTCCGCTTGTGTACAACAAGTTTTCTTCTGCCCGCATCCATCCGATTGCAAAGCTCAAGCGGATCTCCTCTGGTTTCCGATTCGATAGCTCTGTCAGCAGAATCTCTTTTGTGGTAGTTCTAAGCATCCTTGTCCCTCCTCTCACAAAATCCCTGCCGCCTGCGCCACAGCCAGCAGTGTCCCGGTTAGTACCGCGCAGATAATTACCGACACGGCCAGCAGCTTGTACATCCATAGCCGTTCTGCTCTCTCGGCCCGCAGTTCTCTCTTTAAACGCACGACCTGTGGGCCGGTATAGTTATGCTTGTGCATTGGTATCACCTCCCTCTTCTCCTGGGCATCGACCGAACCTGTGCCTCAATCTGCTTTTCCCACCAGATTTTGAAGCCAGCGGTGTCGAAAATAACCGGACTCTTTGTTAATGCCGGATTCATCTTTGTGGCGAAGGTCTGGTTTTTATCCCCGTAAGCCCGCTTCAGATAGGTTTCCGGGAACCCCATATTGACCAGTTCTGACATTTTCATGACTGGTTTTGGAAACTCCAGCATAATTTACACTCCTTTCTTGATTTTGCCCCCCTCCTGTCCTATAATGCACTTACAGGCGTTTCCGCGCCAAGTACAAAAAGAGGTATGTTATGTCACCTAAAAACTATAATATAAATCTGATAAGTACAGCTTTGATAAGCTTAAGTGAACAATTAGAAAAAACATCCATTTCAACGTCCGAAATTTTAATGGTTAGCCAAATTTCTGCACTTAACACGTTATCTAATTCAATTACGGAAATGGTTGAATCTTGTTTCATGTCCATAAATGAAACTTTCATAGCATCTGAGGCCTACTCACAGCTCATATCCTCATTTAGTCAGCTTGGAAAAGAATTCAGCTTGGAAATTACAAAAAGCCTCTTATCTATAGACTTTTCCTCGATTGCAAAGTCTATTTTTGAAATCCAGGTATGTAAAGATTACGTTAATATGCCAGAATCCTTTATTCCTGATGATTTCCTGTATGAAGAAGTTCCTGATAATTCGGAAAGCGTCGCAGAGCAAGACGCAGAAAAATCTTCAGCCGCTAAAAGAATGTCATTGTCTGACGCGCTAAATGTCATAAATATGATCGTAGTCTTGCTAATGACATTAATTGCCCCTTTTTGGAATCATGCTGTTGAACAATCCATTTCGCAGACTGAGGATGTGGAAGCCATTACTCCTATATCAGAAGACCAGGTACAACAGATGCTAGAATATCTCTCAGAGCTGACTGACTGCCAAGAAGCCATTCTCAAGGCTCTTGAAGCTTCCGAAGAATTAGCTCCAAAGCAAAATTCATATTCTGATGATATTCAACATCAGCCTGCAACACCTGATTCACTGTGGATTGAGAACGATGAATTTCCTCCCACATCCGCGAATGAACCCAATAATTCTGAACAGTATTAATTGCCAGTACAGTTGTAATGAGCAGAACCCACGCTTTCCACGCCGGAATATGTGGGTTTTTATCTTTCTCCATCTCTCGTCCTCCTTTCTCTTTCCATTGACACATGCATATTATGGTGATATATTGGTTTTATCGAACATGTGTTTTTATTTAAGGAGCTCTTCGATTGAGACACCCATTTGCTTAGCTACCTTCTGCAGAGAATCAATTCTAGGATTAGAAGATTTCCAGCCTGTTATAGTTCCATTTCCTAATCCACATTCTTTTTCAAAAAGGTAAAGGGGAATATTTTTTTCTTTGCAAAAAAGTGATATTTTGTCATAAAGCAAAATTTAGCCTCCTTTCTAAAATTAGTTGAATTTTTAGAGAAAAGCATTGACAAACTTTAGAGAATAATCTAAAATATGAATTGTCAGATACATACTTTTCGAGAGTTCCCTATATTATGTTTTATGGCTTTTCTCTAAATCCTGAATTCATTATATAGGCTATTCTCTAATTTGTCAATACCATTTTTATGGGTTTTCTCTAAAATTAGGAGGCATTCTGTGAATAGCGTTGAAAGAGTGAAAAAATTATGCAAAGAACGTAAAATACCTATCTCAAAATTGGAAAAGGATCTGGGATATTCAAACGGGTATATTAGTCAGCTAAGAAAGGGAGTCTTTCCATCAGATAGGCTAGCCAGTATTGCTAAATATCTTGGAGTCTCAACAGATTTTATTATGTCAGGAAAAGAGGAGATTGAGTCTGAGCTTAGTAATAACGATAGGCGAGACATTGCAAAAGACCTTGATCGTATAATGAATGAATTGGCGTCCGGTGAAGATGCCCCGCTATGTTATAACGGTGAGCCCATACCTGATTCAAAACTGGATTTGCTCCGGCAAGCTATAGAAGTTGCCTTGGAGGATGCAAAGAAAAAGAACAAAGTAACGTACAGACCCTACAAATATAAGCCAAGGCCTGAAAAGAAGCAGGCATCACAGGATGGTGAATAATTTTTGAATGATAAAATCAGGAGACTTGTTTCTTATTATGTAAAAATGCTTGGCACAAATAATCCAGAAAAAATAGCCAAGTCTTTAGGAATCACTATTATAAGGATGCCCCTTGACGATGCGGCCGCTGGATTTTATAAATTAATAAATAGACGCAAATATATTTTTCTTAATTCCGATATAGACGATGAAATTTTTTTGCAAGTAGTTCTAGCTCATGAATTAGGTCACGCAATTATGCATCCAAAAGAAAACTGCGCATTTATGAGTCGTCATACTTTATTGCTTACATCTAAGCTTGAAAGTCAAGCTAATTTATTTGCTGCTCATCTTTTAATTAATGATGATATGCTAAAAGGCTATGAAGAATATACGCGCGAGCAATTCTGTAATTGTACTGGATTGCCGGAGGAATTGCTCAAGTTGAGATTAAAATAATAGGGGGATTATAGTATGGGACTGATGGATAATTTAGTTAACGCTGCAAAAAATGAATTAGAAAATAATAAAGCACGGCTATCGAAGCAAGCCGAATGTACGAAGGATAGAAGTGTCCTAATAAATATGACCTTTGGAAACAAAGAGCTAGGATTAAGTAATAATGCTACCATTCGCCAAAAGTTAAGTGGTGAAGTCTATTTTAATTATGATGATTCTGTCCTCTATAAAATTATTTCATATGACTGGAAGGGTCCTGATTATGAGTTCATGACTACATCCAATACAAAAGGATCCGAGAACTCTGAAACAACAAAAAAAGGAAAAGCAGGGAAGATGGCAACAGGTGCACTTATCGGAACTGTTTTGTTTCCGGGCGTAGGAACTGTAGTTGGCGCCGCTATTGGTGCAGGTGGGAAAGGAAAGTCCAAAACACAAAGTATGAATGAATCCTCTACTCAACAACTACAAAAACGAGTAGAAAAGAACAATACAGCTATTATTAAATTACAAAGAATAAATGATGGTATAATCTTTCCTATTACTATCGTTTGCAATTCAGATATTGATTCACAAATTCAATGCTATAACATCGAAAAAGAATCATCTGTATCTTCTACTTCAAAGGAAATGACAGATGCATTAAAAGGAATAAAAGCATTGAAGGAACTTTTAGACATGGGGGCAATTACTCAAGAAGAATTTGATATTAAGAAAAAGCAACTACTACAATAGCATGTAAAAAGCCCCTGTGCTGGTAACACAGAAGCTTTTCACATAATCTCTTGCCGGAAGCTCCGGAAGATTTAGTTTGGTTTGAACACCTAAATTATATCATCCTCGGAGCGTCCTGGCAAGGGGCGTATTTTTTATACCCAAAAATAGTTGCGACATCGCAACAGGAAAGGATGATATAATGGCAAAGCAAAAATACAAACCTGACAAATATGGTATTTATCGTACTAAGGCTTGGGACGGTACTTATGACGAATACGGCCAAAAACACCGAATCAACTTGAAATCAAGAAAGTCCAGCGCCGACCTTGAAAAACAGGTCAATGCATTGAAACGCCGGATTGAAGAAGGAAATCAAATCCAGACATCGGATATGACCTTTCTGGCCTACGCCGATGAATGGCTGGATACCAGCAAGGCTGTCCGGGAGTACAATACAAGAATGATGTATAAAAATATTATAGACAAGCACTTTGCCGCGCTGGAAGGCGTTAAGCTGCAGGACCTAAGAAAAGTACATTTACAGCTACTTATCAACAATGCATCCGAAAAACCTCGCATATGCCAACAAATCATGTTGACATATAAACAAATTATCCGGGCTGCTGTGGATGAACGACTTCTCCCCGAAAAGGCGCTGCGGGAACTGTGCGAAAAAATCAACAGGCCAAAGTACAAAGCCAAAGAAAAGCGGCCCCTTACCGCCACCGAAAAGAAGGCAATCAAGGCTGCTGACTTCACGCCGATGGAAAAGGCATTCGTTCTGATTATCTACGGCTGCGGCCTCCGCCGCGGCGAAGTGCTGGCCCTGAAGCCCCTTGATATCAATTTAAAAACGTCTGAATTGACCGTTAGAGGGTCTGTAGAGTTTCGGGTGAATAATCCCGGGGTAAAGAATACAAAGACCGAAAACGGGGTGCGTACGGTGCCTATCCCTCCATTTCTGGCCGTCCATCTAAAGGAGTATCTTAAAGGCCTGACAGCACCGTATCTGATGCACACCCAGGACGGCCGCATGATGACCAAAAGCAGTTATCGGCGCATGTGGGAGCGTATTATTAATAAGATGAATCTGGCCGCCGGCGGAACTGAAAACCTGTACGTCATTCACGATCTGACTGCACATATCTTCAGGCACAATTATTGTACGGAGCTGTGCTACCAGATTCCAGCTATCAGCACAAAGAAAATCGCGGAGCTGCTGGGCGACACAGAGAAGATGGTCATCGACGTTTACAGCCACATTATGGAGGAAAAAGAGAACGTTCAGGAGGTCGTAAAAACAGCGATTGCGCTGTGACAGCTTGGACAGAATTTAGACATCCTGAAAAATTTTGCTTACTTGGACAGATTTTAGACATGTTTTTTCGTTGTTTTTCTATAAAATTGCCTAGATAATTTTACCGTCAAAAAAAGCGGAAAGCCCTGTAATTACAAGGTTTTCCGCTATCTTTCATTCATGAGGCATCGGGGATTCGAACCCCGGACAACTTGATTAAAAGTCAAGTGCTCTACCGACTGAGCTAATACCCCGTATTTAACTGGGCTAGTTGGATTTGAACCAACGAATGCAGGAGTCAAAGTCCTGTGCCTTACCGCTTGGCGATAGCCCATCAGCAAACTCCCATAAAGGGAAGGTGGATAAAGGGATTCGAACCCTTGGCCTCCAGAGCCACAATCTGGCGCGCTAACCAACTGCGCTATACCCACCATAGGGAATCTAAATCGTCGATTTAGATTCGACGAGCCTGAAGGGATTCGAACCCCCGACCCACGGCTTAGAAGGCCGTTGCTCTATCCAACTGAGCTACAGACTCATATTCACTTTGCGATTTGGCCAAACATTTGGCAATCTAACTTTCTCCGTTTTCGGCTGTTCTGCCAACCTGGCATATCTTGCTGCGTTTTTGACAGCAAAAGTAGTATAAACTAAAACTGTCTGACTGTCAAGCACAATTTGAAGAATTTTGGTAACAACTGTAGAAAAACGCATCAACGGGTCATAGTATACCACATAACCTGTAACACCGCAAGTATTTTCTTCCATTCAAACCATATTTTTTCATTCATTTGCCGTATACCTGCTGCCACGGCCATTTTGCACGGTCATCGCATCAATTACGCAGACCGGCGGGGCTTAGAATGCAGCCGCCCTCTGCATGCCCGCCGGCAGATTTCTACATCTCCTCATACGGCATAAGCTCTGTCAAATAATGTTTTTCCCGGAGCGCCTCTTCAATTTCATCAAGAATTTCTTCCTGCTCCGCCGACACGCGGTGGAAATGATATCCCGAAGTCACATTCATCAACGGAGCAGACTTGCCCGATTCAATGTCATTCATAAATATTTGTATATCACGGCGGTTCTTGATATTCAGAGGAGCCGTTACTTTTCCGTATACACGGTGGTTAATCATCACGTCCAGAACGCAGCCGCCCAAATCCACAATTGTTTTTAATTCATCCTCTGTCTCATCATTGTTGTGGCATACTTTGAAAAGTCTTACTGCCTGGCTGGCCTCATTCAGAATATATCCCCTGGCCGTGGCGACAATCGGATATCCTTCCGTGCGAAGGAGGGCGATATCCTGCACCACCACCTGCCGGCTTACGCCCGTCTCTCTTCCCAGCGCTCCGCCGGACAGGGGATGAGAGGTCTGCCTCATCAGTGCCAGAATCTTTTTGCGTCTCTGCGTTCCGGTCAGAGCGTTCTCTGTTCCGGCCGCGCTCTCTTCCTTATTATTCAATCTCATACCCATTCCGGCGTTCCTGTCCTTTCCAGTTTATACTCTGCCTTTATTCACTGCTGTGAGTAACAATTCACGCCACATAGCCACAACATGCCGCAGCATAACGGCCGTAATCAGCGGAGGTTCAAAATTTCTATTCCAATTTTAATACATTGCCGCCGTCCATGCAACTACAATCACCGCATTTCTGCCGGCACATCAATTAGAGCGTTACTGTTCACCCGCAGCAAAATACAGCATGCTGTAAACAAAAACGCCTTGCAGGATACTGCCGTGTAAGCAGCAGCATTAGAGCCGTCACTCCACGGCACGCAGATGTTTCAGGCTGATGTCCAGAATTGGGGCAGAATGAGTCAGAGCGCCGCTTGAAACATAATCCACGCCAGTTTCCGTAATTGCCCTGATATTTTCCCTCGTTATATTTCCCGAACATTCCGTTTCCGCACGGCCATCGATTAGTTTGACTGCCTCCGCCATCTGTCCGGGCGTCATGTTGTCAAGCATAATGATATCGGCTCCCGCTTCCACAGCCTCCCGGACCATAGAAAGATTTTCCGTTTCCACTTCAATCCGGCGCACAAAGGGTGCATATGCCTTTGCAGCCGCTATTGCCTCCTTCACGCCTCCTGCAGCGTCAATATGATTGTCTTTCAGCAGAATCCCGTCGGAAAGATTATATCTGTGATTATTCCCCCCGCCAACCCTGACTGCATATTTTTCAAATATCCTCATGCAGGGCGTTGTCTTTCTGGTATCCAGAAGTTTTGTCCTGGTCCCCTCCAAAAGCTTCACAACCGTATTCGTATAGGTTGCAATACCGCTCATACGCTGGAGATAGTTGAGGGCTGTTCTTTCCCCCGACAAAAGAACCCGGATATCTCCGGTCACGGTGGCAAGATGCCGGCCTTTTTCCACTCTGTCTCCATCTTTCACATCAAAGGTTACCTTGGTCCGGGGATCCAGCAGCAAAAATACTCTCTCAAAAATTGGAAGTCCGGCTATAATTCCGTCCTCTTTGCAGATTAACTGCACTTCTCCTTTTTTGTATTCCGGCATCACGGAATTAGTCGTTACATCCTCACTGTTAATATCCTCCTCCAAAGCAAGACGGATATATTTATCAGCAGCAAGCTGCATGGTAATTGGATTCATATTTGATACTCCCTTTCCGGCCCTCTGCCATACTGGCTGCGGCCCTTTGTGCAAATACAAGACTCTCCAGCAGACTGTTGCTGGCCAGGCGGTTCTTTCCATGGACACCGTTACAGCTGGTCTCCCCCACTGCGTAAAGGTGGTCCATCGTGGTTCTTGAATTACAGTCCACATGAATCCCCCCCATAAAATAGTGCTGGGCCGGGACAACCGGTATCGGTTCTTTTGTGATGTCGTAGCCTTCTTCCAGACACCTTCTGTAAATATTCGGGAAATGGTTCCGAATCTGAGCTTCACCCACCGGCTCGAATGAGAGCCATACATGGCGGCTGCCCTCCCGCTCCATCTCTGCATGTATTGCTTTTGTGACTACATCCCTGGGGAGCAGTTCATCTACAAAACGCTCTCCTCTTCCATTCAGCAGTACGGCCCCTTCTCCCCTGGCAGATTCCGATATCAGAAAGCTTCTGCCCGGCTTCTCACTGTAAAGGCTGGTCGGATGGATCTGTACATAATCCATGTTTTCAAGCTCCACACCGTATTTTTTTGCGATTGCCAGAGCATCTCCTGTAAGACAGGGGAAATTGGTTGAATGCTCGTAGAGGCCGCCAATCCCTCCCGTAGCCATAACGGTATCCCTGGTATGTATATGAAGAATCTCTCCTTTTTCCGTCTTTGCGATCATGCCGGTGCAGGCGCCTCCCGAGACAAGAATATCAGTCATAGCCGTAAATTCCATAACCGACACGTTCGGCAGTTCCCTGACCCGCTTTTGCAGTACCGTGGTGATTTCTTTTCCCGTAATATCTTTGTGGAAACATATTCTCGGCCTCGAATGCGCTCCCTCCCGAGTGTAATTCAGGCTGCCGTCCGGATTCATGTCAAAACGTACTCCCAGTTTCAGGAGATGATCTATCACTCCGCGGCTGGAACGTATCATAATTTCAACGCTTTCTTTCCTGTTCTCGTAATGTCCGGCTTTCATCGTATCCTCAAAGTAGGGTTCATAATCCTCTTCATCCCGCATTACACAGATGCCGCCCTGGGCCAGCATAGAATCGCAGTTTTCAATTCCCTCTTTAGAAAGCATCAGTATTTTCTGATCCTCCGGCAGGCTGAGGGCCGTATAAAGACCCGCTACTCCGCAGCCGGCAATCACAACATCGTAATAAAGGTTTCTCACCATAATTATGCCCCCTTATCATCTGGCCAGTTCCAGCATTCGTGTCAGTGTGGCTTTTGCAGGGGCGGCAAGGTCTTTTGGCACTTCGGCCCTGTTGACTCCTGTTTTTAATACTTCAATAATCTTATCCAGTGTAATCTTTTTCATATCGGTACAAATCGGCTCGGTAGCCGGAAAATAAAATATCTTCCCCGGGTTTTTCTGTTCCAGCTCATAGCGGACTCCGCACTCTGTCGCTATTATAAATTCTTTTGATTCACTCGATGATGCATAATTTATTATTCCTGTTGTGGAACCGGTATAATCAGCTTTCTCCAATAGCGCACCATTACATTCCGGATGAGCGAGGACTTTGGCATCCGGGTGTTCACATTTGAGGCTTTCGATTTCCGACGCCCGCATCTGTTCATGAACCGGGCAGAACCCATTTACCGTCATTACATTCTTCTCCGGTACCTGCTCCGCTACAAAGCGGCCCAGATTCTTGTCCGGGATAAATAAAATATTTTTATTCGGCAGATTTTTTACTATCTGCACTGCATTGGCTGAAGTAACGCACACATCTGCCCAGGATTTGATCTCGGCCGTGGAGTTGATATAACAGACTACAGCCAAATCCGGGTACTCCCTCCTTGCCTGCTCCACCTCTTCCCTTCTGACCATATGGGCCATGGGACAATCCGCCCCGGCATCAGGCATCAGCACCGTTTTGTCCGGGCTGAGCAGTTTTCCGCTCTCCCCCATGAATGAAACGCCGCAAAACACTAGTGTCTTGTTGGGAAGACCGGCTGCGGCCTTGCTCAGGTTAAAAGAATCGCCCACATAATCGGCAATTTCCTGCACTTCCGGCTCCACATAGTAATGAGCCAGGATCACTGCATCCTTCTCTTTTTTTAACTGGTTTATCTCTTCCTGTTTTGTCATACCATCCTCTATTCTGCCGCTTTTCAAACGGCCTTTCCTGCTTTTTTCGTCCATTTCCAGGCAGACGCCGGCGGAACCAACCGCACTCGCAACAGTATAGCACATCATTTTTCATATGACAAGACACCTGTTAATAAATCTGCAAACTCATGTAACAGTTCGCTGCTGTTCACAGGGGAATGTTCCGCGAGGTGTTTTCGTGTGTATTTCACACGAAAATCCCGAGTTATGCGGCGCGAAACGGCACTTTTTGCCGTTTCTGTGCATCGCGGAGCGTGTTATTCCGCCGTTCGGTACGTTAACCTGCACGCTCCGCGCACAGGTCACAGCCCCCAATAAAAGGGAGGGCATACGGCCGGTTAACACGGCGTATGCCCCCTATGATTAAAAATAATGACTATCAATTCTGAAGAAAATCAACACTCACTACCTCCCGTATAAGATTTTATATCAAATATAGGCTCTAAGCGAGTCACCAAGCTTTTCCATGTTTTCCATACGCTCCAGGGATTTCTGCGGATTCACCTGAGCCACAGCCGTGGTCAGATATACGGCGATTGACATTGCCTCCGCAACCGGGTATCCGCTTGCATTTGAAACCGATAGAACATTCTCTGAAGAAAGTGCGATGGGAGAGGTGTAACTGTCGGTGATAGAAATTACAGTACATCCTTTATCATAGAAATATTTTGCAGTTTCACAGGTTATCCTTGTATAACGCGCAAATCCTATCGCAATCAGGCTGTCCTCGGACGTAACGTCTGCAAAGGCGCTGAAATCCCCCTGCTTCAGCAGAATGACATTATCCTGAAGATTATTTAAAATTGATCCCAGATAAACGGCAATTGAATAGGAAGAGCGGGCTCCAATGATATAGACGCGGCGCGCTTTCGTGATGGTCCGTACGGAGGAATAGAAATTTGCTTCGAATGTTTCATTATATATCTTCCGAAGGGATGCGGCATTACTGTCTATCATGGATTTGAGCGAACCTCCATTGGGAGCTATTGCTGCACGCCTGATACGCTCCCAGGGAGTCAAATCTTTTTGTACATTTTTACGGGCACAGGCAATAAAATCAGAAAAATTAGCAAAGGAGAGCATTCGTACAAAACGTGTAATGCTGGGACAGCTCACGCCGGATTGCTTTGACATTTCATTAATAGACATAAACGGGATAGCCCGGATATTTGCTTTGACAAAATCAGACAGTACTTTATTGGTTTTTGAACAAGAATCGTAATTCTGTTCTATTAGCTGAATAATATTTTTTTCCAAATGTGTTCCTCCTCAAATCGGAAACGAGGTTGATACAGGCCCGCGGTTTACTATAACAGATAGTTCAAATATAGCAAAGCCCAGCGCAAAAATCAACCGTCTGGCTAATCCTCTTGACTTTTACAGTCCGTCTTTAGTTACTGTTCACACCCCGCCAAAAAGCGGCGTGCTGTAAACAATAACACGCTTCGCGATGCACAGAAACGGCAAAAAGCGCCGTTTCGCGCCGTGTAACTCGGGATTTTCGTGCAGAATACGCACGAAAACGCCTCGCGGAACACAACCGTGTGAACAGTAACCGTCTTTAAACACCACCTTGTGAATAATGCTGCGGAATTTGTAACTATCATGCAAATTTCCGCAAAAGAATTCAACATAATCCACAAATATGAAATTATATTTTCATAATGTTGATTTTTATTTTCATATGATGTATGATAAATATGCTGCAGCATTAAATTATGAGGAGGTACAAACATGATCCCATTAAATGAAATCACCGGTTCCTCGTTAGACGCCCTATTTGTTTATATGGCATTGCTTGGCATTCTACTGTTAGCCGCATCCTGGCTCAGACTTAAAATTCCGCTCTTAAAAAAATACTACATACCGGCATCCCTGATTGCAGGTGTCATCGGCTTAATCCTAGGGCCTTATTTTCTGGGCATAATTCCGAAGGAAATCATGAGTGTCTGGTCGGGAATGTCGAGCCGCCTCATTGTTTTGATTTATGCCCCGATGCTGATGGGAAAAAGGCAGAAAAGCGGTGAAAAGCTTATCAAAAGAGCAAGTGAATCCCTGGTTTTTTCCTATTTTACATTTTTTACACAGTATGCCGTTCCATTGCTTCTAACCGCACTGATACTTACTCCGGTATTCGGAGTATCTCCGCTGTTCGGAACAATTGTCGAGCAGGGGTGGTCCGGCGGCCATGGAACAGCCGGCGGAATGGCCGCCGTATTTGAAGAGTTAAAATGGATGGACGGTGCAAGCCTGTCTGTCACTTCCGCTACTATCGGTCTGGTATTCGGCGTTTTGGGGGGCATCGTATTAATCAATATCGGCGCACGCAAGGGATGGACCTCTTTTCTGAATACCTCCGCCGGACTGGAAAATAAGAATACTGAAATATATACCGACCGCTCAGATCGTGAACCTGATACGAACCGGGTAATCCATCCATCTGTCATTGATAATATGGCGTTCCATATGGCACTGCTGTCGGTCGCCGTATTACTCGGCTGGCTGATTAGCAAAGCCCTAAAGCTCTGGTTGCATTTCACAATGGCCTGGTTTACCGCAGCCATGCTTGCCGGCTTACTGGTTCAGCTTCTGCTAAACCGCACAAAATGGGCTGATATTGTGGATAAGCCCACAATGAGCCACATACAGGGGATTTCACTGGAATTTCTTGTAGCCGGAGCCGTGGCTTCCGTTAATGTTTCTGTTATCGTCGAATATGCAACTCCATTAATAATTGAGCAGCTTCTGGCGGCCGTCGTGCTTGTTTGGTGCTGCACCTGGGTTTCAAGCCACGTATTTGGTGAGAACTGGTTTGAACACTCAATAATGCTGTTTGGTGCTTTTGCCGGAGTAACCGCCACCGGACTTCTCTTGCTAAAAACCTGCGATCCTAAAATGGAATCCGGCGCTGCGGAAGTATTTGCAGCCCGTTCTCCTCTGCTGGCCTGGGCGACAGGCGGTGGAATCCTGACAGCCATGACACCTGTATGGGTTGTGCAATACGGAGCTTTAAAGGTAGGCTTAGTCTACGCTGCCGCCATGTTAATCGCATTCGTATTGCAATTTGTTCTCGGTTTTTGGCATAAGCCCGATAAAATGAATGTCTGAACCATAACATAAAAATATGTAACCGAATAAAGGAGACAATTATGAAACGTATTATCTTAACAGCGCCGAATTTTAGTGAGGGCCGCGATCAGGAAAAAATTCAAAAGATTCTCGATTGCTTCCGCAACAGAGAACATGTGCAGATTCTGCGCTGGCAGGGAGATCCGGATCATAACCGGTTTGGCGCTAATGTGATCGGTGAGCCCGAAGCGATTTATGAGGCCATGCTTGAGGCGATTGGCACTGCCCTTGAATTGATCGATATGACCAAACATCACGGCCAGCATCCGCGCATGGGGGCAGTTGATGTCATCCCCCTGACCCCTCTGCGTAATTGTACGATAGAGGATTGCAGCGAACTGGCCCACAAGATAGCCTCGGAAGCTGCCGATAAGTATCATCTTCCATTCTTTCTATACGAAAAGTCCGCAAACACTCCTGCCAGAACGAATCTGGCTGAAATACGCAAGGGCGAATTCGAAGGCATGGCCGAAAAACTGAAAAGTCCTGAATGGAAACCCGATTACGGCCCGGACACAATTCACCCGACGGGTGGAGTTACAGCCATCGGAGCCAGGGATTTTATGATTGCTCTGAATGTTAATCTGGGAACAACCGATTTGTCCATTGCAAAGGAGATTGCAAAACGTGTGCGATTCAGCAGCGGAGGGTTCCGTTATGTTAAAGCTATCGGTGTTGAAATGAAGGGAAGGAATTTGGTCCAGGTTTCAATGGATTTGACAAATTATAAAAAAACCTCTGTCTGCACTGTCATTGAATGTATCAGGGCGCTGGCATTAAAGCACGGAATCCCTATCGTCAGTTGTCAGATCGGTATGCTGTCTCTGGATATGCTGATTGAAATAGCCAGAGAATATCTCAATTTGGAATCCCTGTTTGAAGGCCCCTTTTCTGCAGATCAGATTTTTGAGACCTATCTGCTGTAACCGTTTGCCTTGACCAATACAGAAAGAAGGAATACATATGGATTTTAAAGATATGACCGTCGGAGAATTTGCCCGGGGAATCGGTGCGGAGCTTCCCGTTGCAGGAGGCGGCAGCGCAGCCGCTCTCTCCGGCGCTTATGGAGCCGCTCTTGTATCAATGGTTTCCAGAAAAACCATTTCGAATAATAAATATACGAATGTAAAGCACCGCTTTCAGGAAGTGGACCGGCAATGCGCAGTATTACGTGAGTCACTGCTGGATGATATTCAGAATGATATTGATTCCTTCCGCAAATATAAAACCGCGCTGGCCCTTCCCAAAGTGACACAGGAGGAAAGCGCCGTACGTAATGCCGCCATGCAGAACGGTTTAAAAGCTGCTGTTCAAACTCCGCTCGAGGTGGCTGAAAAGTCCGTCAAAGCGCTGGCTCTATGCCGCGAGGCTATTGAGAAGGGAAATCGGAATGCCGGCCCTGATGCCCTGGTCGGAGCCTTATTGCTGCGTGCTGCAATTTTGGGTGCCGTCTATAATATCAGAATTAACGTGAAGACCATCACTGACGAACCGTACCGGAGAGAGATGCTGAACCGGGCGAAAGACCTGGAAGAAACAGCCATCAGACAGGAGGCGGAAATTTTAAGTCTGCTGCCGGAATTAACTCACACTAAATAAATAATTTAAAAAAACAATGGCTTTCTTCGCCATATAAATCACCTTTCCTTTCACTGATAGCGGCTTGGACACCTCTATAATAAGCGGAAAGGTGATTTTTGTATAACGTCTTGACCCGCACCCGCATTGGATTATAAATTATGAAATACGTCCAATCAGTTTCTTGCGGTACATTTCCAGTGTATAGCGGTCCGGCAGAGACGACTGGGCACCCAGACGGGTTGTACTGATACCGGCGGCAATTGTTGCATACTCGATTGCCGTATCGATAGACTCTCCTTCCGCAAGCAGAACTGCCAGCGCACTGATAAATGCATCGCTGGCCCCGGTTGTATCGATTGGCTCCACATCAATGGCCGGATATTCCTTCCCGGCCTTCCCATCGGTAAAATAGCACCCCTCTTCCCCCAGTGTCACCACCACGTACCGGGCGCCGCCTGCAATGAGGGCTGCCGCTTTCTCGCCGACGCTTCCTTCTCCCGGCATAATCTGGTTCAGTTCCGTCTTGTTGGGCACCAGCATATACAGCTCTTCAAGAACCTCCGGAGGCAGCATTTTATACCCGGAGGGCTTGAGGATTATCCTGATTCCATGCTTTCTGCACAGTCTGGTGATAAACAGCAGTGTCTCGTCAGGAATACTGTTCTGCAGGAGGCAGTATTCGGAAGAAAGCAGGATATCCATGCATTCTTCCACATGTTTCCTGCTGATGCTGTCGCTTGTCCCCTGATAATATCCAATCAGATATTCTGCGCTCTTGGTCACAAAAATATAGGCAATTCCGGTTGATGCGGCATTATCGAAACCGATTCCGCTCACATCCACATTATTGGCGGCAAGGTTGTTATAAAGGTTTTTTCCATCCATATCATTGCTCAGAATGCTGATGATGCTTGCCGCGCCATCGAGGCGGGCCACGCCGATGGCCTGATTTCCCGCCTTTCCTCCCGGAAGAATGCTTCGCTCATGAATCGTCATAGTCTCAGTGCTTCCTAATATTTCATCCACAAGAAATGTCACATCCAGGTTCACACCGCCGATCACGCAGATTTTCACTTTGTGCCGGTCCGTACTTCTGGCAGTACTCTTTCCCTCCTTAAACATCAGACCGACAGGCTCTATTCCCTGTTCCCGCCGCGTAGAAACCATATGAAAAACAGTATCCCAAAGTATCTTTGCAAGCTCCTTATGCGGGAGGACGAGTGTGCACAACTCCGGCAGGAATGTATGTCCCTCCCCTCCAAAATCAAAGGATATCACGGATAAATCGCCGGGGATGTTCATATGACGCGCATAAACGCAGCTATAAATCAGTCTTGCAATCTCCGTATCCTGCACCACGACCGCCTTAACGCCAGTCTTGGCCAGAATTTCCAGGACTTCTGATGGTTCCTGTTGCCCGAATTCAAATATCAGGCTTTCGTCAAAAACAATCTTATTTCGCTCCATACTTCTGTGTAATATGCGGCAGAGCGGACCGTCCTTTTCACGCAGCACAGCTGCCATTTTTTCAAAACCAAGACCGGACAAAAAGGAAACCGCCTCCTCCGCGGCCGACTGAAAATCTAAAACAGGTTTGTCCTCATCCTGTTCGTCCGGCCCGAACGGCACGCAGTAAAACGGAGTATTATGCTCCCGCAGCTTGTCCTGACTGGCCGCTTCTATTCTGCCATACAGAAAAAGGATATATTCCACACGCTTTCCCAGGAGAGAGTCAATACTCAGCGCCTCCCTGTTTACGTCACCGAACGTACTGGTAACTACCAGGGAATACCCCTGTTCCATCGCATATCCGTCTAAATACTGCACAACAGAAGCATACAGACGATCTGAAATATCAGGAACTACCACACCGACAAGCTGGGTTTTAGGAAATGCTTTGCTGATCGCTTTGGCATAGGGTGAATAATTATGCTGCTGTGCTATACGAAGCACCTTTTCTCTGGTAACAGGACTGATATTCTCATCCTTATTGTTCATAATCTTAGATACAGTGGCGATGGACACATCTGCCAGCTTAGCCAACTCCTTGATCGTCATGGAGATACTCACCTCATTTTCTTCACAAGTTTTCTTATCTGTTAGTATACAAAAAGACGGTAAAATATGCAAGCAGCGCAAGAAGTTCTATCTTGCGCTGCCTGTAAATGATATGAAGCAATAAAATATACCGGCCGTTGTAAAAATCCGCTTTTCACCGGACCGGACTGTCGTTCAACAGCTTTTCCACTTCACTTCTCTCAGGAATGGAAGCCGAAGCCCCCAAACGTGATACAGCGATTGCCGCCGCGGCCGCCGCCTCTTCCAGGCACCGGCGTGGAGTTTTCCCATCCGTCAAGGCCGCAAGAAAATAGCCGGTAAACGTATCCCCTGCGCCGGTTGTATCCAGGGCCTCTACTTTCCTTGCCGGACAGAGGAAAACCTCACCTCCGGCCGCATAAACCGCCCCGGCTCCTCCCAGAGTGAGTACAACCGCCGTTTCAGGGTATTCCCTGTTCAAAATCTTTATCATCTGTTCCGGTTCCGTCTTTTTTGTAAGCTGTTCTCCTTCCACTTCATTCAAAAAGAGAAGGGACACCTTTTCTATACCGCATTTCAGAATGTCTTCCTGAAAAGGTGACGGATTCAGGGCAATCTTCAATCCGTTGCTATGAGCCTTTTCTATCATATAATCCAGCCCATTTACCTCATTTTGCAGCAGGAGCCACTCTCCTTCTTCAAAAAAGGCCAGAGCCTCATCCACAAATTCCGGTTTGTTGGCCTGATTCGCTCCGCCGTACAAAACAATACTGTTCTGCCCTCCCCGCTCCACCTGTATAACCGCACTTCCGCTGCGGCCCTCTATCCTCCGGATAAAACGGGAGTCCACACCGCTTCGGCGGCAAGCCTCCAGCAAAGGATCGCCGTCTTCCCCTGTCATCCCTCCATGGAACACACTGGCTCCGGCCTTTGCAAGCGCAATGGACTGGTTCAGCCCCTTCCCCCCGCAGAAAACCTCCAGACCGGACGAAGCTACAGTTTCACCGGGAGCTACAATGTGCTGCACATGGTAGGTATAGTCCAGATTCAGCGAACCGTAATTTAAAATACGCAAATCAACTCTCCCTTCTACGCTTCCAGAACCTTCTTATCCATGGTCCCGGATGCCGCACACTGCCTGATACAGTTTTTCATCCAGGCTGCAAACGCTCCGGAGTCCACATCCAGCGCCACACGGCAATTCGGCATATTATTACTGAAGCGGGTGGATTTCTGCACATAAGTGTGTCCGTATGTGTATGTCCCTGCACACTCCACATCCACATAGTAATCATGTGTCCGAAGATACTCCGGCCTGCAAATGGCCATCACGGCCAAAGCATCATGCATGACCACGTCCTCACCTTTATATACATCCCGGCGCATACGCATAAAATCCAGCAGGTCTGCCGCTATATCGGAAGCCGTTGTGCCGATCCCGCGTATCCCATTACAGTCGGAATCAGAAAGAACTGCCCGGAGTGTCACATCCAGTCCCACCATAACCAGGGGGATACCGGAGCCAAAGACAATTTTGGCCGCCTCCGGATCAAAAAATATATTAAATTCGGCCACCGCGCTGGAATTTCCGCCTTCCACGGCTCCGCCCATAAAATAAATGCATTTAATCATCCGCTTCAGCTCCGGATAGACATTGAGCGCCAGGGCCAGGTTCGTCTGAGGCCCGAGAGCGATAATCTCCAGTTCCCCTTTGCATTGTACTGCCTGCTCATAAATGGTTTCTACCGCATTCTTTTCATAAAAAGAATCGCTGCTTTCCAACAGCCGCACATTCCCCATGCCGGTCTGACCGTGGGTTCCAAAACCTCCCGGAGCCTCCTTGTCCGACGCTCTAAGCTGAGTAATGTCCCGTAGCAGCGGCCTCTCAGCCCCCCTGGCAACCGGAGTATCAAACCCCAGCATGCGCACCAGATTCAAAGTATTTGCCGCGGTGTACGCCAGATCCACATTACCGCAGACAGTGGTAATCGCCCTGATATCCAGTTCTTCACTGCCGAGTGCGGCAATAATTGCAACAGCGTCATCAGTTCCGGTGTCACAGTCAATAATTACAGAATGCTTCTTCATTAATCTATCTCTCCTAATATTCAGCGGATCGCCGCTTTTTGTATTTTTTTCTCACGACGCCTGCGCACGATCGATATAACCACCAGGCCCAGGATTGTAATCGCATATGGCAGCATAAGAACTAAATCTGCCGGGGCCGATGTCATCTGAAGAATGTTGGCAAATACGTCGGCACTGCCGAAAATGAACGAAGAAACCAACACTCCCAGAGGCGATCCGGCCACCATATTGCTGGCAGACAAACCGATAAAACCACGCCCGGCCACCATGTTCCGGACAAAAGCAGACATATAGCCCATAGACATATATGCCCCTCCGACACCGGCCAGAGCGCCGGAAATCATAAAAGCAATATATCGTATTTTCGTAGCGGAGATCCCCACCGACTCCGCGGCCTGAGGATTCTCCCCGACAGAACGAAGACGGAGTCCGAGCCTCGTTTTATATATAAAGAAATTCACTAAAAATGCAGCTGCAAAAGCGCCGTATGTTAAAATGTTATGTCCTGATACAATCCGTCCCAGTACAGGAATGTCTTTGATGAACGGAAGGTTCACCACCGGCAGCACCATACTCTGGATACTTCCGGCTGAGTTGGACTTGTCCCCGCTGGCAAGAAACAATACAAATACGGTGCCTCCCGCAGCCGCCAGGTTCATCGCAATGTTGGTCAGATACAAATCCGCCTTACCGGTAAAAGAGGCATAGCTGATAATCAATCCAACCAGAATCCCCGCCAGGATTGCAGCCCCAAAGCCCACCACGGCGCTCTTTGAAGCGCCGCTGACAATAACTCCCGCCAGGGCTGCCCACAGCATCATACTCTCAATGGCCATATTGTCCACACTGGCCTTATAGCAGACGGACGCCGCCAGGGCCGCATAGACAATGGGAGTTGCCAGACGCAGCAATGAAAAGCAAAACGTTATAATTAACTCTACATCCATAACCTGTCACCAAACCGTACAAATACGGTATTCTCCTTTCCTGCCATTATCATGCCTTTACCGCCTCCTGCTGTTTTTCCGTATTTTCCAGGGATTCCCTGGCCGATTTAAATATCATACGGCGTTTTAAACCGGACAGGAACATCTCGGCTGCAATCAAAAGAATTATAATTCCCTGCACAATTGAGACAAATTCCGCCGGAATGTCTGTGGTGCGTGTTACGATATCAGCCCCGGTCCGGATGTATGCCAGCAGCAGCGCGCCAACTGGAACTAACGCCGGATTGCGGTGGGCCATAACAGCCACGATCAGGCCGTCAAATCCGTAGTTCGGCATTTCCAGCCAGCGGAAGCGTTCATAACGCCCTAATATTTCCACGGCCCCGCCCAGTCCTGCGAAGGCGCCTCCGATGATCTGCGCCGCCACGACCGTGCCCGTCACGCTGATTCCGGCGTACTTTGCAAAATTCGGGTTGCTGCCCACAGTGCGCATTGCATAGCCAAAAGGTGTTTTATAGATGGCAATCACAACCAGAACCACGCAGACTGCCGCAATAATCAGGCCGGCATGAATCTCCGTTTTCGGGACAAGAACGGCCAGTTTCAGCTCTTCCGGATATTTGAGAGAAGCGAGGCTCGGCATGGAGACGTCTTTCATACCATACTTCAAAATGAATTGAGACAGGTAGAATAATATGTAATTCAGCATCAGCGATACCACGACCACATGGGCGTCGAACCTGGCATTTAAAACAGCCGGGATAGCAGCTGCCGCCATCCCAATCAGGATGGAGGTCAGCAGCAGAACGGGAAGCAGGATTCCCTTGGGAATTCCCTGGAGCTGTATGCCCAGATAAGTGGTCATACAGCCGGAAATGATAACGATCCCCTCTGCCGACAGATTGAACTTATTCACGGCATACATAAAACACATGCAAAGCCCTGTAAATGTGAACAGTGTAGCCAGCGCCACCATATCCCCGAACCGCCGGATTGTAGAAAACGGCCCGACGATAAACTGCCGGATCGCCATTACCGGCTCATCACTGATCACAGTCAGTGCGATCAGCGAAATCATATATGCTATCAAAACCGCAATGATAACGCGGAATACTCCAAAAAATGATTCTATTTTTCTCGCAGTTTTCATATCACGCCCGCCATTTCTTCATTCGTCATAACCTTCAGTCCCAGCATATACTCTCCCAGCTCTTCTTCACTGACCTGATTGGCTCTGGGAAAGGCCGCTACTATTTTGCCCTTCCGCATTACAAAGAGCCGGTCGCTGACCTCCAGCACCTCATTCAAATCCGCAGATACAAGAAGCGCTCCCACGTTTTCCTCCCTGACTTTGCGCAGCAGTGTTTTCCGAATCATTTCCGCCGTCCCCACATCAATTCCGCGCGTGGGCTGATTGGCCAGAATCACGTTGGCGCCGGAGGTAAATTCCCTGGCTACCACCACCTTTTGAATATTACCGCCCGAGAGCATCCGAACCGGCTGATCCCGATCATCACAGGCGATCTCGAATTCACGGATATATCCGTCAACCTCTTGATTAATCTTCTTCTCATTCAGAAAGATACTGTTTCTGAACTCTTTTTTGCGGAAGCGGTCGGCTATAATATTCTCCTTAATAGAGAGGGTGCCCGCACATCCGAAAACCATCCTGTCCTCTGAAATATGTGCCAGTCCGTTTTCCCGGATTTCCCGTACACTTTTGCCATGAATGTTCATTCCGTTTATTACCACAGTCCCCTGAGAATACGACTTCATTCCGCTGAGAACCTCAGAAAGCTCGCTCTGGCCGTTGCCCTCCACACCGGCAATGCCCACAACCTCCCCCTCACGTATGGAAAAAGACATATCATCAATCAGCCGCCGGCCTCCCTGATCTGCCACGACAAGATTTTTAACATCCACCAGCACTTTACCGTTCTTCGGATCTTCCTTCTCCATTTTGAGGACTACATCCCTCCCAACCATCAGCCGGGAAATTTTTGCTTCGGTCAGATCCTTCACATCATAGGTCCCCTGGCTGTATCCATGGCGCAGCACCGTAACACGGCTGCAAAGACGCATTACTTCTTCCAGCTTGTGTGAGATAAAAATGATAGCGTGGCCATCCTCCCGCAGCAGCAAAAGCTGTTCAAATAATTCCTCCGTCTCCTGAGGCGTCAGAACGGCTGTAGGCTCGTCCAGGATTAGTACTCTGGCCCCTTTTATCAGCGCCTTTAAAATCTCCACCTTCTGCATCTGCCCAACGCTTAAATCCTTAACCCTGGTACGGGCATCCAGAGCAAAATTATATTTATCGGCAATCTTCTGGGTCATGACAACTGCTTCCTCAAAGTCAAACAGGCCGTTTTTCATCGGCTCTATGCCCAGTACAACATTCTCTGCCACGGTCAGTGAATTTAACAACATAAAATGCTGATGAACCATGCCGACCCCTTTGGAAATTGCATCAAGCGGACTTGTGATTTTAACCTTCTGTTCACGGATAAAAATATCTCCGCCCTGCTTGTCTTCCATTCCAAACAGTATTTTCATCAGTGTGGTCTTCCCTGCTCCGTTCTCACCGACCAGACTGTGAATTTCTCCCTCATTAACCGCAAAGGTTACATCCTTGTTGGCTACAAATCCGTTTGGATAAATTTTAGTGATGTGATCCATTCGGAGCATTTCCATATATTACGTACCCCCAGTCATGAGGAAGAACAGCCGGGACCGGCTGCTCTTCCCGTATGTATGATAAACCAGTCTCTGCCGCTTACGGAGCAAACGTATTAATATATGCGTTATACTCTTCCTCGTTGGCAAAATCTTTATATCCTTTTACTGTCAGTTCTCCGTCAATAATCTTCTGCTTTGCCTCTTCCACCTGGGCTATCACCTCGGCCGGGGCATTCTCTTTCAGCATTTCGTCATTGACATAGTCAACGCCGCCTGCTTTAACGCCCAGGACTCTTACCGTCCCCCAGTAATCTTCTCCGCCGAGATAATCCTCAAATACGCTGACAAAGCTCTTGTCCACCTGCTTGAGCATGGAGGTTACAATTACATCCGCATAAGCATTTCCGGTTGCCTCAAAAATTGCATGCTGATCAGAATCCACTCCGATGCTCCACGTTCCGGGAGTCTTAAGGGCCGCCTCAAAGGCTCCCAGGCTGGCGCCGCCGGCCACCGGGAAGAATACATCCGCTCCATAAGTACTGTTCTGCTGGGAACAAAGCTCCAGCATCTTGGCCGAATCCGTCCAATTCCCCACCCAGGAGGTAATAACCTTTATATCAGGGTTATAAGCTCTGGCGCCTTCCGCATATCCGGTGATAAAGTCACAGATTACCGGGTTCTGAACGCCGCCCACCGTACCGATGACTCCGTTCTTGCTCATGGCTGCCGCAATCATGCCTACCAGATAAGAACCCTCATTCTGGGCATATGCTATGTATAATATATTATCAGATTTCACTTCCACATCACGGCTCACATCGAAAATGATAAATCGGATGTCGGGATAATCTTTTGCCGCTCTCTCCACTTCCTCCTGAAATTCACTGGTAGAAAGAACAAAGTCAGGCTCGCCCTCACAAACATCAATAACATAAGACTCATATTTCGATGAATCGGTTCCGGCCTCCACGGCCTTGGTTTTAAATCCGTACTTTTCCTCCAGCATATCAAGGCCGCGCTTACCGGAATCGGCAAAGGACATATCGCCCAGGGTCATACAGAGGAATGTGACGCTGTACTGCGGTGTACCATTTTCCGCTTCGCCGCTTTTGCCTGCCGAAGCTGCGGCTGTACTGCCATTGTCTGCCTTGCCGCCCTGCGTTTTGCTGTCCCCTGAACACGCCGTACAGGAAAGTGAAAGGGCAAGCGCCAAAAGAAGAGAAAGTGCTTTTTTCATGTAGAAAACCTCCTAATTTTTATAGGAAAACATTTACTTAAAATGTTTTCTTTTTAGATATTATCATAAACTTTTGCCATTGTCAATATACGGCTTTGTCTATTTTCCATAACTTTCACCAATAATCCGCACAGGTTCTGGGCTAATTGCAAAAAAAGAGTGGAATTCTAAAAATTCCACTGCCTTCAACGATTACCTGTACGCTCCGCGCACAGGTCACCGTCATCAACAAAAAAACCGGCGGCCGAACAACCGGCCGCCAGTTTTAATTATTCTTAATGGATAAAATAATTATCCATGATTCATTTTTTCTTTCTTAGCTTTCATATAAAAAACTAAAACCGTACGTATCATGCAGCATAAAATGCAGCGCAGAACATATCAGGGTAACAAAAACAGCGGGTGATGGGAATCGAACCCACGTATCTAGCTTGGAAGGCTAGTGTTCTACC
>OFOU01000194.1_pt1 | contig 58130 bp, 51 predicted proteins | sample 1542061 | NCBI WGS metagenome assembly OFOU01 (sample SAMN04209239, study PRJEB22552) | human gut metagenome | biome: gut; material: feces | host: Homo sapiens | place: USA: Oklahoma
GCTTATCAGTCTGTGCACGTCAACTGTTGAAACCGCCGTGTACCGAACGGTACGCCAGACTGTCTAACAATTATGATATATGTTATAATAAGGATGCAATATTTGGTATCGGAGGTGCTTTCTATATGGCATATATCGTTGGTTTAGATAGAAATCAGGCAAGAATAATTACAACATCTTTAGATGATTTAATTGCTAAAGATAATGCTGTTCGTGTTATTGACTCCTATGTTGAATCGCTTGATTTGAAAGAATTGGGATTTACTGAATATAGTGGAACAAACAGAGGACAAGCTCCATATCGGCGATCCGATTTACTGAAACTGCATATTTATGGATATCTTAACAAAATTCGTTCAAGTAGAGCTTTAGAAATTGAAGCAAAACGAAATATAGAACTCATGTGGCTTATTAATGCAATTATACCAGATCATGGAACTATTGCAGGATTTGTACAGAAAAATAAAGTTGCATTTCATAACACTTTGCGAAATTTAACACTTATTTTAAAAGGATGGGGCTTGATTGACGGAAAGCTTATCGCCATAGATGGAACAAAAATCAAAGCTCAAAACAGTAAGCATAACTGTATTACTCAAAGTGGATTGGATAAAAAAATAGAGTATGCTGAGACACAAATCAATGCATATTTAATGGCAATAGAAAAAGAAGATACTGTAAATGAAAATGTTAAAGAAAAGCTTGAAGCTTATCAAACTTTAAAAGTACAGTATTTAATGCAAAAGCAAGAATTGGAGAACGAAAATTTAGAACAGAAGAGTCTGACAGATACAGATTCTCGAAGGATGAAAAATAATGGTTCACTGGATATGTGTTATAATGTGCAATCTGTTGTAGATTCTAAAAACCACTTTGTTATAGATATTTCGACTACAAATGATATAAATGACCAAAATCAGCTTTATTCGATGGCAAAGGGCGCAACTGATTTATTAGAAGTAGAAGAACCAACTGTAGTCGCTGATACAGGTTATTACAATGGAACTGAAATAAAAAACTGTATTGACAATAAGATGAAAGTATATATAAAAAAAGCAAGAGCGAACAATTCAACTAAGAACAATGATTTCCGCAAAGAAAAATTTACCTATGATAAAGAACAAGAAATATATATTTGTCCAGCAGGTAACTCACTGTTCTTTTTTGAAAACACATCTAAGAATGGAATAAAATATAGACGTTATAAATGTTCAGATTGCAATTCTTGTAAATACAAAGGTGCTTGTACATCCTCGGTAAACGGGAGAACTATACAGCGATGGGAACATGAGGATATCCTAGATTTTGTTCGCCAAGATACTTTGGATAATAATGAAATATACAAACAACGTAGATCTATAGTAGAACATCCATTTGGCACAATCAAAAGGACACTAGGATATAGTTTCTTTTTACGCCGCCAAATGGATAATGTTGATGCAGAAGCGTCTTCTATGTTTATCGCTTATAATTTTAAGCGATTATTAAGTATGTTTTCAACATTAGAATTAATAAAGAAATTCGGATAAATATCCAAATACAGATAAAGGATATACAGAAATTTGATATTTAATATCAAAAAATATTTGTAAAATAAAAAGACCGTACATCAGACTTATCATATAGGAATCGTTAGACAGTCTGACGCACGGTGGTGTGAGAGGACGGCGGTTAATCACCGCCTCCTACTCGATTAGGAAAGTGTTCCTGTGATATAAAAGTCCCCCCGGGGATGCGCACTCCGCGCCAAGGAATATGGCCGCTAAAGCGACCGCGCTCCGGTGCGAAAGTCTGCCGGGGCAGACTCTTTATTCTATTGATAAACGGATTGGTTAAGCTGACAGTAAGGAGGAAACGGATTGATGAAAAATAAAATGAAGTGTGCTGCCCTGCTTTTATCGGCCGCTGCGCTGTCCGGCATGATGACGATGACCGCATTCGCGGCAAAAAGCGGCAGGATTACGTCAATACGTCTGGAGATAAAAGACAGTATGCAGCCGGGGGATGCGCTGGGGGAGGATGAAGCGCTGTCCATTGAGCCGGGCGCCGATAACTATTCGGTGAAGAGCTGGGAAATAGAGAATAGTGGTTATACGTGGCAGTATTATGACATTCCGAGAGTGACGGTTACGGTTGCGACCGAGGATGAAAACTATTTTTCAGTCCCCCAGAATGGGGTCAGGATTAAGGGCGATGAGGCGAATGTTTATGCTGTATACAGTGAGGAGCCGCAGGTGTTGACAATCACTTTGAATCTCAGGCCAATGTCCCGGCGGGTCGGCGGGATCGAAGACGCATGGCTCGACGGCACGGTAGCATCCTGGACACCGGCTATCGGAGCGGAAAGCTATGATATCTATCTCTACCGCGATGAGCGCCCGGTCGGCAGCAGAAAGACGACGTCCGATACCACCTTTGATTTCGGCACCGCCATGCGTAAGGACGGAGAGTATTATTACAAGGTGCGCGCCGCAGGCGGAGAGGGGGTAAAGGAAGGGAAATTTACGGAGTCGGACAGTGTCTACATCAGCCCTTCTGATACGGAAAAACAGCCTGAGGGGGAGGCGAAACCTCTGAACAATTCGGAGCGTGTGCCGGGGCAGTGGATACAGAATGAAAAGGGCTGGCGTTTCACGAATACGGACGGCTCCCGTCCGGTGAACGACTGGGCATGCAGCGGAGATAAATGGTACTATTTCGGTGCGGACGGCTATATGGTGACAGGCTGGATCCAATGGGAAGGAAAGTGGTATTATCTGGGGCCGGAAGGAGACATGCAAACAAATACACTGACGCCGGATGGGTATATAGTCGATGAGAACGGTGCCCGCGTGTGGTAAAAAACGTATCGCGGGACGTTACCGTGCGAACAGTAACACGCTTCGCGATGCACAGAAACGGCAAAAGACGCCGGTTCGCGCTGTGAAACTCGGGATTTTCGTGTGAGATGCACACGAAAACACCTCGCGGGACGTTACCATGCGAACAGTAACAAGAAACTTACACTTTTTTTAAGGAAATAAATGACGCTGTTATTTTTCGCATCAATATGTTATGATTAGCCGGAACGAAAGGATTTTTACAGGCAGAATAATCATAGCTGAGATACGAAAGGGATGATACGATGATTTGTCCAAAATGCGGACACCAGACGACCGGGAATTTTTGCAGCAATTGCGGAGCCCTTCTGAAACAGAACTATTCTCCGGCTGACCGGAATCCTACATACAGACAGAATCAGGATGGACGGGGAGTGAGGGCCTGGGCGCCGGAGCATGAAGAACCGGCGGAGAAGGATACAGTGCGGGACGATATAGGGCGGACAGACGCGGACGGCCTGGAACCGTTTATTCGGGGGGAATCCTATATAGAGACGGGACAGGAGGCCAGAGCGGAGCGGCGGACACCGGTCGGGACTGCTTATGCCCGGGAACCGGAAAGAATGGAAACCCGGGAAGAGAAACGGGAAAATCTTAGAAAAAAAGATAAGCCCCAAAAAGCTGCCCCGAAGGATTCGGGTAAAAAAGCGTCTTCAAAAGCTGCCGCAGGGAGCGGACCGAACAAAAAAGAAGTCCGTCTTGAGCAGAAAGAGAAGAAACTTCGCGACAGCCGGATGCGGGATCTCGAGAGTGAAGTGGAGCGTCTGACGGTGCAGGAACGACTCAGGGAACGGCGCAGAAGAGAGGATGATGAAAGCGGCAGTTCCGATTCAGGGCCGAATCTGGGAGAGATAGCGGTAAAAGGAGCGGCCGGAGCGGTGGTGATAGCAGTCCGTGTGATGCAGATAGTGTCATGTCTGCTTATGGGCTGTATGGTTGCCATCATGCTGCGCTCCTTCCTTGCACACGGGGAAGGTCTGGGAAATATAGAGACATTGGTGACGGATCGCAATTACGGTCTTGCGCTGTATGTGGGTTTTGCCGGAATCTCTCTGTTTATGGGCGTGATCTGGTGTTTGTGGATCCTGTCCAGAAAAGGAGCGGGAGGAGGGTTCCGTCTTAAGAAGTATGACACGGGAAGAGGCCTGATTCCTTTTCTGCTGTGTGCGGCTATGGTTTTTGCCGCCGGGCCTGCACTGACGGTAATTCCTCCCGTAGACGGCGTCGTCGTGGAATGGCAGGGGATAGCGGCCGGCGGAAGGGCCGCGCTGACAGCAGTCAATGCCCATCGCGGGACTCTGCTGTTTTGCAGCGGCGCGGGAGCTGTCCTGTCATTGATCAGGAGGATTTTACTTGTATAAGGGCTTAGAAAGCCGGAAGAACAACGATAACCTGCACGCTCCGCGTACAGGTCAGCGCCTTCAATAAGGTAACATAACAGCCCCTGCTTTAGCAGGGGCTGTTATGTTACCGGAAATTATGACGTGGTGATATTGCGGCAGATTATGACAGCTGCCGGAGGCAATTTCCGGATCTCAGTATCACGGAGCGGCTGCCAATCTGGTAAGTTTCTGTCTGCACGCCGTACGCGGTCAGGATACGCTCAGGAGTCAGGACTTCGGCAGGGGGTCCCATGGCGGTTACGGTTCCAGACGACAGCAGGACGGCGGTATCCGCATAGTCAAGGGCCAGATTCAGGTCATGGATTACAGCGGCCACGGTGATGCCGCGCCGGCAGACATGACGCAGCAGATCCATGACCTCGTACTGATATCTCAAATCCAGGCTGCTGGTCGGTTCGTCCAGCAGCAGTAGCTGCGGTTCCTGGGCAACAGCCCTGGCTATCAGGACGCGTTGACGCTCCCCGCCGCTGAGTTGTTTGAACGGACGGAAAGCATAATCCTGCAGGTGAAATTCTTCCATCACCCCGGCCGCTTTTTCAAGATCGGACTTTCCTGCCTTCACACCCATATGAGGAAGGCGGCCTGATAGGACAATCTCCATTACGTTAAGGGAGTAACCGGCCTGCGTGTTTTGGGGAACGTAACCATAGACGCGCGCACGCTCCTTTATGTTCAGTTTCCCTGTTTTGATGCCGTTCCATACGACACACTCTCCGTCTGTGCGCAGCAGTCCGTTGATACAGCGGACCAAAGTCGATTTACCGGCTCCATTACCGCCGAGGAAGGCACAGAAACTGCCCTGTTGAACCCGAAAACTGATATTTTTAAGAACCTCCCTGTGTCCGTAAGAAAAGGACAGATTGCAGATTTCAAGACCATTCACCGGCCTTCCCTCCTTTCCATGATAATTAGATATAAAAACAGAGGGACGCCCACATAGGACACCACGATTCCGACCGGAATCGTGGTAGGGGAAAAGGCACAGCGGCCAATAGTATCTGCCGCCAGGACAAGCGCAGCGCCTGTGATAGCCGAGAGGGGCAGAAGAAGCCGGTGATCACCGCCTATTACCATTCGTGCCATATGGGGAGCCACGAGCCCTACAAAGCCGATAATCCCGGTAAAACTGACTATGGAGGCAGTGAGTACGGTAATACAGCCTCCGGTCAGGATTCTGGTGCGCTTAACATGGATACCCAACGCCCCGGCGCTCTCGTCTCCGCCAGAGGAAATGATATTAAAAGCCCATGCCTGGCTTTGAAAGACCGGGATTGTAATGAAGAGGATTACAGTCATTACCGCGATATCACTCCATCCGACTGCCGTCAGGCTGCCGAAGGTCCAGTGGACGATGGCGGGAAGCTGCTGTTCATTTGCAATGAACTGCATTGTTGAGTTAAGTGCACTGAAGAAGTAGTTCAGTGCGATACCGGTTAAAACGAGCGTTTCAGCTCCCAAACCCTTCAGGCTTGATAAACCGTAAACGAATACGGCGCAAATGAGAGCCATCAGGAAAGCGGCCGTGACCATAGCGGTTTTTTGAAAATAAACAGGTATTCCGCTGAAGATAATCACTGCGGCGGCACCCAGGGCCGCTGCGCCGGAAAGCCCGGTTGTAAACGGGCTGGCCATCTGGTTTCCTGTGATTGCCTGCATCCCTGTGCCGGCCAATCCCAGGCCTGCGCCTGCGATGACTGCCGCGGCGATACGGGGAAGGCGCAGCAGAAGGAGAACATTCTCCTCCTTGGGAGTGAGCGGTAATACATCCAGATAACGTTCGGATAAGGGCAGCCAGGTTACTGCAAGGCGTGCAGGGGTCAAATCCGCCACGCCGATGCAGACGGCAGCGGCAGCCAGTATAATAAGAATGACCAGGGCCAGGAGTATCCACATGATTTTTCTGCGGATATGGCTTTGGTATTCATTGGTCAGTGCGGTGAAAGACATCGGACAGTCTCCTTTATTATGAAAATAGGTTATGTCAGCTTTTTACTGCTGATAATTAAAAATCAGCCCGCATTCTGCTTGGCGGAATGCGGACAGATTTTTAATAGCAGCCGTGTAAGCGTGCCTGTTGTCGTTAATTTTGTGCCGGGACGCGGTAGTAATGAGGGGCATTGGGCTCAAAGCCCTGATACTCCATCCACTGTGCAAACAGGGCGTCCGGATCAAGCCCGGTCATTAAATCCGGGTAAAGCCATTTCGCCATATAAGCCGCACCGATCATTTTGCCCAGGCCGCCGCTCATGAAAGCGGTGTTCAGATAAAAGTTACCGTCCTTAACGGCAGTCAAATCACTCCAGCCCTCGCGCTGAAGCATGGTATCGGCCTTGGCGGCAAATTCCTCCTGCGGCGGTGCCGTGAAGACGCCGCTGTTGCCAACGACCTCGCCCGCGTAGACTTTTACAATCAGGTCGGGATCTGCCATCAGTATTTTTTCAGGGTCGATGTCTTTGCCTGCGAGGGAGGCGTCTCCGAAGATATTTTCTCCGCCGGCCATCAGAAGCATATTATGCCAGCCGTCATTCGAGGTGCCCGGAATGCAGGTGGTATAGTCACCGCCGTATTCCCAGTAAACTGTCTTCGGCTCTTTCACCTGTTTTAACTGCTCTTTCATATAATCAACCGGCTTCTGATAAAATGCCACCAGCTCTTCTGCTTTTTCCTCTTGACCGAATAATTGGCCGCACAGCCTGATTTGCTTCGGTACATCGGAGTTATCCCATCCGGTGATTACGACTACTTTAATGCCGAACGGTTCCAGTTTTTTTATGGATTCTTCCACCACCCCATTCTTAGGAACAACCAAGACCTGCGGATCGAGGGCGACTATTTTCTCGTAATCGTATTCATCCTTTCCGAAAGTCTCATTTTCCCCAAATTGCGGCCAGTAAACCTCGTCCTGGGAGGTATAGATGTCGACCCCGACAACGCTGCCGCCTGCGCCGACAGCTCGGATCAGTTCATTATTATAGCGGTTTGCAACACAGGCGCGGGTGATGGGAAGCGTAAGCTCCACCTCACGGCCCAGGTCGTCCACAAAGATGTCAGTCCCGGACTCTGGCGTATCCGCTTCCGATTCGGGGGAGCCGGGGACGGACGCCTGACCGCCTGCCGCTTCTGACGATTGTGCTACGGCCTCCGTCGGTTCTGTTGCTTTTGCGGAGCAGCCGGCCAGCGAGAGCATCAGCGCCGCGGCCAGTCCTGCCAGTACTTTTTTGTTTTTTCTCATTTTGGTAAATCTCCTTTCAACCTGTTTTTTAGTATTGGTTTGATCTGCTCTGAATTGCAAACAGAGCATACTAACAAACCCAACACAGTATTGGGCTGAAAGGTGATTTTCCCTGTCCCGGAAAATTTCCTCTGCAATATAACTGGCAGGTCTCCTGGCTTATGATTCATCCTCCGGATCGCCTTCCCGTTTTACCAGTGGCCCGAGATCCATCGTCTTCAATTACAGTAGAGGCAGCTGCAGGGGATTCTCACCCCGTTTCCCTATTAAAAAGCTTTCGCTTTGCCAATTGTTGCAAATTCAGTTTAAGCGTACTTAGCATATCATAATATTTGGAATGCGGCAAGATTGTTATTATCTACTTAAAATTATCAATGTTTTATTCCTTACTGCTGTTCTTGAAAGATTACGCAAACGTCACTAACCGTCTAACTCAATTATATCGATAGTTTCTGTTTATTCATAAAGTTCACGCTTTACGTGCTAGTCCCATATAATATCGTGTAGAACAAAATGAAAGGAGTTAAGTAAATGAGTAGTGAATATTTTAAATGCAGATGCAAGTGTTATGCAGAGTGCGAACCCAAACGTGAATGTGAGTGCAAACCCAAATACCGCGAATGTGAATGCGAACGTGATCACAGTATGTGCTGCAAATGGTTCGAAAAACAATTAAAAGAAGCTTACTGGATGGGATTTAAAGACGGTTGCCATAAATGCAAAAGAAAAGAAAATGAGTGCAGCGAATGTGAAAAGTATGAAGTGTATGAAGATTACGAAAATTATAAATGACAGTTTCTGATAAAGAGCGGGCTTTAGTTTCCTGAGCCCGCTCTAAAAGATTTGTGCAGTCTGTAGGAAGTTAAATATTGCCTGCTTGCGGATTCGGCCTGTCGTCAGCAAACGATAACCCGGACGCTCTGCGCACAGGTCACCGCCTTCAAAAAGAATTTCCCCGGCCATTTCCCCGGAGAAATTCCAAATACCTTATTAAAATTATTAATCATTAAACCCTATTGTATAATAAAGAACGATTTGTTTGTGACCGCAAGGGCATACACAACCTAAAAAAACTGTATTTTCCTGGTTGAAACAAAAACCAAAAATCTGGCTGAAAAGGTTAATTAAAAACAAGAAAAAATTCAATTCGTTTTCCAACTCACTTGTGCTGCAGTACGTGAAAACTTGAGCATACCATGCTTTACAAGGTCTGTTATCAAGGAAAGAAGAAATATCTAAATTTAAATTAAACTTATTTTTTAAAATATCCATTATCTCATCACTTGATTTCCCTTTTATAGTTTCCAATACTTCTTCTTTCAATTCTTCATAAGTTTTACCCTGTATATTCATAATTAAATTGTGTCTCCTATAATATTTACTTATAGTAACATAATATTCAAAATAATACTTTTTGACACAAGCCTTATTTCTTTCTATATCACACTAACTTATCAGAAGCAATATTTGTTATGAATGCAAAAAATCGGGTGCCGCGTCAATGATAATTGCAGCGCAATAATGTATTAAACCAAAATGGATTTTTTCGATTCAGGATAACGGATAATTTTTAGAATTTCAGCGAGCATGAATTTATGGTAAAATAGAGTATGCCGGGATTTGGCCGGCTGAAGTAATAACGGCAGAAAGTAAATCAGGCAGGGAGGATAATGTATGAATATAGAAAGATACTGGAGCGATACGCTGCGTCAGAACGCGGAAGCCATGAGGGCGTATTTTGATTATAATGCCTATATAAAATGGCATAATACAAATGAGCTTTTCAATTCGGAGGAGTTCATAAGGGCAAATTGTGAATACCCCGGCTCATGGGACGGTGAGATAGAGAGAAGCGAGCAGTCGGGGAATCTGTTTATTACGGTGGTCCGTGTGTGGTCGGAGGACACGGGGCTGTCTTTCCATGTAACCTCTTTTATCGAGGTAAGGAATGGGAAAATCACGGCGGTAGACGAGTATTGGGGCGATGACGGAGCGGCTCCGGAGTGGAGACGCGAGAAGAAAATCGGAAGGCCGATTAACACTGAGGCAGAGGAGCAGAGCAAATGAAAATAGACCGCCTTATCGGCATTCTATCCATCCTTCTTCAGCAGGAAAAGGTGACGGCGCCGTATCTGGCCGATAAATTCGAAGTATCCCGCAGGACGATTAACCGGGATATCGAGGATATCTGCAAAGCCGGAATCCCTGTCGTAACTTCGCAGGGACAGAATGGAGGGATATCCATCATGGACGGCTATAGGATGGATAAAACCCTGCTCACCTCTTCCGACATGCAGGCAATTCTGGCCGGCCTTAAAAGTCTGGACAGTGTTTCGGGGACAAAACGGTACCAGCAGCTCATGGAGAAGCTGGCTTCTGGCAATAATTCCGTGCTGGCGTCCAACAACCACATTATGATTGATCTGGCTTCATGGTATAAATCTTCCCTGGCGCCCAAAATCAGTCTGTTTCAAACGGCGATTGAGAACCGGCGGAAGGTGGCGTTCACCTACTATGCTCCGGGCGGTGAGAGCAGACGAATTGTCGAACCGTATCTTCTTATATTTAAATGGACATCCTGGTATTTGTGGGGTTATTGCTGTGAGAAACAGGATTACCGGATGTTTAAGCTGAACAGGATGACGGAGACCGCCGGCCTGGAGGAGACATATGAACCAAGGCAGATGCCGGCTCCCCAGCTGGCTGCTGAACGGATCTTTCCTACGGAGATAGAGGTGGAGGCTCTGTTCGAACCGGAGATGAAATGGAGGCTGGTGGAAGAGTACGGTCCGGGCAGTTTTACGGAACAGGAGGACGGAAGGCTTAAGTTCTCTTTTGGTTTTACCGATCGGGACAACCTGTTCGGCTGGCTGCTCAGCTTCGGCGACAGGGTAGAGCTTACAAAGCCGCAGGAACTGCGCAGGGAATTATATGAGTTGATGGCAAGACTAAAGGATATATACGGGGAATAACGCTGAAGCTGAGAGAGCGGCTGAACTGTTACTAATGATGATCTGATGTTGGGGTCAAAAGGTCTTTTGCCCCCCTTTGATACCGGATTGCTCCGCACTGCGTGCTCACACAATCCTCAAAAACATTCGCGATCCGCTCATTTTTTGCGAAAAATGGCTTCTTACTCATGTTTTTGGCGGGTCCCAAGGTTAAAAATCTTCATGCAAGTAAGCTTGCATCAGATTTCCCCCCTTTTGACCCTGGTATCATGACATATAGTTGTCATGTTACGTGTGGTATGATGCAGTTACAATTCACAGCTACCCTTCCGCGAAGTGTTTTCACTCAGCTTTTGAGTAAAATCCCCAGTTTAACGGCGCGAAACGGTGTTTAGCCGTGAAAAACAACTGAAAACAGGAGAATATGAAATGAATTACGAAATCGTTCAATTAGAGGAAATGAAAGCAGTGGGAATTAAGGCCAGAACCAATAATACGTCGCCTGATATGGGTGCGGTAATCGGAGGACTGTGGGGGAATTTTTACTCGCAGGGATATTATGAGGCGATATCCGGAAAAGTGAATGAAAAGGTATTGGGCATTTATACCGAATATGCCGGGAATGAAAAATCGGATTATACGATTGTGACCGCCTGTGAGACGGATGGTAAGGAGACGATTCCAGAGGGTACGGTTCTTGTAACGATTCCGGCCGGGAAATACGCAAAATTTGTGGCGAAGGGTGATCTGCACGAGGCAGTGGCGGAGTGCTGGAAGGAAATATGGAACACGGATTTAGTAAGAAGCTTTGAATGCGATTTTGAGGAGTATCAGGACGGCAGCATGGATGAGGCTGAGATTCATATTTACGTGGGGTTGAAGGAATAAGAAGTGAACTGTTTACCAAATTTAACGGCGTTTTTTGGCCGAAAGCTGAATTGTAACGAATAAGCTGATTCACATAGGGAGGTGAAAATATGGCTTCTAGTCTTGAATTTGTCCGGTATGCGGCGGAGCAGATGTGTGCGGCCGGGGAGATCACTTATAAAAAGATGTTTGGCGAATACGGAATTTACTGTAATGGTAAAATTGTTGGTCTGATCTGCGAAAACCAGCTTTTTATTAAAATAACGGAAGCAGGCAGAAGGCTGTGTCCAGATTATGAGGAAGTGCCTCCCTATCAAGGCTCAAAACCATATCTGCTGGTCGAGGATATCGACGACAGAGAACTTCTTGCAGAGCTGACTGCGGAGACATTCAGAGAGCTTCCGGTGTCTAAGCCCGGTAAGAAAAAAGGGGAAAAGAGCAGGGAAAAGACAGATAAGGCGTCAAGGACAGAGGAAAAGCAATCAGCTCAAAAACAGGAGAAGAAGGGAAAAGCGGATATGGAAAAGGTGGACTTCAAAAAACGTGATAAGGCACTGTACCAGCCCGGCAGAAATCCTGAATTTGCAGATGTACCGGAAATGGTATTTTTGGCTGTAGATGGAAATGGAGATCCCAATACATCCGCCGATTATAAAAATGCGGTGGGAGCGCTTTATGCACTTTCCTATACGATAAAGATGAGCAAAAAAAGCGATTCGTGTCCGCCCGGATATTTTGATTATGTGGTGCCTCCGCTGGAAGGGCTCTGGCACACCGAAGAGGGAGGCTTTGACGGGAAAATGATAACGGATAAGAGTAAATTCTGCTGGACCTCCCTGATCAGGCAGCCTGACTTTGTCACGGAGGAAGTGCTGGAATGGGCGAAAGAGGTATGTCTTGCGAAAAAGCCGGAGACAGATACCTCCAACGTACGTCTGCTCCGGTACAAGGAGGGGATGTGCGCCCAGGTGATGCATATCGGCCCCTATGACGATGAGCCGGAAACAATAGAAAAGCTGGAGCGCTTTATTGAAGCAAATGGTTATGAGACGGAGATAAATGAAACGAGGCGGCATCATGAAATTTACCTCGGGGATCCGAGAAAAACGGCTCCGGATAAGCTGAAGACCGTACTGCGCCATCCGGTCAGAAAGAGCAGCAGGGCAGCACAGACCGGGCGGTTAAAAGGAGAAAAGAATGGAATTAATATCGGTTACAAAGGATAACCTGGAACAGGAGCATATCTGCTGCGCCATTTCAAACAATAAGGATTGTCAGGTGTTATCTAAAAAAAACTGGCTGAACGAACAGTTTGAGGATGGACTCGTATTTCTGAAGGGAAATGTCCGCGGCAAATGTTTTATCGAGTACATGCCGGCGGAGAAAGCCTGGGCGCCTGTCGAGGCGGACGGATATATGTATATCAACTGTCTGTGGGTATCCGGGCAGTTTAAAGGCCAGGGATATTCGAATTTGCTGCTCGAGGAATGCATCCGGGACAGCAGGGAAAAGGGCAGGCTGGGACTGGTGGTTCTGACCTCCAAAAAGAAGATGCCCTACCTGTCGGATCCGAAATTCCTGGGATATAAAGGTTTTATCCGGGCGGACAGCGCCGAACCGTATTTTGAACTTTTCTATCTGCCCTTTGAGGCGGATGCGCCAAAACCGCAGTTTAAGGAGCAGGTAAGGCAGCCACGTACTGAAGAGAATGGGTTTGTCCTCTATTATACGAGACAATGTCCGTTTACGGCAAAATACGTTCCTCTTATCGAATCGGCGGCAGAGGAGAATAATATCCCATTTAAGGCAGTCTTATTTAAGACATCCGGGGAGGCCAGGAATGCTCCGGCTCCGTTTACCACATACAGCCTGTTCTACAATGGTCGGTTTATAACGAATGAAATTTTGTCGGAGAAGAGGTTTGAGAAAATTCTTGAAGCCGAAGGGCTGGGATAACCTGCTCAGATACTCCGCAGAAGCGGTAACCTGCACGCTCCACGCACAGGTCACCGCCATCAATCAGACCATCAGTTGTTCCTTTAAATACCTGCCCACCACATTTGAGAAGTCACTGATTTTGCGTATATAGGCGAACTCGTTTCCAAATATCTGTTTTTCGGCAGGGAGGGCTTCTTCCTCTCCGGCAAAGATGCCCATGACGGCAATTCCCTTGCTTCGGAGGCTGTACACTTCCCTGGCCGTGTCCTTGACCGCATAGTCATTGCAATACTGGACGCGCAGACGGCTCTTTGATTTGCTGACAATGATGTCGTTCGGCGTTCCGTCACTTAAAACAATCAGGATTTTATTCTCTTCCCTGCGGGCCGACAGGCTGTGGGCGGCGGCGCGGATCGCAAGTCCGTCCCGGTTATTGGCGGAACCGTAGAATTCCAGAATACGTTTATCGGCTTCAATCGGTTCATCATAATCCCGGTACCGCCGCATTACCGTATAATCACCGAACGTGCAGAATCCCATGACACGGTGCGGTATTTCCGCCAGGCTCAGGGCTTCACTGATGATATAGCCCTGCAAAGCGACCAGGCTCTGGCGGATCTGCTGTGAGCCGCTTGAATCGATCAGGATTTCCACTGCAAAATCAGTGAATTCCTGAATAAATTCCCTGTCAAACATTTTGCGGTTGTCGGTTCTGCCGATATTCCAGAGCCTGTCAACCCGGATTTTTCCGTATTCGTCGGGAAAAATTTCTTTTTCTTCCCTGGTGAGAAGCGCTCGTTTTAAAATATCGGCCAGTGACAGGATATTCTGCCTTGTCATAAGCTGGTTTGCCTTCAGAATTTCGAGATTTTCCGTCAGAACTCTTCTGGCATATTCCATCTGATAAGTGTCGGCGCTGTCCTGGAGAGGCGGCTGTTCTTCTGCCGGCGAAGTCCCTTCTGCAGAAGCGTCAGGGCGGCTCAGCAGCCCGTCTGAAAAATGCAGCTTACATTCTTTGTGCGCGCCCGTACAGATTTGATAATTTAGCTGTCGCTGTTCTTTCGGTGTCAGATAACTCTTTCCATAATTCAGCTCAATATAGTCTTTCGCCAGCGCCATGGATTCATCTTCCAGGATGACGGCATTAGGCTTTTGCGCCTTGTTTTTGCCGTCATCCTCTTCCTGCAGATGGTCATCCAGCAGGTTGACGATACGGTCCTCCTCCTTCTCCGGTTTGTCCTCCTCGTCTTCTTCCGAACCGGACTGCCTGCCGCGCCCCGGATTCTCCTCGAACAGGCCAAAGCCCTTGAATTCATCGGCAAAGCCCTTGGGATAGGCTCCGTTATACACTTCGTCGAGGCAGCGGATAATATCAATGGTATCACCCGCATCCTGAAGGGAAACGATCTTGTCAACCCAAAGCTGCTTTGATTTTCCGGCAGGGGTTTTGTAGAGACAGTAGCGCAGATAACAGCCCTCCAGGGCGCCCCAGTCCGTGTGGGTCAGACGTCCGGACTCTTTCTTCAGGGTATCCTCAAATGCCATTCTCCGCAGCTCGGCTATGCCGCCGCGATCGGCCGCCAGCTTTTTCCAGACCGCACTTTCAATACAGAGGCGGGACAGCGGCAAAAGCACCGATGGCTCGGCGCCGTAGAGAAAGGCCTTTTCAAAATACTGCTCCAGGGTCCGGGGCCGGAAGTATCTGGCAAAGCCGCCTTTACAGACCGCGTTATAAAGAGCGATATACTTGGACTTTTTGAAAACAGCGGCATTCACTTCAGTTCCCAGGCTGTAATCTCCGCTTATGGTCCACAGCAGGTTTTTGAGGCGGTTCTGGATGCGGGCTGTCTCCAATTCCTCTTCCGATATATCGTTTGCAGGCATCTCTTTTATAGACATCTCTTTTATAGACATATCTTCAGCAGGCACAGTGTTTTCTGTACCATTATTCCTGTTCATCATGCTCGCCTCATTTCTAAAATACGTCCCTGCTGCTCCAGGATTCGGGAATCCGGGTCAGGACGATGTCGTCCACAATCTCCTGTTCAAATCCATCGAAACATTTATTGGTTATGCCCATGGTAACGGCTGCTTTGGGGGTGAGTCCTCCGCGTATCAGCTTCAGGGAACCAATCATGCCGCGCAAATCCACCGGTTTGGTGGAAATCTCTCCATTTTTCGCTTTTGTCTGAAGATCAAGAAAGAGGCCGGCAAACTGTTCCAGCGAGGCAGATGAGGCGCCGGGAACGGCGGTATCCAGTATTTTTATCAAATCATCCTGTGTAAGCGTCGGCATGTTGATAACCATAAAACGTGAGACAAGGGCCTCATTGAGTTCCTTTGTTCCGGCATAACCGTAATTCATTGTGCCGATAAAGCGGGCGGCGGGATGAAGCTCGATCCTGTCATAGCCCGGCACATCGATGATACGGCGGTAATCCAGCGTAGCGTGAAGAACAGAGACGGCGTCGTTTTTTGCCATGTTGATTTCATCCAGGATGCCAAATCCGCCGTAGGCCGCACACTGATAGACCGGGCCTTTGCGCAGCTTTACTTCGTTGTCGACGAAGGTATCACTTCCGATCAGGCTGCCGCTGTCCGTATTCACATGGAAGGACATGTTGTATACAGGCCTTCCGAACATCCATGCCAGGTTTTCCGCCAAAATATTCTTGCCGGTTGCCTTATCGCCGCAAAGCAGGATATTTTCACCCTCCAGCAGGGCGGAAACAGCCATCTCAAGAATCTCTTTTCCGAAGAAGGGCATATCCGGTTTGGAGACGCGCCTTTTCACCTCATCCGCTACCGGATAATCAGCCCGGAAGCGCTCGAGCCGCTTTTGTAAATGCTCACTGATTTGTTCTTCCTGTATATATAATTCCATGATAATATCCTCCTTCAAATTTTAACTTTATATGCTCATTATAACCGGGCGTGGTCTAATAAACGTCGATTTTGTTAGTTAAGTTTGTATCAATGGTCCTGGAACCATTTATAATCTGCCTTTCCGTTTTTATTATGATAAAATAAATGTCAGGATGATAAAACGTCCTTGATAGTGAAGGCCATTGGTTTGCGGCATATGTGGAAGGGAGTGGTCGTTTGTGACAGAAGAGGGCAGCAGGTTTCTGGATAAAGAAGCGCTGCAAAGGTATAAGGAATATTTGATAAAAGAAGAGCGGGCTAAGGCGACGGTAGACAAATATCTGCATGATGTCAGGGTGTTTGAAGCATTTGTCCGTAGGGAGCAGAGTTGTGAGGCGGATTGGAACAGCGCAGCGGATACAATCCGGAAAGCGGTTACGAAAGAAAAGGTTATTGAGTTTAAACGTAATCTCCTCACCATTTATCATGTCAGGAGCGTCAATTCGATGCTGGCGGCTCTCAACAGCTTTTTCAGCTTTATGGACTGGACGGATTTTCGTGTAAAGCCGGTCAAGATTCAAAGGCAGATGTTCTGCGAGGAACAGCGGGAGCTTAATAAAAAGGAATATTACCGCCTGGTGCGGGCTGCACAGAACATGGGGAAGAGGCAGCTTTCGCTGATTCTTCAGACTCTTTGCGGTCTGGGGCTTCGCATCAGCGAGCTGAAATCGGTCACGGTGGAGTCGGTTCGGAAGGGGAAACTCTGTATCTATAATAAAGGAAAGAACAGGATCGTTTTCATCGGCAGCAAACTGCAAAAGCAGCTTCTTCTATATATAAGAGAACGGAAACTGAAAACAGGAGAAGTGTTTATTACCAAAACAGGAAAAGGAGTGGATCGGAGTAATGTCTGGCGTGAGATGAAAAAACTATGCGGGGAGGCAGATGTAGAATGGCAGAAGATATTTCCCCACAATCTGCGCCACCTTTTTGCCAGAACCTTTTATGAGTTGAAAAAGGACGTGGTAAAACTGGCCGATATCATGGGACACAGCAGTATTGAAACTACGAGAATTTATACGGCTACTTCAGGAAAAGAGTACAGAAGACAGATGGAACTGCTCGGTCTGGTGATTTGAAGGGAAAGGGGGAATGCGGTCCGAAACTGTGTTTGTGGATAATGGTTTGGGATTGGAATGGGAGATACAACATAATAGGTATTATGTTGTCAAAGCCGGGAATCAAAGTGGACATGGCAGAATATGGCTTGTACAAATGCTGCTGAAAGGTGTAATATAAAAAAATAAGGAAATCTATAGATTTTGTTATGGACACAATTTTGGCTTTCATATTTTTTAATTAAGATATTTGTAAAGATTTCCGGTTGAAAGCCCATAAAACATGTGGTAAGATTGTTACAGCCGTCAGGATAGTGTATCATTTGACAACATAATACCTATTATGTTGTAGGCAGAAAGGGGTGTATTCAGTGGGCTGGTATGTACTACACTGCAAGTCTGGTCAGGAAGAAACTATTATCAGGTCCTGTAAACATCACTTATCGAAGCCGGCGCTTGATGATGCGTTTCAATTCTCTTACGAAAGAATGAAGAAATATCTGGGAGAGTGGCATGTAGATACCTATAGGATGTTTCCTGATTACGTATTTCTGCAGAGCAGCCGACCGGAATTACTGTTGAAAGAGCTGAAACAGTATCGGGATATCACCGATGTCCTTGCTCAGGAAGATATGCTGCTCCCTGTGCAGCCTGAAGAAGAGGCGATGATCCGGACACTTTGCGGAGAACGCCATCATATGGGCCTGTCAAGGGGATTGGTCCGGAACGGATCATTCAGGGCGGTAAATGGCCCGCTTGCAGGGAAGGAAGCTTTAATACGGAAATTAGATCTTCATAAACGAATTGCCGTTTTAAACCTGAAACCGGTGAAAGAGAATAAGGATATCTGGGCGGGAATTGAGATTCTGCCCGGAGAATAGGATAAGACAAAATTACGCAGTGTTCATAAAGCTAGTGGGGCATATGAAGACGAGGTAAGGACATAAGGAACAGTGGGTTCAGAGCGCTTTTTGCTGTGGAAATGGCGAAGCATACGTAAAAATAGGCTTTGAACTCAACATCGGCAGTTTGGAAGGCCGGTACTGGCTTCTTTATGTTCCAAACACGCTCTAGCCCAGCGAAGGCGGGTCAGGAGATACTGGAAATGTGGTATGTAATTCAAACTATAACAGGGAAAGAACAGGAACTGGTGGACTTGGTGTACAAGATGCTGCCGAAAACTGTTTATAAAGAATGCTTTTTTCTAAAGCGCCAGCTTCTTAAGAGGCTGGGAGGAGAATGGCTGGAAGTGACGGAGACGTTGTTTCCAGCTTATGTATTTTTAGATTTAACGAATGCCGATGAGGTATTCTATGAATTAAAACGAATACCGGAATTTTCAAAGCTTCTGGGAGATAATCTGGGAGAATTTATTCCTCTGGAAGAGGAAGAACGGAAATTTTTGGAGCTGCTCTGCGCAAATGAATCGCCCGTCAATAATGCTGACAAAGGCGCAGGTTATTATCTGATCAGGAATACGAAAGTGTATCTGGATGCTCAGGGAGAAATCGAGCGGCTGGACGGGCCGCTGGAATATTTTCAGGAAAAAATCATACGGCTGAATTTGAGAAAGCGGTATGCACTCATAGAAACAGCGATTCGCGGAGAGCAGCAAACCGCAATGTTGGGAATTAAGTTGGAGAAGGACTGAGGAGGTCCTTTTTTTATTTGACAGGAAGAATTATGTCGCTACAGCGGCCCGCCGCAGGCGGAGAATCCTGCGAACGGGATTCTTGTTTGGCTGGAAAGTGCGTCCTGTAAATGAGCCAATGCCTGTGCGCCAAAGTATGGCCGCTAAAAGGCCGGGCTCTGGCACAAAGGCCTGCCTCGGCAGACTCGTTTATTGATCACGGTGACCTTTGCGCGGAGCGTGCAGGTTATCGTTTTTGGAAAAACATAAAAGAAAAGGCTCAGCTGAATTGAAGCTGAAATAAAAAGGAGGAAGCTGCGTATGCTGAAAGTTCCATTTTCACCGCCGGATATCACGGAGGAAGAAATCAATGAAGTTGTGGAGGCTCTGAAATCGGGGTGGATCACTACAGGACCAAAGACAAAAGAATTTGAGAAGCAGATTGCAGCATTTGTCCATGCGCCGAGAGCTGTGTGTTTAAATTCAGCTACAGCCTGTGCCGAACTGGCGCTTCATTTTCTGGGTATCGGGCCCGGGGATGAGGTGATAACAAGCGCCTATACATATTCGGCAAGCGCCAGTGTGGTCTGCCACGTCGGGGCGAAGCTTGTTCTGGTAGATACGGCTCCCGATTCTTATGAGATGGATTATGAGAAATTGGAAAAGGCTATCACGGATAAGACAAAGGTGATCATTCCGGTGGATATTGCAGGAGTCATGTGCGACTACCGGCGGATATTTGAGATTGTGGAGAGGAAGAAAGGTCTGTTTCATCCGTCCAATGAAATACAGGAAAAATTCGGCCGCGTGATTGTCCTGGATGACGCCGCCCATGCATTCGGAGCTTCCAGAGATGGAAAAATGTGCGGCGAAGTGGCCGATTTCACCAGCTTTTCCTTCCACGCCGTGAAAAACCTGACCACAGCAGAGGGCGGCGCGCTTGTCTGGCGGGAGATTCCGGGCATCGATAACGATTGGATTTATAACCAGTTTATGCTTCTGTCTCTTCACGGACAGAACAAAGATGCCCTGGCCAAGACAAAGCTGGGGGCCTGGGAATACGACATTGTAATGCCTGCCTATAAATGCAACATGACTGACATTATGGCAGGGATTGGATTGGCTCAGATGCGGAGATATCCGGGGATACTTGCGCGCAGGAAAGAGATACTTGAGAAATACAGAGAAGGACTGAGCGAGCTGCCGGTTGATATGCTTATGCATGACAAGGCAGAGAACGGCGAAGAGGTTCATTCCAGTTATCATCTTTGCCTGGTCCGTCTGAACGGAAAAGGACTCGAGTTCCGTAATCAGCTGATTATAGATATGGCCGAGGCCGGAGTGGCTGCCAATGTCCACTATAAGCCGCTGCCAATGCACACGGCCTATAAAAAGCTGGGGTTTGACATTAAGGATTATCCAAATGCATATCGGCAGTTTGAGAATGAGATTACGCTGCCGCTACATACCTGCCTGACGGATGAGCAGGCGGAGGCTGTGATAGATACGTTTAAGGGATGTTATCGGAAATTGGTAAAAATGGATATGGATAGAGAAATAGGCGGATTGAAATAGCAGAGGGGGATATAAAACAGCTAAATCAAGACGGTGAAAATGAAAAGGTTGTGAAAAAGGTTGAGGAGAAAAACATGCTTTGCAGATGGGAACAACTGCCTGGATTTATGCGTACGGAAGAAGTCAGGCCTTATTATGAGGTATTAAAAAAACATTGGTTCGGCCTGCTGGTAAAGCGAACTTTTGATTTTGTGATGTCGTCCGTCATGCTGATTCTTTTATCGCCGGTATTCTTGACGCTGGCCATCTGGATCAAGCGGGACTCAGTAGGGCCGGTATTCTACCGCCAGGAACGGGTGACACAGTATGGACGAAGATTTCGGATTTACAAGTTTCGTACTATGGTTCAGAATGCAGACCAAATCGGAAGCCTGGTGACTGTAGGCGACGATTCCAGAATTACCAATGCCGGAAAAAAACTCAGAGGCTGCCGCCTGGACGAACTGCCTCAGCTTATCAATATCTGGAAGGGTGAGATGACATTTGTCGGAACCCGGCCCGAGGTTCCTAAGTATGTGAAACAGTATACAAAAGAGATGTATGCGACGCTGCTGCTGCCGGCGGGGGTGACCTCGGAGGCCAGTATTGAGTTTAAGGATGAAGATAAGCTCATCGCGGAGGGAATGGAAGAGGGATTGAGTGCAGATGAGGTTTATGTGGAGCGGGTGTTGCCGGGGAAGATGCGGTGGAACCTCGATAGTCTATATAGATTCTCATTGATACTTGAGGTTAATACTATAATTATCACTATTAAAAGGGTTTTATTTTGATCTAAACACTAAAAAATAAGTGACTCAGTTAAATTCATGTTTATGACAAGATTTATCTGGAATGGTTTTTGAGGGGCAGCGATGGGGAGGCTGATACGGTTTTCAAAGTATATTACTTTGTTTGAGGTACTCTTATTAATTAAAGTAATATTTGTAGTGTTTTAGGTAAAGAAGTGGGAGTCAGAATGGATAATAAATTTAGTGTTTTAATGTCAGTATATATAAAAGAAAAGGCGGATTATTTTAATGAATGTATGGAGAGTTTATTAAAACAAACGGTACAGCCGAATGAAATTGTTATTGTGCAAGACGGTCCTGTTTCTGTCGAAATAGATGAGGCAATTATAAATTATAAGAAAAAATATCCGGGACTTCTAAAAATCATACCTCTGAAACAAAATAAGGGGTTAGGATTAGCATTGGCGGAAGGCATTAAGAACTGTACATATGAATTAATTGCAAGAATGGATACAGATGATATTTGTGTGCCTGAGCGTTTTGAACGGCAATTAAAAGAATTCAAAGAAAATCCTGCTCTTGATATAGTTGGAAGTTATATCTGTGAATTTGACGGAACTATTAAAGATAAAATTGCTATCAGAAAAGTACCAATATGCAACGGGGATATCCGGAAATATCAAAAAAAGAGAAGTGCGTTTAATCATGTAACTGTAATGTTTAAAAAATCGTCTGTATTAAAAGCAGGCAATTACAAAGATGCTTTATTTGTTGAAGATGATTTACTATGGTGCGATATGTTACAGTGTGGATGTGTCGGGAAAAATATTGATGAAGTGTTAGTTTATGTTAGAACAGGGATGTCTATGATAATGCGGCGTGGTGGATGGAGGTATTTTTGTAACTATAGAAATGGAAGAAGAAAAATTTTAAATACCGGTTATATCACTTATTTTGATTATTTGAGTACAATTTTGATGCAGCTAATAGTATGTATGATTCCCAGTAAATTAAGATATAAATTATTTGTTAAAATCTTAAGATAAACTAATTTAAGTAGTCGCGTATATGGGAGATCAAAAAGAATGGAGCAAACATTAAAGAGGAAAAGATAATGAATGTAAACAATAGTAGTCTCGGAATATTGCAAGAAAAAGAATTAGAGCTATTAGAATTATTTCATCATATTTGTATTAGTAATAATTTAAGGTACTATTTAATTGGCGGAACTTTATTAGGCGCTGTGCGGCATAAAGGATTTATCCCTTGGGATGACGATGTAGATGTAGCTATGCCAAGGAAAGATTATGAAAAATTTTTAAAAGTATCAGATAAAGAATTAAATAGTCAGTTTGGTATAATTAGTATTTATAATAATAACAAATGTAGACAGAATCTCACAAAACTCTGCAATTTTTCATTGGCTGTTATTGACCACTCAACCGTAAAAAAACAAAAACAATACGTTTGGATAGATATTATACCTTTAGACGGTCTTCCAGATAATAAAATAGCAAAATGTATACATATGACTAGATTATTCTATTCTAGAATGTGGACACAATTGACACAATTTAATTATGCAGTTGATATCAAACGTAAACGGAAATTTCCAATGAATATTGCTATAGTAATTGGTAAAATTTTATTTGGAAACCGAAAAATGAATTACAGAAAAGCATTATTAAAGTTTGAGAAACTATTAAAACAGTACTCATTTGATGATTGCAATATCGTAACAAATTATGTAGCATCTATTGGTTTTAGAGAGACTTTTCCTAAAGCATGGTTAGGAAAAGGTAAAAAAATTTTATTTGAAGGTAAACAGTTTGTTGGACCTGAGTGTGAAAAATCAGTTTTACAAAATATATATGGCAATTATATGGAACTTCCACCAATTGAGGAGAGAATAGGACATAATTTAGAAATAATTTACGAGGATATAATTAATGTGTGAATTTAATGAACTTGGAGAACTGCATTCATTGTTATTAGAACTTCTAATAGATTTTGATAAACTTTGCAAAGACTTAGATATAAATTATTATCTAAGTGGCGGAACGCTTTTAGGAGCTGTTCGACATCATGGATTTATTCCCTGGGATGATGATGCAGATGTAATGCTTTTAAGAAAAGACTATGAACTGCTTCTTAAAGCGTCAATGAATATGAGAATAAATAATAGAAAAATATTTTCTTTAAATAATAAAACATTTGCAAGAGATTATGCGAGATTTGTAAGAACGGATTATTATAAGGAGGAGGATTTTGTTATAAAAGAAGACTGTCCTTATTTAGGTATTGATATATTTCCAGTAGATTTTGTACCAGAAAAAAATTGGCTGTTCAATATACAGTGTTTAATACTGCATTATTTGAAAATTTTATTGGACATAAGTAATACAGACTATCATACAGGATCAACAAAATTTAAACGATTTATAAGAGACTGTCTCAGGCCTATATTAAAATTTATTGGAAGATATCGACTGGCTTATTTAACGAATGTTTTTTGTAAACTATTCAATTCTCACTGTGAAATTAATGTTGCCGCAATAAGTGGAATTAATGGAAAAAGGGAACGGTGGAAATTTGAAGATTATAGGCTTCAGAGTAAAGCTGAATTTGAGGGATATTTGTTTCCTATACCTTTAAAATATCATATCTATCTAACTAATCTATATGGTGATTTTATGCAGCTTCCGCCAAAATGTAAAAGAAAAACACATGGTGTTAAGATACAAAAAGTTAGAGAGGATGGGGGAACTAATGCCTAAGATAAGTGTAATTGTTCCTGTATATAATGTTCAGGAATATCTTACAAAATGTGTTGATTCCATATTAATACAGGATTTTAGAGATTTTGAATTAATATTGATAGATGACGGCTCTACAGATCAGAGTGGATTGATATGTGAAAATTATTTAAAAATGGATGGCAGAGTTAAAGTAATACACAAAGAGAATGGGGGCTTATCAGATGCCAGAAATGTAGGGTTAGACTGTGCTACTGGTGACTTTGTGACTTTTATTGATAGTGATGATTATATTGAGCAGGGGATGCTGTCTTACATGAATGAACTCACAAATAATTTAAATGTAGAATTATTTATGTTTAATTATTATCTTGATGAACCTGAAGGACGAATAAGAAAAAAAAACGAAACAATCAATGATGATGAACTTATAATTTTAAACAAAAGAGATCTGGTAAGAGTTATTTTTGAAGATAAACTGACTGCAATTATTGCATGTACTAAATTATATAGTATGAAACTATTCGTTGATACTAGATTTCCTATGAAGCGACGTTTTGAAGATTTGTTTATATTTTTTGATATTGTCAGGAATGTTAAAACAGCTTCATATAGTTCAATACCATTTTATCATTATGTTACAAGATGTGATAGTATAACCAATGATGAATACAGGCATAGAGATTTGGATTATATATTTGCATGTAATAAAAATTTAAATATAATTATTAATGAATATCCTGATTTGATAGAACTTGCTTACTTTAAATGGTATCAGAGCCTGATAAGAATCTTTATTAAAATGGTACGCAGTGGAGTGAATTCAAAAAATAAAGATTTTCAATGGTTAATTAATAAATTCAGAAAAAAAAGATTTAAATTTTTGAATTGCTATGGGATTACAAGAAAAAGGCAACTATTGTTCATTATATACTATTTTTTTCCGGCAATTGCCTTGAGCTTAGAAAAGTTGAAGGTGAAATATGAGAAGTAAACAGGCCCTCAAAAATGTGGTTTCCAACTTATTTCTTCAGATAGTAACTGCTATCAGCGGATTGTTGCTTCCACGGTTTTATTTATTAGTATATGGTTCAGCCATGAATGGGATGGTATCTTCGGTTTCACAATTTATGGCCTATTTAATGCTTGTGGAGGCAGGTATAAGTGCGGCATCGATAGTGAGTTTGTATGCTCCCTTGGCTGATGATAATCAAGAAAATATAAATGGAGTTTTATCAGCAGTTAAAAAATTCTATTTACAGTCAGGAATGCTTTATGCAATCTTAGTACTATTATTGCTTATACTCTACCCATATTTAATTAGTGAACAAATACAGCCAAATATCACTAGGTGGATTATAGCAATATTATCATTTAGCAATTTGGTTGATTATTTATTTTTAGGGAAATATCGAGTTTTATTGACAGCAGATCAAAAAGGATATATAGTGGTACTTACACAAGTTTTAGGTACAATTCTTAATACTGTATTTGCCATTATTTTGATGAATTATGGATATAGTATTGTTATTGTTAAACTAATATCTACTTTTGTATACATACTTCGTTCAGGTATTATTTATTCCTATGTTAAAAAGAAATATCCTTATTTAAATTTTAATGTACGCCCTAAACTGAATGCACTATCTCAACATTGGGCCGCATTAGTCCATCAAATAGCTGGCGTCGTTTTGAATAATACTAATATTGTAATCATGACATTATTTATAGGAAAAGCCTCCTTGTTAGAAATAAGCGTATATACAATCTACCAGATGGTGTTAAATTTGATTCAGACTGTTGTCAGCTCATTTTCAACAGCGCTTAGTGCTGGTTTTGGAGAGGTTGTTTCCAAGAGAGAGGAACATACTTTATATAAAGCATATTCAAATTATGAATATGTTTTTTTTATACTCCTATATATTGCATTTACTTGTTTAGGCTTACTGTATATTCCATTTATAAAGCTTTATACTGCGGAAATTTCAGATACAAATTATATAAGGCCCTTAACATCAATCCTTTTTACTTTAATAGGCTTTACGAGTTGTATTCGTGTACCTGGAATTACAATTATTTGTGCATTCGGACAATATAGGCAGACGCAATGGAGAGCAGTAGTAGAAGCAATTATTAATATAATGGTTGCAATACTTTTGGTAGTAAAATTAGGAATAAATGGCGTATTAATAGGTACATTGGCAGCATTCATATTTAGCTCTGCACATGTTCTGTACTATAATAATCGTTATTTATTAAATGGAACCATAAAAAAAACTGTTGTTAGAATCCTACGTAATCTAATTGCTTTTTTTGTTTATTTTTTCTGGGTGGAAAAGTTTCTTAAGCTGACGGTATCTACTTACTACGAATGGTTTATAAAGGCTATTGAAGTTGGTATAACTTCAACTTTCTGGTATTTAATTGTGAATTTTATAAGTGAAAAAGATGAAATGCAAAATGCCTGGAGGCGGATTATATCAATTTTGAAGAGGTAAAATATGGGGAAACTATTTAGAATAATTATTGTCAGTATTTCATTAAGTTGTATTTACGTATCATTAATAAATGATTATCCGTATATTTATTTATTAATAGCTATTTTTTTGATATGGATAAACAATATTTTGTATGGACTAGAGCATTTTAGAAGAAGGATAATTTTTCTTGGATTTAACCTTACAATGTTTTTTTTCCTTTTAGATCGACCATTAATTAGTGAGTTTACAGGTATCGACTGGGTTGCTAACGTTGCTGAGCAGTATTATGCAAATGCAAATGTACTATTAGGGCTAATAGCAATTTTGGTATCGTTGTATGCAGTCTGGATAGGGGCATTGTTAGGAAACCAGTATTATCTTTTTCGAAAGGAGAGCAACATCACAAGTGTTAATTATAATTTCCGTGAGAATCTAAGGTTTATATCTTGTTTCATTTTTATAGTGTCAATGTTTTTTTTGTTGGCGAGGGGATTAGAAAAAGTAGTATATATACAATCTCATACTTATACAGAGTACTTTAGTACATTTCAAAGTTCGCTGCCTTACATGACTTATGTCATTTCAACATTTACAAATTATAGCCTGTGTTTTTTCCTTGCCACTCTTCCTAAAAAGAAGAGTGCTTTTTTTGTTTTGACTCTATATGTATTATCAGCAGTACCAGATCTGATAGTTGGAGAGAGAAATCCTATCATGTTGCACATCCTATTTGCGTTTGTCTATTATGTCATTCGTGATTTATATGGTGCTCAGGAAAAATGGATAGGGATAGTAGAGAAAACTGCAATTTTTATATTCGCACCAATCTCATTGATATTTTTAGGAGCATATAATTACATTCGTGAGAATGTTGCAATTACGAGTGGAATAAGTGGAATTATCAGAGATTTGTTTTATAAACAGGGGGTTTCTTTTTCCTGGCTTTGTTCAGGTATGGGGGCTTTGGATCAATTGCCAAAAGGAGTATGGCATAACTATACATTTGGTGGATTCATAGATTACTTTTTATATGGACGATTAGGTCAAATTATTTTTGAAACAAGCGCGTTTCCTGAGGGCAATAGTTTAACCCGTGCAGTTTCAGGAAATAGCATGGCTCATCATTTATCCTATGTTCTACTGGGAGAGGAATACCTGAAGGGGCATGGAACAGGTTCATCCTATATTTTAGAAGTGTTTTGTGATTATGGCTTTATTGGCCTAATTATATTTAACATTATATTAGGATTCATTCTAATCTATTTTACAGATTTTATGAAAAAAGGATTTTTCCATTTTTCGTTTGTTTTGTTAAGCATAAGCGGGATCTTTTTTATGCCAAGGGGAAGTGCCATGGGAGGGTTTGATTTTCTTCTGCAAATACAATTTTGGTTTGCAATTTTTTTGATTTTAGGTAGTACTGAATTATTAACGTATAAATATAAGTTTAAAAACAAATATGATTACTATATTGGGAGGAAATAAGAATGAACATAGCATTAATTATAGCAGGCGGTTCAGGTGCAAGAATGCATCAGAATATACCAAAGCAATTTTTAAATGTGTATGATAAACCGGTACTTGTATATACAATGGAGGCATTTCAAAAACATGCGGAAATTGATGTGATTGCAGTGGTCTGTATCGAAGGATGGGAAAAAATTTTAGCGGCATATGCAGAACAGTTTAACATTACTAAACTAAAACATATTTTTCCGGGAGGTGAGAATGGGCAAGGATCCATCCGAAATGGAGTTTATGAACTGGAAAAAATTTATGATAGGGATGATATTGTATTAATACATGATGCAATTAGGCCGATGGTGTCCCAAGAAATTATATCGGATAATATTGTGAAGACAGAAAAATATGGATGTGCCATTACGGCAATACCATGTGCGGAAGCAATGCTGGAAACTGATGATCAAATCAGCTCATTGAAGAGTGTTCCAAGAGGAAATTTGAAGAGGACACAGACACCGCAGGCATTTCGGTTGAGCAAAATATGTGAACTGCACAGACAGGCATTAAAGATGGGGATCACTAATTCTGTAGCCTCTTGTACGTTAATGATTGAAATGGGAAAACCGATTTATTTTTCTAATGGATCTGAAAAAAATATTAAACTTACAACAGTTGATGATATTGACATTTTTAAAGCACTACTCAGGGAAAGAAAGTCGGAATGGCTAAAATAAACAGCTAGGGGATAATATGATATATACTGACAAATATTTCAATGATATTCAATTGGCATCTAATAAAATAATTAAAAAATCAGATCTACAGAATAAAAGTATTTTAATTACAGGTTCTTGTGGATTAATTGGTTCAGCTTTAATTGATATGCTTATTACATTGAATGAAAGAGAAAAGCTAAATATTCAAATCTATGCAGCATCACGTTCAGTACAAAGACTCAAGAATAGATTTGAGTCTTATTTTTTTTACGAATATTTTCACTGTATTGAATATGATGCGCTTTTACCATTTAATTATTCCAAACGTGTGGATTATATCATTCATGCTGCAAGTAATGCACATCCTAGTGCTATTATAAAACAACCGGTTGAAACAATGATGTCCAATCTCTTGGGGACCTATTATTTACTTGAATATGCAAAAAACATGGGTGTTCAGCGAACATTGTTTATTTCTTCCAGTGAAGTATATGGAAATAGGAAAGCAAATGTTTCTCCTTACGGAGAAGATGATTATTCTTATGTGGATTTATTAAACATACGTTCATGTTATCCAAGCAGTAAGCGCGCAGCTGAAACATTGTGTTGCTCTTATATGGGTGAATATAATTTAGAAACAGTGATTGTTCGCCCAGGACATGTGTATGGTCCAACCCAGACAGAGGAGGATTCTAGGGCGTCGGCTCAGTTCCTGCGCAGCGCAGTTAATAAAACCCCAATTATAATGAAAAGTGGTGGACATCAGTTACGTTCCTATTGCCATTGCTTTGATTGTGCTTCTGCAATTTTGACCGTTTTATTAATAGGAAAAACTGGTGAGGCTTATAATATCTCAAATAAAAACTCAATCGTATCAATCCGGGAATTTGCTCAGGAATGTTCAAGTGCAGGAAAGGTGGAGCTTTTGAGCGAGAAGCCCGTAGAAGGGGAACAGCGTGGATATAATGTCATGGAATGTTCAGCATTAAAATCAGATAAAATTGAAAATCTGGGGTGGATGGGGGTCTATCCTTTACAATTAGGAATCATGCAAAGTGTTTATACAATGAGAGGAGAAGAGAACAATGCTTAATTTCGCAGTTGGACCTGTTCAAATGGATGAAGAGATTGTGAAGAGTGCAGCTCAGCCCGTACCATATTTTAGGACACAGGAATTTTCTTCTATTATTTTACAGAATGAAAGTTTGATAGGCAAATTTGCTGGTATTGGAATCGGTTATAGAACGGTATTTTTAACGGGCTCAGGTACTGCGGCAATGGAAGCGGCGGTCATAAACTGTTTTACACCGAAGGACAATGTTCTTGTAGTTAATGGTGGGAATTTTGGACAGCGCTTTGCAGATATATGTGAAATACATGGAATTCCATATATAGATCTAAAACTAAAATATGGGGAAGTATTGACTGAAGAACATTTGAAAAAATACGATAATATCGATTTATCAGGTTTTTTAATCAATTTACATGAAACTTCAACAGGAGTATTATATGATTTGGAGTTAGTTAGCAGATTTTGCAAGAAAAAAGGTGTATTCCTTATTGTAGATGCAATCAGTTCTTTTTTGGCAGATGAAATTAATGTGAATAATAGTGGGATCGATGTTTTGATATTGGGTTCTCAAAAAGCGTTGGCAGTTGCTCCTGGAATATCCGCATTAGTTTTATCACCGAAAGCAATCGAAAAAATACAAAATGGGACTATTAAATCATTGTACTTTAATTTAAAAGCGGCATTGGAAAATGGGGAGAGAGGACAGACTCCCTATACTCCTGCCGTTGGGATTCTACTTCAATTAAATTATAGGCTAAAACAGATAGATACAATTGGGCCAGAACAAGTGATAGCGGCTACAAAAGCGTTGGCAGAAGATTTTAGAAGCAGAATTTCCAAGTTGCCGTTCTCCTTTTTTTCATCGTCAATGTCAAACGCTGCAACTGCATTAGTTACTAATAAAATTTCAGCCTATAAAATCTTTGAAATATTAAAAAATGATTATGGTATCTGGGTATGTCCTAACGGCGGGGAACTGAAGGAACGCGTATTTAGGGTTGGACATATGGGAGCATTATCAATAAAAGATAATCATATCTTGGTAGAAGCTTTAAAAGAAATTATCTTGAAGGCATAGCCATGGTTTTTACTAATATGAATAGGGAGCTTTATGAAAAAGGTTATTACTTATGGTACTTATGATTTGCTGCATGAAGGACATATTCGTCTTTTAAAACGTGCAAAAAAATTGGGTGACTATCTTATTGTGGGTGTTACATCAGATTTGTTTGATAAAAACAGAGGGAAGATGAATGTAAGACAATCCTTATCTGAGAGGATTATTGCAATTAAAGAAACAGGCCTAGCAGATCAGATAATTGTTGAAGAATATGAAGGGCAGAAGATTTCGGATATTATTGATTTAAATATCGATATTTTTACGGTGGGTTCTGATTGGATTGGAAAATTTGATTATTTAAAAAATTATTGTGAAGTGGTTTATTTAGATCGAACAGAGGGTGTGTCTAGCACGGCACTTAGAAATAGTGCGTTTTCTGAAATTGTATTAGGAATTGTTGGTGTTGAAGTTCCGGTGGAACGTATGATAGAGGAAATCAAATATGTATCTGGAATCCGATTAAGCGGAATTTATCTAAATGATAAAAACAAAGTAGATAAGATCAAAAAAATCAATTCAAATTTGTTAATATTTAGCTCTGCAGAAGAACTATTGAAACAAAGTAATGCCGTATATATTGCTGTTGCAAGAGATGAAAATAAAAAATATATAGACATGGCGTTAGAATATAATTGTCATGTTTTATGTGAGAGTCCTATGTTTTTAAATTCCACAGACACTGAAATTCTTATGGAACGAGCTGAAAATAAAAAATTAGTACTTATGGAAGCACTGAAAACACGGTATTTTCCAGCCTTTCAGCACATGATTTTATTGCTTCGCTCTGGAATTATAGGAACTATATTGGATATAGATGTATCATGTAGTCAATTTCCTGACAGTTTGGATATAAATAATAAGTACTTTGGAAGTATATATGATTTCGGTTCATACGCGGCTTTGCCAATTAATAGTATCTTTGGTAAAGAAACAGTGGAAATACATCTAAGAGGAGAATTTTTAGATGAATTTTGTCGCTTTCTAAAAGGTGAACTTTTACTGACAACGGGGACTGCCACTTTTAAATTGGGTAAGGGTATAAAAACAGAGGGAAATATGATTATAACTGGAACGGAAGGTTATATCTATGTGCCTGCTCCTTGGTGGAAAACGGATTATTTTGAAGTAAGAACTGAGGATTTACGAAACACTAAAAAATACTTTTATAAATTCGAGGGAGAAGGTCTTCGATATGAAGTAAATGAATTTGTGAAAAGAATAAATACCAGAAATTATTTAATGAGCGCAGAAGAGAAAAATGGTTTATGGTTAGTGTCAAAGCTAATTGAGACATTAGAGCATGATATTATTAAAGATAAATTAAATCGTAAAGGTTATATGGGGAGTAAAAGCGAATGAAGAATCGTATTATATCATTTGATTTAGCTAGAACTATTGCGATTGTTTCTATTATGTCAAATCATGCTGTTAATATGGTTTATGACAATTATAATGATCAGATTGGAGAATTTATCTCAAGTTCCAATTTTTCCATGCTATTTAAAGCTGGAGTCAGCGTATTTAGCCGACTTGGAGTTCCCATTTTTTTAATGTTGACAGGAGCTCTTGTATTAAATAGGACATTTACAGATAATGATTCAATTAAAAAATATTATAAAGAAAATGTCGGAGGTATTTTAATAACCACTGAATTTTGGTATCTTATCATGTTTCTATATCTTTCTTGGGATTCAGGACAAAGTTTAGATGGAATTTTACTTAACGCTTTATTTGTCAATCAAAGAAGCTTCGGGAGTATGTGGTATATGCCTATGATATTATGTGTGTATATAATTCTTCCATTCTTTATCGTTTTTTTAAGTGGATTTTCTGTAAAGTTCATATTCTTACCACTAATCTTAGTTTTTGTAGATGGAATGTTGATACCGGAAATCAATGCTTTACTTGCACTATTTGAGATTAACAAGACATTTACATTTTCAATAAGTCTATGTGATTTATTTTCAGTATATTGGCTGTATGTTTTTTCAGGCTATTTGATAAATAAAATGAAGAACATGGGAAAATTAAGATACATATATTTTTTTATCGTTTTTTTTAGTATAAGCGTATGGTTCCAATATATTGCGTATTCAAGAGAGATGAACTTTTTATTAAAATACCAATCGCCAATTATATTAATTTCATCTATATTTTTATTCAAAGTATTAATTGGAATTGAGATTAAAAATGTAGCTATGTGTAAAATCATTACCTTTATTTCCAAAATTTCATTTGGATTGTATTTTGTCCATATTATAATAATGTATTCAATAGATAAATATTTAGATTGGCCATATAATAATAGGCCTATGCAATTTTTCTTTTTAATGTTTTTTACTTCGATTTTGAGTCTTCTATTTATTTCTATATCTTGTAAAAGCAAATGGGTTCGAAAAATTTGCTATAGAATAAAATCATAGTAGCTATAAATTAATTCAACTATCATAAATCACGTTAATGATGGAGTGCCGTACAATGCTATAGAGTTCTTTATTCATGCAATGTATGTTATTCAAGTATTTTTCTAAATGTTTTCACAAAAAATAAAGCCATCACACAATCATCCGTTTTGAATGATTGTGTGATGCCCTCTTGCAAATCGCCCCCCATTTATCAACAAGATCTTACCATTCACCTAATCACATCTGATTTTCAATTCATCCATTATCCTCACTGCCCTGCAACCAAATCATCCAACGACCCAAAATGATACCCCATTTCCTCCCACTTCGTCAGCAGTTCATCCAGAATCTGCCCGTTTGTTTTGGAGGTGCTATGTAAGAGAACGACTGCGCCCGGATGGATGCGTCCGAGCAGCTTCTTAAAGGCCTCTTCTTTTGTCGGCTGCTTATCTTCATACCAGTCCACGTAGGCAAGGCTCCAGAAGAAGGTCTTATATCCCATATCACTGGCCATTTTCAGGTTGCTTTCACTGTACTTGCCCTGGGGCGGCCGGTAATATTTTTTCATGGGCTGGCCGGTGGTCTGCTCATAAAGGGTTTCCAGATCAGTCAGTTCTTTTTCAAATAAATCTTTTGTGGAAAGTTTGGACATGTCCGGATGGTGGAAGGTATGGTTTCCGACATTATGGCCTTCCGCAACCATCCGTTTTACGAGATCGGGGCTGGTCTGAAGATAATTCCCGACCAGGAAAAAGGTGGCCTGGGCATTGTGTTTTTTTAATGCATCCAGGATTGCGGCAGTATTGCCGTTTTCAAACCCTGCGTCAAAGGTCAGGTAAATCACCTTATCCTGCGTATTCTGGACATAGTAGGCATTGTATTGTTTGAGGTAATCGGCGGTTGCGTTTCCGATGGGGGCCTGCCCCTCGGTCTGGAAACTCAGGCCCCAGTTGCCGTCGGCGGAAGCGGTGATGACGTCTCCTACCTCTTTGGCCGGGGAGCTGCGGTGGGATTCCACAGCCAGATTGGCAGAACGGTGAGGCTCCACGGTCTGGGCAGCCGCCCGGCCGATGAAGAAGGAGAGGGCAAAAATGGCTGCGGTCGGCAGTACTTTTCCTGTTAAAACTTTTCTTGTCAAAACGTTTTTTGTTAAAAGATTTCGAGGTATCTTTCCAGCCGTAATTTTGGGAAAATGGCTTTTCAGCGGGTGATTGCCGACGTGAGGCAGCCGGGAGCGGATGTCTGGGGTCCGGAGCCTTTTGCCTTTGAATTTGAGAAGCTTTTTCATAGAGATACAAAAGTCCATTTCAGAAATGTTTATTAAAATATATCGGAAAGAGGGATGTATCATTCCTTATTTCTGCTTCTGTATTCTTTTGGTGAACATTTATAATAGCGTTTGAATATCCGGGAGAAATTGCCGGGGCTGTCAAAGCCGCACCCGCCTGCGATAGCGGTAATGTTTTTGCCCGGTTCCCGAAGCAGCAGGGAAGCGCTTTGGTTCACTCTGTATTTGAGCAGGTATTGAATTGGCGATACCTGTATCATCCGGCTGAAACAACGCAGGCATTCTCTTTCGCCGATATCGGCGGCTTCTGCAATTTGGGACAGCTTCAGCGGCTCGCTGTAATGGCAGTGGATATAATCCAGCATTCTGCGCAGACGCTCTGCGTCTGGAGAAGGAGCCGGGCAGTCATCACCGGTTTCAGGTCCGAACCGGAGGCAGAGGGCATAGCACAGTTTGGAGAGAGCTTCCCTCAATGTAAATTCATATCCCGGAAGATCTTCCGCGAGAGCGTGAAACGCCGCCGTAAACAGGTTTTCAAACATCTCCGGTTCGGGGAACAGACAATTAAGACTGCATCCGTCAAAGGAGGGACAGCGGACCAGCGGGCCGATATATTTTTCCGCAAAGACGGAGCCCTCCCAGCCGGTTATCAGCAGAGGGCTGAATACGATTGAATGAAGCTCGCATAACGGTTCTGCCACGGCATAATGCAGGACATTCGAATTGACGATAAATCCATCTCCCGGAGTCAGGTGGAAGGTTTTTTCGGGCAGCTTTAATTTCAGATTTCCGGACTTTATATAAAGTATTTCCAACTCCGGATGCCAGTGCCACGGTATGATATCATCCTCACTGTCCCTGTAGCAGGAAGAATAACCGGCACAGGGAAAATCGATAGTACCGTGCGGCTTCAGTTCTTTATTGTCACGGCTCAGATTAAGACCGCATTCTTTCAGTCCCATTCAGACCTCCTTTTTTGGAATTACAATCTTACTGTTCGCGGAACAGCGTTTTTCAGCAGGGCCGAGAATAGTAATGCTAAAATCAGTCGGTATTTTTATATTATATGTCCGGATTTATGTAGAATCAAGTGAAAAAAGTCGGTATTCTTATAACATAGCTTTATAGCGTTACTGTTCACACCCCGCCAAAAAGCGGCGCGCCGTGTAACTCGGGATTTTCGTGCAGAATACGCACGAAAACGCCTCGCGGAACACAACCGTGTGAACAGTAACTTTATAGCTGCTGTTCACATCATGCCGGGAAGGAGCGTGGTGTGAAAAAATATGCGAATACTCCGGGAGGACAATATGTTTCAATTATTACTCATTATCATTTACCTTGCGTTTATCAGCCTCGGACTGCCGGATTCACTGCTTGGTTCGGCATGGCCGTCCATGTACGGTGAGTTAAATGTAGCGGTATCCTATGCTGGGGTTATCAGCATGATTATCGCAGGAGGCACCATTGTGTCGAGTCTGTTCAGCGATAAACTGATCAGGAAATTCGGAACTGGTTTCGTGACGGTGGTGAGCGCCTCGATGACGGCAGCGGCCCTTTTTGGTTTTTCCGCGTCACATTCCTTTGCAGAGCTTTGTTTATGGGGGATACCCTATGGACTAGGAGCGGGGAGCGTGGACGCCGCTCTGAATAATTTCGTAGCCCTTCATTATAAATCACGTCATATGAGCTGGCTCCACTGTTTTTGGGGGATTGGCGCGACAACCGGGCCTTATATCATGGGCTTATGCCTGGCAGGAGGAAAGAGATGGAATTCAGGTTATCAGGCCGTCGGAGTGATTCAGGTTGTTCTTGTCATCATTCTGCTTCTGTCCCTTTCACTGTGGAGAACCGGAAATGGCAGCGATGGAAATACAGAGCAGGAATATGAAGAAATCAGTCTGAAATCGGCCCTGAAGCTGCCCGGAGCCAAAGCCATCCTTACGGCCTTTTTCTGTTACTGCGCCCTTGAAGCCACGACCGGGCTGTGGGCCGGCAGCTATATGGTTCTGCATAAAGGAATCGGCGCCGGCACGGCGGCAAAGTGGGCCTCCCTGTTCTATCTGGGAATTACAATCGGCCGTTTTGTCTGCGGTTTTATCACCGACCGGATTGGCGATAAAAATATGGTACGCCTGGGACAGTTTTTTGCAGCCTCCGGTGTGTTGTTATTCCTGCTTCCGATGGGGAATGCGGCGACGCTTGCCGGTTTAATCCTGACCGGAGCCGGCTGCGCACCGATCTATCCCAGCCTTCTTCACGCGACTCCGGAGAACTTCGGTGCGAAATATTCACAGTCGGTCATGGGGATGCAGATGGCCTGCGCCTATGTGGGGACCACACTCATGCCTCCCCTCTTCGGCTTTGTGTCGGAGCGGGCCGGTATCGGACTTTATCCGTTCTACCTGCTGCTGTTTGTCGCAGGGATGTTCACGATGACAGAGAGGATGAACCGGCTGGGCGCCCGCGGCCTAAGCAGAGGACAGGTAAAATCATCCGACGGAGTACAGCAGGGGTGATCCGTTGCTCTTAATCCGTAACAGTTCAGCCATGATGTATTCCGCGAGGCGTTTTCACAGGTTTTCGCGAAAATCTCGAGTATATCTTCGTGAAATGGCGTTTTTGCCTATATAATCTTAATCTATATAATTCAGACGCCGGAAGCTGCCTTCCGAAAATGTGTATTCAGGTGTGGAGAAGGGATAGGAAACTTCCTTTTGGTAATACCAGGGGTCATTGTCATGAAGCGGATTTTTAAGGACATAAAACTGCTGGGCCGGCATATAACTCTGGGCCAGCAGGAAGGCTTTTTCTCTCTCTGCATTCTCGCAGACGTCGGCCACCATCACAACGTGGCCGGGACTTCCGGCTTTCAGGAAAATATCCCCGATCCGGATATCGTTTATATCGGCGGGGGCGGATTCCCCCTCCATCGACAAGGTGCTGGAATAGGCGAAGGTAATGTAGAGATAATCTTCAAAGGCCTCATAGGCGTCATTGTATGAAGCCGAATTCTGCCATTTTACCGTGCTGCCGTCGAATTTTACGCGTCCCCCGTCCCGGTATGTGGGATAATCAAACAGAAACCCGCTGACAAAATGAAAACGGATCTTATCATATTGTCCGGTGTGCCAGTAATATTCGGCATACATGCGCATAACGGAGTCGGCACACTGCTGAAGATCGGCAGATGAAATGACCGGAAGGGAGAATGTGGCGATCCCCACATCCTGCCGTGATTTCAAACGGCCGTCATAAAGCAGAATCGGAGAACCGTCCGGTTCCATCGGATAATTCCTGACATACCAGTCAAAGCTGCCGTCTTCTGATACCGTCCTGGCATACCCCCCGGGTGTCTGTATCCGCTCCTGAAGAGAAACGCCGTCAGGAGTGATGAGAGAGAAGCCGTCTTTGTTTTCCACGCTCTGGCCGGAACCGGAATTTATACCGGGAGAGGGGGAAGTTACTGTTACAGGTCCTTCCGGGGCTTTATTCACAGCCGCAGCGGAACGGGAATAAGCTTCATCCTGCTGCACTGATTCTGCGCTGCAGCCTGATAAGGCGAATAAGGAAAATGCAAGGCTTGAATAAATTGCCGCTTTTCGAAATAAAGAGAGTCTCATATGTTACTATTCACGGCCCATATTCTGCGAGGTGTTTTCGTGTATATTATGTACGAAAATCCCGAGTTACACGGTGCGACGCAATGAAAAGTGAACTTTTCACCACAAGCAACTGCGTTTTTTGCAGTTTCTGTGCAGGGCTTTCCTTTCTGAATTTACTATTGCATATATGATAATATAAATGATATAATTTCAGTGTAACCGGAAAGAAAGAGGAAGTCAATTTACAAAATAAAATTAATAAATTAGTAAAAATACCGTTACAAATAGAATTCTCAAACGTTTAACAGATATGGGATGAATAATCACCCTGCCTATCCTACCTGGCTCCGGTCCCTCAACCGGAGCCCTTTGTATTGATGGCGGTGACCTGTGCGCGGAGCATGCAGTTATCGTTTCCTCATTAGCCGCAGGAGTGCTTGTCAGCATAGATATCGATAGCCTTTGAAGTAAAATCAGCAGTTCCCCTGCCTCCTTTTTTGTCAATACTCTCAGCGAATCCGCCGCCGCCCCCATACATCCTCCCAAGAGATTGAAGCAGTTCCGGCGTGCAGGAATAAAAATTTTCCGTGATAAATTGCATGAGTTGTTCGACCAGGCTCTGGGCTTCATCAGAATCCGGGAGAATGGACAAGGCATTAAGCCTGCCGAATTCACTGAATAATTCCATGAAAGACTGGTTTATGGACGTACAGTCTTCTTCGCTTCTATTCTTCATTTTTTCCTCATATTCCCGATAAGCAGCGGATTTTCCCCAGGCAGTTTTGGCCTGTGCCGCATATTCATCTATTTTCTTCGCATCAAATGCAGAAAAATCAAGATTTTTAACTCCCGTCATACGGATACCCCTGGTCAGGTCAATCAGGTTTTCCAGATGCTCCTTTTGAAGCAGAAGCAGGTTCAGCTGCTGCTCCAGGGCCAGATTGCGGTCGAAGTCAGGACTATCGAGAATCTGTTTTATTTTTTTGAGGGGAAAGCGCAGTTCTTTAAACAGCAGGATATGCTGCAGGCGTTCCAGCGAAGCTTCATCATACAGGCGGTATCCGGATTCAGTGACCCGGGCCGGTTTTAACAGTCCGATTGAATCGTAATAGTGCAGTGTGCGTGGGCTGACACCGGTTATTCTGCTTACTTCCTTTATCGTGTTCATAGCATGCCTCCTTTTATCTTGATTACACTGGTTTCGAAGGGTCCCATCCAGTGCTCTTAATATAGGATAAACTATGACGCTGGGTGAGAGTCAAGCAGATTGACAACAAAACGGGAATAAATTTAGACTTGAACAATGGTATATTTTATAGTATTATAAAGTATAAAGAAGCTGAAATAAAAATAACGGTAAATGAATAAGAACAGGAGATGAGAAATGGCAGCCATAGATTTAATCGTACTGGGAATGATTAAGGCGCAGCCTCAGAGCGCCTATGAATTGCAGAAGAACGTGGAGTACCGGAATATTTCCAAATGGGTAAAGGTCAGCACTCCGTCCATTTACAAAAAAGTTGTGCAAATGGAGGAAAAAGGCTATATCAGAGGGAAGACCGTTAAAGAGGGAAAGATGCCGGAAAAGACGGTTTATCAGATCACAGAGACAGGAGAAGAGTTTTTTCTGAAGCTGATGGAGGAGACGGCCCGGCAGCCAATCCGGCTTTTTCTGGACTTTAATGCAGTCATCATGAGCCTCAATCTCGTTTCTGAGCAGGAACGCAGAGAGCTGACCGGGCGCATGGAACAGGAAATTGAGGTCATGCAAAAAACCGTTGCGGACAAGCAGGCGGAGAGAACGAATGTGCCGCTGACCGGAAGGTCAATACTGGAGCAGCAGTATCTGCTGTTCGATGCACTTGCCAAATGGATGAAGGGATTCCGGGAGGAATATCTGGAGGAGGAGAAATAATTACTGTAGATAAAGGTGATTTTTAAACACAAAGGAGGAACATGATGTTCGAATCGAGATGCGGAGTTTGTTGTGAGAGTTGTGAAAGAAGAGAGAAGGTACATTGTAAGGGCTGTATTAATATGGAAAAAACCTTCTGGGGCGGAGTCTGTGAAGTGAAAGTCTGCTGCGAGGGAAAGGAACTGAACCACTGCGGCGAATGTCCCGATTTTCCATGTACGATGCTGGCTGAGATGGGAAAAGATCAGGGGTATGACCCGGAACCCCGCCTGACACAGTGCAGAAAATGGGCAGAGGAAGGACATGTTTAAAATAGGCGAATTCTCCAAATTGACCCAGGTATCAATCAGGATGCTCCGGTATTATGACGAGACAGGACTGCTGAAACCGGCTCAAACCGATGCCTGGACCGGTTACAGAATGTATTCGTCGGCGCAGATTCCCATACTGAATAAAATTATTTATCTCCGGGACAGCGGTTTTAATGTTGCCGAAATTGCCGCGGCCTTAGACAATGCAGACGATACTGCCATTGCAGGTCTGCTTTCCCGAAAATATACGGAAATTGAGCAGTCTATACGGGCGGAGCAGGAAAAACTAAAGAAAATCGAGCTGGCAAAATGTGAAATCCTGAAGGGCAGGAAAAACGGAATGCATTATAATGTCTCGATAAAATCCATCCCTGCCTGTCACGTTCTTTCCCTGAGGAAAATCATACCGGACTATTATGCAGAAGGTGATATGTGGCAGGAAATGAGCAGATATGCCGCAAAACATCAGATACCCGTATCAGGTGTAACTTTTTCGATTTACCATGACACGGAGTATAAAGAAAAGGACGTTGATGTTGAACTGTGCGCCGCCGTCAGAACGGCGGGGGAAAATACGGAAGGTTTTACGTACCGTATAACAGAACCTGTGCCGTTTATGGCCTCCACAATGGTATACGGGGCATTTTCTAATATTGCAGGAGCTTATCTGTCTTTTGCCGGGTGGCTTCAGGAGGACGGCAGATACAGGATGAGCGGTCCGAACAGACAGATTGTCCACCGGGGGCCCTGGAATGAGGCAGAGCCGGAGAATTATCTGGTGGAAATACAGATTCCGATAGAGAAGATTTAAGGCGACTGTTTACGGGCTTCGTTTTCAGCAGGGCCGTGAACAGGAATGCTTTAAGGCATGCCTTGACTCTCACACGGTGTCAGGGCCTACACTGGATTTACAACAAATAAATGGAGGGAATAATATGACAACCTGCAATGTAAATCCTATCGGAACAATCTGTAACAATGACAATGGAGCCTGGATTGAAATCCTGCCGGAATACCGTCCGGCTCTGCAGGCTCTGGACGGATTCAGCCACATCAATGTGATCTGGTGGTTCAGTGAATGCGATAACGAAGCGGCAAGGGCAATTTTGGAAGCAGAGCAGCCTTATAAGAACGCCCCCGGGATAATGGGGATATTTGCAACCAGATCCCCTGCCCGCCCCAATCCGCTTGCACTGACTGCGGCAGAGGTACTGCAGTTGGATTTGAAAAACGGTATTATAAGAATTGACTATACCGATGCCAACGATGGAACGCCCGTGCTGGATATCAAGCCATATACGCCCAGCATGGACAGGGTGGAGTCTCCGAAGGTGCCGGAATGGTGCGGGCACTGGCCAAAGAGCAGGGAAGAATCTGCGGACTTTGCGTGGGAGAATGAATTTAATTTTTAGCCGGAACATACCGTTCTTGACAGGCGACAGAAAAACAGATAGTATGAAAACAGCAAAGATAAAAACACAGCCCCGGTAGGTAGTCCGGGCGCAGCAGACAATATTCGTGAAACTGCTGTCAGTAACCCTCCTCCTTGGTCGTCCGTTCTTTGTTCATTACATTTTAAGGAGGAATTGTTATGGACAAAGTATCGGTAACCATGCGAGTGCTTTTCGAGGATCCGTTCTGGATTGGTGTTCTGGAACGAGTCACGGAGAATGGATTGTCCGTGTGCAAGTTTCCGTTCGGTGCAGAGCCGAAGGATTATGAAGTGTACGGATTTCTGATGGAAAATTACTACAGGTTACGGTTCAGTCCGGCTGTGGAATTTTCTCTGAGAGAGATGCGGCGCAGCCCGAAGAGAAGGCAGAAAGAGGCCGGAAGGCAGACGGCTGCCGTCGGTATCGGGACAAAATCACAGCAGGCGCTGCAGATGCAGAGGGAAGCGGTGAAAACAGAACGCAGGATTATCAGCCGGGAACAGAAGGAGGCTGAAGAGCAGCGTCAGTTTGAACTCAAACAGCAGAAAAAGAAAGAGAAGCACAGGGGCAGATAGCCCTTGTACTTCTCTTTCTTTTTCTGAAAGCCGGGGGGATAAAATGCTTTCAGAAATCTATCTGAATTTGAATTATTGTTAGTCGAAGCCAACGACATTGTGCGCGCTGTTTTTAATCATTGGCTCCATTTGATTGATACGATAATCATACCGGATATTTGTGTCCAATGTTTGACCAATGTATAAAAAGTATCTAAAGCATTCTTACGAAAAATAGAATATTTATACACACTTTTTATACGTGGTCCGCTATTACTGCCCGCGATACTCGCAGAGCTGTGTTCAGCAATATTCCGCTGCGTCCACCGCATTTATCACGGCAGCTCTCAGTCCGCCGCGTTCCAGTGCGGCTACGCCTCTGATTGTGGTGCCGCCGGGAGAGCAGACGGCATCTTTCATAGCCCCCGGATGCGCGCCCGTTTTGAGCTGGAGCTTTCCGGTTCCTGCTATCATCTGGGCGGCCAGGCTGTATGCGGTGTCTCTCGTGAGCCCGTGCATGACGGCGGCATCGGCGAGAGCTTCCAGAAACATGCTGGCGAAGGCGGGGCCGCAGCCGCTGACGGTACCGGCAATGGAAAGCTGATTTGTATCGACAAACTGCATCAGCGCAATTTTGGAAAATATGTTTTCTACCAGAGCAAGTTCACTGTCAGACAGGGAATGGCGGTTCTCGCAGATAAAAATACCTTCTCCGACCGATACGGGAGTATTGGGGATGGTACTGATATGATGTGTGCCCGGCAGCAGGATCTCTTCAAAATTTTCAAATGGATAGCCGGCGGCCACGGATATAACGATTTTATCTTTCAGGATGCTTTTAACAGTTGACGTCACATCAGCCATCATATAAGGCTTGACGGCCAGGATAACGATATCCGAATTTACCGCTGTTTCTGCTGCGTCCCTGCATGGAACAATCCCGCGTTTTTTTGTATTACGGCAGAGCTTCTCCCAGTTTGCGGCGCAGGCGAAGATATTTTCAGCGGCAGCCGCATTTTTAGATAATAGCCCGTCCGCTATGGCCTGGGCCATATTGCCGAAACCGATAAAACCAATCTTTGTATTGTCAGACATATAGAATACCTCTTTCCTTTTCTATCTTTGTATTTTCAGTTGCTAGAGCCTGTTTGAAAATTCATTTCCGCCATCTGCACGCCCCACTTCGCGGCATATTTGGCCCGAATTCGCTTAACGTAGCCCACTACGCCGCGCTCATTCGGGCCAAATCTCCCACAAAGTGTGACGCACAGCTGACGAAAAGCAATTTTCAAACACGCTCTAACGCTATGTTTAATTTATCATATTTGGTTTCTTCCAACAACCATAAAAGGGGAATGAAAAGAAAGCATCCAGAAATATAGACTGTCAAAATATTTCATGATACAATCAAACAATAACGAGACCGTAACGAAAACTACTCATCGGAGCCATCAGCCATGAAGCGAATCACTTTAGAAGAAATAGAAAAAAACGGAAAATTTGAAACATATGAAGCTCTGTACCGCCATATTCTGTCTGAAATTTCCTCCGGGAGACTGAGTCCGGTGAAGGCATCCTGTATCAACGGAAAGAAACCGGCGCTTTATCTGCGGTACTGGGTCACGGAGGAGGAAAAAGATTACGGGTGTTTAAAGGAAGAATTAATCTACGGGCTGACGCCCCTGATTTCCCCGGATTACTACTTAAAGAACCTGTCACTCTATGAAAAAGACAGGGAGTGGGTGCGGATGCTGAATGGATTCCTGACAGAACGAAGAGAGCTGTTAAATCAGACAGAATCAATCAATGAACGGAGTTTTGAAATCTGGGGTCAGGAAAAATTTTTAAAAAGGGGCCAGGGAATGAGGATTCTGAAAAACTGCGGAATTTCCCCTGACTTTTTGAATTATTATGAGACTACAGAGCCGATGCCCTGTTATACCCATACGAGAGAGGTGCCGCAAAATCTGCTACTGCTGGAAAATAAGGATACCTTTTACAGCATGAGAAGGCATTTGCTGGAGGGCAAAGATACCATTCTGGGCATGAAAATCGGGACATTGATCTATGGGGCCGGAAAGGGAATCTTAAAATCCTTCCAGGACTTTTCGATTTGTGCGGAGCCATATATGCAGAACAGGCAGAATCAGATTTACTATTTTGGCGATTTAGACTATGAGGGAATCGGGATATATGAGAAACTGGCGCAGCTTTTTGGGGACCAATATTCGATTCGTCCATTTATGCCGGGCTATTTAAGAATGCTTGAAAAAGCAGAAGGCGTTTTGCTTCCGATTACAAAAGAGCAGCAAAACCGGAATCTCACAGGACAGTTTTTCGCCTGTTTCCCCCAAAGCGCAGTGGAGCAAATGAAGAAAATACTGGAAAGTGAGCAGTATATTCCGCAGGAAATCTTGAATATCAGGGATTTTGGCGGACTGGAGCGTGTTAATCTCCCACAAAGTGTGACGCACAGCTGACAGAAAGCAATTTTCAAACACGCTCCAGGAGCAAAGAGACAGAGAAAAAGGGTGGTATCAGAATGCGGTATGATTTTTTAAAGCATTTTCCCAAACGAATGAAACATGTTGGTCTTTATGCAGTTCTTTTACAGGGCAGCCTGCAGAAAACCACCTGGCAGAAATACGGGTTTGTACGGGCGGATGAGCAGATTAACCTAATCTTTGCAGTCCTTCTATATATCATGGAGCAGTCTTTAAAGGAAGAATATTGCACAAAAGACGACATCGGCGTTTTTATTGATGAACTGAATATGGAGTATTTAAAAAAGGATATGGCCTATGAGGACTGCAAGAGCCTGGGCGATTTTATTTTAAATGTTGTTCTGTCCAATGAAGGGAAGGCCATGTACTTTGATGGCTATAATTTTGAGCAGAAGGCGTATCAGATTATGAATATCAGCTATGTGGCCAATCGGATTGTGTATGTGGAGGATGAGGTGAAGCGCACCTCCTATTACCTGACTGATGACGGCTATAACCTGCTTTTGGGAACGCTGGAGATGGAGAGCAACATGAAGCTGACCATCCATGAGATGATTTTTAAGATGCACCTGGAAAAGCAGAGCTATGATAAAGCGGTGGATGAGATAAAGAATGTATTTAATCTGCTGCGGATTCAGCTCCAGAAGATCCAGGAGGCCATGGGCAAGGTAAGGCGGAATGCGCTGAATTATTCTGTGGCGGAGTATGGAGATATTTTAGATGAAAATCTCGATACGATCAGCGATACCAACCAGAAATTCCAGGATTACAGAGAGCTTGTGAAGGCGCGGGCCAGAGAACTGGAAAAGGAGAAAATCAATATCAGAAGGTTGACTCCGGAAGAAGAGGAGAAGCTTAAAAATCTAAGGGAAATCGAGAGCTATCTGACCAGAACCATTGACGAGCATCAAAGAATTTTAAATGGCCATTTTGATTTAAAGGCGCTGTATACAAGGGAGTTGGAGCAGCTTTCACAGATGTCTCTGATTAAACGTTTTCCGCTGCGAAGCGCATTTTACGACAAGGTGCTGGAGAAACCGGAGATTATGGAGCGGATGGATCTGTTTTTGCGTCCGCTGTTTGGACAGGATCCGGATAAAATTTATAACCTGAATAAAGCGCTTGAGATCCAGAAGCCCATACGCCGCCGCCGGGAAGAGGAGGAGACGGAGCTTCTGGATTTGGATGAGGATGCGTGGCAGGAGGAGCAGGAAAGACGGCTTCGGGAAAAGCTGAAACGGTATGAGGGCAGCTTATCTTTTCTGTTGGAGCTGGCGTCGGAAAAGGGAGAGATAACGCTGGAGGAAATCAGCAGCAGGCTGCCGGAGGATGAGGAACAATCGGCGGACCGGGAGCGGCTGATTCCCAATACAGAAATTTTTAAAGAAATCATGGTGGAATTAATCAAGAACCAGCAGATTGATATACGAGCGCTGAGGAAAGAGCGAAGCGAATATATACGGGAAAAGGCAGACAGCTTCCAGTTGAATGAGATGCTTCTGGATCTGGCAGACCGGCAGGGCGATCCGATACAGAGAATTGAGGTGTACCGACTGGAGGACGGGAAGGTGATCGAATTCGGCCGGGTAAAGAGTGAGGATGGCAGAATAAAGCGGGTAGCCTGCTCCAATGTGCTGCTGCGGGTGATCCGGGAGGATAGATAATGGCATACGAAATAGAGGATATCAGGCTCAGCCAGGAGATTTTTTATTATCTTCTGGAGCATCATGAGCTGCGGGAAGACAATGAATTGAGATTATACAAAGCATACACCCAGGAAGAGACCATTCAGAACCTGGTCAAGTCCCAGGGTGAAATCAGCGACTGCCATATCGAACGGTACGGCAATGTGATTTATCTGATACCCAAGGAGAACAACAGCTTTCTGGGCTTTTCCAAAGCCCAGATGAAGGCGGCGCTGTGCCGCTCCAATGCCACGGATAAGGATTATTATTTATCCCAATTTGTGATTCTGACGCTTTTGGTGGAATTCTTCGACGGGCAGGGCAGCAGTGCCAAGTCCAGGGAATATATGCGGGTGGGAGAACTCCAAAACTGTATTTCAAAGCGCCTGAAAGAGGGGGCAAAGAGCCGGGGAGAAGAGGAGGAAGAGAAGCAGGGGATTGCATTTTCGAATATGCTGGAGGCGTATGAGGCGCTGCGGTCGGAGGAAAAGGGCTCCCGCGCCAAGACGACGAAAGAGGGATTTCTGTACCATCTTCTTACCTTTTTGCAGAAACAGGGCCTGATTGATTACGTGGAAGAAGATGAAATGATTAAAACGACAAAGAAGCTGGACAGCTTTATGGACTGGAATCTGTTGAATCAAAATCATTTTCAGAGAGTGAAGAAGGTATTGGGGGAGGTTGAATGAGTAAGATAAATGCAATCCGGCTGATTAATCTGAACTATAATAATAATGCCATAAAAATCAGTGATGAAACCTTTCATTTGAATGGAGATAGTACGCTTTTGTCCCTGAGAAACGGAGGCGGTAAATCGGTGCTGGTGCAGATGATGACGGCGCCGTTCGTGCATAAGCGCTACCGTGATGCCAAGGACAGGCCCTTTGAGAGCTATTTTACCGGCAGCAGACCCACCTTTATTCTGGTGGAATGGGCACTGGATCAGGGGGCCGGCTATGTCATGACCGGAATGATGGTGCGCAAGCGGCAGGAGATTTCCGGCGAGGAGACAGGTTCCGGAGAAGAACTTGAAATTGTGAACCTGATCAGTGAATACAAAGAGCGGTGCCTACTGGATATCAGCCACTTACCGGTGGTGGAAAAGACGAAGAAAGAGATTACCCTAAAGAGTTTCGGCGCCTGCCGCCAGTTATTTGAATCGTGGAAACGCGATAAAAGTGTCAATTTCTTTTTCTATGATATGAACAATCAGGCCCAATCGAGACAGTATTTTGACAAGCTGAAGGAGTACCAGATCAATTATAAAGAGTGGGAGACGATCATTAAGAAGGTCAATTTAAAGGAATCCGGTCTCTCGGATTTATTTGCCGACTGCCGTGACGAAAAGGGACTGGTGGAAAAATGGTTTCTCGACGCTGTGGAGAGCAAGCTGAACCGGGACAGGAACCGGATGAAAGAATTTCAGAATATCGTAGAAAAATACGTGGAGCAGTATAAAAATAACCGTTCCAAAATTGAACGGCGCGATACCATCCGCTGCTTTTGTGAGGAGGGGGAGAAAATCCGGGCGGAGGCCCTTCAATTTGAGGAGTCGCTTAAGCAGGTGGCATTTCATGAAAATCAGATTGCCGGTCTGAGAGCAGAGCTGGGCCGTCTGAGAAATGAGGAAGAGGAGGCCAGAGAAAAGCTTTTACAGGAAATGAAGGAGATTCAGGAAAAGCGGGAGTATCTGCTCTACAAAAAATTATCCGGAGAGTATTATGAGCTGGAAAAACAGGAGCGTTTTCACAGCAGCAGCCGGGATATGATTGATATGGAGCGGGAGGCACTGAAACGGGAGTGCAGCGAGACTGAGAAGCGTCTGCATTTATTGGAATGTGCCAGGCAGCAGGATGAAACGGACGAAGACGGCCGGGCTCTTCTGGAGGCCGTGGAACGGTTTGAGCTTGCAAAGAAAAAGGGAGAATCTCTGGAACCGGAACGGCAGCGATTAGGTTCCCTGTTGAAGCAATACTATCAGGAGGCCTTAAAAAGCTGGGAGGCGAAGCAGGAACAGAACCGGAAAGAGCAGGAGACGGTAAGGGAGACGCTGAAATCAAAAGAAGAGCGGCTGGAGGAGCTGCAGAATCAAATTATAGATTACGCCTCCAGGATGGCAGGGCAAAAGACCAGAATCGCAGTATTTGACCAGAGAGAAAACCGCTTTAATAAAATGTATGGGGAGAGTCTCAAACGAAACCTGTTGGGAGAGTACGAACCGGGAGCGCTGCAGATCCTTCTTCAAATTTATGAAAAGACACTGGAGGATGTGATTAAGGAGAGGCTCACCCTCCGGCAGAAGCAGGAAACAGAGACAGAAGAGAAAAAGAAGCTGGAGCGGAGACTGGAGGATTTAAAGCAGGAGCTGGGAAGAAACGGAGAAGAACAGAGAGAGCTTTTGCGAATCGGCCGGGAATACGGGGAGGAGCTTTCCGAGCGCAGGAAAATTTTGCGCTATCTGGAGCTTAAGGACTCCCTGGTATTTGAGCAGGATGCCATTCTTCAGGCTTCGGGACGGAAACTGAAAGAAATCCAGATTGCCAGGCGGGAACTGGAGCAGGAGGAAGAGCGGTGCCAGAAGGAATACGAACGCCTGACCCAGGGAAAGGTGCTGGAGCTTCCTAAAGAGTTTGAAGCCATGCTGAGGGAGCTGGAAATCCCATGCGTTTACGGTATGGAATGGCTGCGGAAAAACGGCAGAAGCACAGGCGAAAACCAGAAACTGGTGAAACGCCATCCATTTTTGCCTTACTCACTTTTGATTTCAAAGAGGGAGCTTAAAACCCTGCTTTCCTTTACAGAAAAAGGAGACGGAAAAGAGGTCTATACTTCCTTTCCGGTGCCAATGCTTTTGCGGGAAGAGCTGGAAGGCAGGGCCGGCGAGGAGGCGGGAACCGTTCTGGAATGGAACAAAATCCATTTTTACGTATATTTCAATCAAAATCTCTTAGACGAGGCAGCCCTGAAACGTATGGTGGAGGAAAAGGCACATCAGATGGATAAGCTGAAAAGCGCCATTTCCAGAAAACAAGAGGAATATCAGGGTTATTTTGAAAAGCAGGAAAAAGTACGGAACCAGAAGGTGACGAAAGAGTCCTACCAGGAAAACAAAGAAAAACTGGAAGAAAACGGCTGCCGGGAGCAGGAGCTGAAAGGACAGATCGAAGCTGCGGCCGCACAAGCCAGAACCCTGGAAGAGGAGCTGGAGCAGCTCAGAGGCCGGATTCAGAAACTGGAAAATGATGACAGGTGGCAGACGCAGCGTTTATCCGAGTTTAAAGAGTTTTCATCCGAATATGCAGCCTATCTTGAAGAGAGAAATGAGCTGGAGCGCTGTGAAAAGAAGGCGGCCAGCCTGTCGGAGCAAAAGGCCGTGTGCAGAGAGCAGATGGAGCGGCTTAGACGGCAGCTTCAGACACTTGAGAATGCAGCCGCAGATCTGAAAGAGAAGGTCCGGGATAACCGGGAAAAATATCTGGTGTATGAGACATTTCCGGAACATTTTGCAGAGATAGAAGCGCCTTGGCAGACCGGGGAAGGCCGGGAAGAAGCATATGCACAGATAGAGGCGAGATATCAGGCCATTACGGCCGGCTTTTCAATGGAACAGCAGGAACTGGAAAGATGGGTGTTAGAGTGCAGAAAACGCCATGGAAAATCGAAGGAGGAACTGGCCTGGCTCAGGGATAAGTATAAGCTGGAGGATGGAGCCTGGAAGACGGTTCTGTACAGCAGAGAGGAAGAGTACCACCAACGATCCGTCTTGGAAGAGCGGAGCGAAAAGAAAATCCTGAAAGATTCCGAATGGAATAAGGAGGACAGAGTGTTATTGCTGCTGCGTCAGTCGATGAAGCAGAAAAAAGAGAAAATGGCGGAGACCTGCGGCAAAGACGAGCCTCTTCCCCAGAGTGAGATTATGCCGGAGGATATCGATGCACAGATGAATGAGCTTTCCTGGCAGGAGAAAGAGAAAAAGCAGCAGCAGGAGCGGCACGAAAAAAGGATTAACAGCTATGAGCAAAATATTACCTCTCTGTCCGAGTATAATCATTTGGAGCAGCGGGAGGAGATAAGCTGGGAAACAGATATATCCCTGCTTGATAAGAAACAGCTTGATGATTTTAAGGGGGAGACAGTCAGGGAGTACCGCTTAAGCATCAGCGCCTCCGGAGAATGTAAGGCTCGGATGGTACAGCAGCTCAATCGAATTCTCAGAATGGATGTATTCCGGGAGGAATTTTACCGGAAGCCCCTGGAAGCCATGCTGGAGGTTTCAGGTATTGCCGCCCAGGTATTGGCTCAGCTTAACATAACGGTACAGTCGTATCAGAGCCTGATGGAAAAGCTGGAGGTAGATATTTCGCTGGTGGAAAAGGAAAAAGCCAGAATTGCAGAGATATTGGAGGATTATCTGAAGGATGTCCATGAAAATTTGGGGAAAATCGATCACAATTCTACCATCACCGTGAGGGAACGGCCGATTAAGATGCTCCGCCTTGAGCTTCCTTCCTGGGAGGAAAATTTGACTGTATATCAGCTTAGAATCAATGACTTTCTGAACGAGATTACGAGACAGGGAATTGAATGGTTTGAGCGCAACGAAAATGCCCAGGAATATTTTGGCACCCAGCTCACAACGAAACATCTCTATGATACGGTTGCCGGTATTGGAAATGTACAGATTCATCTCTTCAAGATCGAGGAGCAGAGGGAGTATCCCATCACCTGGGCCGATGTGGCCAGAAACTCGGGAGGGGAGGGCTTTTTGTCCGCCTTTATCATCCTTTCCAGCCTGCTCTGCTATATGCGGCGGGATGATTCAGATTTCTTCGCAGACAGAAATGAAGGAAAGGTTCTCGTCATGGATAATCCATTTGCCCAGACCAACGCGGTCCATCTTTTAAAGCCGCTGATGGATATGGCAAAGAAGACCAACACGCAGCTTATCTGCCTGTCAGGCCTTGGCGGAGAGTCCATTTATAACCGGTTTGACAATATCTACGTCCTGAATCTGGTTGCCGCCGGTCTCAGAAATTCCGTCCAGTATGTGCGGACGGAACATATCAAAGGAACCGAGGCGGAGACAGTGATTGCGTCGCGGATACAGGTGGCGGAGCAGATGGAGATGATGTTTTAGAAAGAAGTGTTCTATCGGAAAAAGTTGGGGTAGAATAAAAAATAAGGTACGAAAAGGAGAAAAAGTATATAACAGGACATGACTGTAATCCTGACTCCGGGCAGTATAGAGCAGAAGAGAAACAATAAAAAACAACCGAATGTGGTTTCTGATACTGCATATTTCAATGGACTTCTTGAGAGAATTTCCAAAACAGAACATATTGGTACATTCAGAGAATTTATTGATTTCGTTATCAATGAAAGTCATATGCAGCGTCATCTAATTTAAAAGCAAAAAGAGCCTATGGATAATTCAGCGCTTTTACCGCCAAAACATCCATAGGCTCTTTCTGCTTTTTTCTAATACAATTTCAATACCAAACTCTCACAGCTAGTACAGCATTGTGCAATTAACGGTGAATATAGCAGACTTCCTACAACTGCCGCAGAATATAATTCTTCACCTGCTCCAGCCCGCTCTTTTTCCATTCCCCATCCTCGGCCTTCTCAGCCAAAGGAAGAATAACGGAAAAGTCCATATGAGCATCTTTAAAATAACCATCCGGTTCTTCGCTGAAGAAGTACCGGTTCCAAACCTCCTCCGGTGCGTCGGTAAATCGTTCGGGTTCCAGATAGATCATCTTTTTCCGTTCTTCTTCCACAAACGCTTTCGCGCCCAGAGGAGCAAGCAGCTCGTACTCTTTAGCTGGAATATTGGTGAAGATGCCGGGAAGGGGTGTTATATCAATTCGTTCGTCACCTCGTACGATACGGATGCCGATGGCATCAAAATCCATCTTTTCTTCAGTAAAATTAAGCTTCAGCAGGATTCCGATGTCGGTGTAAAGGTGAACGCGTTGATAGTCCGTATCAAAGATGAAGTTCCCCAGCGAGTAAAAAATTGCTTTTCCGTTATCGAACAATTCATAGTTCTCCGGGACGTGGGGATGATGGCCAACCACTACGTCTGCGCCCAGCTCCAGGAATTTGAGGTACCGATCACGGGTATAGGGGCTGGGAAGGCTGGTAAACTCTTCGCCGCCATGGGAGATGACAATACACCATCTGCATTTTGATTTAATCTCGGCAATGCGTTCTGCAATGGCGTCAAGAGCGTCCCAGCGGAAAATGCCAGGTTCGGTTGAGGTTGCCGGGATGCATTCTGTCTGGTAGGCAACACAAATCATGCCGATGCCGCCTGCTTCCTCCAGATAGACAGGCTCGGAGGCCTCCTTTTCGTTTAAGCCGGCGCCGACGGTACGGCATCCCATCTCTTTTGCAATGTTTTTAGTGCTGATGACCCCCTCCCGTCCGGCATCCATGGTGTGATTGTTTCCGATACTCCAGATATCTGCATGAGCGAGTTTCAGAACACGGGTGGCCGCAGGGTTCATGCTGTGAAAGAAAATACCTCTGGAGCCGTCATCGACAGCATCAATCAGAGCTCCCTCCACATTTGCCACAGTGTGATCCGCACTATGAAAGAAGTCTAAGATTGGTCCGGTCAAAAGGTTATCGTCCTCCCAACGTCTGTCCATGTACCGGTCGAATCCGATATCACCAGTAAAAACAATCGAAGTTTTGTTTTTGCTTATCATTGATTCTCCTTTTCAAAATTACATGAAGAACTGAAGCAGCGCACCCATGCCGAGTCCGCAGAAGTTCCCGACGGCAGCTCCCAGAACTCCCATTAATACACCGATACCGGCAAAGGAACCATCATAGGCAGTTGCAATGATAGGAGCGGAAGCCGATCCGCCGATACAGGCTACGGAGGCGGTGGAACACATGCACAGATCCCAATGGAACAGCTTGGAGAGTAAGAACATCAGGATAATGTGGATTGCTAAAACTGCGATACCGTATACAACCCACATCGGTGCAGCTACGAGATCGACTAAAGTTGCAGTAGATGCCAGTAAGGCAACGATGGCATACAGGTAAACGTTAGATAATTCATTGACTGCCGGAAGTTTGCCCATCCGTGTCATCGCACAGATTAATCCAAGAACAGTAACGAATACGGTAGTACATGTACCCTTATCAAAGAAAGCCAAACCGCTGGCTTTTAATACTGTGTTCATCTGACCGCCAACCCACTGAGAAACCGCGGAAACCATTAAGGAAACTCCGATTAAGAAGATCCAGTCGGCAGCAGTTGGTTTGATGTTGGCTTCTTTTGCAATTTCTTCATTGGCAGCAGCGGCAACGGCGTCCAGGCCGGAGGTATCTGCCTTACATGCTTTATTCCATTTACCGGAATATTTTACAGCGAAGAGAAGAAGTGCGATCCATACGGAATAGCATGCGGTATCCAGTGCCAAAGCACAAGAGTAAGCGCCGGCATCTACCGGAAGTGCATCCTGCATTGCTGCCATGTTGGCAGAACCGCCGACCCAGGAGGCGTAAAGGGCAGCTGTTGCGCCCCAGGTTTTCTCAGCACCGCCCAGGGAGTTTGCGAAGACCGGATAAAGGGCGAAGAAAGCGATACCTAAAGTAATGGCACAGCCCATAAAAATGGCGATCATTCTCGGCCCCAGCTTGCCCAGCTTGCGGAAATCGCAGCGAAGCAGCATAACAAAAATCATGGCGTAAAGTATGTTGTTCTTTAATGCACCATAGGCGGCGGAACAGGCCTCCGAATTAAAGAGTCCCATGGTACAGAATGCCATATTCAGGACATAAATCCAAACCAGCGGCGGGATAATGTTGAATACTTTCCATTTTGCATATTTTTCAAGGGCCAGCAGGCCTCCGGCCAGAAGCATCAGGAACGCAATGTAGGTAAAGCTGTTTGTAATAGTAAACATAGACACATCTCCTTTTGTATATTATTTTTATTTTGCAAGCTGATAAAGCGCCTCGGCAAGTATATGTGCATTCTGCATCAGCTCGTCAATTTTAATAAATTCATCCGGTTTATGCTCCCGCACCTCGTCTCCCGGGAAAATGGGGCCAAAGGCCACAATGTTGGGAATTACCTTGGCATAGGTGCCGCCGCCGATGGATTTGGGATAGGGCGGAAGTCCGGTCTGTTCGGCATAGACACGCAGAAGCGTCTGAACCAGGGGGCTGTTTTCCGGTAAATAAAGGCATTTTTTATGTATTTCTTTGAGCTGTGTAAATCCTGATTCTGCGAAAGCCAGATTCAGGATCGGGGCGCAGTCCTCATACGTCTTTGTAACCGGATAACGGTAGTTAATTCTGATGATAAAGGAAGCAGCATCTCCCTGAACCGTTCCCAAATTGAAGGTGAGTTTTCCTGACGGTTCATCGGAAAGTGCGATGCCAAGCCGGGTTCCGTCAGATTCCAGACCGATTTTTGCGGCAAGGAAATGAATTTGTGAGGCAAGCGGCTCAGACAGAGGCAGCCTGTCCAGCGCGGTTAATAAAAGGCCAATGGCATTGACGCCAAGCTCCGGGAAGGCTCCGTGGGCACTGACACCGGCAGCCGCGATTCGGATTCCCTGCTCTGTGGGAGTGCAGGTGACGGCATTGCCGGATTCGGCAGTGAGCTTGTGAATAAGCTCTTTCGCAAGCTCCGGCGGACAGCAAAGATTTGCCTCGGCAGAGGCAGGAACCACATTGGGAGCGTCTCCGCCGGAAATCCCCATTAAAATCACCGGACCACTCTGGGCATATTCCGCTTTAAAATCCACATTAATGATACCTTTTTCTCCATTGATAACCGGGTATTCGCCGTCCGGAGTAATGCCCATAACCGGGAGTTCTCCGCCATGGCTGATGTAATATTTCATATCATTGCTTCCGGTTTCCTCATTGGTACCAAAGAGAATGCGGATCCGGCGTTTTAAGGGAAGCTTGCTGTCGCGCAGAGCGGCCAGGGCATACAGCGCGGTGATGGTCGGTCCTTTGTCATCGATGGAACCGCGTCCAAGAACCTTTCCGTCCCGAATCTCACCTCCAAAGGGAGGAAAACTCCATCCCTCGCCTTCCGGGACCACATCCAGATGTCCCAATACGGCAATCATCTCTTCCCCCTCACCATATTCGCACCAGCCCATCTGGTTATCCAGATTAACAACGGAAAATCCCAGCTCTTTTGCAGTTTGTAATGCGTGAACCAGACAGTCACGGATTCCCATTCCATAGGGAGCGTCCTCCGCCGGTGTATCTTCCACACTGCGTATCCGGATGCTTTCCTGCAGTGTTTTGAGAAGCGCTTCCTTTTGAAGCTCTACGGCCTCCTGTAACTTCATAATTAATAACCTCCTTTCCTTTGAAACAAATAAAAACCCAGTAAAAAACAGGGAGAGAGAGTATCTCTTCTGCTTTTTGCTGGGTTTCATTTCGCTTAGTAGACAGGGAAACTGCCATGTGCATAATGAAGCAGCGTTTGTATTTTCGCTTATGTCTATTTTAATTCCAATCGTTAGATTTGTCAATTAATTTGAGGGAATCAAATACTTTTTTGTGCAATATCGCTATTTGGGATATAAATGAGGTGAGGACGCCGCCGGTACGGCCAGCGGACGAAGATAAAGTCTGCGGAGCACACTCCCACTCTGTGAAATGCATCGCGCTGCTAAACTCGGCAGGACCTCGCTAATCAGCGATGGATTTAGGCGGCATCCGCAGACTTTATCTTCCCCTTCCCCACACCGGACATGGCCCGTTCCGGACTTGTCCTCCCAACCTCAATTCTCAAGGAAATTTCCTATCTTTTTCTTCTGTTTTTTTCCCCAGAAATATATTATACTGTATAACAATAGAAATTAATTACAGAGGTGGAAGGTGTTCAAATGTCAACCAAAGGAGAGATAAGGCAGCAGACGAAGTCACAGGTCAGAGGGCCGAAGCGCTACAGTGTTATTATGCACAATGATGACTATACACCAATGGACTTTGTGGTCCAGGTTTTGATGGAGATATTTAATAAGAGAAAAGAGGAAGCCGTTATGCTGATGATGATGGTACACAAAGGAGGCAAGGCGGTGGTAGGAATGTATTCCTATGACATTGCCCTGACAAAGATCAGGCTTGTAACGGCTCTCGCGGAGGAGGAGGGGTATCCCTTCCGGCTGACGGTGGAAGAACAACGATGACCTGTACGCTCCGCGCACAGCCTGTTCCGGCAGGGGAACGCAGCGGCGGCAAGACCCACAAAGGAGGCAGAATTAATGAGAGTAACGAAAGAAGTGGCCGATATATTAAACCTGACTTTCGATGAAGCAATACGGGAGCATCATGAATATGTGACCCCGGAACTGCTTCTGTATGAAATAGCAGCCCGGGATACATTCCGGGAGGCGTTTGAAAATTGCGGCGGAGATACGGACATGCTCCGGGATAATCTGAGAGAATATATGGAACAGAATCTGGCGTCTGATGCGGACGGCAGCCGGGAGGAACCGGAGGCGGAAGGGGAAGCCCCCGACAGTTTTGGGCAGGAAGCAGGAGATGGTTCTGACGATGATTTGCGGCCCGAGATGACGGCAGGTCTAGAAACTGTCCTGATCCGGGCGCAGGAGACGGCAAATAACTGTGGAAAAGATGCCGTGGAGCTGGCTCATCTTGTGAATGGTTTCTATTCCCTTGAGGAGAGCTATGCCATTTACTATATGGAGAGCCAGGGGGTGGGAAAGACCGCCCTCCTTCAGGAACTGACGGAAATTTATGATGAGATGTATGAACGCTATCAGGAGCGGAAAGCCCGGAGGGAAAAAGAAAAATCAGGTATGTCAGGTACATCCGGCGCCCGTTTTGGCAAAGACGGGACAGAGACGGACCTGACCGGTGATGAAGAACAGCCCGGCGGACCGGATCCTGCAAATGAACAGGAAGAGCAGACGGTTAGAGGGAAAAGATGGCGGCGCTATGTCACCTGTCTGAACGAGAATCTGGACGGAGTGAATCCGCTGATCGGCCGTGAGGAGGAACTGGAGCGGACGATGCAGATTCTCTGCCGTAAGGAGAAAAACAATCCGCTCCATATCGGAGAACCGGGCGTCGGGAAGACCGCCATCGTGTACGGCCTTGCACGCCTCCTGAATGAAGGAAAGGTTCCGGAGCCGCTCAAAGGAGCGGCTGTTTACGCCCTGGATCTCGGCACCCTGCTTGCCGGGACACAGTACAGGGGAGATTTTGAAAAGCGGTTCCGTGAGATTATGGACGGAATACAAAAGGAAGATAAACCGATCGTTTATATCGATGAAATACACAACATTGTTGGAGCCGGAGCAGTGAACGGAGGCAGCTTCGACGTCTCCAATATGCTCAAGCCATACCTTGCCTCCGGAGAGATCCGTTTTATCGGAGCAACAACCTATGAAGAATATAAAAAACATTTTGAAAAGAGCAAAAGCCTGGTCCGCCGCTTTCAGAACGTGGAGATTAAAGAGCCGTCGGAAGAAGATACGGTGAAAATCCTTGAAGGCCTGAAAAAACATTATGAAGTATACCACGGAATTAAATACGGCAAGGGTGTCCTGGAATATGCGGTTAAAATGAGCGCCAGGTATATCAATGAACGCTGCCTGCCGGATAAGGCCATTGAT
>OFOU01000203.1_pt1 | contig 55756 bp, 48 predicted proteins | sample 1542061 | NCBI WGS metagenome assembly OFOU01 (sample SAMN04209239, study PRJEB22552) | human gut metagenome | biome: gut; material: feces | host: Homo sapiens | place: USA: Oklahoma
TTGGCGTGAGCCCTTATTTTATAAGGAATCTGCTAACTTAGTCTTATTTTAACATAATCACCGGAACCGGACGGTCCCAGAAGCACACAAAACTCCCCTCTCTCAATGTCAAGATCCAGCCCCTTCAGCACATCCACCCGGCTGTCCCCTGCACCAAAAGACTTCTTAATACCCTGTATCTGCAGAAACATTTTTTCATTCCTCCCTCATATCCACTTTCTGTGGAGCAAATTTCTTTCATATAGCACTGCTGTTTCATAGCAGTGTTATACTTCACTAACTTTAGGTTAGTATAAACTTACTTTATTGTCAACTGATTTTCGTAGTTTCGTAAAATTTTATGGATATAAACCATATTTCTGCGCATCCCTTATGACCTTTTTTCTTATCTGTTTTTAATATCTGGCTTCCACAAATTTGGGGTAACTCATCACTACTACACTATTCGCCCCAGCATAGCCAGGGATTAACTCTTTCATTTGTATGAAACCAAGTCTGAACCGCAGAAAAAGATTGGATAGTTCCCTTTAGTATGCCCTGTCCTGTTTATAGTTTTGAATATCAAAATATATTGACTTTTCTTTTTTACCTTGTTATATTTTTTTCTGAAGTAACTGCTGTCCGGCAGTCTGAAAAACAGCAGGCTGCCGTCAAGAAAGGAATTATCCATGAACACTCTCAGAAAAATATATTGCAGGGCTTTTCAGAAAGCTTTTCACATTGCAATTCCCTTTTTACCTTACAGAAAACCCAAAATCGCAGGAAGCGTCAAAGAACTCCCTGAGATCATCATGCGCCACAAATGTACTCATGTACTGATCATTACAGATGGCGGTATCATGAAGCTTGGACTTACCAGAAGACTGGAAAAAGCTTTAAAGGAGGCCGGTATCCCCTATACCATTTATGACAAAACAGTTGCCAACCCTACTACTGTCAATGTCCGCGAGGCGTTGGAGTTTTACCATAAAGAAGGCTGTGATGCCATCATCGGTTTCGGCGGCGGTTCCAGCATGGACTGTGCCAAGGCAGTCGGTGCCTGTGCGGTCAAACCCAATCAGTCTCTGGCTCAGATGAAGGGAATCCTGAAGGTGCATAAGAAGCTTCCCCTTCTCATGGCAGTTCCAACCACTGCCGGAACAGGAAGTGAAACCACTCTCGCCGCTGTGATCACAGATGCAGACACCAGATATAAATACGCAATCAACGATTTCCCGCTGATTCCCCGCTATGCAGTGCTGGATCCCAAGGTTACCTTAAGCCTGCCCCCATTTATCACCGCAACTACAGGTATAGATGCCCTGACTCACGCAGTGGAGGCATATATCGGCAATTCCACCACCATTGATACACGCAGGGATGCATTAAAAGCGGTAAAACTGATTTTTGAAAATATATACATTGCCTATGAGCATGGCGATAATATTCAGGCAAGACGAAATATGCTCCACGCCTCCTTCTACGCAGGCTGTGCTTTTACCAAATCCTATGTAGGATATGTTCATGCAGTCGCTCACTCTCTGGGTGGACAGTACAACGTTCCCCATGGACTTGCCAATGCCATTCTGCTGCCGCTGGTACTTCGGGAATATGGCTCCTGCATTGACAAAAAGCTCCACAGACTTGCCATTGCAGCAGGACTTGCAGACAAAAATACGCCGGACCATGAAGCAGCAGAGCTTTTTATCCGGGCAATTGAAGAGATGAAAGAGCGATTTGGAATCGTAAATATTGTAAAAGAAATTCAGGAAACAGATATCCCCAAGCTTGCCCATTATGCAGATAAAGAGGCCAATCCTCTGTATCCTGTGCCGAGGCTTATGGATGCCTCCGAACTGGAGAAATTTTATTACATGCTGATGTCTCTGACTTCCAAGGAAAATACCTCAGAAGCTGAGAAGTAACTGTTAATATTCTTCTATCCTGCAAAGCGTTTTTTATAAAAATATCAAAATACAGGAACCTGCAGACTCTCAATAGTTACCTGATATCTATATTATATAAGGAAATAATGTATTATGACAGAAACAGAAATTAAAGAAATCGTTCAGAAACAACGCAGCTATTTTTACACAGGTGCTACTTTACCGGTAGAAAAAAGGCTGGATGCCTTAAAAAAATTAAAGACCTGTATTCAGAAATATGAACCACTGATCAATGAAGCACTGAAACGTGACCTTGGAAAAAGTAACTTTGAATCCTATATGTGTGAAGTGGGACTTGTGCTCTCAGAACTCAGCTACATGATCCGCTATACACCTTCCTATGCAAAAGAAAAAACAGTACTGACTCCCCTTGCCCAGTTCGCTTCCAGAAGTTATAAGAAGCCATCTCCTTATGGTGTTGTCCTGGTTATGAGCCCATGGAATTATCCTTTCCTGCTCACCATTGATCCGCTGATCGATGCGATTGCAGCCGGAAATACAGTTGTACTGAAACCAAGTGCCTACTCTCCTCACACCAGCCGGGTGATTGAAACCATTATCACCGAATGTTTTGATCCCCAGTATGTGGCTGTGGTAAACGGCGGACGTGCGGAAAATAACACTCTTCTCAATGAACATTTTGACTATATTTTCTTTACAGGAAGCCAGCATGTTGGCAGGGAAGTAATGGCAAAAGCATCTGTACATCTGACCCCCGTTACCCTGGAGCTGGGCGGTAAAAGCCCCTGCATTGTAGAGAAAAGTGCCAACCTGAAACTTGCAGCCAGAAGAATTGTATTTGGAAAATATCTCAACTGTGGTCAGACCTGTGTAGCACCTGATTATATTTACTGCGACAAAGAAATCAAGGATGAACTGATCCGACAGATCCAGAAACAGATCAGGAAACAGTTTGGTTCCACACCTCTGAATAATAAGAATTATGGGAAAATCATTAATGAAAAGCACTTTACTCGTATCTGCAATCTGATCGATCCCAGCAAGGTAGTCTGCGGCGGTGACAACAATCCGGGAGCTCTTCAGATCGCTCCTACTGTTATGGATAATGTAACCTTCGGGGATGCAGTAATGCAGGAGGAAATCTTCGGTCCTGTGCTTCCTGTGCTGACCTATGATTCCCTGGATGAGGCCATCGAAAAGGTCAACTCCATGGTACATCCTCTGGCACTATATATCTTCACCTCCGACAAAGAAGCTGCGGAAAAAGTTACTTCCCACTGTGGATTCGGAGGCGGATGTGTCAATGACACCATCATCCACCTGGCAACCAGTGAGATGGGATTTGGCGGCTTTGGTGAAAGCGGAATGGGTTCCTACCATGGCAAAGACGGTTTTCATACCTTCTCCCACTATAAGAGTATTGTAGACAAAAAAACATGGCTGGATCTGCCAATGAGATACCAGCCATATAGAAAAATTTATGAAAAATTATTGAGGAAGTTCCTGAAATAAGGAACTTTCTCAGGATTGATTCCCCTTATCAGCTCTGCTGACCAGTTGATTACGAATTTCCTGCATCCGGTTATCCAACTGAGCACTCTGGGCGGCACACGCCAGAAGCTCCTCCTGCAATTGCTGTGCCTGATCTGCCGGGATATTTTTTTTATAGCGAAGCTTATGTTCCAGACTTGCCCAGAAATCCATGGCAATAGTTCGAAACTGGACTTCCACATTTACCATTTTTTTGTTTTTCTGCAGAAAGATAGGCACCTGCACGATCAGATGCAGGCTTCTGTAACCACTGGGTTTTGGATTTTTTATATAATCTTTTTTCTCGATCAGTACAATATCATCCTGACGCAGAAAGCTGTCTGCCAGCTCATAGATATCCTCCGGAAAAGAACAGATTACCCGGACACCTGCGATATCCTTGATATTTTCTTCTATAGCAGTTAAAGACATGGGAATATTTTTTCTGCGTATTTTCCGCACAATGCTGTCATAAGATTTAATTCTGGTTTTAATACCTTCGATAGGATTTTTATCATATTCCAGGGAATACTCCTGATTCAGCACTCTGAATTTTGTCTCAATCTCCATGACAGCACACTGATAGTAAGACATCAGCAGATCAAAGGGCCTTTTATTTTTCTGGATCATTTCCAGAAATTCTTCAGACAGCAGACTCCTGCGGATCAGCTCGTCCTTTCTGGCTTCTATACGGTTTTTTCGTTCCGACATAATTTCTTCAAAATTTTTCAAATGTTCATTCCCCTCTTACGGTTTTGTATAATTACTATAGCAGTCCTCGTAAATAATGCATTTAATAGGCTCGCTATAAACTGTTCACTTTTTTCAGCAACAATAAATCAAAGACTATTATAACACAATTCCCGCAAAGAGTAACCATTTTCGTTACTGTTCACTCCGTTCCCAGCAACACGCTTCGCGATGCACAGAATTTATGCTAATCGCATAAATTCGCGCAGTATGTCTCGGGTTTTCTGTGACCTTCGCTCACAAAAAACACCTCGCGGGATATTACCAGTGAACAGTAACGTAAATAATACTTAAATAATAACCCCTTCTTCTTTTCTTCGCAAAACACTTGTTCTTTATCATCAAACATGGTATTCTTATTTTGCTGCAGACTGCTATACATTTTATATAATACGGGAGATTCAACACATGGATGGATATGAATTTGAATATCAATGTGCAAAGATACTAAAGCGAAAACATTTTTCTAAAATAAAAGTAACCCAAAGCTCCGGAGATCAGGGAATCGATATCATTGCTTTCAAACATCGAAAAAAATACGGGATACAATGTAAATATTACACCCATCCCGTTGGAAATAAAGCCGTTCAGGAAGCCTATGCAGGTGCAAACTTCTATGACTGCGATAAAGCTGTTGTAATGACAAACATAACCTTTACAAAGTCAGCAACCCAGCTTGCACAGAAACTGGATGTTGAACTATGGCCCAACTGCCCTGTTACACCTTTTTACAGTTTACCGTTTAAGATCATGAGTTCATTAAATGCAGTGCTTTTTCTTTACGCAGTGCTCGCATTTCTCTCCCTGAAACCTGAATTTGATTTTATTCATCTTCCCTTTGTTCCTGATACCCTGACGCTGGTCATCATTCTTACAGCTTCTATTTTCGGTATCTTCGGCTGGAGTTTTTTTCTGTGTAATCTCATTGCTGCAGGCGCATACCTTTATCTTGCATTTCATACACTCATTCTGCCGACATATGCAGAAACAGGCAGCTGCACAAATATACACATGCTTTCCCTGCTTCCGGCAGGCGTATATCTGCTTCATGCAGGATGGATAAAAATCAGGAAATAACAGTCTTATGAATAACTATTATAATGCTCAGCTTCCTGATTTGCCAAAAAGCAGCCCTGCTCATGAGAAGAGAGAACTCCTACTGCCTGTAAATAGGCATAGATAACCGTTGTTCCCACGAACTTCATGCCGCGTTTTTTCAAATCTTTTGATATACAGTCAGACAGTTCTGAACTTGTCCGGCCGGTTTCACAGACTACTTTGCCATCTGTCCAATGCCAGATATAGTCCGAAAAGCTGCCGTACTCCTTCTGAATTTCCAGGAATGCCCATGCATTGGTAACGGCAGCCTGTATTTTCAGGCGGTTTCGTATGATGCCGGGATTACTCCGCAGTGCTTCCAGCTTGTCCTCAGTGTAAGCGCTGACTTTCTTCGGATCAAAATTGTCAAAAGCCACGCGAAAGGCATCTCGCTTGTTCAGAACACATTCCCAGGACAGGCCCGCCTGAAAGCACTCCAATATCAGCATTTCAAAGAGCTTCCGGTCATCATGCACCGGAATGCCCCACTCCTCATCGTGATAACGAATGTAACGCTCATTTCTCGGATTTGCCCAGCGGCATCGTATCTTGCCATCTGCCCACTTCATTCATATTCCGCCTTTCCAAAGTTTATTTTGCCACAATATTGAATATCCAAGCTTTATCTCGTCGACAAGCACTTTCGTTCTGATCTACTGACAAATTTACGCAGCAATGGCATTGGCATTAACCTGCTCTATGGTTTTTCTGATCCCCAGCCATACATTTAAGTCTGTAAATATGTCCACAATACTGCCCTGGTCCGTAAAAGGTGATTCCTGAAGAACCGAGAGATCCTTCAGCAGCCCATTATGTACAATATATTCCACAATCTGATTCACAAAATAAATCTGTCTGCTGTCCAGGCAGGTATCATCCAGATATTGTGCAAAGGCAGCCTTAGCAGCATTCATGTCAAGCCCTACAATCTCACGCACAAATTCTCCAAGCGGTTTCTGTCCGTATTCTGCCTCATAATCCTGTTTGGTTCCCACTTCACTCCACAGAATTTTTTCCAGCGTTCTCATGTCATTATTGTCTAAAGGAATATTGGTTTTTAGCTTCGCTATCACTGCATTGTCCTGATGTTGACGTACATAATATTCTGCTTTTGCCTTATAATTTTTCAGATCATCATTTTCCAGTTCTGAATCCTTCCACTCCATGTTGAGAATCTCATCATCAAAGTTTGTGTCATAGATCATTCTGTCTGCATCCGGAATATATTTCATCAGATCGCGGAGATTTTCTCTGATATGCTCAAATTCAGGAATCCCTGCATTGTCCAGATATCCTCCATGAAGAATCTTGTCTATCAGTTCTGCCTGCATCATAATCTCCGGAATGTTAGAAATCCCTGCCAGTGCAGAAACCTTCTTCAGCAGATCCTTTCGACCACGTCCATATTTCTTTTCTGCCAGATACGCCAGTTCAATTCCATACAGAAGAGCATCAAAACGCAAAGCTTTCGCATCATCATTTTCAGGTCTGATCAATGGAGATAATTCGTCCCGCACTGCCAGAGTGTCCTCATAAGTAAGAACCTTATAATTTTCTTCAACAGCATAAATATCCACATATTTTAAGTGCTGACGCACCGCAAAATTTTCTCGGTTTAACTCCTGCACCTTTCCAGCCATATGCTCTACCAGAGATTTACGATAGGTAATCAATCGTTCTGTCTGATAAGCGGCTCCCTGCAATTTATAGGCAATCTCAAATTCCAGTTGAAAAATTGCTCCCTGAAGTGCGATCATATTTGCAGTGGCACGTCCTTTATTCATGCGGAAGAACTCAAAATTTCCACAGAAATCAAAAATATAGAATTTCTGCTTATCCTCTCCATCCATCAGGGCTGGGCACAAACGGGTACCTCGCCCGATCATCTGCCAGAATTTCGCCTTACTCATAACCTTTTTGAAAAATACCAGATTCAAAACCTCCGGCACATCAATTCCCGTATCCAGCATATCTACAGAGATTGCTATCTGAGGAAGCTTCTTTGAATCCGAAAACTCATCAATCGCACTCTGTGCATATTTCAGGCGATTATCAATCACCATGGCATATCCTGTCAGATGTGGATATTCTTTTCCGAACACCTCATATATTTTCTCTGCATGACGGTGATTTTTCGCAAAAATAATGGTCTTTCCAATCTTGTTTCCATAATCTATCTTTAATCCGTTCGTCATCAGGATATGTAAAACCTTCTTTATGGTGTCCTCATTAAAAAGCCATTCATTTAATGCTGCTGAGCCAATACTGTCCGGCATTTCACCGTTTTCATCCTCAAAGGTATCCTCATAGGCTTCCTTATCTTCCGGAGATAATTCATCATATACTATTCCATGCTCTATAAATTTCAGCGTAGTCTCCACAGACATAAAGTCAACCAGATAACCATCCTTTACTGCCTGCGCAAGCTCATAGCCATAAGTAGGAACACCGTTCTCCAGTTCAAAGATTTCATAGGTATTTTTGTCAATTTCATCTTTTGGAGTAGCTGTCAGCCCAATCAGCGGAGCATCAAAATAATTAAAAATATCCCTGTATTTATTGTAAATGGAACGATGTGCTTCATCACAGATCACCAAATCAAAATGTCCGCAGGTAAACAATTTTCCCTCTTTGTCCTGAATCGTATCTATACAGTTTATCATGGTCTGATAAGTAGAAAAAACACAATGAGCTGCATAGTTATCTTTCTCTTCGCACAAATTTGTAACAGATAAATCCGGCAGCAAATTGACAAAGCTTCGCTTAGCTTGTGTTACCAGTGAATTACGATCTGCCAGGAAAAGAATATTTTTTACCCATCCCTGCTCTGACAATACCTTGCAAAGTGCAATAACTGTACGTGTCTTTCCCGAACCTGTAGCCATAACAAGGAGAGCTTTTCTGCGATTTCTGGTGTCAAAACTGTCACAGACTGCCTTAATCGCAGCCTCCTGATAATATCGTCCTGCTATGTTTTTGTCTATGGAAATCTGTCCCAAACCTGAGCGCATCTGTCTGAGATTAAACAATTTTTCCAGATCCCGTTTGGAATAAATTGCTGCAATTTTTCTCTCCGGATACTGGTTATCACAGATACGGACATCAAAACCATTGGTGAGAAATACTACCGGTCTTCTGCCTTGTTTCTGCTCAATCAGATCAGCATATAGCTTCGCCTGCTGCCTGCCCTTTGCCACATCTGCACAGGTTCTCTTGGCTTCTATCACAGCCAGGATCTTACCATCATCACCAAGGAGAACATAATCTGCATATCCAACCTGTGACTTATTTGGCATACCCGGAATTCTGTATTCATTCATCCAGTTCTGTCCCTCAGTCCATCCGGCATCCTGCAACATAGAATCAATGTAAATCTTTCGGGTTTCATATTCTGAAATATCCAGTGGTTTAGTCACGTATGTCTGCTGCTGTTCTTCACGACGGGCGGTCAGTTCTTCCCTCAGGGCAGCATTTTCCTTTAACAATTGTTCCAGTTTCAGATCCGTTTCTGACTGACCAGCCTGATCGCCGACCGGCTGACTAACTGACTGATCCGCTGTATGAGCAGAATTTTCCTGCAGTAATGTAGAATCATAATTGCTGACAGTGTAATGATCTGCGTAACAATAAGCAACAAAATCCAGAAAAATATATAGATTTTGCAGACACAATTCTGCCTGTTCCTTCTTTACTTTCTGACCGGTATGGGCTGCAAAATTACCTGTTTTGCGTATAAATTCCATACGTTTCAAAAGATCTGCATCAATAATATCCCTGAATTCATCTGTACTCATCAGACTAACCAGTCTGTCATCCCATGGCATGACAAGGGCACTGTCCACAGAATACATCCATTTGACAGCAAATTCCATTGCCCGTCTGCAGTTAAGCACAGATGCTGCATAATCAAACTGAAAAATCCTTTCCGCAGAGATTGCTACATCTGCAAAATCTTTAAACTTTGGTTCATTTTTCAGGAAATCAAAATTAGTCATACTGACACCTCCCGAATCTTATGTTTTTTCACCCTGGGATACAGGGGAATTGTAGGGTTGAAATTTTATACAATTTAGATTTGTCGACTTGGTTGACGAAGTCTGCGAATTGTTTCTGAATCTCCATTGGTGGACGATACATCTTTATCTGCGCCATTGCACTAAGCACCAAATCTCTATTCGCAATCCCCTTAGTCAGCCTCTGAGATTGTTCAAAACAATAATCTCCATTCAGCATATTTTCAAAAAAAATTCCATTTAATTTAGACTTATCAAATTTTAACACTGCGACATGGACCCAGTTCGCAAATTCTTCATCAATATCTATCAATTTTGCGATTCCAGTTGTTCCACCTTTGCTATAAAGCATATCACCTTTTTCAGGATGACATTTCTTTATCGCATTAGCATAATCTTCATCAGAAATGTATCTTGCCGTAGAAAAATCTATGTAACCATTGACAATATTTCTAACGGAAATGAATGGATGTCCACCATTTTCTTTTCCAATATCAGGCAACGATTTATGAGGTCCATCTTTTATATAAAAGCATTCATCACCAATAGTTGTTTCGCTCCATCTCATCGGATTAGTTGCCGGATCACCAAACATCTCGACAAATCGGGCGTTCACAGCCTCATCTAAATACTGTAATATTAACTCATGTACTTTTGATGAGATGTTTTTACATTGTTCTGATTAACCATTGCATACTGCATAGTTGTGTCAATTTGTGAATGTCCAAGTATTTTTTGCACCTGTTCAATAGGCATTCCTTTATCAATAGCTCTGGTTGCCATAGTCCGTCTGAACTTATGCGGGTGTATTTTTTCCAAATCCAATTTTCTGCCTAACTGACGTAATCTTATTTCTACTCCACTGATTTTCAATCTGTCATATGGCGCATCTAGGGTCACAAATAATGCTTTATTTTCGTCTTTTCGACCTTCAATATATTCTTTCAGATGTACCTTTGCCTTGGCGTCAAAATATACCCTGCGTTCCTTATCACCTTTTCCATATACAATACACTCCCTGCCTTCCAAATCAATATCATCTATATTCAAATTAACCAGTTCTCCAACTCGGATTCCTGTGGAATACAGCAGATCAATAATGGCCAGATCCCTGATTTCCGTACAATGATCTCTCAGTTTCTCGATACTTTCATCGGAAATCGTATTCTTTACCACTGTCTTTGTTTTAATTTTATGTATCCTTCTCATTGGACTTTTCAGAATATAATCTTCTTCCTCAAGCCATGAAAAAAAGCTTGATATATTTCTTCGAATATTATCAATGGTAACATTAGAACAATTGCTGTTTTTCTGATAATCAGCCAGATATGTCCGTATCTCTTCGGTTGTAACTTTTCGCACAGAATTTCCCATTTGGGAAAGTAAATGCTCCACTGTTACCCGATAATACTGCAAGGTTCTTTCTGAACATCCTTCTATTTTCTTGGCATCCAGAAACATTTCCAGAAAATCTTTGTTTGGAATCTCTACTTTATCAGCTTCATTCTCTGCACATACTTTTAGCATTACTTCCTGAAGTTTTTTCATCTGTGCAATAGAAAGGTATTCTGACATCTCATTTAATATTTTTACAACTTTTTCTTCCATGCTGGTATACTCCCTCTTTATACCAGCATCCTTCAACCATTGTTTTTATAACATTTTATTTTCTCTGTAACTTTCATAAATATAAGATGGATTTTCATAGTAAACACTACTGTTATAATCATCTATTTTTTCGCTGATAAAGGAATTATAAACCTTGATCAGTGCATCAACTACCTCTATTTTCTCGCTGGCAGCTACCTGTTTTATCAAGCGTTTATATACTTTTCCAATATCCCAATGAGAGGGAATTGAATATTTGCATTCCTTGACATTATCGAACCTCCCTGTTGGTATGTGCGCCTCTGCAATAAAATCTTCACTAACCTGATCAATATTATCACAATGATACACATCTGCCAGATCATAGATTTTCTCCAGACGTTTCCTGCCTAATTGATTTACTACATCTGCACGAATATTTTTCGTTTTCCGCGAAATATAGTCAATCAGACTGCAAGTGTAAAACAGATCATTATCTTTCTTATCTTCCCGTCCGAGTCCTACCATTAAAGCACCTCACAATCTCTGTATTCAAGACATTTTAATGCATCCTTTGTACAAAATGCATTAGCCCATAAAGTATTTGCATTGCTGATAATATTCCTCAGCTTCTTTCTGCATTAATGAGACAAGCTTGTCTACTTTCTGCTCTTCTCTATATTGTTTAAGTCCATCAATATATTGACTTCGATTCTCATCCAATACAATAAATGGAAGAATATCCGGATTCTTTAGACTTTCCCGAAACATGATCATCCTTCCGGTTCTTCCATTTCCATCCTGGAAAGGATGAATTGCCTCATATTTGGCATGAAATTCCGCAAGGGTTCTCATATTTTTATTCTGTTCTCTATACCACTTTAGTAATTGGTTCATTTCCATCTCAACATCCTGTGGCAACGTTGTTCGATACATCCCTACCATATTTGGACGCTTTTTATAATCACCAATTGCATATCCATTCGCTCTGTCTTCGAATACTCCGGTCTTTAATTCATAATGCAGATGTTTGATTAGTTCCGGTGTCAACTCTTCATCAAGGGTATCAAGCATGTAATTGAACATAAGAAAATGGCCGTTCATTTCTTCAACATCTTTGGCTCTGTAATAGTCATCACTTTGCGGTAATGTTCCACTGTCAAAAAGAGAGGCTGTCTGTTCCGGAGTAAGTGTGCTTCCTTCAATTTTATTGGAATTATATGCCATGGCACGCTGTGTGTAAGCATATACACCAGATCTGTCAAAGCGTTTCCGTTCAATTATAAATCTCTCAACCAACCATTTTTTGTAATCCTGCACAAACTTCCCTCCTATCCGAAATATTCCTGCATTAACGAATCAAATAGCATCTGGGTTTTATCCAATGCTTTTTGAATTGCAACTTTAGATTTGTCGACTTGGTCAGCAAACAAATCAAATGATTTCTGAGAATTCATCGGAGGTATGTCCACCTCCAACTCTTTTAACTGAAAAATTTTAAATTCAGCAAAAGTTGATCCTGAACCTAACTTTGGATATTCTGCTTCGGTTCGCAACTTCATGTAAAATTGAAGATATCTTGAATCAAATACTGATCGTTCTGGAGAAATACACAGAACTCGGCCGTCTTTATAGTAAAATGGTTCATCCGTATCAACCATCCAAACTTGTCCTTTATTGCATATTGACGGTAAAAGTAAATCTCCACGCATAGGTTTTGAATCATCACTTGCAATCTTGCGATAATGTTCCATGCTAATTCTATAAGAATCTTCCGGCTGCTGCCCTGATGCCAAAACACCTATCTCCGTGCCTCTATAAAATGGAACTCCTTCAGCAACAAATTCTGTTGTAAATACTCGATGGCTGGATTTAACATCAGCTACTTCGCCTAGCTTGCAAGTTTTAAATTTATCTCCTGGCGTTGCTGGATTTCCAAACATCTCGACAAATCGGGCTTTAATGAGATCATCTAATGAAGACAATTCTCTTTTCCTTAGAGCAATAATTTCACTTACTTTTTCCAATGTCTCCACTGCTTTTTTTTGATAGACAATATCTGGAAGATTTATCTCAATGTTTGAAACAATTGACTTAGATAATTCCTTGAAGGTCGCACCCCGCCCAAGTGAATTAAGAAAAACCGTATTTCCCTTTAAGAACCAGTATAAATATTTATTATTTATTTTTTTAGAACAAATTAGATTCTTAAATCCTTGGTTACAATACATCTCACAGCCAGCTATAGCCACCTTACCAATAGGTGCTCTTGATGAAAGAATCACTGTTCCCTCTGGAAATGATTTTAATCCTGTTTTTTTAACTGCAAGTTCTGTAATCTTACGTACACTATCAGTAATAATATACGTATCATCATTTAATTCTGCAGGTGTTATCCATTTGATAGTCCCCTCCCAATACTCATCTATATTGGTTTTCGGGGTACTGCCTGATACAATTTCACAAATATCACCAAGCTTATATTTTTCCATCTCTACCATCCCTACAAACCTTAATTTAACCCCAGCAACTCTTCCAAAGCCTGCATTTCTTCGCCAATTTTCATCTCAATTTCATGCAGCTCTGTCATGATTTCCTGTGTTGATGGGTATTCTACTGGTACATATTCGATTTCTTTGTATTTGTTAATGCTCAGGTCATAGCCATTTTCTGCAATTTCTTCTTTTGGTACAAAGAAGCTCTGATCTGTGCGTTTACGGTCAGTCTCTTTATCCAGGTTTCTAAAACGCTCTATGATATCCGGAATGTCATTTTCTTTCGTTTCTGTTCTCTTATCATCAAGGCTAAAACCATCCGCTTTCATATCATAAAACCAGACTTTATCAGTTCCACCATGTCCGGTTTTGGTAAAAATCAAAATAGCTGTGGATACTCCTGCATATGGTTTAAACACGCCGGAGGGCATGGAAATCACTGCTTCCAGACGGTTTTCTTCTACCAGGGCTTTTCTTATGGCTTTATGGGCAGTTGAGGAACCAAACAGCACTCCGTCCGGTACAATACATGCACATCTACCACCAATTTTCAGCATACGGATAAACAATGCAAGAAACAGTAATTCTGTTTTCTTTGTTTTACATACTTTCAATAAATCTGCGCTTACAATATCATAATCCAGACTTCCCTTAAATGGCGGATTAGCCAGAATGAGACTATATTTTTCCTTATCTGTATTCTGATCTGACAGACTGTCTCTGTACTCAATATATGGATTCTCCACACCATGGGTCATCATGTTCATTGCACCAATCCGAAGCATGGTCCTGTCCATATCATAACCATGGAACATGTGATTCATATAATGTTCCTTGTTCTGTCTGTCAAAAAGAACTTCCTGTTTTTTTCTATCTCTCAGGTATTCACTTGCGGCAACCAGAAAACCAGACGTACCGCACGCCGGATCACAGATGATTTCATCTGCCTTAGGGTCCATCATTTCCACCATCATTCGGATAATGTGTCTCGGTGTACGGAACTGACCATTTACACCTGCCGTAGCAAGTTTGGAAAGCAAATATTCATATACATCTCCCCGGGTGTCTGCTGACTTAATCTGTTCCATCTGCTCATAAATGGCATCCATAGTAGTCACAATCTTATCCAGCATCAAAGGAGTCGGTACTTTAAAAATTGCATCTCCCATATATTTGGAATAGGCACTTTCCTTATCTCCATGGAGATTTTTTATAAACGGAAATACCCACTCCTGCATAGTGCTATACATTTTTGCAGCAGGAAAATCATGAAAAGTACTCCATTTCAGCTGGCTTCCATCAATTTTTCGGTCTCCAATCTGTATTTCCCCGGCAAATATACTCTTATATGGCAAACCAAGCATTGCCGCCTCTTTTGCATGGACATTGTCTGCATCATCCAGATCGCGGATAAACATCAGATATGTCATCTGCTCAATTACATCCAACGGATTAGTCAGTCCTCCTGTCCAGAATAATTCCCATAAATTATCAATTTTACTTTTTAATTCTCCGGTAACCATATCATTCGTTCTCCCTGTTCCAAACGTAAGAAGTATACCTTCCCCCGCCTATTTTTATTATCTGATTGTTCTTTAGTAATTCGTTCAGTGTTCGCTGTATGGTTGTCTGACTGATTTCCGGGCATTGAGCTACAATTTCCGCTTTCGTAATCCTGCCATAAGAGTTTCTGATAATTTCTCCAATACGATCAGATTTTGAAATTGTTTTGTCCGTAAGAATCTCCACCCTGTCCGCAAACTCCCGGTAAGCAGCAACTATAACCCCTAACATATATTTCACAAAAGGAGCATAATCATTTCTGCCTTCATGCCATTCCCATGAGCTTTCCTGCAAAGCTTCATAATAATTCTCTTTTGTGTCTGATATCAGTCTTTCAATACTAATATACTGACCAACATAATATTCCGACTTATACAAAATCAATAAAGTCAGGAGACGGCTCATTCTTCCGTTTCCATCATTAAATGGATGAATGCAAAGAAAATCCAATATAAACATTGGAAGCAACAGCAGTATATCCATAAACTGCTTATTGACAGCATCTTTAAATGCATTGCATAAATCATTGACTGTTTCTGCTGTTTCCCATGCCGGAATCGGCTGAAATCTCACTCTTTTCGTTCCATCTGGAAGTTCTTCTGCAATCACATTATCCACAGACTTAAAATTCCCACCGTATCCATTGCCACTAAATTTATACAAATCTCTGTGCAGCTGCAGAATCATATTTGAACTGACAGGAATATATTCATAGTTTTCATGAATCGTTGCCAGAACATCCCTGTATCCGGCAATTTCTTTTTCACTCCTTGTCTTTGGCAATGTTTTCTCACGGACAATTTTCTTCAACCGATCATCTGTTGTTATAATTCCCTCGATTCTGTTAGACGCTTCCGTACTTTGTATTCTGGCAATCTCCAGCAGCTCTGACAGTAATTCCTTTTGTACATTGTCTGTGGAATACCGGCCTCTATATTCATGAATCTGAGCAATATATGATACAATATCAGGAGTAAGCAATTTGCTGTATTCTTTCTCAAAATCAAAACTTCTCATCAATTATCCTCTCAGCATGTAATGTCATTGTCTTGCTCCCATTTTATCATTAATTTAGTCATAGCGCAATTCAATTTAGTCATTTTGTGTGCAAATGACTAAATTGAATTGCATATGGTGTAATTAAGATTTATCTATCTCACTCCCTCATAAATAAGCACCTTGTTCAGATTATTGCCCTATTATCCTGTTCAAAAATCCTTCGTCCGGATACTCTGGAATTTCAAAGAATATATCTATTTTTCCAGGTTCTGCAGAACGTTCTTCAAAGGCCGGGAAAATAAAGCCGCATTTTGGAGTTCCGGCATTGTAATCTTTATCTACCGGAGCCACCACACAGATCAGGAAACTGTATATTTCTTCTGACTCCCACTGTTCACTATGATCTGAGCCTTTCTTTGGGATATCATATATTCCATGATAAATATAAATTCCAAACTCCTGTCCCTGCAGACGGTTTATTTTATCCGAAGAATCTTTTGTATCACAGATTCCCTCTGCAAGCTGTTCACAGAGAATCTGAACCAGAAGATCATCTTTTAATCCGTATTGTGATAATGCCATCAGTAGTTTATGGATGCTGTCATATGTCATATCCCCTTCAGGGAATTTATAACATTTTAACTGTTCATTTGTTTTGGAAAAAGGAATGGTTTTCGCAAGATCCAGATTTACCTGCTGATCATGTTTGCTCATATTTTTGAAGCTTACATTGAAGGTATTATCTATGTATCCCTCATCATCTATATATGCTCCTGCTGCACGCACAAAGCAGTTTCTGGATAATGTCATTCTGCGGGTTAATTCCAGCATATCATTTCGGTTGATCTTTGTATCTTTTTTATTCATCAAAATGGTTCCATCCTCCAAAAATACCTTTATCGCTATGTCCTGTCTTATGCCCATTTTCATTATAATGATTCATATTTCCAAAACAATCGGGTCGGCTTTCACCTATTTTGTTTCCATTAGCATCATAATTTTCCATACTTCCAAGCCAGCCTGGACGACTTTCACCAGTCTTATTCCCATTGGCATCATAATTCTCCATGCTGCCAAGCCATCCTGGACGGCTTTCTCCTATAAAGTTTCCGTCCGCGTCATAATGCTTCATAGTTCCAAATAATCCGGGACGACTATAACCTTTTTTACTCATATATATATGTACCTCATTTCTATCAGAAATAAATTTTCAGCAAAGTCCGAAAAACAGGGATTGCATTAACAGATACTGATTCAGTTAAGATCTGGCAGATCAATCTTTATCTAATTCATCAATAATCCTCTTGTTCATAGAATCATAGGAATTCCAGTTTTCTTTTCTGGTGTTTATTTTTACCTGTTCACAGACGTATTTCAGAATCCAGAAAATATCATCAACGCTTTTTCCTGTGCGTTCTTTGATCCATTCAGGAGTAACAGATACTATGTTATGCGCTGCTACATTTCTCACATTCTGCTCTATATTTACCAGTTCCTGTATTCTCTGCACCATTAACGTATCTGTACATTTCTTCTGGATAATTTCCAGTAGATGAGCAGAATATACCGGCCCATATCTGAATGGATAAAATTTTTGATTTAAAATATCCAGTATTTCACCGACAAGTCTGTTTTTGTCCCAGATTCTTTGATTATTTCGCTTATAATATCTGGTAATGTCAATATCACATGACTGTTCCAATACTATTTCAAGCAAATCTACACCTAACGGAGTAATCGCCCTGATAAAGTCAGCATATTCTCCCCGTTTTACCTTTAAATCCAGAGCCAGCATATATTCAAACAGGACTTTCTTTTCATTTTCTCCGCGTACTGCAGTAATAATCCCATTATTTTCCGGCAAAACCCTGTTCATCCTTGTCCAGTCCAGAAGCGAACGGGCATCTGCAGTTTCCAGCCACTGATATGCAACAGGACTTAAATCCTCTTTTATTTCTTTTCCCACAGCTAAAGCAGCATGATAATCATAGGCAAGTAAATGCTTCTTTATCATATCAATTTTCAAAAGACGCATTAAATTCAGGCATTTTACTTCCTGGCATCTGTTTTCTGCGGTTTCTTCATTGTCCATATTTAATTCCCAGTTGGCATCAACATCATACTCGTCCCGTTCTTCATGTTCTAAATTACTTTTCTTTTGTGGCGTTGAGACCTGAATTGGTAAAAATCTGTACTCAGACAGCGTTGCCATAACCAGCAATGCGCTCTTCATTGCAGGAGTTCCGGAAGCCATATTTACCAGCAGAATATCTTCCGAGTCCTTTTGTTCTTCTATTTCTGCAATAATCCGATGAAACTCATTATAAAATATATCATACTGCTGAACATCTATCATATCTGAGTTCTCAATAATGTGAATCTCAAATTTGTGATGCAGAAACTCTCCAAGCAGCTCCAGGGTTTTTACATAACGGTTGTCCTTTTTATGATTCTCCATCATTTCCTTAGACAGATAAAGATATACAACATCCGGCTGATAATATCTGCATATGTGTATCATAGAGCCATCATATAAATATTTAATAGGATCTGTATTTCCAATTGGTGAAAATAAATATTTCCTTGCCATTTTTCTCCTCCGTTTTATCTATACATTTTTTAGTTAGATCAGAACAATCTCTTCATCAAATTCTGGCACTTCACCCCATGAAGTTACCTTGCCTTTTCCTGTTATTTTATATATTCGGACATTGTCCTCTGTTTTGTCAATATATCTCGGAATTTCTTCTATCAGTTTGTTATATCTCTGTGTTGTCAGCATTGCCTCAAAAGCTGACTTCTGAACACGTTTTCCATAACCGGACAAAAGTTTGGCAAGTTTTACCCTCTTACGATTATCTACAATATCGTAAATAATCAAAACAAATTCCTTATCTGATTCCAATTCATCAGATATCTGGAAATAATAATCTTCATCATCGTATGATAATTGGCTTATAAAGGCTTGCGTCTCCCTCCTCAATTGCTTTCGCCAGATGTTCCATCTGAAGAAAAATACCTCGACGAAAGCTTACCGCGTAGTCTACATATTTTAAATATCTGACTTCTGTCTGAAATTTCCTCTCCAATTTATTTAAATACAGCTTTAAGCCATCCTTTGTTATATAGCATCCCGGTTCATCCATATTAAAATAGAAGTGATCTTTCAGGATTTCATGTCCATTAATCATACTCATCGCCGTAGCATCCACGATAATTGCCCGCCATTCTTCTATCATATCGCTGGCAAGAGTAGGATGCTTTTCCGCATCCCTGTGTATAAAACCAAAATATGGATTTAAGCCTTTCATTTCTACCTTACAATAGACCGCATTCATCAATATTGAATATCCAAGGCTTATCATAGAATTGAATTCATCTCTTGGCGGACGGCGGTTTCTTCCCTGAAAAGTAAAATTTTCATCTATGCAGGCTGACAATCCTTTGAAATAATACTTTGCAGCCTGCCCTTCAAAACCAATCATCTCTTCTATTCTATCACAGGTTAATACTTTGTTTCTGCAGATAGCTAACATTTTTTGTTCTTCTTCCAGATTTAAACCTTTACTTTTCTCATACCTGCGCAGCACTACGCTTTGATTTTTGATTTTTGCACTTAAAATTTTCATAGCAAGTTCCACAGCAAAACCTGTATCATAGAGTGCACATTGTTTTCTCTGACGTTCTACATTGACGTGACCTGTTGAGATTAATCTGCCAAAATATTTACCACCTTTTGAAAAGTAACTTACAGGAATTCCTCTCTGCATACATTCTTCTGCACACTGTGTCGTCATCTGGGATTGCCCCATAATTGTAATTCCATCCAGAGATTCTATGGGAAGCATTCGTTTCGAACCATCTTTTTGTTTTACGGTACAGCAGTTACCTTCTATTCCTATTGTTGCACCACTGTCATTTACATATAAAAGACTCATGATATCACCTCTGTTTCTCTAGTAATAATTCACTTTATTGCCAAATGTAACTGTTTCTAAATTTGGATATGAATTTCCGTCCCCTATCGGGGAGCTACATTTCTCAATAACAACAAAGGAATTTTTAACACTTAAGGTTGGGTTTCCGTCCCCTATCGGGGAGCTACATTTCTCAATGGAATGTAAAAAGTATTATAAAATTTTACATTATTCAAAGTTTCCGTCCCCTATCGGGGAGCTACATTTCTCAATTTGAGTCAAAGTTTTCTGTGATGTCTTCTCCTAAGTTTCCGTCCCCTATCGGGGAGCTACATTTCTCAATTGGAGACCGTTCCAGAGTTATGGAAGGTGTTGATGGGTTTCCGTCCCCTATCGGGGAGCTACATTTCTCAATTAACTATCAACAATTTTAAACTTGCTATCCCTTATTCCTGTTTCCGTCCCCTATCGGGGAGCTACATTTCTCAATCCGTAGGAGAATTGTTATCACTTCCCTTAATGGAGTTTCCGTCCCCTATCGGGGAGCTACATTTCTCAATATTGTTACTGTTTCCATTATTGTTGTTTTTAAAATCGTTTCCGTCCCCTATCGGGGAGCTACATTTCTCAATCAGAGATAACTGAATAGGAGGTGATTACATGAACCTGTTTCCGTCCCCTATCGGGGAGCTACATTTCTCAATCTTTGTTTCCAACCTTTACGATATCAGCCAGCCAATTGTTTCCGTCCCCTATCGGGGAGCTACATTTCTCAATTACTATATGTACATTTCCAGTATTTGCAAACATCTGTTTTCGTCCCCTATCGGGGAGCTACATTTCTCAATCTTTATCACGAAATACGACAGAAGAAACGAAGCGCAGGTTTCCGTCCCCTATCGGGGAGCTACATTTCTCAATGAAATCATGATGGATATTGTTGAAGACTATCAGGTTTCCGTCCCCTATCGGGGAGCTACATTTCTCAATAAGCAGTTGAAAAGTACAAAAAACTTTTTAAAAGTTTCCGTCCCCTATCGGGGAGCTACATTTCTCAATTATAATACAGAATCCCTCTGAAGAGTCTTGGAAGATTAGTTTCCGTCCCCTATCGGGGAGCTACATTTCTCAATAACAGAAAACAGTGTTATATAATTCAATCATCAACAAGGTTTCCGTCCCCTATCGGGGAGCTACATTTCTCAATGCAAAATTCTTTTCCATTACATACAGGATGTTGTGTTTCCGTCCCCTATCGGGGAGCTACATTTCTCAATACCATCCCCGCAACCCCATGTCCTGTCTGGGACGAATAGGGGGATTGCGGGGGAAAAGTAATTTCATTGAAATACAGCCGTTTTGGAAAGTAAAAAGTTCTCACAAATCCAGTATTTAAGCCATGCGTGGCAAAATACGGTATTTTGCACATTTAAGAACAAAATGATCAAATAATATTTAATTCACATTCCCCCATCATATATTCTTTTCCCTGATATCTTGTACATTTTAAAATATGAGGGGATACTCCCATACGGGTATCTTTATAATGTTGATGGGTTTTAGGTACATTTGTTCTGTCAAAAATATTTTTTACAGTTTCAATGCCCTCTTTTTCTCCGAATAACGGGTAAATCACTGTCTTGGAAACAAAACCGCTTCCACCTCCCAGAAATACTGTATTCGGTTTTCTCCTGTCACTTCGCGGAAATTTCTTCTGGAAATTCTGATAATACTGTTCATAGAATAACTGTACTGCTTCCAAAATGTCTTTCTTTTTTATATTACAAAGCGTTTCATCAATTGTCAATGTACTTTTAATGACAGTTCCCGGTTTTATGCACTCTCGCAGAAGATTCAATGTTTTGTATGTACCATCTGTGTGCTGTTCCCATTTCTGACACAAAATAATATCTTCTCTGGACAAGGGTTCGCTGTCTCCAACGATAATACCTGACATAATATCGAAATCAACAGTTTCTTTCCCTGAAGATCTTACTGAATTGAATGCATTTTTCTCAATTTTTACAATATTATTATTTAAGATTCTTCTGTTAATCCTGTTAACTTCCAAGTCACTCCTGATCTGTCTGGTATCAGTTCTATATTTCTCCCGATTTTGTAAAATATCTCTACTCAGAAGAATTGTTCGTAGCATTCCTTTCAGAGAACTTCCGGGTATATAAGGATTTCCATATGGGTCTGTAATGCAGGTCATTACCTGAAGCTTTCCTTTTTCTTCTGATCTGTCGCCCACATTCTCTACATATTTCATACAGTTTTTTAAATCATTTTGAGATACATGGTTTCTGAGACACCAGTGTTTTAAGTCTTCTCTTGTATCATCAATCATGAAACGTTCAAAATCATTCTGAAGATGTAGTTTTTTAGCCAACATATAGAACTTTGCGCCATCTATTACCCCTATGGTATTTCTATTCAGAAACATATATTCTTTTTTCTGTATTTCGTTTCCATCACCTACAAATACCGGTCCATTGACTTTCAGATGTATCTGATATGTTTTTAATTTTCGCTCCATATTATACCCCCATGAAGAAAGCTTTTGCATATCGAAATACCGGATGTTTTCCACCGTTTCTTTCTTCAATGATTCTTCCTCTGAATGTGTGTGCAAAACATGAACCAGATGAAAAAACATAGAGATCTCTTTTTCGCATTTGCTGCAATGCATATTCTGATGAATCTACAAATCCTGATCTTTTTATCAAAAAATATGAGGAATCTTTCATGACCTGTTCCAATTCTTCATCTTCAGGAAGCGCAGTGGAAAGCAAAATGTTTTTTTCTGATTTTTTCCTTAAATATCCCATCATATCTTCCGGAACTTTACAGACCTTGTATACAAATCTTCCCAGTCCGGAACTTTTCTTTCCACCTATACCAGTGTATTGCAGACTTTCAAACAGTTCATCTAACAATTCCCTGTCACTTTCATTCTCATATCCTGCCAGCACATACAAACCTGTTCCTGTATTAAAGTTCCATGTATTAACCCGAAAAGGTTCCGGCTCCTCCATCCCATGGATTCCTACTGAAACTTTCATATCATAATGTCCCAGATATTTCATATCCTCCATATGTTCTTCCGGAAAAGTTCCATTCACAAAATCTGTGAGCGTACTTACTGGGATATATTTCAAATTTTTAAATTTCTTTTTCTGACGGGAATCTCCCTGTTTGCTTTCATCCTCTGTCTGAACAGTAATCATTGGCTTCGGAATATAGTAAATTTTTCCTATGTACGGGAATGCATCAGAGAATATGATTTTTCCATCTGACACCTGTTTCAGAAATCTATCCTGTTTTTTCATTTTCAGTGCTTCCTGAAACAAAGCTGAAAACAGAGTATCTGCATGAAAAGTGATCTCTGAACTATCTAGATTTCCCCTGCCAAAATGGACTCCATTTATAAACTCCAAACAATATAATGTATAATTCAAAGTATCCTTCCTTTCACTGGCTACTCTTTCACAGCCTCATTCAGAATCGAATTACATTTTTCCAGCAATGTATTATCAACACGGCCAACAACTGCATCTGTATAAATATCCTGAAATTGGATTTTTCCATATCCTCTGGATCCATTTCCTCCAAGATAATCGTACTGCAATAATTTCATTGCTTCTGCGAGAGTGTCCATATCCTCTAAAAATTCCTGTTCTTCTTCTAATTCATATATCAAATCCAGTTTAAAAACAGAACCTCTGACGGCTCGTTCAATCTGTCTGGGATTTGCTACAGCAGTAGCTCTGGAAATAGAATTTTCAAATTTTACTTCTGTCATACTTTGAAGTCCGGCATCTCGTAATTCTTCTTCGTTTTTTAAAACCATATCAGAAAACAGTAATCGGCTTCTTTTTATATTTCCCTTTTTTGAAGAGCCAAACAGTCGTGTAATACGTTCATGATCTTCATTTGGCTCTACTACACGCTCATTGAATTCTTTTGCCAGAAGACTTCTCATTTTCCCCTTCAGAGAACTTCCGGGAATCATCGGTAGATTTGTTCTGGCGTCCCTTATGATTGGTGAGTCCACAGCCCCAATTGCAGCAAATGCGCCACTTCCACCAATATGCATTCCTGTTTTTACTAAAATATTTCCTGAAATCCTGATTTTTCCATACATAAATCTTTCCTCCTACTGTTCTTTGCCGCCATAATATTTGTGAAATGCAATCAAAGCTTCCATGTATTTACTAAAAAGAATGTAATTATGTTTAGTTTTGCCTACTTCCTTTAACAAATCTAATATATCCGTTTTATCTATAAAATTTTTTACTTTTCGTTCTTTTGAATCATCTCTACCATATTCATACATAAATCGAACTCTTAAATATTCAATTCTACCACAAATATCATCACTTAGCACTTCCTCTTGGCATACAAGAACCTGATTATAAATATCTGCTGTCATTGCTAAAAGGTTACGAATTTTTGATGTAGTCACTAACTTATCCCTATATCTGACTCCATATCTTTCTTTTGCATCTTTAACTAACTTTATAATTGCCTCTTCAGCTTTATCTACATAGTTATTCTCATTAATTCTCATCCCTGTGTTCCCCCTTTTTGCGATGAATGTATGCGTAAAGATTAATTGCTGTTTTCAATTGTCTGCAATCCTGATCCGACTGAATCCACCTGTACATTTTCTGAGACAACTGTCTGTATTTTTCTTTTTTCGGTCCTTCCTCTGTCGGCTCCAGCCTGGAAAGAAGATACATCATTCTTGCAAAATTGATCTTCTCCTCATGTCCTCTTACCAACTCCATCATACGGTATAAGAAGGACATTCCTCTGGTTTCGTCAATACCTTCAAAAAAATCACATAATGCCCTGTATTTTTCCTGAACAACTCCTTCTTCCAGTTCTTTCCATGAATAGGTTCCATCGCTGATCTCTTTTTCTTCATCCCCGTCATCCACCAGATGAATCTCTCCATCCTGAAGTAATGTCACTGCATTTTTTTCCGGCATTCTCTTTGACTCTGATTCCATCATACCGGTTTCTTCTGCAATGGCAGCAATCGGATAAGAAAAATCATAAATACCGATGCCTGCTGAAATGCTTAATGTCCCCTGAGTATATTGTTCAAATTTTCTTCTCAGATCTACAGACAATTCAATAATATCATTCCATGCACCTACAATAAATACATCATCTCCTCCGGAATATACAATTGTAGCCAGTCTTTTCTTTCCACCATTCTTTCCTTCCAGTGAATATTCTCCATTTTCCAGGATGAATCGAATATAATACTTGAAGAATAAGGATAACTGCCTAGATAAAGTAGCTGTTCTGGATAATGTCATATATCGGTTTCCATTTTTTGCATTACGAAATCCTGACACAATAGCCTGCCCAAGATTATCCACATCTGCTCTCAATACCCCGATTCTGCTGATGCCTTCAGCTTCCCGGGCAAATTCTTCAAAAGTACTTCCTGTTGAATAATCTCCTACCCACAGCTTCGTAGCAATATGTTTTCCTGTATAAAGCTTATTTTTAGAATAGGCTCGTACAAAATAATCGTCATTTTCCATTCGTCTGCACAGTTTTTTTTCATCGTCTGCAACCAGACAATATCCTCCCGGCAGTGGCATGGCATCTTCTCTTTCATCTGGATTTTCCAGTACAACGGAGAAGAAATCTGCATACAATACATTTTTTGAAAGCTTCTCTATTTTTCTGCACAGAGGGCAAACTCCCTCTTCATCTACATGTCCGATTTTTTTGCAAACCTTACATTCTCTGGAATAATCCTGCTCTTTTCGATTATTTAACCGAATTATTTCTCTCGCCGTATATCTGTGCTGTTTTTGCAACAACAGCATTTTACTCATTTTCCTGAATAACTCTGTATAACTACCCTCCGGAACGTTTCTGAATGCATTCCCTGTACATTGCACATATCCAAAAGCAACAAAAAGATCTGTCTGAAACTGTTTCAATAACCATTCCTTCAATTCTTCCTGAAATTTTTGAATCTGTATAACAGTTTCCGTTGTATTTGCAAGAAGCAGATAACAATGTCCGCCTCCGGAGTATAAAAGATTTGCCCTTGACAGTTGCAGTCTGTCTAAAAGAAGATCTATGATATGCTCCATCATAATTTCCAGGTAAAAAGACCTTGCACGCAAAGTTTTCAATGCATTTTTAGAGCTTATTGTATATATGAAACTCTGTATTCCTGAAATATCCATAGAACATAAGAGAAATGCGTTCCTGTCATAAAAATCCTTCTTATCAAATAATTCCGTCTTATAACTCAAATGATTTTCGTTTAAATAATCATATATGCAGCTAGAAATTGCCGCAGTCAATTTTACATGATCAAACAGGGAAATATCACTTAATTCTTCATTTGAAGTGGAGGATGGCATATAAGAAAGATTTGCTTCCATAACGGCCAGTAAGGAGTTCAGATATTCTTCACTCCAATTCATACCTCTGAAATTATCTAACATTCTCTGACAGATTTTCATATAGAATTCTCTGGAAAATGGCTTTTTCTCAGAAGCAGGATAATTAATCTTCCCCTGATCATCCATATCACCTGGCTGATAATAAAAACTTTGGTTATTTCCATTCAATACATTAAACACGCTCTGAAGCGGGACTGACAGATCAAAACCCTTTTCTTCAGTGTCTTCCTTTTTTCTCCTGTCTGCAAAGGCAGCTATATTATCTGCCAGATAAACGATGTACGCCAGATTATCCTCTTTCAGACGTGCACTTTTGATTTCTGAAAAGTGATGGTATCTTACACAGTCAAGAATCTCTTTATCCTCTATTTTTCCCTCTTCTTTAAGAAAATCATATCCTGATACACTATGATTTCTTCTGTCACTGCCTTCCCGGTAAACTACTTTTCCTATGTCATGAAGCAGACTTCCTGTAATCAACTTAATTTTCTGGTCAATCATCTTCATTCCTCCTGACGTATTTCATTGCTCCCATTCCCATGCCTGTCTTAATTCCCACTCCGGCAAATTCTCCGAATTTAAATAACATTCTCAGATATCTTGCCATTGTTTCTGGTCCTCTAATATGAATACAGATACTTCCTGTAAAACCTGTGATCTGAACTTTCTCCAATGGAAATGGTACTGTCTGCAAACGGTACCGCACGATTTCACTCTGTTCAACAAGTGCCTCCAGTGTTTCCTCATCAAACATATCAAAAGCTTCTGAAACAGCACTGTATTTTCTCATAAGACTGGCATATATTAAGCCCAAATCCGGATATATTACATATTTTCCGTCACTTTTAAAAGCTGTGGGTGTCTGAAACTTTATCTCCAAATATTTCGGACATTTCTTCTCATAAAACTCTGTGATAAGTTCATTATCATTTTTCAAGTGCATCCTTTTATTACATACAGAAATTGATAACCCCTTTTTTCTCAAAAAAATATCTGTACATTCAGACAACGGCATAATTATATTTTCATATGCTTCTTCATTCAAAGTCTTTATTGTCCAGATGGTGCTGTTATTTTCCCTCGTGATACATTGACTATAAGGATTTAACTGGTTTCCATGTAGTCTGGCTGCATATTCTGGAGAAATATTTTCCATAATAACTCCCTGTAAATTTGATGACTGCCTGTAATTTATTTCTTTTGTTTCCAGTTCCATTTGTAATTCTGCATACATTGAAGCACCTCTACAGTAAGTATTTTTTGTGTATTTTGTACTTTTTTTATATATTTTATGTCAAATCATTGTACATTATATCACTTTTCATATATAACGTCAATTTGTTTTACCATGAAGGTTACTATGAAGCTTACTATGCAGCCAGACAAAAACAGCCGGATAATCAGATAAACTATCTTAATTATCCGGCTCTTTTTCCTGCTTCTTTTCTTACATTTACGTCTGCTTTTGTATAAAGTTTTGTCTCTGTATCATCATCCTCGCATTCCGGAGTTTTGAAATCAAATCTCCTGATCATAAATGCAAAGATCACATAATTAAAACTTTCTACAAATGATTATTCCACGTTTCACTACAAAATACATCAAAAAGCTCCTGGAGCTTCAGATTTTTCTAAAGTTCCAGGAGCCATTTTACGTTTGGACACTCTCATGCTCGCGCATGAATCTATATTTTATGTGTCATAGGGCAATCTCTTTCATTCAGTTTTAAGGCAAAGTTTTTATCCTCTTTACTTTTAGACCTTACCCTATCAACTGTCGTATCCACTTTTGAATTTTGGAGATAATTCTCTATATCCTTACCTCTGATAAGTTACACTTCTGATAAGTTACACTTCTGACAAGTTACACCTCTGATAATTTGATAATATAACCGTCTACCGATTTACGCTTTTAAACTAACACTACTTATTTTTCATGATATTTTTACTTTTAGATATTTTTTCTTTCAGATATTTTTTCTTATGTCCAGATATTTGTATTCAAACATTCCTGTCCAAATATTTATGTTTACAAAACCTTCTTCTGTAGTTGTATAATTTGTATTGTGTGATAATCTATACAGTGTGGCTTACAACTGCTGCCATCAAATTTTATAGATTATTCTTATACCATATACAGGAGGTTTTCTATGAACAACACAAATAAAGATGTACTTACTAAAAATGTACTTACTGCTGCCCTTAATGATTATTTGTTACATATCCAGATTGACCCACTTGGAGATGTAACATCACAGGTCAATGCTGCAAAAGCTCTTAGGGATTATATTTCTACCAATGATGATATAACTGCCGATTGGGTAAAATCTAATTGGATAATCTTATTACCAGCGATTGACTATCATCGAAATTCATTAAAAGAAAGTATTCATAATGCCATACTTGACAATGATGAAGATAAGCTTTCTGAACTAAGAGCTGAAAACAGGAATTTACAACCATTCCTTAATTTACTGAAACCATTCAGGACACTCATCAGCTAAAATATCATAGTCTGTTCCATTACGGACTCTTTCTATGATTCTCTTTTGCCTATCATCAAACGGTTCTTTCCAACCATGTTCTTTAATGGAAAACAGAACCAAAAGTCTTTTTTGCCAAGAATTGTACACTTTATAATCTATATCAGTCCACTCTTTCATTGGCTTTGTTATTCGGAAATTCCTAAGAATATAATCATGATATTCTGAAAATGGTATATTCTCTGGAATTTCCTCTCCAATATGTTTGAAATTCTTTTTGAGGTATTTTGAATATTCCCAAGAATCTCGTCCATATTGTTTAGCCACTTTTTCTAATTCTTTTAACTCAGTTTCGGTTATTTCAGTTATTTCTTTTCGGTTATCTGGTACTTTTGCAGACAACTTTTCTTTATTACTTGTTTCCAAATTCAACACTCCAATCATATTTTTCTATAGATATTTTATATAGATTTTGTATATATAGATATTTTAATTGAAGTTGTGTTCCCACCACCCTCCCCTAGTCCAGTCTTGGGTGTTCTCAACCTGTAAGCAGTTCCTATTTCCATACGATTTCTCGTATAATAAGTGGAGGATTTTTTGATGCACCACCATCAAATTTCCTCTGCCTAAGAGTTGCTTACAGAAAGTTCTGTCTAGGTTAGTTCTGTTAAGTTAGTTCAGCTCTCTCGCCAGAGCTTTACTATATAACCTTATACAGAAGGGAGGTGTTCGTTATGGATATTAATACTCTTTCTTGGAAAGACAATACTTTAAGAGTCAATTATCTCTCAGGTAAAACTCTTGAAGTATCACCAGTTTCTTTCTTCGAATATATGTATTTGTCCGATATTCATTCCTCAAATGATGTCGAATTTTTAAATACATTTTTCAAAAAAAGAACTTGTAAAATTGTATAATATTTACTTGTTAATTTATAGGAATGTTCTATATCCAGTAGAATGTTCCTATAATACTTTTTGGTAGCAGTTATTGTCCAGCTTAACTGCTACCGACATTCAATTAACCAGAGCTATGCTCAATGAAATGGAAATGTACCCTGTTCATGAAATGTACCATGTTCATCATGTAGCTTAATACCAATGGGATATTCTATTACCAGTAGAATATCCTTTTGTTTTTTTACTTGTAAAAGATAATCCAAAATTGTTAAAGCTTATTGAGAAACGTGCTGTTTCTCTGTAATGTTTTTAATTTTTGAAGGGGTTACTCTATTCACAGTAGAGTAGCCTTTTCTTTTTGTTGCGTATCTGTTATAGTAGCGTGTCTATATTAGACGGTCACATTATCAAATTATCAAGGTTCTGTTGTTATATAAGTGTTTTTGTTCCTCATAAAATGTCAATTTTATGTGTAAATCAACACCTCTAAAAGCCCTTAAAACAAGGTAATATAGAAAATCTCTCTTCTGTCCAATTTTGCCTAATTCAGCTCATTTTTCTTTACTTTTCACATTATTGCAGTACAATGGATACAAGCATATAAGTAATTAAGTACCATATATTAATTCCTTTGCACGATTATATGTTTGATACACTCTGCTCATTTCTTGGTATTGGAGAACAGTCTGTATCATATGGTATCGGCTATAATAATGAATTTAGATATAACATCCCAAAAGTTTCTAAATTCAGAAAGGAGTTAATATGGATTCATTACTAGAACTATTTCAAACTATTGCAGTTTTAATCTGTATATACGGTATAAGCAAACTTGCTTTATCGAAAAAATTGAAATCGTTCCATATTCATTTCAGTGTATCTAATGGATTTGATTTATCAGCCACATATGATAATATCTCATCTGAAGTTACTGATAATGAAGAGTAATGGTCTGTGTTAAATCTGTATTATGGCATTTTTTCTAATACCAGCTTTAGTATTTTTCATGTTGCTGTCTGTGTACCACCATATACACAGACAGCACTTTTAAGATACAACGCTTTTAAGATACTTTATAATGTACTCTTTATGATTTATACCCATTGGACTACAATAATGTTCGAAGATATTATAAAGGTTTTAGCAGTCAGGTTTTTGTTCCAACAGAAAAGACCCTGTAACCATTTATCAGTTCCTCTTTTCTTTGCTATTCTCGTATAATAATATTGTGGTCTGTTATTAACGGTAACAGGGTGCAACACTTATACAACAGAATAATACTGTGCAGCAGAGGAAAGAGGTGATATTATGAATATTCTTACAAGTCCAGTTCTTACAAGCCCGAACCCAACACTAATTCAGGCAATAAACTGGGAAAGCAACTCTCTAACCATTACCTGTCAATCAGGTAAGGTTATTGAATTTTGTCCTGTTTCATTTTTTGAGTATATGGAAATCTCCAAAGCCATAACTCTTAATGAAGTTTTGATGTACAATCCTTTACTTATTAACAAGATAAAATAATACTTTTCCAATGATGGGAGCTTCCTATTCGCAGTAGGATGTTCCCATTTTTTGTTAGTTGTAAGAAATTCATTATGGGTTACAAGGTCATTCTTTTCTGTATTCTGTCTATTTACTTTTCCTCAAAACACTGTAAAATAGTATGCGGTATACCAAAACTACATAGGAAGGAGCATATCTATGGATATATTGCAATTACTGGTTTTTATTGTCATTGCAATAGTGCTTATTATGTTAGTAGGGAAAGTCTCATTTTCCAAACACACTCAATCAATTCACATCCGTCTATTCGGTATGGTTGATTTTGAAGCACATTTTTACGAATCTAATGACAATAAGAATACTAATCAGTAGTTGTTGCTTTTTTCTTGCGTTTGTATACTAAATCTCCTTAATGGCTCAGTAGATGTTGTAAGTTTGTATTGTAAGCTATAATGTCTACTGAGCTGTTTTTGCATTAACAGTAAGTGTTTTGAGTCGTAGTAAATTAACATACAGGCAGTACAAGCAAATTAATTTGTAACAAATATAATTTGATGTAACAAAAAAGACCTTGGAAGTCTGATGAGAAGTGTATTATCTCTATCAGACTAACAAGGTCAATTCTTATGCTTGGACAACTACTTGATTTTGATTGATTATGATTATGAAAATAATCATTTTGAATAACCATTTTGAATCAAGTTTTCATGTTACAGGACGGTCGTTTTGAGGAAACTAACTGGATAGAAAGTTTGCCCTAAAACTGGATAATCGGGTTTGCCCTGTGACATTATGCTAATTATGCATTCTTCTCAGCGATAGCTGCCTGTGCTGCTGCAAGACGAGCGATCGGTACACGGAATGGTGAGCAGGATACATAGTTAAGACCGATCTTGTGGCAGAATTCTACAGAAGACGGATCTCCACCATGCTCGCCGCAGATACCTACGTGAAGGTTCGGGTTAACCGGTTTGCCGAGTTCGATAGCCATCTTCATCAGCTTGCCAACGCCAACCTGATCCAGTTTTGCAAATGGATCGTTCTCGAAGATCTTAGCGTCATAGTATGCGTTGAGGAATTTACCTGCATCATCACGGGAGAAGCCGTATGTCATCTGAGTAAGGTCGTTTGTACCGAAGCAGAAGAAGTCTGCTTCTTTAGCGATCTCATCAGCTGTAAGAGCTGCTCTCGGGATCTCGATCATTGTACCAACTTCATACTGAAGGTCAGAACCAGCGGCTTTGATCTCAGCATCAGCTGTCTCAACTACGAATTTCTTAACATATTTAAGCTCTTTTACATCGCCAACAAGTGGGATCATGATTTCCGGTTTGATTGTCCAGTCCGGATGAGCTTTCTTAACTTCGATTGCTGCGCGGATAACTGCTGTTGTCTGCATCTTAGCGATTTCAGGATAAGTAACAGCAAGACGGCATCCACGATGTCCCATCATCGGGTTGAACTCATGAAGAGAAGCGATGATAGTCTTGATCTGCTCTACAGTTTTGCCCTGAGCATCTGCAAGTTTCTTGATGTCAGCTTCATCTGTAGGAACGAACTCATGAAGAGGCGGATCCAGGAAACGGATAGTAACAGGGTTACCTTCCAGAGCTTCAAAGAGACCTTTGAAGTCATCCTGCTGATATGGAAGAACTTTTTCAAGTGCTTTCTCTCTCTCTTCTGCTGTTTCGGAGCAGATCATTTCACGGAATGCATCGATACGTCCCTCACCGAAGAACATATGCTCTGTACGGCAAAGACCGATACCTTCTGCACCAAGCTCTACAGCTTTCTTAGCATCTGCAGGAGTATCTGCGTTTGTACGAACTTTCATTGTTCTGTACTTGTCAGCCCATGCCATGATGCGTCCGAACTCACCAGCGATTGTAGCGTCTACAGTCGGGATGATTCCGTCGTAGATGTTACCGGTTGTACCATCGATGGAGATGAAGTCTCCTTCGTGGAATTCTTTACCAGCAAGTGTGAATTTCTTGTTTTCTTCGTCCATAGCGATATCACCGCATCCGGATACACAGCACTCACCCATACCACGGGCAACAACTGCTGCGTGAGATGTCATACCACCACGAACTGTCAGGATACCCTGAGCAGATTTCATACCTGTGATGTCTTCCGGAGATGTCTCAAGACGTACAAGTACGACTTTCTCTCCTCTTTCAGCCCATTCAACAGCGTCATCAGCTGTGAATACGATCTTACCGCAAGCAGCTCCAGGAGAAGCGCCAAGGCCTTTACCCATTGGTGTAGCAGCCTTAAGAGCAGCAGCATCAAACTGTGGGTGAAGAAGAGTATCAAGGTTACGTGGGTCGATCATAGCTACAGCTTCTTCTTCTGTTCTCATTCCCTCATCAACAAGGTCACAAGCGATCTTTAAAGCAGCCTGAGCTGTTCTCTTACCATTACGTGTCTGAAGCATATACAGTTTACCATGCTCTACAGTAAACTCCATATCCTGCATGTCTCTGTAGTGTTTTTCAAGTGTTTCGCAAACCTGTTTGAACTGTACGAATGCTTCCGGGAATTTCTGTTCCATTTCGGAGATGTGCATAGGTGTACGAACACCGGCAACAACGTCTTCACCCTGAGCATTTGTAAGGAATTCACCAAACAGACCGTTAGCTCCTGTAGCAGGGTCACGTGTGAAGGCAACACCTGTACCACAGTCATCACCCATGTTACCGAATGCCATCATCTGTACGTTAACAGCTGTACCCCAGGAATACGGGATATCGTTGTCACGACGATATACGTTCGCACGTGGATTGTCCCAGGAACGGAATACGGCTTTGATAGCACCCATTAACTGTTCCTTAGGATCAGTTGGGAAATCAGCACCGATTTTTGCTTTATATTCAGCTTTGAACTGTTCAGCTAATTCATGAAGGTCTTCTGCAGTAAGTTCAACATCCTGCTTAACACCTCTTTTAGCTTTCATCTCATCGATAAGTTCTTCGAAATATTTCTTTCCGACTTCCATAACTACATCAGAGTACATCTGGATGAATCTTCTGTAGCAGTCCCATGCCCAACGAGCATTGCCGGATTTTTCAGCAAGTACGTTAACAACGTCTTCATTTAAACCAAGGTTCAGGATAGTATCCATCATACCTGGCATAGAAGCTCTCGCACCAGAACGAACGGAAACAAGCAGAGGATTTTCTTTGTCACCGAATTTCTTTCCGGTAACTCCTTCCATTTTGGTGATTGCTTCCATGATCTGAGCCATGATCTCATCATTGATCTGTCTTCCGTCTTCATAGTACTGAGTACAAGCTTCTGTTGTGATTGTGAAGCCCTGAGGTACAGGAAGACCAAGGTTTGTCATTTCAGCAAGGTTGGCACCTTTACCACCCAGAAGGTTTCTCATATTAGCGTTACCTTCTGTAAACATGTAAACCCATTTTGCCATTTTACATTTTCCTCCTAAATTATTGTTCTTTTGTAACTATTCAGCATTCTGTTGTGAAGTAACTGAACAGCCACACCTTTCGCACATAAGTAAATATATGTTTCTTATACGCACATAATTATTTTATAGAATTTGTGTCATTTCGTCAAGGTTATTCTGCTAAAATTAGCTAAAATTTTTATACATTCTGCATAATGTGATTTATTTTATTATTCTTATTATTGTTAAGGTTTTCTCAGTCCTTTATTCTGGTCTTTATCCACATTTTCTCTCACATCTCATTATAACAGGAAAAAACGGGAAGCAAAACAGATAAGTGGATCTGCCCGGCTGCCCGTTTATAATTTTTATCAATTATTTTTTTCTGCCTTTTTTCATGTTCAGTACCAGATGTCTCGGCATACCATTTACCATAATAGGCTGATAATCTCCCTGGATCAGAGGTTTAATATAGTCTACAAAATCCTTAGTTACGTTTGTAGCATCTTTATTCATCCATTCTCTCGGAACAAGTTTCTCCTCATTTGCGATTCTGTGTACATCGTAGATACCTGTAGCTGCCATGTAGGGATCATCGGAAACACGGTCGATAACAACCATCTTACCTGTGTCACCTTCATCTGCAGCTTTAACTGCAGCACCACCTACCATGAATGCTTCATCAATATCCACTCTGGATGCCATATGGGAAGCACTTCTCTGTAATGTGGAAAGTTCAACAGCTCTTGTCTTGCATCCGCACTCCGCTGCCAGGAAGTTTGCCAGATAAGTGGCTGTTCCCTGAAGCTGTTTGTGTCCAAATGCATCCACATAGTCTCCCACGCTTCCAAGCTCACATACATATCTTCCGTCTGCCAGCTTGATTCCCTCGGAAACTGCGATTACAATAGATGCTTTTTTATTCAGAAGATCTTTTACTTTTGCAAGGAATTTCTCAACATCAAAAGGCACTTCCGGCAGATAGATCAAATCCGGTCCGTCGCAGTCCTCAGATTTTGCCAGTGCTGTGGCACCTGTAAGCCATCCGGCATTACGTCCCATAATCTCCATGATCGTAATCATATTTTTCTTATAAGTAAGTCCCAGTGCATCGCGGATCACTTCTTTTGTGGATGCGCCGATATATTTTGCAGCACTTCCGAATCCGGGTGTATGGTCTGTCAGCGCCAGGTCATTGTCGATTGTTTTCGGAACACCAAGGAACTTCTGAGTCTGTCCTGTGAGAATCGCATAATCAGACAGTTTCTTGATCGTATCCATGGAATCATTTCCGCCAATGTAGATAAACGCATAGATATCCAGTTTATTTAAGATCTCAAAAATTTTCTCATAAATTGCTTTATCTTCGTGAATCTCAGGAAGCTTGTAACGACAGGAACCTAAAAATGCAGATGGTGTTCTCTTGAGTAATTCGATATCCAGTTCTGAATGAATCTGTGTTGACAGATCAATATACTGTTCATCCAACAGTCCCTGAATGCCGTGAAGCATTCCGTATACTTTGTCAAATCCTCGTTCAATGGCATTCTTATAAACTCCGGCAAGACTGGAATTGATTACTGCAGTAGGTCCTCCTGATTGTCCAACAATGATATTTCTTTTTTTCGCCATAGCAATGACCTCCTTGTTTTCACGTTTTGTTCATTATGTCTTAGAGTGTGTCTGAAAAATGCTTTACGCAAGATGTGTGGCACAATTTTTCAGACACGCTCTGGTCCCGCAGGACTCGTTGAGGTAAATTGTAACAAATATTTTTTTATTCGTCAATCATTTATTGTGGTTTTTACACATATGTTTTCTGTATTTCGTCACTATATCAGTGTATTTTTCAATTTACCACGACATTTCAGATCTATTTTTGTATATTTATAACTATAATTAATCCGGCCCATGTGTTATACTTATAGACAGATTGATTCCGGCATCAACTTATAGCAATCAAAACCTTTTTAAAAATTGCCGGACATCAATGTCCGTGACTATTCGGTACCTTCGCAGTTACGAACCAAAATGCATTTCAAATCACCTTCGGTGATTTGCAGAATACTGCCAGCTGAACAGTTACACAATATTTATCGATCAAGGAGGATTCATTTATGATCCATACAATTGAAAACGACTATCTTAGAGTATCTGTAGACGATCATGGTGCTGAGCTTTGCAGCATTTTTGATAAAGTACATAACAGAGAAGTGATCTGGCAGGCAGATCCGGCTTACTGGAAACGCCACGCACCGGTTCTTTTCCCTAATGTGGGACGTCATTTTGAGGATCACTATCGTATTAATGGAGTCGAATATCCCTCCAGTCAGCATGGGTTTGCCAGGGACAGCGAATTTACCTGCGTGGATATGACTGCTGATTCCATCACCCATAGGCTGAAATCTTCTGATGCCACAAGAGAAAATTATCCATATGATTTTGAGCTGAAGATCAAGCATGTTCTGGAGAAGAACCAGGTCAGTGTATGCTGGGAAGTGATCAGCCTTAATGATAAAACCATGTATTTTACAATTGGCGGCCATCCTGCATTCAATGTACCTGCCGGAGGAATTGGCTCCCAGGAGCAATATCATCTTACTTTCGACGGCCGGGATTCCCTTTCCTATCTGCTGATCGACATATCATCAGGCACCGCGGTCGCAGATAAAGCTTATACACTGGAGCTTGAGAATGGTTCCTGCCTTATTGATGCTCACATGTTTGACAAAGATGCCCTTATTTTTGATGACCAGATTGAAAAGGCCGGCATCGCTTTCCCTGACGGAACTCCTTATGTGGAACTGATCTGTCATGGATTTCCAAGCTTTGGCATCTGGTCCGTCCCGGGTTCTCCTTTTGTATGTCTTGAACCATGGATGGGACGCTGTGATGATTTTGGATTTAAGGGCGAGCTTCCGGAAAAAAAATATATCAACACTCTGGACAAGGATGAAATTTTTACTGCATCATATGAAATAAAAATTTATTAATTTTCTCCATTTATCCTGAAAGCTGTGCTATAATGTCACAGTATATGAAAGTCATCCTGTCCGGTATCCACGAATTTACCCATGCAGACATGACTGATTCATGGCAGCCACTCAGGACTTTCATAGAAAAACACAGGAGGAAATTTCCATGACTAAAGAAGAATTTCAGAAGCTGACACAGGATGTTGTACTGCTCGACGGCGCTACCGGTTCCAATCTTATGGCCGCCGGAATGCCAAGAGGAATCTGTACAGAAGCATGGATCATGGAGCACAAAGAAGTTCTGCAGAATCTGCAGAAGGCTTATGTTGAAGCAGGAAGCCAGATCGTATACGCACCTACTTTCGGCGGAAACCGTTACAGTCTCGGACTTCACGGACTGCAGGATAAGCTTGCGGAAATGAACCATGCACTTGTAAATATTTCCAGAGAGGCAGTAGGACATAAGGTCTATGTTGCCGGTGATATTACCACAACAGGCAAGATGATGGAGCCTGCCGGTGATCTCACCTATGAGATGGCATATGAAACATACTGTGAACAGATTAAGGTTCTTGAGGATGCAGGTGTTGATCTGATCGCTGCGGAAACCATGATCAATATCGAGGAAACACTTGCTGCACTGGATGCTGCTGCATCCATAAGTTCTCTTCCTGTAATGTGTACAATGACCGTAGAAGCTGACGGAAGCATTTTCAGCGGAGGAAATGCTGTGGAGGCTGCGATCGCCCTTGAGGGTGCAGGTGCTGTGGCAGTTGGGATCAACTGTTCTGTAGGACCTGACCAGCTGGTATCCGTTGTCCGCAATATCAAAGAGAACGTATCCATTCCTGTCATCGCCAAACCTAATGCCGGTATGCCGACGATTGATGATCAGGGAAATGCCATTTACAGTATGGACGCCAAAAGCTTTGCAGAACATATGAAGGTTCTGATCGAAAATGGTGCGTCTGTTGTCGGAGGATGCTGTGGTACTACTCCGGAATTCATCCGCGAGATAAGCAGAAGCCTCGGAAGATAGATTTTGTATCTTCGACAGCCATAGTCAGACGAATAACGAATATTCGCAGCCAAAGCAGGGAACTTTCCTGATTCGGTTAAAGAGGGATATGACTCAAAAAAGCACATAACTTAGGATAGAATCTGTCTCAATCCGAGATATTCTCATCCTCTGTTATGTGCTTTTTGGTAATTGTCCGGCTTTCCTCTGTCCTGATCCTGCGAAAATACCATGGCAATTCTATAAACAGTTGCGCTTTTTATTATCTGCTTTTCATCTACTTCACTTTGATTGCTTTTTTCGGGCACATCTCCTGGCAGCAGAAACAGCGGATACACTTTCTGTAATCATATACCGGCGGCTTTCCTTTGCCTTTTCTGAAATCCACAGCTTTCCCCGGAACCGGACAGCTCTGCACACAGATCCCGCAGCGGACACATTTATCAGCTTCTATATATGGTTTTTTCTGAAAAATGTTTAACGCTCCCGCCATTCTTGTCCAGATATTCTTTCGCACTTCTGTGCGGTCTACATTAAAAGCCTGATTTCCGTATTTTTTCACTGCCTCTGCCATGGAAATCTCCCCGTCTGGTGTCAGAAGGGTAATCTCCTCTTCTTTCCATGTACCAAGTCCCATTTTCTCGCCATGATAGTTCGTCGGAACCATCTCCGGTTTCAGATAAACCAGACGGCTGAATACACTGTCCAGTGCAACCGGATCTGTGGACATCAGCAGTACATTCATAGGAACCGGATCTCCCGAACCCGGTCCGTTGCCCTCCATGGCCACGATCCCATCCATCACATACAGCTTCGGTGCCACACATTTATTCAGATCAATAAGCATTCTGGCAAAGCTGTCTGCACTCGGGTACTGCGTGTGCCCCTTCGCTTTATAGAATCCATATACAAACCCATAGCTGTTCTTAACCGCACCGGTGATACGTTCTAATGCATGTGTTTTCATCTTGCTCAGGGAAATCACACAGTCCTGCTCCAACAGTTCTTTTGGCAGGATAAATTCCTTTGCCTGGACTCCCTGCGGATAAGCAGTTTTCACGCCCTCAGAATAATCAACAGCCGGAATATGATATTTCTCCAGATAAGTATCCATTCCTGTTCCGCAAATCACTGCCTGAGTGGTTCCATGACCGCAGGAATCTGCAAGCACAATATTCTCATACCCACTTTCACGCAGGATTCCCGCAAAAACTCCTACTACAACCGGATGTGTGATCACTGCTTTCTCTACCTCTGCTTTTTTCAGCAGATTCGGCTTCAGCAGGATCTTCGCATCCTTTGGAATCAGAGTCTCCACTCCACCCAGAAAATCCAGCCCCTGTTTCAGCAGCATATAGATTTTTTCTTCATCATATTCCCGGCAGGGAAGTAATACCACTTTACTTTTCACCAAATTCACACACCTTTATCATCTCCGGACAGATCCACCTGTCTCAGTGCTTTTCTTACCGGCAAAATACATGCCGGCACTACAGAGAGACAGTCCACACCCATCCTCAGAAATTCTTCTGTCAGGGCAGTGTCTGCTGCAAGTTCCCCGCAGATACAGACACGTCTGTTTTCTGCATGTCCCGCTTCGATCACCATTTGAATCATACGCAGCACTGCCGGGTGATGGTCATTATATTTCTTGCGCAGAAGCGGATTCTGTCTGTCCATCGCCAGTGTATACTGACTCAGGTCATTGGTTCCAAGACTCAGGAAATCCACTCTTCTGGCAAGCTCCCGGCTGATCATGACTGCTGCCGGAGTCTCGATCATGATTCCTGTCTTAATATGTTTATACGGAATTCCTTTTTCATCCAGCCCGATCTTTACTTCCCGGATAATTTCTTCAATCTCATCCATTTCCTCTTCTGAGCTGATCATCGGATACATCAGCGCCAGATTTCCATATGCACTCGCCCTGAAAATTGCCCGAAGCTGTGCCTTGAACATTCTTTTTCTGTCAAGGCAGAGACGGATTCCTCTGTTCCCCATGATCGGATTTGTCTCGTCCGGGATATTCAGATATTCTGCCTGCTTGTCTGCTCCGAGATCTGCCGTACGGATCACAGTGAGCTTTTCTCCCATGGTCTCCGCAATCTTTTTGTATGCAAGAAACAGCTCATTTTCACGAGGATAATTTTCTCTTCCAAGATACTGGAATTCACTGCGCAGAAGACCAATCCCGGCAGCTCCGTAATACAGCACACTGTTCAGGTCGTCCATATTTCCGATATTGGCATAGATTTCAATTTTTCTGCCATCTTTTGTGATATCCGGTTCTCTCCTTAATTTCAGAAGCTCTTCTCTTTCTTCTTTATCAGCCTGCCTGCGGATCTCATATTCTTTTTTTACCTCTTCATCCGGATCAATATACAAAGTTCCGGTATATCCGTCCACAATAGCCTGCCGTCCGTCCCACTCCGAATCTGTGTCAATTTCCAGCAGAGCCGGTATATTCATTGTTTTTGCCATAATGGCAGCATGAGACATGTCGGAACCATGATGGGTAACAATAGCCATCAGTTTATCCTTATCCATCTCCATCAGTTCTGTTGGCGTAATACTCTCCGTCACAACGATCACAGGCTCATCCCCAAGATCTATCCTGGGAGAGATACCTCCCAGTTCACCGATCAGGCGGTCGGAAATCTCCCGCATATTATCCAGCCGTTCTTTAATCGCAGGCTCTTCCAGAGTTCTGAAAGTCTTAAGCATCTCATCCCTTGTAGTCATTACCGCATAGGCAGAATTTACTTTTTCACTCTGTATGACACTCTCAATGGCACGTTGAAAGCTTTTTCCCTCCAGCAGATTCTTTTGTCTGAGAAAAATCTCTGCCTGGGTTCCCTGAATTATGCAGTTTTTTTCATATAAATCCTCCAGCTGTTCCATGACTCTGGTGCGCGCCTGCCGGAAAATATTCAGCTCTGTTTTCACATCTGTGATTTCGTACTGGCGCATCTGATATTCGCTTTTATGATAATACAGTATCTTACCGATGGCAATTCCGGAAAAGGCACCGGTTCCCTTGTAAACATCCATATTAACTCCTTAGTTGATTAACCCCTTAGTCGCAGGCAGCCTTAAATTCAGTCCAGTTCTTCTGATACTGTGCGTCTGCGTCCTGGCTTACATTCTGGACGATCTCGCCCTTTGTAACGTCATCCGGAACTACCAGATCCGGATTTACCAGCTCATCTGCTGCTTTATTTGTGCTGTAATAGCCGATATAGTCTGTGCATTTCGCTGCAACCTCCGGCTGCATGATGTAATCCATGAAAGAATATGCCGCATCTTTATCCGGCGCTTCACTTGGAATAAACATACCCATAATACCAAATCCAAGTCCTTCTTCCGGATATACCACCTTCAGATCAGGATTCTCAGCCAGAGCAGCTGTTACCTGAGAGGTATAAAGAAATGCAACACTTGCTTCTCCGTTGAGAAGTGCATTCTGTGTATTGTCATCCTGGATCAGACGTACATTCGGAGCAAGTTCCAGAAGCTTCTCTCCTGTCTTCTTGATCACGTCAACGTCCTCTTCATTCATGCTCTCGCCCATGGAAAGCTGGGTGATACCATTGATCACACGATAGTTTGCAGTCAGTGCAATGCTGTCCTCAAGAGACGGATCCCAGAGGTCTTTATATCCTTTGATATCAATATCCACCTGTTCCGGATCATAAACGATCAGCGGGATGCCTGCTCCGTAAGGAACTGTGTATTCATCGTCTGGATCATAGAACTGTCCCTGATATAATGGGTTGATATTTCCGATATTCTCCAGAGAATCCTTGTCAAGCTTCTCTGCAAGTCCTTCCTGGATCGCAGTTTCCAGAATATAATCATCTGCGATTACAATATCATAGTCGCCGCCCTTTGCCATGGAAAGCTTCTCAAGCATGGTTTCATCTGTATCGAAGTTTGAATAAACAACCTTAACTCCTGTCTCTTTTTCAAAATCATCCAGAACTTCCTGCGGGAACATTCCCTCCCATGTAAAAAGTACAAGTTCTTTATCATCTCCTGCATCCTTGAATCCGGTGAATGCTGTTCCTGCCATTAATGCACACATCACTACTGCAAGTACTCTTTTTTTCATAAATGATCTCCCTTCTTATGCTCTGCATTGTTGTCTGTATCAGTCACTGTCCACCTTCCACCGTATCGGCAGACAACGGCTATCCTTTTTTACTTTGCTTTTACTTTTGTCCAGAGTTCCGCAAATTTCTGCTTGATCTTTGGCTGCTGATAAGCAAAGATTTCGTTATTCGGGTTGGTTGTATCCGGAATATAAGAACTGATCCCGGCATAGTCCCCCTCCTTCATGGTTTCAAAAGCACTCTTCACTGTAGAAGTATACCCTACTTCTTCCGTATTGGAAAGAGCAGATTTATCACTGATCATAAAATCAATAAATTCATGGGCAAGCTGTACTTCGCTGCAGTCCTTTGTGATAACCATTGCATCATACCATCTGTTGGTTCCCTGTTCCGGTGTAAAGTAGTCCAGATTCGGATTTTCACTGATAATGTAAGATGCATCTCCGGAGTACACAACTGCCAGCGCTTTGTTTCCTGAAATCATGTTGTCGATCACATCATCACCTGCATAGATCGGATCCATAGTGTCACGCTGATCGATCAGCCACTGATAAGCCTCCTCGATCTCAGACTCATTTGTAGTATTCATGGAATACCCAAGTGCTTTTAATGCTATCATAAAGGAATCTCTCTCAGAATCATACATGTAAATATTTCCTTTATATTTCGGATTACACAGAAGATTCCAGCCATCTTTCAGATCAGCCTCATCTACTACTGTCTTATCATAAAGGATTCCTACTGTTCCCCAGAAATACGGACAGGAATAACGGTTGCCCGGATCATAGCTCTGGTTCATAACATCATTCAGCAGATTTTTCTTATTCGGAATTTCTTTCCAGTCAAGTGCCTGCAGATATTCTTCTTTGATCAGTCTCTCAATCATGTAATCAGACGGGATCAGTACATCATAAGTCTCACCGCTTGAAAGCTTGGTGTACATCATCTCATTTGACTCAAAAGTCTCGTATACGATGGTACAATCATATTCTTTTTCGAAATCCTCCAGCAGGGAAAGATCCATGTACTCTCCTGCATTGTAAACTTTCAGCACATGAGTGGACTGCGCCACGAATCCCCATTTGATCAGCCCTGCCGTAACGGCAACAACCAGAACTGCAGAGACAATTTTTACTGCTTTCCTGTTCAGCTTTCTGGCTTTATTCTTAAACTTCGGAAGCAGATTGGACAAAAGCAGTACCACGATGATGACTACGATCACGATGGTTGACAAAGCATTAATCGTCGGATTGATACGCTTTGTCATATTATATACAACAATAGAGATATTCTTTACACCATTTCCTGATACGAAATAGGAAATAACGAAATCATCAAATGACATGGTAAATGCAAGCAGCGCGCCTGCGAAAATACCCTCTTTGATCATCGGCACGATAACCTTTGTCAGAGCCTGAAAAGGTGTTGCCCCAAGGTCCATGGCAGCATTTGCCATATTTGGATCCAGAGCCCTTACCTTCGGATAAACGCTGGTAATTACATACGGGGTACAGAATGCAATATGTGCCAGCAGCATAGTCAGATACCCTTTTCGAAATCCCAGAGAAGAGAACAAGAGCATCAGGCTGATGGCAGTTACGATCTCAGGATTCAGGATAGGGATATTATTAATATTCAAAAGCAGTTCCTTGATTACCTTCTTTGATTTGGATAAACCGATCGCTGTAATGGTTCCAAGTATTGTAGAAACAATGGTCGCAATGATCGCAATGGTAACAGATACATAAACTGCCTTAATTACTTCCCCGTTACCGAGAAGTTCCTGATACCAGCGCAGGGAAAAGCCTGTAAATCTGGTCAGTGACTTGGATGAGTTAAAGGAAAAGATCATCGTCACCAGGATCGGCAGGTAAAAGAAAGCAAGGCAGAGTACTACATATAACATTGAGAAAAATTTATTATTACGTTTCATGCCGTCCTCCCTTATTCATCTTTATCCATCTTCTTCATCAGGCTCATAAAGATCAGAATGAGCACAGCCAGAATCAGAGAAATCGCACTTCCGAAGTTCCAGTCACCAACTGAGATAAACTGAGACTCGATCAGGTTACCGATCAGCATGTACTGTCCGCCTCCGAGAAGTTTCGGAATAACGAATGTGGAAATAGACAGCAGGAATACCATCATGATTCCATTGAGCACGCCGGGGATGGACAATTTCCAGATAACCTTTGTGAAGGTCTGGAATTTATTTGCCCCCAGGTCATAGGCAGCCTCGATAAAGGATTTATCCATTTTGCTCAGGGATGTATGGATCGGGATGATCATAAACGGCATAAAGTTACAGACCAGACCAACCACTACGGAAAAGTCTGTATACATCATTGTCACCGGGGAAATCCCCAGTAATCCAAGCAAATGGTTGATGATACCATTGTCCGACAGCAGGTTCATCCATGCATAAGTACGCAGAAGCATATTGATCCATTCTGGAATAGTTACCAGCAGGATCAGAAGACTCTGGGATTTCTCCGGACATTTGGAAATAATGTATGCCAGTGGATAGCCAAGTCCCAGACAGATGACCGTCGTCAGGATTCCAAGCTTAAAGGACTTGAAAATAACGCTCATATACGTTGCTTCCAGGAATTTGCGGAAATTCTCCAGGGTAAAGGAGAACGTCAGCACCTCGTTTCCATCTTCTGTAAATGCATATAATGCGATCAGTATCAGCGGGATGACAATGACCACAAATGCCCACACAAGATATGGTTTGATAAGACTTCTATACTGTTTCATCAGTAGCTTCCCATCTTACACATAACATGGATGTCTTCAGGCCCGAATTTCAGTCCCACTTCCCTTCCGACTTCCGCATAATCTGTGGTATGAACCATATAAGTACGAAGTTCTGTCTCGATCAGGATTTCATAATGCACACCCTTGAAGGTAATATTGCGCACGATTCCCCTGATCTTTGCCTGACCGGGATCTACGATATCCAGATCCTCAGGTCTTAATACAACTTCAATCTCTTCATTATCTTCAAATCCCTTATCCACACATTCAAACTCAAATCCGTCAAAAGCAACCAGATAATCACGGATCATGGTTCCCTCGATAATATTGGATTCACCGATAAAGCCTGCAACAAAACGGTTTTCCGGCTCATTGTAGATATCTGTAGGAGAACCAATCTGCTGAATCTCACCGTTATTCATAACAACAACCGTATCTGACATGGACAGGGCTTCTTCCTGGTCATGGGTAACATAAATGAAAGTGATGCCGACTTCCTGCTGGATCTTCTTTAATTCTACCTGCATCTGTTTACGGATCTTTGCATCCAGTGCACCCAGGGGCTCATCTAAAAGCAGAACCTTCGGCTCATTTACCAGAGCTCTGGCAATGGCCACTCGCTGCTGCTGTCCACCGGAGAGCAGAGTTACATCTCTTTTCCCAAAGCCTTCCAGACCAACCATCTTCAGCATACGCTCCACCTTCTGGGCGATGACAGTTTTATCGACTTTCTTCAGGTTCAGCCCGAAACCGATGTTCTCCGCCACATTTAAATGAGGAAAAAGAGCATACTTCTGAAACACAGTATTAACCTCTCTCTTGTACGGGGGAAGCTTGGAAATCTCAATCCCGTTAAACAGTACTTCTCCGTCACTTGGTTCTTCAAAGCCTGCAATGATTCGAAGGGTGGTTGTCTTTCCGCATCCGCTGGGTCCCAAAAGCGTCAGGAATTCCTTTTCGTAAATATCCAGATTGATGCCGCGCAAAACCTGCTGATCATCAAAATTCTTGGTCAGATTTTTTAACTCAATCAGTTTGTTCATCATCTTTTCCTTCCTCTGAATGTATTTTTCTCTGTTTTTTATAATCCGGCTGTTCCAAAAGCATTGACCAGCTGTTCAGAACGTTCCTAAAAACTATAACATTTATTTTTTCTTCTTTGTTATCAGTGAATAAACAATAAAAATAACCAGTGTAGCTGCCAGCAGAATGGTACATAACGCATTGATCTCCGGCGTCACTCCTGTTTTCAGCTGTGTGTACACCTTGATCGGCAGCGTAGACAGACGCGGTCCGTTTACAAAGATACTTATTACCACATCATCCATAGACATGGCAAACGCAAGCAGCGAACCTGAAATTACAGCCGGCATAATTAAGGGCAGCGTAATATCCCGGAAAGCCCTGAACGGTCCTGCCCCCAGATCTCTGGCTGCCTCTTCCAGTGCCGGATCCATGCCTGCCAGTCTTGCCTTCACTTCCATCAGAATATAAGGCACACAGAATACCGTATGACCTATTAACAGTGTCAGCATGCCAAAGGGCAGGTTCAGCATATAAAAGAACGCCATCAGCACCATACCAAGGATGATCTCCGGTATCATTAACGGCAATATGGAAATGTATTCCAGCGCCCCTTTTGACTTCCAGTGAATCCTTGATAACCCAACTGCACCCAGAGTACCGATCACTGCACTAACCAGACAGCTTAATACCCCAAGGATCAGACTGTTCACCAGTGCTTCCAGCATTGCTCTGTCATGGAAAAGTTCCTGATACCATTTCAGGGAAAAGCCTGTAAATTTCACCGGCAGTTTGGATTCATTAAATGAGAAAACGATCACTACCGCAATAGGAAGATACATCAGAAAGAAAATCAACCCCATATAAAATCCGGCAAATCTTGAATTCTTTTTCATCCGATTCCCTCCAGTTCTCTGGCATTTGTCACTTTCCTGTAGATCATGATCAGTACAGTTGTAAGTACCATCATCACCACAGCAAGTGCTGCTGCAAAGGGCCAGTTACTTCCTCTGGTCATCTGATCCTGGATCAGACTTCCCACAAGTACCACTTTATTTCCACCCAGGATATCTGCAATAAAGAACAGTCCCATGGATGGCACGAAAGTCAGGATCACACCCGAAAGCAGCCCGGGCAGTGTAAGCTTCAGTGTTATGGTAAAAAATGCCTGCAGTCTGGATGCACCAAGATCTCTGGCAGCCTCCACATAAGACCAGTCCAGCTTCTCTGCGCTGGAGTATACAGACATGATCATAAACGGGAGAAGCACATAAATCATACCGATCACAATTGCCGGATAGCTGTACAGGATGGACAGCGGTTTCTCAATAATCCCAAGTTTCATTAATACAAAGTTCAAAAGTCCTTTTTTCTGCAGAATAATGATCCAGCCATACAGACGGATCAGGGAATTTACCCAGAACGGCGTAGACAACAGAAGCTGCGCCTTTTTCTTTCTGTGTTCCGCCAGCCTCGCCATGAAATACCCGAACGGATAGCCGATCAAAGCGATCACTATCGTACTGGTAAATGCCAGCTTCAGTGATTCCACAAATGTATTCAGGTATACAGGTTCCAGAATATTTCTGTAATTGTCCAGCGTAAATTTCCAGGTCACCCCAAATCCTCTGGAGGGCGTAGCAAAACTAAGCGCCACCATATAGATAAGGGGGCATACCACAAACACAATGGTAAAAATATACAGTGGAAGTGCCATCCATGCAGAACTGTCAGAACGGTTTCTACGCTTCTTCATGAATATCCTCCCTGTCTACCAGTACTGCATCTGCCGGCAAGAAACTGCATCTAACTGTCTGGCCTTCTGCTACGGATGCGTCGATTCCGTATCTGCTGGCGATCAATTGTGTACCATCGCTCAGCTTCAGCGTTACACGAAGCTGACCTCCTGCGAAATTCTTCTCTGTAACAGTTGCCTGTAAACCTGATACACTATTCTCATTATGTGCATCCAAACCACCGCCTGACACACTTATGTCAACAGTGTCTCTGTGATCTGTACCGGTATCACCGATTACAGCAGTTTCCTGTAACAATATATTTTCGCTTCTCACAGCCAGAGTTACTTTCTCTCCTGCTGCCAGGTATTGTTTTGCCCTTGTATCCCCTGTATCCTGCTGACTTGTTTCAAGCTTTACAATTACCCTGTCATTTCCAATCTTTACGATTGCATTCTCTCCCTGAATACTCTCTGCAACTCCATGCAGGATATTAGCATTTCCTACAAATGTTGCTACATAACTGGTCTTTGGATGATTATAGATCTCATCCGGTGTTCCGATCTGCTCAATACATCCGTCCCTCATCACCGCGATCCTGTCAGACATATTGATAGCTTCTTCCTGATCATGAGTGATATAGATAAATGTAATTCCCAGTTTCTTCTGCAGATGCTTCAGTTCTATCTGCATCGCACGGCGAAGCTGCAGATCCAGTGCTCCCAGCGGCTCATCCAGAAGCAGTACCTTGGGATTATTCACCAGTGCTCTCGCAATGGCAACTCTCTGTTTCTGACCGCCCGAGAGTTCAGAAGGCTTTCTTCTTTCATATCCTTCAAGCTGTACCAGTTCCAGCATCTGTGCGACTTTCTTTTTGATCTCTCCTCTGGGAACTTTTCGCAGCTTCAGTCCATACCCTATGTTTTCCGCCACATTCATATGCGGAAAAAGAGCATAATTTTGAAATACAGTATTTACATCCCGTTTATCAGGAGGCAGTTTTGTCACATCCTGACCATTGATCCATACACTTCCACTGTCTGTCTGTTCCAGACCAGCAATAATACGCAACGTAGTAGTCTTACCGCATCCGGATGAACCAAGAAGAGTGACAAATTCTCCTCTGGCAACAGTAAGACAGATATCATCCAGAACATCTTCCCCGGGAGTAAAACTCTTTTTTATATTCTTTAATTCCAGTAAAATATCCGGCAATAGTATTCTCCTTTCCTGTGAGATCAGACAGATAAAATCATCTGCTTTTAGTTATAAAATTCCACATAAGCGACTGTTTTACAGTTAAATACTCATATATTTGTATAAGTACAAAAAGATACAGACACATACCTGAGGATTTTACAACCCGCTGATCAGATAATGTCCGTATCTCTCTGTTGTTTTTCTATAAGCAAAAACAGCCCCTGGACGAATTTTCCATCCAACGGCAAATATCTTCTCTCTTACACAATCTGCTGGTCCGTCCTGCTCCATCCAGTCAGAACGCACTCCTGCATGGGAAACAGCAATGGTTCCTTTTTTGTATGAAGTTACCATACATACAATTTTCTTTTCTTCTGCCATTGCCTTTCCTCCCTTCAGATTTATACAATAAAATATGAAATTCTATTGTCATACAAAAAGCTCCCAAAACTCTTAGTTTTAGAAGCTTTTTAAACAAGCTGAAAATGAGACTCGAACTCACGACCCCTTCATTACGAGTGAAGTGCTCTACCGACTGAGCTATTTCAGCTTATGCTGTAATCTGTCAGAAATTGATAATTCTGACAGCCACAGCATTTAGTTTATAATATTATTTCTTCTCTGTCAAGTCCTTTTTGACCGGTATTTTCTCCTCCGTTTTATTCACTATTTGGGGTGCTTCTTTTGTCACCTTTTTCGTCACCGGTTTCACTGCAGTTTTTACAGCCGCTTTTGTTTTCCCGGCAGCCTTTCGTACAGTTCTTGTCTTGGTGATGGATTTCTTGATCTGGCTGTGCTCAGCAGCAGGCTTTTTCTCAGTTTCTTCCGGAGTGCAGGTAAAGACTGCCACGCCAAGTGCCGGAAGCTTCAATGTGATGGAATACTCTCTCTCATCACACTCAGCCTTCTTCGCTGCTTTAACTCTCGTATTTACTACACCATTACCACCATACTTTTTATCATCACTGTTAAAGATTTCTTTATATTTGCCGGCAAAAGGAACTCCCACATTGTAGTTTTCATATGGGATTGCCGCGAAATTGCAGACAGCCAGAATAGTTTCTTCCGGTTTCTCTGTCTTTCTCATGAATGCGATCACATTCTCCTCATACTTCATCAGCTGAACCCATTCAAATCCATCATATTCATCATCCAGCTGATAAAGTGCAGGATGAGCAAGATACATATTATTGAGGTCTTTGACAAATACTTCCAGTTCCTTTGGCATATCTTTATCCGGTGCCATCATCTTGCATCCCGGATGAAGCATCATATAAGCATAAGCCTCTCTGATCTGCGCATTCTTCTGTTCTTCACTTCCCGGCAGCTTATCCGCGAAATCCTTCAATGTACCAACATCCCTGCTGCCAAGCGTCAGAATATAATGTTCGCAGTATGCATAGAGCATGGACATAGTCAGCTGATCATGGTAATTCTTTCTCTCAATAGGATCCTTGCTCAGATATTCAAGCAGATCTTTTGTCCATCCGCCACTCCATTTATAGTCAAATCCCAGATGGTCATTCTCCACACTGTCTGTCAGCTCCGGCCAGAGTCCGTTCTCCTGAGCAACTAAAAGCAATCCGGGATTTCTCTCCTTTATCACAGAATTCAGATGCTTCAGAAATTCCAGAGCATCCAGATTTTCATTGGTTCCGTAAATATTAGGTGTCCACTCTCCCGGATTTCTGCCATAATCCAGATACAGCATGGCATCCACATCGTCCATACGCAGACCGTCAGCATGGTAGACCTCAGCCCAGAAGCAGGCATTGGAGATCAGGAAGTCCTTCACCATCGGGCTTCCGTAATTATAGAGCAATGTTCCCCAGAACGGATGAATGGCCTCTGCCGGATTCTGTCTCTCATAAAGAGGTGTTCCGTCAAATTTCTCCAGACCGGAGGCATAACGCGGGAACTGTGCAGGTGTCCAGTCCAGGATCACACCGATCCCTGCCTGATGCAGTTCATCTACCAGCTTCTGAAAATCCGCCACGCTTCCAAATCTGGAAGTAGGTGCATAATATGCATATGTAGAATAACCACCTGTAATATCATCCAGATATTCCATCACAGGATGGAGTTCCACATGGGTAAAATCTTCCTCTGCCAGAAATTCCACCAGTTCCTCAGCGGATTTCCATTCCTCCAGAGATGTTTCATATATAGAAACCGGCTGTTTCCTGTCATCAAATCTGGAACGCTCTTTCATCCAGTCTCCGTCATTCCACTGAAAAGCACTTACATCTGCTACCACAGATGCTCCCTCAGGATCATGCTCTGCACTGTTCCCATAAGGATCAGCCTTTAACAGAACCTCGCCGCCTTTGACTTTAATTTCATATTTATAATGTGTTCCTGCCTCTACCCCGGGTACAAACAGCTCAAAGATACCGGACATAGGCATACGATGCATAATAGTTGCACGTCCGATCCATCCATTAAAATCACCTGCAATATTTACACTCACTGCATTCGGAGCCCAGACAGCAAAAAGAGTACCTTTCACTCCTTTAATCTCCATTGGATGCGCACCCAGCTTCTTATATGCCTCATAATAAACACCTGCGCAGAAAGCCTTCTCCTCTTCCTCTGTGATCTGGCATGGAAAAGCATAGGGATCATGACATTCTGTCTCTGTTTCTCCCATTTTTATAAGAAATCTGTATTCCGGCACCTTGCGTACAGGAAGCAATACTGCAAAATATCCGGCCTCGTCCTCTTTCTCACAGACATAGGTTTTCTTTCCGCTAATCACACTGACTTCTTCTGCATCAGGAAAAAATCCCTGAATAAGAACTCCGTCCTGTGTGATCCTTGGTCCCATCACATCTCTGGGAGCAGTTTCCTCTCCATACACAATAGCTTCAATCCTCGGCCAGTCCATATAGCCGTATACTTTTTCGTCCATAGCCACGTTACCTCCCCGATTGTCAAAATTACGATGATCGGTTACCCTTACCGGCAGCGTATTTATGGTACATTAAACGTCACCTGTAAACAATAACAAATCAAGTTATGTTTATTTTAGCATCTTTGCACAAAAAAATAAAGAAAATTGTTTGACAAATTCCCTTTCCTGCGCTAAATTTATGTTATTAACTATGGAAAGAATCTTGTTCCGGATACTATGCTTCTTTCCATCACAACAAGGAGGATACAAAATGGGAAACAAAGCCTTTGACGTAACCGCATTAGGCGAATTATTGATTGACTTTACTGAAAACGGCAGCAGCGCACAGGGAAATCCGATGCTGGAAGCCAATCCGGGCGGTGCTCCATGCAACGTGCTTGCAATGCTTGAAAAACTTGGCAAAAAAACTGCATTCATCGGCAAAGTCGGAAACGACATGTTCGGAACCCAGCTTAAGAATGCTGTAGAGGAAGTAGGGATCGACACCCGCAACCTTGTGATCGACAACGAGGTACACACAACACTTGCTTTCGTACATACTTATCCAGACGGAGACAGAGATTTCTCCTTCTACCGTAACCCGGGTGCAGATATGATGCTCACCAAGGATGAAATCCAGGAAGACCTGATCAGAGATTCCAGAATCTTCCACTTCGGAACTCTTTCTTCCACTCACGAAGGAGTACGTGAGGCAACCCGCTATGCCATCGACGTTGCAAAAGAAGCCGGATGTATTGTCAGCTTCGACCCGAACCTTCGTCCGCCATTATGGAAATCTCTGGATGACGCAAAGGCAGAGATCGAATACGGCCTTGGCAAATGCGATATTCTGAAAATCTCAGATAACGAAGTTGAATTCCTGTTCGGAACTACAGACTATGACAAAGGCGCCGCACTTCTGAAAGAGAAATATAACATTCCGCTTATCCTTATCACACTTGGAAAAGACGGAAGCCGTGCTTACTACAAAGATATGAAAGTAGAGGCTGCTCCTTTCCTTCAGGAAAAAACTATCGAGACAACAGGTGCAGGCGATACCTTCTGCGCAAGTTCCTTAAACTATGTTCTGGAACATGGTCTGGACAATCTGACAGAAGAGAACTTAAAAGAACTGCTCACATTCGCAAATGCGGCAGCTTCTCTGATCACCACACGCAAAGGTGCTCTTCGCGTTATGTCCACCAAAGAAGAGGTTCTTGACTTTATGAAATCAAGAGGATGTTAATTTTATTTTCTTAACAGACAATAATGAAGCCCGCTGCACTGCCAGACAGGGCTTCATTTTAATTCTCATATTTACACCGGACTGTTTACGCTGATACCGGTTCCGGTTTGTTACTATTATATAAGGATGTGTTTTTATAATGAATTCATCAGATAATTTTCAGGATTCTGCTCTTTCCCGTCTTATGCCCTTGATGAACAGTTCTTTTACTCCCGGACAGGCACAGGCTACTGTGGATAATTTTCAGGATCCGGATCAACGGCAGATTGCACAGGCTGAATTATATTATTTCTCGGGACGTGCAGAAGAATGCAGAAATATAGCGGAACTTTATCTCCAGGACAAAGATCTCTGTCTGCGCCTGTCCGCAGCACTTTTATATTCTTTTTCCAATCTTACTCTGGGCAATCCATCTGCTTCCAGAATGGGATTCAGAAATATCCAGGAATGTTTTCTTCTCGCAAAAGACAGTTCTGCACCAAAAGGAATCATGGCTTCCTGTGTTTTCGCCAACTATCTGGCCATGGTACTGATGCATCTTCCCACAGACGGACTTCCTCCTCTTCAGGATTTTCTGTCATCTTTACCTTCAGGGCTTCGCGCTTATGCTGTTTATGTCCTCGCTCATAACGCTTATCTTCATAAAGAATATAAACGGGCACTGGGATTATGTCAGTCTGTCTTTCTGATGCTTGACGGCTGCTATCCTGTTGCCATGGAATATCTCTACTGCGTGATCATTATGTGTCTGATCAACCTGAAGCAGCAGGATGAGGCCAGAGAAGCTCTGATAAAAGCATGGAACATGGCAAAACCGGATGGATTTCTGGAACCGTTTATCGAACATCATGGATTGATGCTTGGACAGATTGAAGCCTGCATCAAACCTGCAGAACCGGAGAGTTACAGACAGCTTTCCCAGGCAGTTATTGCCTTCAGTCGTGGCTGGATGGCTATTCATAATCCACAGCTTCAGTCCTCTGTTACAGATAAACTGACGCCTATGGAATACTCCATAGCCATGCTCGCAAGCAAAGGCTGGACCAATCAGGAAATCGCAAAACAACTGTCTCTGTCCCCCAATACGATCAAACATTATCTTTCCCGCATTTTCCATCTGTTGGATATAGAAAAACGTGAAGAATTGAAACCGTTTGTAAATAAATAATAGCAAAAAGGCACTTTTTTGCCTTCTAACGGGCATTATATAATTTCATTCCATGATGTATAATATCCCTATAAACATATATTTTATAACAGGGAGGCGATCTTTATGAAAAAGAAATTATTAGCCGGGGTTATGGCACTTGCACTGTGTTCCACAAACATGCCCCCCCCAGACTATATTGGCGGGGGAATTTACTTCCGGGAATCTGGAAGAGGTATCCGAAGAAACTCCTGAAATCTTTTCCGATGATAATCAGGAAGTAATAGAAGAAACAGAAGAAGAATTATCTGTGTTCAGTTCAGAGAGTATACCTGAATTTAGCAATGAAGCAAATATTATGCCGGCTACTGCAGACGGAACAGACCATATAAATGAAATTAATATGGACGAAATTAACAATAAGCCTTATAACAAAAACAATGGAAAATGGGAAATAACCTCTGTTGGTTCGTACAGATTTAATGGTAAGAGTCCTAATGATGCTCCCATCATAATTGATAATATTGATTCAGGAACAGTTAAGGTTTATCTGAATAACGTAAACATCGAGACAGCTTCTGGACCAGCATTGCAAATTACATCTGATGTTCAAGCTCAAGTCTGCATATATTTAGAAAACGAAAATAAACTTATATCAAAGCACCGGGATTCCGCAGCCTTACAGAAAGATAATAATGCCAACCTTACAATAGATAACGCTACAAACACTACACCAGGAACATTAACTGTCCAGACTTATTTTACTGATTATAGCAAGAGTGGTTTTGGTGCCGGCATTGGCAGTGGCTTTGGCAATGTCTCCAGCGGCTCTTGCAGTAACATTACCATTAATGGTGGTTCTGTAAATGCTAGTTCTTTTTGGGGTGCCGGCATTGGCAGTGGCTTTGGCGATGGCTCCAGCGGCTCTTGTAGTAATATTACCATTAATGGCGGTTCTGTAAATGCTAGTTCTACTTGTGGTGCTGGCATTGGCAGTGGCTTTGGCGATGGCTCCAGCGGCTCTTGTAGTAATATTACCATTAATGGCGGTTCTGTAAATGCT
>OFOU01000212.1_pt1 | contig 54437 bp, 93 predicted proteins | sample 1542061 | NCBI WGS metagenome assembly OFOU01 (sample SAMN04209239, study PRJEB22552) | human gut metagenome | biome: gut; material: feces | host: Homo sapiens | place: USA: Oklahoma
TCGCTTCGCTCGATCGCTCTCGGAGTTCGATTTTAGAGTTAAAAAAAATAAAAGTAAAGTTACTTTCTATCCAATTTAATGAATTTTAAGTAACCTTACTTTTTAATTAATATTAAGTAAATAATGGGCTGATTTTATATAGTCTTCTTAAGGGATGTGTTTTTCCGCCCATTATTTCATAACTGTTTATTTCCGAATACCTTAGCATTTGACTCTATATTTAATATTACATTAAACTTTCTCAGGTAATTGACTATAGGATTATAATTTTCTACCTTCTTTCTATTTCCTCTAGGTATTATTTCATAGAGGTCATCCAATGAGATATCTATCTTATAAGGTATACTTCCACATATAGATCTCTTGAACTCAGGATCTAGGTTGCATAGTATTTCAACTTCTTTTCTCCATTTAGGTTTTATGAAGTCTAGCTCACCTTCGCTAACTATGACAGATTTCCTGATAGTATCTGCATCAAAATTGTTCAGATACATCATAATTCTATCTATATGTTTCTTGTCTATATCATCAGTATAGAATATATTTATAGATTCTCCATTGTGATTTCTTATTCTGGTTCTACTAATAGCTTGTATCATCTGATAAGTTCTAAATAACTCAGGAGTTGTACAAACTCTATAATCCATATTAAATTTATCTACGACATTATTAGGTATCATGAAGTCTCCTAGGAATACTATTTGATTGAAATTCCTAAACTCATTAGTAGCCCTATCAAGTCCACTCATATAATGAATGATCTCAAATCCAGATACAGCTCCTCTATTTATTAATTCAAGTTTTATATTCTTAGGTAGCTCAAATGTCTTATTATATTTACCTAAAGTATCTGTTGTAGAGTATCTCTCTATATAATCACTATCATCATTATCCTTTATCTTATATCCTTTCCAGCATATAATTAAAGTCCCAGTTGATTCAGGATTATTTATTATATTTATTAGAGAGTCATATACTACATTCCAATTTTCATCCCTAGAATTTTTAGACTCAACAAACTCCCTTTCATTCTTATATGATCTTTTTATATCAAATTTAATTGGATCGTATAGGTTTATAGGACTATCATATTTATTTTTCACGTCTAAGACATCAAATAAATAGCTATCATAGAATGTAAGATCTCCAGTTCCTTCAAATAACATAATTCTAGTACCCATATCTTCGAATAATAGATCAGATAAAGTTCTAGTTAGTGTCATCTTATCAGTATTGCTATTTATTAGATATTCTAGATTTTCATACATCATATCAGTTAGAATCTTGTTCTTTAATTTATTTGATTCATTTATTGGATCATATAATCCCAATGATTTAATGTTAGAGTCACATATAGATTTAAAGTCATCTAAATTTTTAATAGGTATACGTTTCTCACCATTAGTTAGCTTAACTACATTCTCAATTCTTTTCTTAAGAGGATTATACCAATCAATCATTTCATACTCCATTATAGTGAAAGAATTTAGTTTAAGTTTATCTAATTGTATACTTAGACTCTGGCAGGTAGGAACCTCATCTATAAACACATTTTGTCTAGGGTATATTCTATAATCGTTAGTTATATCACCATTCGCCATCTCCTTAATCATCAATGCCTGTCTACTTTCAGTTATTCCTGATAATAATTCAGCAGTTCCATTAAATTTAAATAATATTGCAGGATGTTCATTCAATAACTTATGATGGGTGCATATTATAACTTTCTTATCATGAAGCTCCTCATCATTTCTTCTCATCATATTTAGATCAACTCCATCATCTATAGTCTCAGAATGAAGAACTACAATATCCTCCTTAGTTAACCCATATGGATCACCATTCTGAACTAAATACTGATACATGTCATTGCATTCCTTAATTGTTGATGCAGAATATAATACCCCTGTTTTATTTAATTTTAATATAGCTTCTTTAATTAATGTAGTCTTCCCACTTCCACATCCAGAAGATATTACATATCCTCCATATCTAGAAGGAACTCTTATTGATTCTCCATTTGTAAAAGTCATATCCAATCTAGGTATCCTAAGACTGGATCTATAATCAATTATTAACTTAGTCTCCATAAAATTTTACTAATTATTTTATATTTAATATAATTATCTGTGCTATTATTACCTGAGATATACTAATTTAATACAAACTCCTAGGGAGGTTAATTACTCCTCCCTATTATTGGAGATTTGCAAAAATAATTAGCAAATTATCTCATCTTCACAGACTGATGTTCTTTATATCTAATCGAATAGTAGATATCATATTTCAATATCATATAAAGAAATAAGGAGAACATTATCCTAATTTATATCTTAGTTTAACATTCTCCATTACACACTTAAGGTTTTCAAGGTCCTATAAACCTCTTTAGTTAGAAAAAAAAAGAAGCGACCACCTTCACAGGCAGTCACTCCTTGGCTAATTGCACGTTAATTGATTTCTCTCAATCTTAAGGTTTAAAGGGTTTTTGAGACGGTACCAAAAAAAAATGGAGAAAAGCATAGTTTCACAACTTACTTTCCTCCTAGTACAGACATAGACATAAAATTCAGATTACTCTAGTATTAATTTTACTTGATCTTCAGTAAAATCTTTTAATATCTTTTCCTTAGCTTCCTTCATTTTTAATTCAAATTCTTCTTTTAATTTTTCTTTGGTCACTATCATATCCTTATACTTTGACATTAGTTCATTTATTCTAATGTTCCACATTCTGATTCTTACTTTTTTAGATGAATTACAGAATCCTAATGGAAGATTCATCAATTTACACTCCTCTATCTTTTCTATTTCTATAAATCTTTTATCTTTATATCTAATTATATTGAGAAGAATGTCAAGTCCCTCATTAGTTATATTGAATAACATGTACCTGAATTCTTGTCTATCCTCAAATGTATATTCTTGTATATTAAAGGTAGTTCCAGGTCCTACTTTTAAAGATGACTTATTTAGATTAAAATCATAGTATATTATTTCATTATTCTTAACTCCGCATGGTATGCTAGATAATTTTAAATCACAAGACATCATAAGGTTTATAAACCTATTAACTATTCTTAATTTATCCATAGGAGATAGAATAATTTCATTGTCATTCTTTTCTAAAGACTCTATCTCTGACTTTAGATATTTAAAGAAACCTTTATTTTTACATCTCCCTTTTAAGAATTCAGATATTAGGTATTTATGTCCTATTAATTTACTTAATCCAGTGGGAGTCATACCTATTGACCTCAATTTATCTTTAATAAACCTAATCTCGTCATTTTCTTGGTCTTCAATTTTACTCTCTTCATTTATAGAAATATTTTCTGCCTTATCTCCTGTCATTATATAATTGTAATCCAAATTAAGAGATTTACAGATATCCTTATATTTATCACATGTAAGATCTCCAGTTCCTTTCTGAATTGATCTATATGTATTATTAGGAAGATATCTGTTTAAGTCAGAAAATCTACCTAACTTTCTTATCCTATCCATAGGAGAATCTAATCCAATTGAGTGATAAAAATCAGTAGTACAATTGTTTTTCATTATATCTCCTAATCCATTGTGTACTAGATTCATAAGTGATCTAATATAATCAGTTGATGTACATTTCCTTCCTGTAATTACATCAACAACAAAAGATCTAAATTTCGGATCTGAATTTCTATTACAGAAATTATTTAATCTTTCTTCAAATAGATCATCATTTTCTAAATAATTAATTGCTTGAATCAGTTTACCTTTTAAGTTCATATTAGTTCATATTTTAATTATTACATTATTAAGGTTTTGGAGGTTTTAGGTCGGGTTCAGATCTAAAGAAATTAGTCTCTCCAATAACAATATATGCATTTATGAGGACATCTACTAGGCTTTCTTTTTATTATATTTACTTTATTCCTAGGGCATAAACATTCTGACCTTTGTCTACTAGACCCTTCTAATGTTATTCCAGAGTCCGGTATTCTATTTATATCCTCTATTGATACACATCCTACTCTCCTAGTATTAGTAAGCTTAGGTTCTGCACAAGATACGAAATCATATCTATAACTCCATTTATTTAACATGTTATCAACCTCCTTAATCATTTCTTCAGGTGCTTGAAATGACTTAAATGGAGCCTCATCTCCCATTCTATCTATTACATGACGATACATATCTATTATACTAACTCTTACTGTAGAAATTTTTGTGATTGTAAAAGCTCGAAGAACAAGTTCAAATAATGAAATTCCTTCACTAGTAGGTATAATAGGATCAACTCTTAATATTACCCTATCTGAATTAAATCCTCTATCAATTAATTTATAGTATTGATTTCTACTCCATAAAAATCCTCCAACTCCAGGTTCTAACCAACTAGATCCCCATCCAGTTACTGTCATATGAAGTATACAAGTCTTCATGCATTCGTCTGTAAGTAGAGTATCTATCATCTTATCAGTCAATGACTTAGTTATAATTATATTTACAGGTCTGAGATTGTCCACCCAACTGTAATCAAAACAAGGATCATACGTTTCAGTAATTCCAATCTCGTTTACATTCTTTATCATATGTTATTAAAAAAGTTATGGAGGGACTTTTATGTCCCTCCTAATTATTATTCATTCACTAAAACTTTCTCAGAGAACTTGACAATTCCATATGCAAAATTCTTGGGATCTTTTATTACCAAAGATAAATTATTAAAGAATTCATCCATAGTCAATGACTCTGCAAGAGTAATTAGCTTATATGGAAATGATGCACCGTCATTAATACTGTGGAATTCATTATGATATTCAACACTCCCTAATTTTCTAATTACTTTTCTAGATATATAATTAATTCCCATATCTTTTGACATAGCCTTTAGATCATGTAAGAAGGAAAATACAGCTGATGCTTTCTCTAAGCTTATATTATTCTCAGTAATCTCTTTAAGGAATTCAGATAGATCTTTTATTTCATCTTTTTCCAATTCCTTCTTTTTAGCATGAACCTTATTCAAGTATTCCATTACTTCGTCTGAAGAAGTAATTGACTCGATAAGGTCTTCGCACTCTTCGTTTGAACATACATTTGATTTCTCATTCTCAGATACCTTTGACATAAATTTAATGAAGTCTTCTAAACTTCCAATTATAATTCTTCCTTCCATATTTAATTTATTTTAATAATTATTAATACAATCTTAAGGGTATTAGGCTTTAGTAAGAGCTTTTAATCGAACAAAACTAAGCATCCATTGAAAAATTTATCCATAATATTCTTTTTAAATCTAGATCTCATTTCTTCATCAGATAAATTATATTCAAGGTCATTATGTTTATCTAGATTATAAGAGAAATATTTATCTCTATACTAACTAAGTTTCTCTCTACTCCATACTAAGGATGGCCACTTATCCTCGTCATAGAATCTAGAGTTAGCCCCTTTCCTTTGATATGATATCTCTATTCCTGATAATATTTTAGAAATTCCAATAGTTGTAGGAACCTTATTATAATCATCAAATTTATATATTATCATCTCATTATCTGGGTTATCTGAAAATCCTAGTTTACTATCTTCTATCATTACCAATTCATAATCATCAGATATACCTAACTCTAATCTAATTTTATCTAAATCAAATATATCAATTTCAATTTCTCTTACAAATGGGTTTATGTATCTCATCCAGTTTTCGTCTTTAGGGAGTTCATCTGGATAATAGTTACTTAGATCTATTATACATATATTACCTAAATCACAGTTACCTGAAACATATGAATCCCTGATTTCATCTGTAGTTTCAACTGGCTTTATAACTCTAATATCTAAACCCATTTTCCTTTTAGTTTAAGTTCTTTAATTAATCCATGATAAATTGAGTAATCTTCCCAAAACAAGCTCATAACCATTCTTTTGTAGTTAGGAACATTAATATCTGGATCTACATCATATAATTCACATTCCTCAATTACATCTGATTCATCTATAAACTCTCTAAAATGAATAGGGTTATAGTTTGAGGATGAATCTACGATTACAAACCCACTATTACTATATTTCATAGGGATTATTACAGAATTTCCTTTTCCACTCCATCCTGATAAGTATACATCTTCATTAACGTTTAACCCTAAATATGATTCAATGAGATTCATACCTATTGATTCTAGGTAAGGTTTAATATACTCATTACATATTTCTTCATAATTTATTTTAATATTCTCTGCAATCATACCTATTCTCCTTTATATTATAAGTAACTACTCTTATCTTATCATTATACTGATCTAAATTATATACATTAGGGAACGGATTCATAGGTGCATTTTCCATGTTATTCCTATGACCGTGAATATGAATCCATCCGTTAGAGTTCTCACTAAATTTTCTATCAGACTCCTCAGAATTATCAATTGGATATTTATGACCTCTTATAAATGAACCTTGATCTAGTATAAGATATTTCAATCCATACTCCTTTGTTAGAAGAGGGCATGATATTCCTCCATGGCAAGCTATTATCTTATAGTCAGGGAGGGTTATATATAATTTTAATTTATTTAAAAGAATTCTTACCTTCATCTTCAAGTCAGGATTTATTTCTAACTCAGGCTTAGTATTTACAGAAAATTCTCCAGAAACTATAGGTCTTTCATAACTCCAACACCATAAATGCAGCTCATGATTTCCTTCTAATACTGTAACATTAGGTTCCTGACATAGATCAATCATCTTTTCAAGGACCTCCCTATTATTACTTCCTCTATCTATGTAATCTCCTAAAAATATAAAATTATCCTCATTATTCCAGTATTCATCTAAAAATTTCTCAAGACCTACAATATCTCCATGTATATCTCCTATAAAGTGAACTTTATCCCCTGATGAAGGATATAGACAACTCATTGCATGCCACCCTATATCATTAACTGAGTTAATTATATTATTGGGAAATTTATTACGCAGTTGTGGAATAAGTATGTTATTCATTTGTTCCCACTTTTTCTTAACTAATTCCTCAGAGACTTGTTCATATGAATTATCTCTATATTTATTATTGGCTAGGCATTCTCCCAAAGATGGATGAAATATCTTAATATATACAGTATATCCATATTTTTTAGCTAAGGACTCTATAACATTAAATGATTTAGGTCTAGTTATTGTAGAATCAATAATTATAAATCCTCCAGTCCTAAGCCTTATCTCAAAAATTCTTAAGAATTCCTCATGAGTTATTCTATCTTTCTGTTTGTCATAAGTCCAAAAATTATTATTCATATTGAAGGTAGTTCCGAATAACGTGAATCTTAATTTATTCTTAGATAAAGAGAATTCATCATATCCATTGTCTTGTACCCATTTAGTTTTCCCAGATCCATGAGTACCTGTTAGTATTAATATAGCTTTCATAACTCGTCAACTTCATCATCTTCATTAAAATCAAAAGGTAACCCTAAACTAGGTATATTAAATTCTATATCCTCATCGTTAATCTTTTCCTCATCCTCTTTAGGATCTGATCTCATAACATTTTGTATCATTCCAAAATCATCTCTCAATTCCTTACCTGAATAAGATGAATTGTAAAAATCGATAATATCATCCTCTGATATCTCATCTGAAATACTTTTTAGGTTAGGATAAGATTTTATTATTGCATCTTTTACAAGAGAGAAATTATTCATATCATCCTTAGAATCAGGAAACTTTGATAGATACTCTGATAAATTATCATAAGATAATAGTCTTATTGATCTTATCTCATTTCCTTTTACAAATTTTCCTAATTTAATACATTTATTAAGTACACTTTCATTACCTAAAATTCTTTTTAAATTAAATGCTCTCTTATACTTATTCTTATCCGTTTTGTCAAATCTAGTAAATACCTCTGACTTTTCTCCTACTATATAATAATTAGGTGACTCCCATATTGATTCACTGTTCTTTTTATTCTTCCACAATCCATCTACCAATTCAGGTCTTACTATTTGATCAAATAAGGCCATTGAAGTAAGATTATGAAAGTACATAGTTACTCCAATTTCACTTGCATCTCTTCTGCTAAAAATTAACTTTTTCATATTAATTCATATTTTTATTATTTACACACTTAAGGTTTTCAAGCGTTTAACAAAAAAAAATATGACTACCTACCTTCACAGGCAAGTAGTCACTAGTCACATATTTAATACCATGAAAAACACTAACTTTATATTATAACAGATATTTATCGTTTATACCTAAATCTATATCTTCAGAATAATTTTTAGTATTAATTATTTCATCATTATCTAGGAATACCCTAACACTTGGATCCCTCTTATCAGATCCAAATATTATTTTATTTCCTCCGATTATATTTATAAATTTTTCTACTACGTATTTATGCTGTTGATCAGACATAATTCCATATTTATCTCCTACTTCTAAAGTTATAGTATCATAATGTCTTCCTAATTCATCTGTTATTTCAGTTGCAACTAAGAGATGACCATCCATGATCTCTTCTATATCTCTTAATTCATCAATTTTGAATAACTCGTAATTTAATCTACATTCAACAAAATCTTTAACTGAGTTAACCCTTTCTCTAGGGTCTATCGGATTTCTACTAACTGATACGAATCCTCCTTCGTATTTTTTTATAGTGCTCAATACTTTGAACACTATAGATTCCAGTTCTGATATTCTCATGTTTTATAAATTTAAAATTACATATTTAAGGTTTACAAGGCTTTTAAGAAGGTAAAGACAAAAAAAAATAAGTACTGAGAATTTTACTTCTCAGTACTATATACTTATTATTTGAAGATTATAGGAGAATAACTTTCTAGGGTTACTCTAACGTCTCTTCCGTCTAAATTATATAACCCATCACTTTGATATTCTTCATCTTCATATCCGTATAAAAGATGATACAAAAGCTCTAGTATTTCCTCGTCTGACCCTCTGTTCACCTTTATTACTATTTTCTTCCTTAAGCTTCCTGCTAAGTCTGAAAGATTCCTATAATCTTTCAGATCTAACTCTTGGCCATTAGAATTCATAACATAAGTTTTTATAAAAAAGCTTATGTTGTCACAATAAGACCTTACCATATCAGTGTAAAGTCTTATGCAATTTTTATCATTCTGCATTTTGTCAGATGTGGTAGGTATTTCTATTGTTACCTTCCCATCTTCCACAGTTAGTACAGAATTATATCCATCCTCATCTCTCTTAAAGTCATCAGGATCGAATCTATCGTCCTTATCAATGAGACTTCTTAAGATGTCTAATCTACCTAGTAGACTAGATACGTTTTCTCTTTCAGATTCATCCTTTAATTTCTCAGGACTTATCTTACTATTTATTCTTTCTTCCTCAAGATCTAGTTCTTTTCTAGTCTTGGTCCAGAATATCCTTCCCATTACCGTAGTAATAAGAAGGATAACTACTCTCAATATATTCACCATTTTATTTTCCTTTCTTAATAGATTTATAATATTTTACTTCATCACTTAAATTAAATATAGCTACAAGTGCTGTTACTATGAAACCTATTATTCTTATGACGGATTCTAACGTTTTTAAATTCATTATCTTCCTCCATCTTTTTTGAATAACCCTATCAATCCTATTATTAGACCCAGAACTGATAAAATTACAGTTAATATATCTCTAGGTCCCTCAGATACTTTTCTGAGGTACCCTTTTGTCTGCTTGTATTCGTTTGGATTTGGATCATATACACTTTTTCCAAATCCACCTAGAGGATTACTATTCCCATTGCTCTGATATTTTCTATCATCTGACATGGCTATCCTCCTTTCTATTTTGTTGTTGTTTTCTTAAAGAATTGCTTCTTCTATCTGCTAGCAACCCGCATACTAAACCTATTATAAGGTTTATCAACATAAGGAAGCTCATAAAGCCTCCTAATTTCTCACAGGTACCCATTACAGTTCGATACCTTTTAATCTTCTGATCACCTCCCTGAGATGATACTTCACCAAATCTTTTTTTGTCGTTCATTTTAATTTGATTTTTAATTTGTTAATAAATAGTCTTAGTTTAACTAAGACGAATCACTATTGTTTTTTTTTTCATTTCATATTATTATTTATTTGTTATTATTCTTTTTTTTTAAGTTTCGATATTGATTTTTAATAGACAAGGGCAGAGAGATCACCTCTATCTGACCTCCCTCCCTATCAAAGTCTATAGCTAAAAATCAAACTGAAACGACCCTAACTTTTCAGTTAACGCACTATGCTTAAATCGCTCTATTTTACATCGCATAGTCGATGTTTGATGTAGAAACTAGAGAGGAATTTTTATCCCTCCCTAGAACCTACAAAGTTATGAACTACTTTTCACTTTTTGAGTCATCTCTATTAATTTTCTTATCTCGAGGACGACCTTCAAAGTTCCTTCTGTGATACTCATTGGATCCAGCTTCATAAATCTTTTCTCCAAATTTCATACCAATTATTGCTCCCATTCCTGTTATAATTGACATCAGAAATAAAAGTACTATATTTATATTTTTCATTTTCATAACCTATATTAAGTATTAAAAAAGTTAGAGGATCCAACTTTGTAGCTGAATCCTCTAAGTAAAATTTATTAAAGCGTTAATTGATCTACAGATCTATTAGCACTACCACTGTTCATGAATGAAGTTCTTTCAGAGGTTGAGGTTTTTGGCCTCATACCAGGTTGTTGAACATTCACTTTTCTCTCAGGACTGCTATCTCTTTTAGCAGCTCTTGATTTTTCTACCTTCCCTCTAGAGGCCCAACCTCCTGCGAAGGCCCCACCTAGTGCTAGTATACTCAGCACTATTTTGAGAACATACAGGAATCTCTGCATTCCTGTCATATCGCTCCACTTCTTTTCATTTTTCTCTTCTGTTTGAATCTCTTCGAATTCTACTTCTTTCTCTTTCATAACTTTGTTTTTTTTTTAATTGTTATTTAATACTACACACTTAAGGTTTTCAACGCTTTTCAGACGGTAGGTTTCTATTACATTATTAAGGTTTAAGCCCTTTTTGAGACGGTTCGAAAAAAAAATAAGAGAATCAAATCTCTCGATCTAATTCTCTTATATAACACTCTAGTCAACTATATTTTCTGAGTTATTTAATATAGTTTCGATGTATTTATTTACTTTATCCTTAACATTTTTAGTCAGGATAATTGATTTATACTTAGATATACTTCCAGTAGATTCAGACAAAGAGTCCTGAATAGATACTCCAAATCCTAATACTAGCCTTACCAATCCTATCATTAAAGATTTGGAATTCTTAGCTGTTATATCATAAGTAATAAATTTATCATCATTGTCAACTTCATGTAGTTCATCAAATTGAACTCCTGATAGAGATGACTTTAATGATACTTCTCTTGGCACCTTTATGCTAAAAGATATCTTAGACTTATTAGGAGCATATATTGAAATAGCTCTAGAATAATCTAAGATTTTATAATTGTCAAATCCTGATCTAAATATCTCAGGATCTATCTCGTCCTGAAGTTCTTTTAATAAAACTTCAGTGGCAGGTATAGAAAATTGTCTGCCTCCCATTCTAAGGAATAACTCTCTAGATAACTCTTGAGATGTAATTCCCTTAATATTTTTTAAATATAGAATTTTAATAGACTCCATTTTAACTTCCCTGTCAAATGAGTCTGTAACTTTTACTTCATTAGATAAAAGTTTTTCTTCTATATTTTTATCAACCACTAAAGATGACTTAAGGTCAACTTCGATTCCTAAATCCTTACTTAGTTTCAATATTCTAGACTCTAAGTAAAGTTTAGTTTCCTTATCATAAAAGAAATATCTATATTCTCTTCCATGAAGTTCCCTCCTAAATCCTTTAATCTGATACTTATTTATCAGGCTAATAAGATTATTTACGGTTACATTACCAAAGGACTTAACATTCATTACTGCTATATATTTATGAGCAATTTCAGAGGTCAAGGCTCCCTTAGACTCAAAAGGTGATATAATATCAAACACCTTCTTTAACTTAAGAAAATCTTTTAAAGTTTTCTCAAGAATTTTCCTATCTGACATGACTCTAACTTTCTTAGTATCTTTCTCCTTTTCAGTTGAGTCAAAGTAGGCATTTATTTTTTTTTCTACTTCTGAAGGGTTACTTATAAAGTAGGTGAATCTACTTAACTTTATATTATTTTCCCCTATTATCTCTTCTAGTAAATCCAGACTGCTTTTTATCTGTCCGAATCCTATTTTTTCTCTATCTACTAAAGGAGCTACCTCCTTCATTAATTTCGTTAAGCTCATAGGTTCTGAGCTCAATGCTAACACTATACTTTTTAGTGTTTCTTTTGATTTCCAATTTAAATTTGTCGTTTTCATTTTTAATTTGATTTTAAGTTATTAATTATTTTTTCACTCTACTCCCATTTTATATAACGGCTTGTAACGTTCATTGGCATGGTTAAAGTGAGGGATTATAAACCCTCATTTACAATTATGTTTATTCAAAATATATAATATTAAATAAATAGGATACGTAAAGTATATTATAAGTATAGTTATAATCTTCTCTATAAATACCAATGTCAGAAGTATCGGGGATAAAAATATTAATATAACATAAATTATCCTAATATCTAAATACTCACAGTAGAAACTTACTGACTTTTTTATGTCAAATATTGTTTTAATATCCTTATAAGATTCCATATAATTTTCAGTTATCTCCAATAATTCAAATCCTTTACATATATTTATAATTAATATTGAAATATAATGAATAAGAACCATCATTGACTCTATTAATTCTTTGATTGTTCCTAATATCAATTTAATATCAGAAATTAAATCTAATTTTAATAATTTCTTTTCCATTTTTTTTTTGTTTATTAATTACACACTTAAGGCTTTCAAGCTGTTTCGTCACTTTAGACTCTTCAGATGTATATTCTGACATTTATAATACATTACAGTTTGAAAATAAAGAATGAGGAGGGATGGTCGCCTACGACTCTTTCGCTCTCCTCATAATTTACAAATTTTTAACATTTTAGTTTATTTTATTTCTTTAGTTTAAAATTTAAATATTTAATCTTATTTTCTGATACTGATCTGCTCGGTATCATTTTCTGAATAATAAATAGCTATTATGCTATCATTTTCTTTTTCATACGCAAGGCTATTAAGTTTACTTATAGTATCCTTATTTATTTTAAATTGATCTCCTCCCATTTCTTGGGAATTCGTAAGAAACAATACAAAATTTTCTTTGCCTTGGTTAACAACTAATACACTATCATTTTTATATGAGTGTATAGATATTTTATCAATAGATTTTAGATTTACAGAATCATTTCTCAATCCTGAAACTCTAATTGTTGACTTCTCTTTCCTAGAGAAATATCCAACTACTATTGCTGATGCTAATACAAATAAAATTATTAGCGATCTTAATTTAAATTTATTATTTTTCATATTCTTAATGGTTTATTTTAAATTCTGTTAATATTTTATCCAATATGTCTACCATTTTCTCATGATATTCATCTCTCACTATAGTCTCCAGGTGACATAATGTCCAACTTTCTTTAGAATGCATTTCTTCTAATGCTAAAACCATTACTTTATTCAAAAATTTGTCATCATAGTTTTTAAATTTAATATCATATAGATACCTCATCTTTTCAATTATTTTAGATGAAATCTTCTCATACTTAATTTTCAAAGATTTGGTAAGTTTTCCAATATCTTCTACATGAAATTTATTACTATAATATTCTTTTACTGGATCTACATCCTTTCTATGAATGTCTTCCAATAATTTATTTACATCTATACCTGGATTATTCTCAAGTATATCATTAAACATATACTGTAAACTATTTTTATTTACAGTACTTAATCCTAATTTATTTGTCATAATTTATTTTAATTTTAAGTTAATAAATAATTTAATTATGACAATGCGCATTTCATAATTATTTAATTAATATTGACTCTGCATTTTCTGAGGGCTTGTCACCTCCACTGGCTGCATTACATATAATTTTAGTTAATATTATTAATGACCGTATACTCAGATATCCCATGTTTATTAACTTACTTTATCCAACTTCCGTGGATTAATTTACATAGCACTAATGCAAATAATACTGATGGAACTACTACCAATAATGGTAACTCTAATCCTTTAGTTGTTATAAATCCAACCAATATCATTATTATTGGCATTATAACTGTTAATGCTACTTTCTTTCTCATAATATTTATATTTAAAATACTATTTCTAGTTTCGTTTATATCTCTTCAGTTTTAAATATAATTCCCCGTATATCTCCGATAGGTCAGAGTCTTTAATTTACTTTAATCTTTCCTTATATTCCTCTAGTATATCTTTTACTGATGATACTCTCTTATTTATATCCTGAGAGCTATCATTTAATATCTCTAGGACACTTTCCCTAACTTCCTCAGAATAAATATCTGAGTGATTATCAAAAAAGTTATTTACCTCTAACTCAGTCTGAGCTAGATTTTCAGTATCATACTCATGTTTTGATCCATGAGTTACTATGATTATAGCTGCTATAATCATAATTCCTAATATTACTTTTTTCATATTCTTATTTTTTAACATTATTAATTCTCTGTCATCACTATTTCACATGAGGGCTTTGAACCTCCAATGGCTAGTTTACAGAGTAGGGATTACTTTAATTCATCCCTAGCCTTACTCCTCAATGAAGATATATAAATTCTAAGTTTATCAGTGTCATTTATTAGATCAATTAAGGTCAAATAAAGATTAGTCTCTCTATGAATAACTTTATAAGTTCTTCCATTAAAGGTTAATCTAATTTTCCTTTTTGAGTTAATAATTTTCCTTACTGAATTATTAGACAATTCTTCATTTAGCTCTAATTTTTCAATTAATTTCATATCTCTCTTTTATCTGATTACTTATTAACGCAGAGAGGCATACTATCATCCCTGTGCACTTTTTTAAATCCTTATTATCACTTATATTAGATAGTGACAATAAATTAACTACCATAAGTAGAGATCTAACATAATTATAGTAGATCTCACTCTCCCTGTTTATAAAAGCCAATACAGTCATTGACTCTATAATATCTTTCATAACTTTGTTTTTTTTTTGTTCATACTACTATACTACCTGAGTATTTCGCTTTATTTGCTCTTCAGGTAGTATGAACTTTCACATTTCTTTCTCCCTAATATCTTTTTCCATTGATTTAATTTGTTTATCTATGATCTTTTTAGCAGATCCACCAGCTACGATCAATAAACCTACTATTCCTATGGCTTTGATTATTTTGGGAATTTTTATTCTCTTTTTCATAATTTTAATTTTTTTTTAATATTAATATAAATCTCTTTATTTCGTTTATACTCTTCAGTTAATATTAAAAATCTGACCGTATAAGTCCGATATCCCAGACTAATATTCTTACTTTACTGTAAGATTATTCTTAATGATATACTCTCTAAAATCTTTTTTGCTCATTTTAGAGAATTCACCACCAATATAATATCCATCAGTGATATTTCCTTCATTACTTTCATTGAGGGATACCTCAAGTTTCACTCTCAATAAAGGAACACTCAATTTAGTAAAATGCTCTATTGCCTTAGTATTTAAGGATCTAATAGTTGCGTTACTATTGAATATCATCCCATTCATCATTTCAATTTTTATATTTTTCATATTCTAATATTTTTAATTGTTAATATTAATATAAATCTCTTTATTTCGTTTATATACTCTTCAGTTAATATTAAAATCCAGGTTTATCCCTTATCCTGGATGGGAATACTTTAAACAACTATCTTTAATACAAGTCTAGCTGCATTAATCAATATAAGCAATCCTCCAGCTTCTAATGCTGAACTCTTGATTGCACTCCATAATTCACTGATAGGCATTCCACCTATTAATGCTAATCCGCACATTATTACTGCAAGTGTGAATAATATTTTTAGATATGTCATAATCTTATATTTATTTAATTGTTAATATTCATATAATTTCTTATTTCGTTTACACTCTTCAGTGAATATTAATTTCCCCGTCAAGCCGATAGGTCAGCTAATTATTAAATAAGTGACTTAATAATCACCTTTAAATATTCCCTATATCCTGCAAAATAGCCGAATATAATAAAATAAATCATTTGAATTGTTATTACAACTCCAGATAAAGTGTTAATCCATTTAGGACCAACAAACAATCCCACTACAGTTAGTAATAGAATTATTATCTCTGCTCTCATAAGTGTTTTACATGTTCTTTTATACTGACTATCATCTATCATATTCTCGAACAAATTAACATTATTTTTAGCAATTTCTCTTAATTCATTTGTTTCCATAATTTTATATTTTTTTTAATTGTTAATATTCTATTTAAATATACTTTCGTATTTCGTTAATTCTCTTCAGTTTAAATAAAATAAGGGAGTTCCATTAATTTGGAACTCCCGAGTATAAGAAGCATATATTACTTCTTCTCTTCCTTTGAGGATTCTTTTTTATCCTCTTTCCTTTCTTTAACTTCAGTCTTCTCCTTCTTAGGTTCAGACTTCTTTTCAATCTCCTCAGCTTCAGCATCTTCCGCCTTCTTAGCTGAAATGATTTTAGACACTCCGTAGATGACTCCAACTACGATTACCAATACAATACCAAAAATACCTAATTTTTGTGCATTTCTCTTTGTCCACTCAAAAATCGTTTTCATAATTCTTTGTTTTAATTTGTTTATATATATTATTAATTAATTCTCCTTTGACTCTGTGTTTCATGCAGACTTGTCACTGCCATAGGTCACATTAAAGGTAGTTTATAGTCATCTCGGACTTTTAATTAAAAAATCTCTCCAGTATAATACGATTTATTTTCTGAAATATCTGTATCCTCGATTAACTCTAACGGGATACCTCTAAATTCTAATTTTTTACTAAGACGTTTCTTAACTTCCTCAGCTACTGATAAATTTGAACATTGAAATACTATTTTATGTTCAATTACTTCGTCCTCCAAACTTTTTGAGTTCTCAGGAAAATGAGAACTTTTCTCTACAATATAATATATCATTTTATTAAGTTTATAATTATTATCATATTTCGACTTTTACTGAGTCTCTTCAGTCCATATTCTGGATATATGATAAAATGAAAAATAAAAGCTAGACCTACCTGACTAACACATCAGATAAATCTAGCACGTGACTATATACGATATTTCTATCATAGTCGCTATTTTATTTATTCATATAAGTAAATGATTATTCACTTACTTTATTACACACTTAAGGTTTTCACGGCTTTTCAGACGGTACTTCCTTAAGTATATTATGTAATAAATTACTTCTAACTTATTACATTATTAAGGTTTTGAAGGCTCCCTAGACGGTACCTTTTAAACCTTATACTGCTTTCGACTTTTAACAGTCTCATCAGTGAGATTATTCTCATAACAGTATTATATACTACATAAATTGCTCGTAGACTTAAAACCCAAACTTCTACTCAATTGTTTTACAATATTAAGCTAAGTTGTAGTATTTCTTTTCTTCTTTCTCATTACACACTTAAGGTTTTGGAGGTTTTTGAGACGGTAGGGATTTTACTCCTCTACCACCTCAATTACATCGGGATTAAAGACCAATAATGACTCACAATCCCATAAATATAGTCTAGGGTTTGAAAATCTAGTCTTACGTTCTCCATTATCTGTTAATAAAATCTCATCAGCATTTTTAGATAATTCCTCAAAATTAAGGAAATCACCTAAATATAAGCATTGATCAATTCTTTTATATTTCTTCATTAGATCAATTAGATCACTCAATTCATCTATAATGAATATATTAGAATTACTGTTTAATTTGAATTTAAACCAGAGTGATAGTGATTTTACCCTATAACCTACAGACTCACTCCAATCCTTCCATCCCCATTCGGAATTAACTGGACTTGACCATAATCCTCCATGAGGTTTTACAGAATCTATATTCTTTATTGAATCGAATTTATTTTTATCAAACTTATTTGATCCATAAGTTATAAACTCATTCTTTATTCCATAAATTTTCTCTAAATCTTTTACTAATATTTTCATAATCTCTTCAGTTTAATTTCTTAAATATCAGAAGAACTTAATCTTCTGATTTCGATTATTTTAAATAATTCTCCTGGTATTCATTCCTCAATCTTGAATATAATTTATATAATCCCATAAGACGGTCATGTTTGGAAGTTTTATTAAATATATTTCTAAAATGACCATAAAACTCCTTAAAGGTTAGATATCTTAGAGGTCTCTTCTCCTTTATATTTAATTCCTTACATAATTCAAAATTGGCAGGAATCATTACTGTACATTCTTCATCATAATACTTTAAATCATCTAGAGTAATTTTTCTCCCTAATGATTTCTCCATACAATCTCTACATAAAAGATCACATCCAGTATCTTTTCTAATTTTTGACCATAATACATCATATACTATGGTCATTTCAGGATGTACTTTTCCACACTGTTCACATAAAGTAAAATATGCTTCTCCATCTTCTCTTATTACCTTTGGATAATTCTTCATAATATTGTTGTTTAAATTGTTAATATTCTATTTAAATATACTTTCGTATTTCGTTAATTCTCTTCAGTTTAAATAAAAAAAAAAGGAAGCTAACTTATCTAACCTCACGTCAGATTAAATTAACTTCCTAAAAATTACGTATAATTTCTATACTCTTTATTTACATTATTAAGGTTTTCAAGGGTTTTAATACGGTTTAAAAGTAAGCGAACTCTGCATTAAAATCCCATCAAATCTCTTAAATACTCACTATGCTCCGTATATACTCCTAATCTATGTATTCTGCATCTTCCTGATTTATCTATAGGTATTTTTCCTTTCTCATCTATAGGATATAAAGATACACTATATCCTTCTAAATTATTTCTTTTTACTTGAACAAGAATATCCAAAAATTCTAATTCATTAACACAAATCCCAATTATATCCCCATCAGGATTGTATATAGCTACAGTTGGTTGAGTTATTCTTTTAAATGCTAACTTATTACTCTGATATATCATAAACTTCCCTAATTTTCTTATTTAATTCTCTTCTAAGACAGTAAGCTCCCTCTAGTACACAATTAGGTCCATCATAAGGACATATTCCATTACATAGTTCATTTTCTAATATAAGATCAAGATTATCCTGGTCATCATCTATTTTCCTTAATATAACTTTTGGAACTGAATCTTCACTATCCATACAATGTAAATTATATCCTACATTATGTAATTCATTTCTAAGGTTGAAACAGAATCCAGATATGTCATCACAAAAATAACATCCTGTACAAGGAGTATGGGTAGGATTATGATCTATAGAAAATCTAGATCCATCATCCATTACTAAGATATTTCCTATTACTCTCATAGTTTGATAAATTTATTAATTAAACCTTCTTTTAATTCTTTAAGCTTTTTATCTTCCAACGATTCTATGAAATTAATTAACCAATCACTTCCCATTGATTGATATATCATATTATAGTTATCATATATTATAGATATAGATAATTTTCCTACTCTATCTGAGGTTGTTATTATTACACTTCTAATTCCACAAGAATTTCCAGAATAGGCAAATAGTAATATGTAATTTAGGAGGATACTATGAAGAGTTCCTATTATACAACTAGCTGCATCATTAATATCCTTAATATCTCCACAGTAGTATGGAGGTTCATTTATATTTAAATCTTCCCTTATTTTCATAGTTAAAAAGATAGAAATGGAATTACATATATTTTATAAACTATTTTAAGTCCCCAATAAGAAGGATTAGTATATTCAAAACTTAAACTCCATGAATACTGAAATGAGTACTCCGTACTCGACCAAAAGTAGAAAGCTCCACTATTATCTGAATCCATATTAGTTTCTAATCCTATTAATTTACATGACTTTCTAAATTCATTTCTTCTATCATAAAATAACTTCATTTCTCCTATTGAAGGTAAATACCATTCACCATCCTTAAATCCAGGAGAAAATGATTTACAATAATAAATAGAAGGATAAATATTCTGTAAATTTATATTATTCTTTTTACAATAATCTACTATGCAATTAGTATTATATCTTCCATCTAAATCTTTATAAGGTTCATTAGAATCTTCATCATATTCATAATCAATTAATCCAGGAATTTTATCATTTCTTAAACTGAAATAAATATTATTACTACTAGAGTTAATAGATATAATTTTAGATTCATCTAAACAATAACCTATAATTTTATCCTTAACTTCTATACCTTCATTTGGATGAATATATAATCCATTATTCATTAAGAATAAACCTCTCTTAGATTTTAATTCAACTTTTCTCCACATAATTTAATTTTACTTATACATTATTAAGGTTTTGAAGGGTGAGATAAAAAAAAATAGATGAGTCAGATATCTGACTCATCTTTATCAATATTAATCTCCTCTATTGTAGTATCCCTCATCTGGTAAATATTTTCCAGGTATTTTATCTATCTTTCTAATCGATTTACCATAAATCATATAATAATCATCTGACTCATTTATAAGAGTAAGTAGATCTATCTCTCCATTTAAATATCTAGAAAGATCATTACCTTTAGGTCTAAATTTAATATACCTCTCATCCATCTTACCTAGAGTATGAGATACTAGCATAAGGATGCATTCATCATCAAATTCATCCTTACATTTAATTATTAAAGGTTCATCATAGTAATCTAGAATATCTATTTCACTATATTTTCGTAATTCAGTTAATTCCTGTATGTCCATATCCTCCAAATCCCCTTTCAGTTTTATCTAATTCATCAACTAGTAACCAATTGCATACTTCATATCTTTGGAATATAATTTGTGCAATTCTATCTCCTGGGTTTATAGTAATAGGATCATTGGAGGTATTAAGGACTATAATTCCTATTTCACCTGTATAATCTTCATCAATGACTCCAACTCCATTAGCATTAGATAATCCTACCTTCAAAGATAGTCCACTCCTAGGATATATTCCTCCAAATATACCATCAGGGCATTGTATAAATAAACCTGTAGGAATTAGAAATCTATCATGAGGAAATAATTTAATAGGATTAGTTATATTAGCTCTTATATCCATTCCAGCACTCCCTTCCGTTTTATATTCTGGAAGTGGATAAGGACTTTTATTTATTACTTTTACATTTATACTCATTATCTAAGATATTTCCTGTATTTGAATTTTATAATCAATCTAAATAACCACCAATTAGAAGTAACTATCTGTATATCTGCTACCTCTATCGGCTCATAGTTTAAACTACTAACTCTTCTAAATACTCTGAATCCATAATCTTCAGGAGATATAAGTAGCCTATCATAATTGGTTATTCCTGATTCTATTAACTTTTTCATTTGACCCATTATAGAATCAAAATCCTTAGGTAATAATATAGTTTTCTTTATTTTATTTAACTTGAAACAATAATGATTTAAAAGAGGAATATTAACTATTATTCCTCTTTGTTTCATATATACACTTTTCAAATCTTCATTATAAGATACTACTACAGGAAGAGTCTCATCAAGTATAGTTAAAGAATTATATATTTCTAATATATCTTCCTGATATCTATTCATATTAAGCCTCTCCTAGAATTATAAATATCTTTATACCCATATACTCCAAATCTAGGTATAATTGGCCAGATATAGTTGTTGATATAGTACCTCTTTCCTTTTCCTCTGACTTAAGATTATTTATTAATATAGTTAGAGGGTTCTTAACTCCAGGTATAGTATTAGTGCTAAACAAACCTGACTGAGTTACTACAGTATCTAACACTTCTGAGATAGAGTCTCCTGGATTTCTATTTATTTTAGTTACTGTAGGCAGGTCATTCTGAATAAATGATTCATCAATTATATTATATTCAGTTACTCCAGATGGAACTGTTAAAGGATTGATCTCATCATCTGCTACAAAAGACACTAAAATTCTGAATCCTACCTCTCCTAACAGGTAATTGATACTCTGGAAATCTTTATTACTCATTATAGAGTCAGAATTAATAAACTCAATAATATCAGCATTATTTAATACTGTTTCTAGATCTCCCATATTATCTTTTAGGAATCCTTTAATAAATGCATTAGTTGTGATCCCTAATTGTTCTAGATTTGCTCTCTTTCTAGCTACGAATCTTCCAAAAGTGCTAAATTTATTAGCTACTGAAACTAATGTTACTTCTACCATAATTTAAATTTTATTATTAATTATTATATTGTTGTCTAACCATATCCTGCCTATCACGTAAAGCTCTATATGCAGGTTTATATACTAACTCTAAATTCTTCCTAGCTAATGAAGTTAATCCAAGAGAATTTATTACGTCAAATAATATCATAATATCTCTATCAGTTATAGATTTATATATCTTACCAACAAATTCATATGAACAATTCTTAGCTTTCTCTTCAAATTTAAATCTATCAATTCTAAAGAATCCATTTAAATAACTTAAATCAGGAAATTTACTAAGATCTCCTAATAAGAATTCATCCATTCCTCCATCCTCAAGATACCATGACATATTATCATACCTATGACTACAATCAGGATTTGGACATTTAAGATTATTCCCAAATACACTATCTAAGGTAACTAAGGTACCACAAGGACATGTAGGTAGATTAACTTCATTAGACTTGGTATTTACTAAGTCCACTTTGGGAATGGTTGAGTTAGCCATAATTACTGAGACTAAGCTACCAATTCCTAATCCATCTTTGATTATCTTATTTACAGGGCATGAAGGCTTAGTTACTTTACTTCCTCTTACCTCAATTGGATCTATGATAGCATTACATGAAAAACTATCTTTTCCCTTACTAGACTGATCGTTCCATTTAAATCCTATAACTTTGCTAAATTCTCCTCTACCTGCATCCTTATACTTCAATGCACGAATAACTTCCCCTGACTTGGTATACGCTACCCATCCATCAATTAGGAAAGTTCCAGTTGAGGTTTCTAATACATCTGAGTCCAATATCTGAGGAGATAAACTATAAGGGCTATCTAATCCAAACATTTCATTGAAGGTCATACAACATCCTGGAGCAAATTTAATATCTCCATTCTGATTTCTAACCTCAGATAAAGATCTCATAGTCTCTATATAGTCTAATCCTTCATAATCAGTAAAATACCTAAATGCCCTAATATTAATATAATCTTCAACATCCTGGAGCATTTCATCTTTAGTGCTATTAACTAGCCCGTTAGCCTTTTGTCTAGACTTCTCACCAAACCCATGTTCCATTTTAACCAAAACTTCACAGTGAAGAGACTTAATTCTAGGATCAATTTCTGGAAAATATTTAAGTAACTTCCAAGTTTGATCAACTCCTTGACCATTTTTATTTAGGCCTCCTGCAGTTACTACTTTATATGGAACTCCGTTTTCATAGTAACATATAACTGATGATCCGTCATATTTAGGTATAAATCTTATCTCACATATGTCATCATTATACCATACCATGCCAGGATTACTATTCTTAATATAGTTAGAAGCGAATACCTTAATTGCATCATACATACTTCCATCTATTTGAGTTTTAGGAACATCAGTTATATAATCTGCATTATCTACCCAAGAACCTCTCAAAAGTTTAAAAGCTTCATTTCTAGGATTAATTCCATCATCTAAAGCTAATTTCTCTAAATAATTATATTCTTCATCACTAAGACCTGTAGGTATATTATTTACATAATAATCCTCAGCTGCTTTTAATACTCTAGAATGCTTTTTAAATAGATTCATAATTTTAGTTTATTTACTTAGTAATTTTATTAGTTTATTTAGGAATTCTCTTCTAAATATCTTATCCATATCATGATCTTTATACCACTTATTATCTAGGTATGGTGAATTATCAATATCATCAGGAGGATATTCGTTAAACGTAAATGCTATATCAGAGTACCCTTCATGTTCTATATCCATAAAATCAGTTTTTATTCCTTTAACTCTTTCTACATAATACCCCTGACTCTCTAAGAATTCTTTCTTTTGAGAATCAGAGTACCAACTAGTAATATCACTTTTCATAATATTATTTATTACACCATTAAGGTCTTAAAGGGTCAAAGAAGGTGTTTTAAACTTTTCAATAAAGATTTATACCAAGGAATTTTTTTATCTAGAATATATAATTCCTCAAATGCTGAACGAGGTATAACCTCTATCCCTCTATCATTCGATTTTATCATAATACTTCCATTTGGAACTACTATAATTCCTCCAGTATCTAAATAGTATTCAGATACCTTCTCAGACAATACTATTTTAAATTTTATTATATCATCTTCCACTTTATCTGGCTTAAGTATATCAGTTAGCCATTCAGGAATTTCCTTACTATTCTCAGGATCATACATTTCTACTACAGTAGCATAGTTAGGATTCAATCCTACTAGTTTATAAATATTTTTCATATTAATAAATATTTGATTATATAATTAAGGTTTTAAGACTTAAATATACCCTTAAATAAAAATAAGAGAGGAATATCTCATCCTCTCTAACCTATTTACAACATAGACACTCTTCTCATATTCCTAATATTTAAACTCATGTTATAAGAGTTAGCAATACTTAATGCTCTCTTAGTTACATATTTCTTATACTTAAATATAAAATTCATATCTTTCTCACAGAATGATGGAGGATATAGCTGACATTCCATCATCATAATCTCCATATCATCATATTTATAACGATAATACCATTTACTATCTAAGCATAAATATTCTAGGTATCTTTTGTCTCTGCATATTATATACTTTCCATCTCTGATACAAGATTCAGGAACCTCATTAGGTCTTTCAGTTTCATTTAACTCCTCATCTTGAAGATCTGATAGAAATTTAATTAGACTTCTAGCTACCTCTTCCTCTCCTAGATATTTGAAATATACTTTTCTTTTACTCATTTTATATTATTTTATTTATCAGCCACTTCCACAAGAAGTAAAATAATATCATAAAGATTATATGAACTATAAACCATTTAAGGTCTATTTCATTACTAAATACTCTAGAGAATATTAGAGAAGTTCCCCAGTAGGATATTAGATATATTAAAATAATACCCTTTTCATCTTCCTGAATTTTCATCTCAGATTAGAATATAATCATCAAATTTCTCTATTACCTCAATCATCTCCTTAGGAAGTTTCTTATAAGCAAAATCCACTAGTTCATCAGGTTTCTCCCAGATAACTCCAGCTATTGATCCTGCAATACATGCCATAGTATCAGCATCACCTCCCATGGAGATAGCTAATTTAACTGCATCTTCATAGGAATCCGCTTCAAGTACACATTGAATAGACTCAGGAACACTTCCTTGACATGATCCACTCCATTTATAATTAGGTCTACGTTCATTTAACGAAATAGATAAATCATAATTAGGATAATATAATTTAATTAATCCTTTAATAAATAATTTAACTGAATCAATATCTTTATTTATTTTAATTAATTTTCTGGATTTATCTATACATGAGCTAACTATCATGGCTCCTGTAATTCCTTCATAATGATTATGAGTTACTTCAGCTGATTTCTCAGATAAATTAAGAGAGGTATCTATCCATCCACATGCACTTACCCTCATTGCTGATCCATTTCCATAGGAGCCATAAGGTTGGGGATCTTCAGAATCAATCCAATTACACATCATTCCTCCATAACCAGCTCCTGGGTATTTTCTAGACCAATCTCTAAGATATCTAGCAAAATCAGGATTATCTGGATCATTAAGTATAGCATCCGCTATTGCTATAGTATGAACTGTATCATCCGTAAAATCACATCTTGGATCTATTAGATTTTCAGGCTTCTTTTTAACTGAATGCCATTCATAAATTGATCCACATATATCTCCAATAATTGCATTTAATAATACCTTACTCTTCATGATTTAATATTTTTTTTATATCTATCTAGAAAACTTAATCTTACTTTTCCTTTATTAACTTTTTCTATATACTTATCAAACTCCTCTATAACATCGATCATCTCCTTAGGAAGTTTCTTATAAGCCATTTCAATAAGATAATAAGGTTTACTCTCATAAGTGCCTTTTATAGAGCCTACGATAGCTGATAGAGTACTAGATAAAGTTCCCATTGAAATAGCAAATTTAATAGATTCCTCATATCCTTTCACTAAAAGACAACAGAAAATAGCTGCAGGAACTATATCTTTACTAAGATAACTAAATTCACAATTATTTCTAAAATTATTAATAATGAATTCTTTAGGACTATTAGGGAGATACCCTGGATAAAACTTTTGTAATATCCTTAAAAGTCTACTTCCTATATTTTTAGGTTCACTATAATATCCAACTAGGCATCCATGCCAACCTCTACTTGAAACTGAGGTATGAATACATAGTCCAATAACCTCAGCTCCCTTAATTCCTTCAGGATGATTATGAGTAATCTCAGCTGATTTCTTAATAACCTCTAAGATATTCCTTTGATTAAAAAATCCATAATTATCAATCAATCCTAATAAACCACATGGGCTAACTCTCATAGCAGCTCCACACCCAAATGAATTTATTTTACAATTCTCATCATTAATCCATTCAGTCATCAGTCTACCATATCTTAAGTGTGGATATTTCTTTGACCATAGCCTGATAAATTTAGAAAAATCAGGATTTTCTGGATTATCAAGGATAGCGTTAGCTACAGCTATTGTATGAACTGTAGTGTCAGTAAAATAACATGAGTCACTTAATAATGATGTAGGTTCATATTTAATAGGATTATTATCATAAATAGAACCACACAGGTCTCCTATAATCGAATTTAGCAATAATTTCTCATTCATATTCCTTAATCTTATTTATAAGATTCCCATAATGCTTTATATATTTCTTTATCTCTCCTTTGTAATATTTCTCAGCATCTTTCTTATTTTTAAAGAATTCAACTTCATATATTGAAAAGAACCCTTCAGATTGGACTATAAAGCTATTATTTCCATTTCCCTTAACATAGGAAAATCTAATATTAAATTGATCTTTTCCTTTGTCCCCTATTATCGATACCTCCATTGATCCATCTCTTGATCTATCAAATATAATACCTACATTAATTTTGATTGGTTTTACTGAAAATATTTCTTCATTATCATTCATCTTAAATAAAGAAATCCATAAATCTCTTTTATTCAGTAAATCCGAATTTAGATCTACATTTTGATCAATAATATTAGCTATTTTCATAATTTAATTATTTAAATTGTTCATCAAATTTCTTTAATTTCTCAATTACTAAGTCAAGGTCATTAAAATCTTTATCAATAATCCCTGACTTCCAATTTATATTATCAATTGGAATACTAAAATCAGGATTAAATTTATTTACTACTCTTCTAATCCCTGCATTCCAAAACTTTTTAGCTATGTCACCTTTTATAAATTTAATGGTTTTATTTTCACTAAAAGTAATTAGAAGATTAGATAACTCAGAAGATCCTTCACTCATCTCATAAAAATCAACATCTCGTATGTTATCCCTAAGTACTATATCTCTATAGCTAGCATACCCTACACATGATTTTATGTCAGTCATCTTAATAAGTCTGTATATATTATAATTTTTATCCATATTAATTATACAGTAATCATCTAAATTGATCTCTAATGATGACTCATTTATACAAGGAAGTTCATTAGAAATATAAACATCCATGTATAAAAGTATTACCTTATCTAATAACTCGTATGAATAACATTTAAATGGAAGTTTGTCATCTATTAATTTAATAAATTCGTCATACTCTAATTTATTCATAATAGATAAATAGTTATTGAATTCCTTACTTCCATCTAAATTAGTAATCCACTTGAGATATTCTGGAAACTTAGCCTTTATATCAGCTATTCCTTTATATTGTAAAACTTTTAGATTAACTTCTCTTAGACTCATAACTATAATATTTTAGATACGAATTCTCCATCCTCAATAACTAAGTAAGAATTATTTTCTAGAGCATCACATAGCCATAATCCTGGACAGTACTCTCTGCACTTAAATGTAGAAGTATGACCAACTACCTGAATATATCCTTCAACTAAATTATCTTCCAGTGTACTTGGGCGAATCCAAGTACAAGGCTGAGTAGGTGAAGTTCCATAATAGTCATCCATCTTAGTTGACCAGAATCCAAATATCTCACTAGGAATTAGGTTATTTATAGAATTAATTTCTAATCCTATATTTTCCAACCATATTTTAGATATTCCTGCATGAGAGAATATAATATTATCATATACATATATCCATTGAGTTAGATTTAAGAATCTTTCCTTAACTTCATTTCCACTCATATAACTAAATACATCATATACAAACCCACTACATTCTGCCCAGCTATATCCAAGATGTTGCATATCATGGTTACCTCTGAGTAAAATGATCTTATCTTTATTAAGGTCTTTATAAGTAAGTATCTTAGTTAGCTCACTTATTTGAACTTCCGGAGTAATACCTGGATTATGACTTGATACGTAATCTCCTAAGAAAATAATTTTATCTGCATCAATTTCCTTAAGAATTATATCATACCATATTGATCTTCCATGAATATCTCCTAATACTAATATCTTCATAACTCTAATTTTACTAATATTCCTGAATATTTATCCTCTGGAGTTTCAACATTCACTTTAAATCCTAGATCTTTTAGTTTATTTATGATACCTTCTTTTATTTTATTACTTGAATATTCATCTCTATTACTATTCAAGTGTAATATGAAAGTATAAGATTTATTTCCATAATTCTTTGACCCAGCCATAAATTCTTCTGTAGCTCTTTTCACTTCTTTATTTATGACTTCATCAAAATTATAATTATTAAAGGCTTTTAATATATCTTTAGCTGTTATCATATTTCTAATGTATGTTTATAAATAGTATCTCCACACTGATCGCAATGACCTAAGCATTCATAATCTCCTTCAAGTTCAGTTACATTCATAACTATATCTTGAAGAGTTGATATATCATCTATTCTATCTATCAGTTTATGAATGTGAGATTTCAGCTCATCAACCTCCATATCCACAGTTTCCTTTCCATCAATAGTTAGGCTATCGCATGTACACCCAGTTACATATTCTATCTTCATACCTCTATAAATAAATCATTAATATCCCTTATTTTATCCTCATGATATTCTATTTCGTTACTCAAGCATTCATTATAATGATCAACTGCCTCCTCATATGTACCAAAATAATCTATTGATCCTAATCCCCTAGTCCTTAGTATCTTATTAATATCAATACTCTTACTTAGATCAGATATTGGAGATACCTTTATCATATGATCAGATATTTCTGTAATTATGATTTTAGTCGGAGTAAGATTTATATTAACTTCTCCATAATCATAGTATAGACTTATCCAGAATTCTTTCCCTTCAAAGCCCTCACCAATAAATTTTCCTGTATTCTTTTCTCTAGGTATTTTCATATTACCACCAACTTAAATTCTTTTCCATCCAACTTAATTTATCTACTGAGACAACTATATGATCAGGACTCCACTCATTACCTTTAAGACATGAGGTGTAAAATCCTAATTTATGAAGCATTTCTCTCACCTGATCAACATATTTAACGTACATATGACACGTAAGATCAACACCATTAGGTAACTTAACTACAACATTAATTCTTCTCCTACCTGACAATGATTGTTTAGCAAATTCTTCAGTAATTCTATCTACTTCATTAGTTACATCAGGTATTTTAACTGAATTTATTATGTCCATTATTTCCCTAGCAGTTTTCATACTCTAAGTCCTCATATTTACATAATTGAGCAGTTGATTGTATTCTAAATAATACAAATGCACCTATATGATTAGTAGATTTAACTAATCCTACCTCTCCTGTAGGTTTATAGACTACCAAATCAAATGGTTCTAATTTTCTTCCATTTTCAGTTTTCATTTTATTATATATTTATTAAGATCTTTTATTTTATCTTCCATCGATTCCTGACACTTTTTTATACATTTATTATAGAAATCTACAGCTTCTTCTTTAGTATTAAAGAATTGAAGTCTACTATTTGGAGAATTATCTTCCCAATACATCGTCAATTTTATAGATACCTGAATCCCTATAAATATTAAATTTCCTTCTGTATCTATAATTCTAACTGACACTCTCCTATATTCATCATCCTTCGATCTCTTAGGGAGCTCATTTATAAGTATGACCACTTCAATTGGATATATAGAAGATACACTTCTCTCATACTTTCTATCTACTGCGAAATAAGCCATCCAGTATTTACATCCATTAAGAGACATATCTACTGGATCGTCATATTCTTTAAATAATTTCATATCTATAGTATAATATGAGGTATAAAATTTGACATATTATCAGTTATTAGAGTACTAGTCTCTCTAATTCCAATACCACTAGCTTCTCCTCCAATTACCCATGAACCTATTACTGGATATCTTCCATCAAACGATTTGATAGGAACTAATTCTTGATATACTACTTCATCTGAACTATAATTTCCATTTGAAGATTCTAATATTTCTCCTCTCCTTATCAATTTAACGTTCTGACCTTCTCTTCCATGCCTAGGCTTAATACAATAATCTTTCAGATATTTACTTGATTCATAAGTAGGAAGGAGAAAATCACATTCTGGATACATTTCATGAAGTAAGACTAATGATTCTTTATCACTCATAAGTAACTTCCATGAAGGTTCTATCCATATCATTTCAGTATTAGGAAGATACCCTCCAAATTCCTCCTCCATCATATCTTCCCAAGGGTACAACTTAAACATGCAGTTTATTACTTCTCCAGTAGGGAGATAAAAGCTCTCATTATTTCTTACTATCTTCCTCATATCAACTAGTGAAGTATCTAATCCTGCTTCCTGAGCTGTACTCAAGATGTATGATGTAGTAGTCAATTCCTCGTCAATATCCATTATACATCCAAAATCATACCTATTATATTTATAAGATTCATGAATATCTTTCCAAGACTGAACTAAATTCTCATGTATGGAATTCATCTGATCACTAAAAGGGAATACATCCTCTTTCCATTGCCATTGAATTACTGAAGCCTCAAATAGAGAGGTAGGAGTATCAGAATTAAATTCCAATATCTTAAATTTCCCATCTCTATCATCTAAGACTATGTCAAATCTCCCATAAAGACTGAGGTCATCATCTTCCCAGCTTCTAATAATAAACGGGATGTACTCCTTAGGGATATTAAACCTACTCCAAAGTCCATCATCTATTACCTTCTGAACCATATTACAATATAGTTCATATGCAGAATTGGTTATTTTATATATTTCTTCAACTTCCTTATCATTAAATCTATAATAGGAGCCCTCATTCCAATAATTTGCGCTAAAGTTAAATCCTAGATCCTCTACTATCTTTGTGTACTCTATCCTAGGTTTTATCTTAAATCTGTTCATGATATGGATGATTTTGAAGATATACCAAATCCTCCTGACCTAGGTCTAGATGAGCTTTTAGTAGTATTGATCGATTTACTCTTACTAGAAGAGTTAGACTTATAGGATTTCCCTGTGAACTTATTATTTAGACTATTAGTCATATCACTAGATACATTAGATGGAGCTTTTGAGGCTATTCCACTAGAGTTTGTCCAAGTATTAGTAGATGGATAATATCTACTAGATGATCCCATAGAATTCATAATCATCCAGTACCCTAGAGGGTTCCATGACCAAGTGTTTCCTCTGTCATCTTTATACTCCTGACCTGCCTTAGGATTTTCAGGAAGTCTATTTTTATTTTGACAAGATTGAAAACTAAGTAGTGTTATAATACTAGAAATTACTAATAGTTTGCTTTTATTCATAATGTTTTAGTTTAATAGTTGCAATTCTTTCTTCATATCTTTCTCAAAATACATTAGTTGAATATCAGTTATATTATTAACCCATTCATCAAAGTATCTCCAATACTTAGGATGATTATCTTTTCTCCATCTTACTTCTAGGTAAGTTCTTAATACTCTATTCATATGTACATTTATATTTTACTTCAGGAATCTTCTCATCATAGAATTCTGCATCTACTGCCACACCAAATCCTATAGCTGACGACTTAATTAGTAGAACTCCAGACTTATATCCTATAACAGGAGTTTTAATACAGATAGGGATAAAGTCATACTTATCTATAAGATTTTTATTGCTTTTATCCATAATCTCCACTATATAAACTTTTGATATAATAGTTCCATTAGAATATTTTTCAGAAAAATGAAGTTTTATCTTATTTCCTTCATACTCACTGAATCCTATAAACTTGAGATTATCAGGATGGTTAATTCCTATAAATAAACAATCCTTATCGTGTCCTATAAATAAAATTTCAATCTCTACCTTATTGTATAATAGCATATTATTTAAACATTTTTCCTAATTTAATACTATCAAATACACTATTATATTGAACCTTAAGTCTATCCCTAACAAATTGAATAGGACAATGTTTAATAAGCCATATATCAATCTTTTGAGGAAAATTAGTCATAGGAACTTCTGAAGGAGGGTATGTTCCATCCTTATATTTCTCAAATATCTCAGTATACCTATCTACAGCCCATTCATCTACTACACATATTGATTTCCATTTTTCACTACCTACAGGAAGGGCTTCATTATACCGTTCTGAGTAAGTTTCTGAAGGTTCATAAGGAATATTTATATAAGTGAATGACTTATAAAATTCATATGAATTCCTATCTTTAAGTCCTACCCTACGTTCCTCATACATAATTCTATCCTTTTGAGTTATCTCATTTAACCACTCAGTGATATAGTTTATATCTCCAGAATAAAAATAACTAAGAATATCTCTATGAGTTTTATTCCAACATTTTCTTCTATTTCTAATACACCAGTTCCTAAACTGTAACCAATCTTTTATACTAGATACATAAATTTTATCAATTCCTGCCATAATTCAATCTTTTATTTTAATATTTTCTAGTCTTCTAGGACACCAATCTGGAATTTTAGGATGGTCAGTCCACTCTACACATCCTTCTATTTTCTTTCCTTGTTTATTCTTCTCAGGATCATCGCTAGGCATATCTTTACATTCCCAGTCTTCCATTCTGTCCCATCCGTCAGAACTCCATTGATTAGTACTGACCATTGATGAACAATTAATACAGCTATCAATATCAAAAACTAATCTTGCCATAATTCTTTAAATACTTGATCTTTCAGATAATCTTCTGACACTTTAATTATATTACTCTTAGGGCATCCCAGTTTTTCTAACATAAGTCCTGCTTTCACTCCTTCAAGATATATAGATCTAATTATAGAATTTATATCTTTCTCACTAAGACATGTGCCTTTTAATTTTTCAAGTTCTTCTTTCATATATTTTATATTTAATTATTACTACAAACTTAAGGTTTACAAGCTCTTAGGTCAGCTTCATGACAAAAAAAAATAAGAGAGTACTGTTATACAGTACTCTCTTAAAATATCCTATCTATATTAACTCATTCTTTAGAAGATACCTTATCTCATCTACTATTTTATCACAAGATTCTTTCAATAACCTTTCTTTTTCTTCATCTTTCTGACTAAAGTTACTTTGAATACCGTGCATAGATTCACATATAGATGAATATAAGAAATTATCTCCTTCAATATCTATCATAGGACTACTAGATCTCATCCAATGGTCAGGTATATCTATAACTATTCTCATTTTTATTTATATTAAATAAATTATATAGAAAATCAATTAATATAGATTCCTTTTCTATAAAATTTTCATCAAAATAGGAAGAAATTAGATCTTTATTTGTACATGGATTATGAATATTTATTGAATCTAGTTTTCCTATACATCTTTTAAGTGAACCATTATTTTCTATATTCATAGAAATTTCAGACATAAAATTATATAATAAGTCATCTAGATTACTATCGCTTAATGATAAATTATAATCTTCATCTAATATAAAGAAGAGACTATAAAAACTCCTGTATCTCTATCAAATCCCCTTGTAACATAAATATCTAAACTCATATTAATTTTTCAATTTATAGATAAATTCTACTTCTGATAAGTCTACATTAATAGATCCTGATAATATAATATTTAAATAAGATTTAATTGATGATTCTATTGATTCTTTATATACTTTTTCATTATATTCTTTATCCTCCTCATCTGTATAATTTATAATATAAGGTGAAGTATCCATCTTAGATTTAACTTTTACATTAATACTGAATGGAGTATTATATTTTGTTATACTATATTTATATAATTCTAACCTAAGGTATTTACATATTAATTCTGATAAGTCAGGATGTGATAGATTTATGTGAATCCTTTTCCCATATACCTCCATTTCGAGAGTGTATATTATATCTTGTAATATATCAGAATATTCTGTAACAATATAGATATATGAATCGACTATGATATCCTCACCTGACGGTTTAAAATTAATATCTGATCCTGGATCTCCATTAGGAAGTACCTGAAATTCGTCATTTATTAATTTTATAACGTACTTCCCCTTCAAGTCAACATTTTTATCTATTATTGATTCTATTGTAGGAAGATCCTCATATTTGACATCTATATCTTTTAATTCGTCAATACTATTAGTATACTTTAAATAATTTAAATTTAATTTCATAATTAGTCTACTGATTTAATATTTAATATTGGTTTAATTCTATCTACTACTTCTACTGTTGGTTCAATTAGAAGTTCTATTAATTCACTATCTTTATAAGCCATAGGAGATTCATCTAAAGTTTCCTTAACTACTGAGGTAGAATAAACCTTCTTCATTTTATCTTTAAATTCTTCTAATGATAAAGTATTTTTAGCTTTACCTCTAGCTAAAACCCTGCCTGCTCCATGAGGTGCTGAATTATTCCAAGAGTCATTACCTTTTCCTTTACAGATAAGTAATCCATCCCTCATATTGAATGGAATAACACAAAGTTCTCCTTCGTAGGCTCTAATAGCTCCTTTCCTTATAATAAAATCATTCATATCTATATAGTTATGAATTGATCTTACCATATCAGTGGCTGTGCATTTCAATTTCTTACATATCTCTCTCTGTATTGAGTCATGATTAAACTGAGCATATGTCTGAGCCATTACCATATCTACAAGATAGTTAAATGCGAACTCTTCTCTAAGATATTTCTTGTTAACTCCTAGATTTAATTCACTTTTAAGTTCCTTTATTAATTCAGGTATAGAAGATTTGTCCCTTGTATTAGCTCTAATTTCATCCAATCTTTTGGAGTACTCTTCGTCGGATGAGTCTTTTTGGAACTTAGCTTGATTAGTATGATATTTTGCTACTTTTAATCCAAAATTCCTACTCCCAGTATGTATGGTGAGAAAATAATTCCCCTTATCATTCTTTCCTATCTCAATGAAGTGATTTCCTCCTCCTAGAGTTCCTATGCTATTGTAGAAGACTCCTGGTTCTATTCCTATTCTCTTAAACGTTTGAGTTAACCACTTTTCATTTATTGTAGGAAGATCATAGTTTATCCCTGAATGTTCAGTATATTTACTATGAAATGAAGATAAATTCCTCTTAAAGGATTTTAGGAATTCTTTCTCATCAAGTATAGATTTCTTCCTTATATTTATACCCATAGGAATTATATCTCTTATCTGAGTATCAAATAGAGGGAGATTAATGTCTTCATCTTTTAATGATAGTTTATAGGTAGATACGCTACATCCAATGTCAACACCTATCCAACTAGGGTTAACATATTCAGTCATTGGCATTGTGAATCCTATGACTATATCTTTTCCTGCGTGAGTATCTGGCATTATTCTTATAGGAACTCCCTCAGAGGGTTTCTCATCTAAGATTCCTTGTATTAGTGAATAAGCCTCTTGTTCGATTTCATCTGTATATATGATACAGTCTTTGTTGCACTTTCCTTTTAACTCGATCATAAGTTTTAATTAGTTTAGAAAATTAGGTAGAACTTTCATCCTACCTAATATATTAACTTTTATATAATTCTTTAATTAAAATTTTTGACATTATATCCTTATATCTTCTGGATAAAGTCTTAGACAAAGTTATATTCAACTTTGATGGAGAATTTATATACGAATAACATCTGGAAAGTTTCGATAAAATAGGATTTTCTCTAGCCTCATCTACATTAACTTCCATACACATAGATTCGTATATCAATCTATAAGAACTCCTAAGATTCCTTATTGCCTCTTCTAGGTTATCTCCTCTTCCTACTATGCATGGATAATCATATAGAAATATTCTGTATAATTCCTTTTCAAGATCATAATCTATTATTAATTTCATATTCTATAACTTCTTCTATAAAATCATGCAATTTAGATTTCAGGTTAAAGCTTATCTCATCGTATTTATTAAAATCTATTCCTATCAAGTCAATTTTAATATTATTAAGATCTAAGTTGATAATCTCCTTTAAAGATTCTCTAAGATTACTATAATTCTCTTCTCCTTTATGGAGTCTAATATACTTAAATCTTTTCTCAAATATCTTTATCAAATCTAATATTGAATCATTTATAGTAGAACACTCATGAGATCCTGTAGTTAAACCTCCTAAATAACTACTTATATAATCTCCTGTTACTCCTATTCGTTCTATTACAAATTTTCCCATATCAACTTATTAATACATTTCTATTATTATCTATAGATATTTTAGATATAGTCTTTGAGGATCTACTAGCCAACATATCAGCTGAATGAGAGAAAAATACTAAATCATATTTTTCCAATGCTGATTTATAGTCAGGAGCATCTAAAGTCCATACTCCCATGTGATATACTATAGAATAACATAATTCTTCAGTTATTATCTCATCGGGAAGCCCTATTTTACTTAAAATTTCTAATGATTTAGTTCCATGAAACAATCTGGTATCATACCCTAGATTATTATAACTATATCCGTATTCGGTTATACTATTACCACATTCGTCGTTAGATTCTCCTAATACCTCCATCTTATATAATCCTATTTTACATAAGTCATGAAGAAATCCAATAAGGAATAATGAATCTTTACTCCATATATTATTCATTACTGAATTGTAATATAAAAGATTACTATATACTTTCATACTATGATAATATAGGCCTCCTGGATGATTATCATGATATTTAGTGGCAGCTGGAGCATAAAAATAATCAGTCTCTGATAAAAAATCTATAAGATTATCATACTTATCTCCAAACCCTTCTCTAAGTCCTCTTATAAAATTATTCCTTAACTTTGAATAAATTGGTTTATTAAATCCCTGAAGCTCAAAGTCCTCAGGGACTAATTCTAATAATTCTGATATTTTATACATAAAAATTTATTTTTCCCGTTACAATTGATAATACTTCTGATTCTTTCATTTCTGTTCCTTCCTCTAGATCGATAGATATGTCTTCTATAGATGATCTAATTCTATTTATCATCAGTGATTTTCTTTCAGATATATTAGAATTAACTTCTATAATCATCTTATTTAAAGCGTCCTCATAAGATTCTTCTGAACTTCCAAATCCAGAAAACCTATTTAAATATTCATCACAGTTAGGAACGTACATTATAAAATAATATTTATTATCCTCTCTAAAAGATTTTATTTTTAATCCTCTTTTATCCATTCTAGCATTCTTAATGTATCTTTATCTTTTAAATCTATTAATATTTGCCTTAAAGTCATAAGATTTGACAAACAATTAACGCATATACAAGTTTTTGTTTTATCTCCTGTAAATGCACTATTTATCAATCCACTATCTAAAGATGATTTAGGATTCCTGCATCCATATATAGTTCTCCAGCATATACAGCATTCATGATCTTCATTATCATCAACTTTATGAATTGATTTACTATATTGACATAAAATGTGCCTAATAAATCTTTTATATTGCTCAGATTTAAGTGCAGTCATAAGTAAACCTGTTTCATACATATCTGATGGAACTCCTACGTTAGGGATATTTGAATGTCTTCTATACCCTTCTATATATTTTAATAATTCACCATCAGCTAATAAATATGTATTATAATAACTAGTTAGTATATATTTTACTTGTAAATCTATACCTGATTCATTTATTAAATTAATTTTATCATTTATATCTCTATCTTCACTAAGATCATTAATTAGTCTTAAATAAATAGGATCTTCAAATATTTCCATAATTTTAAGTTTACAATTAGTTTACCAATGCTCTTTATATCCTTCTGAGGATGAATAATAACAATCCTGGATAGGTCTTCCTGAATATAGATTCTCTAACTGAACTGAGTCATTACCACTACAATAACAGCAGTTACAGTTTGAGCAATTACATCCACAAGGACATTCATTTTTAAATTGACTTCTAAATTTAGATCTCCATCCATAATTATAATCTAATTTTAATTTTATATTACTGATCATATTAGTCCATAGTATTGAAAATGGTAAGATCTCAAAATTACATTTATCATGATAATTTAATAAAAAACATATTTGATTTATATTTCCTTCTAATATTAATTCATCCATCAAGTCACTTGCGTCAACTAATGAATAAATCTTATCGTATACATCACTAGATTCACATGATACTAATGATTCATTTACATATTTTAAAATAGGATTTAAATAATTCAGTTGAATTGGTTTTATATTAAATTCTATTGGGTTAAATTTTAACTCATTTGTTATAGAAGACACTAAAGTTTTATATTCTATATAAGCAGAAGGCCCTCTATTCAAACTTAAGGGGTTAGGGCTGCAGCAAGACCCTTCATTACATATATTCATGTTGATATAAATTTAATAAAATAAAAAGGTACCTCTATAATTAGAAGTACCTCATATAAATTATAACTTAATTACTTTGAAGAGGTCTTAACTTTAGAAGATTCAGTCTGACCGTTACAATTACAATTAGAATTACAAGGACAAGTAGAACCTGCATCTTTTTTCGTTACTTCTCCTAGACCTACCTTTGAAAAATTAACTTTCTTAACAACTAATGCTATTCCCATATTTTTATCTCATTTTTAATTTGATTCATTAAATTTTCGCTTAACTTTCCTGTATCGAATGACCCATCTTGAGATATAGAAATTCCGATATTATAATGATCATCTACTATGAAGAATCCATCTTCATTAGTCTCAATAATTTCTATATCAGAATTAGAAAAATAATCTATTAATGACATTATAGACTCAAATTGGTCATTAGATAATAGATTAGTTATTCCTAAATCTTTTAATGTTAAATTTCCCCTAAGTTCAACCCTATTTATAGAAGGAAGGTTATCTAAATCATTGTAATTATAGGGAGCTTCAGGAGTACCTATCATAGATATTATTAATTTTCCCTCAGCTACATCAATTTTTATTCCATCTCCTTCTATAATATCTCCAGCTTCTAATTTTCCACTGGCTAATCTCACTAGAGCCGTTTCAATTTTATTAAGATTACATGCGTTAACTGGAGTAACATTGTCAACCCAGTTAGTTCTTGAATAATTTTTCATTTTATATTAATTTAATTCTACATACTTATCTCCTGATTCTCCTGCTTTCCAGCTAACAGTGCTAGGACTTGGAGATCCCACTTCTCCTGCTTTCCAATTATCATACTCTGAGGTTCTATAATTAACTGATTTATTGAATACTCTAACACTGGCAGCTTTTGACTCATCATAGGCTGATCCTACCATCAAAAGTGCTAATTTAGAAGGACCCTCCTGATAGTCTCTTAAGTAATTATATGTTGATTCCTCAAAACTTTCATTAGTTCCCATAGTAACCTCAGCTGCATAATAATCCTTCCTATTTAAAAAAGTAGACATATCTACTATTATTCTTCTTCCAGTCGAAGGAACCTCATATGATTTTTTCTTCTGAGTTATTACTAATCCGCTAATAATAGGAATCAATCTATCATCTGAGCAGTTAAGGTAAACATTCCCTTTCCTATCCTTACTATAGCTGTCGTTTATTCCATTAAATATAACTTTTACATTCCCAGTATACTCTTTAGTATCATTATTAAATTTTATTTCAGATATAGTTGCTGATTTTAAATCTCCATCATAATTAACATAGAAAGAATCTGGATCAAAATCAGGAAAGTAAGAAATATATGTTGTTGTAAATCCTATATAAGTCTCAGTTTCATTATATTCTATACTTGTTTTAAATATATCAAATATAAAATCAAAAGTATACGTAGGAATTTTATCAACTAAATTTACTTCAATTATCTTATCTGAATATAAAGAAAATGATTCTATATATTCACTAGTATATCCTGGAGCTGATACGGTGATTCTAGAAATTGTAGTTCCGTAAGGTTCCTCTATTCTTATTTCTCCAGATGAAGAATTTATATTATAGTTATTATATTTAACTGTAAAGTTATTTATATTACACCTTATAACTAGAGTTTTAGCATTTGATGAGTACAAAGTCAATATATCATATCCAGATCCATTAAATGATCCTACTCCTGATACTTCCTTATATCCTCTCCCTCCATATTCAGCTCTAACATCAATATCCTGACCAGAATAAGGACCATGAGAGACCATTCCATCAGAATCAGTATATCCAACTAATTCCTCATTATAATATACTAGGAATCCTCTAACTGGGCTAAAATACTGATCAAGAACTCTAGTAACTAAGTTAGATGTAGTTCTTTGTATTACAGTTAGATATTTTACTGTATTTGTTGATTCTTGAGTAAAGACTATAGATGAACTTCTTGATATATTATCCTCATTAGGTTTACAAAGTATAGATCCTAGATCAGATATTTCTAACCAATCATCATAAATATCAACTTTATATGGGATATCATAGGTTCCTTTAGGTTCGTCATTCTCATATCTATCAGCCTGAGATATAACTGTTAGAGATATATACCCTCCTTCAGGTGGAAGTACAACTGAGGATGGGTCTATAGAGAATTTAGAATTTTTATAGGTTATTACTAATTTTCTAGTTTGAGTAACAGTTATAGTATTTTTATCTCCTACAACTATTTTATCTCCATCCCCTTTTAAGGTTAGCGTAGCTGACCTTCCTAAAATAGTGTCATTATTTACCTTTATGTCTATTTTATTAGATCCTGGTAGATAGTTTAGCCAACTAGTATCACTGGATTCGACTATAGCTCCATCGTTGAAATATCCATCATATAATATAAATCTCAATCCTCCATTAGTAGTGGACCAATCAACATCTATCTGGTCAGTATTATCCCAGTTTACATAGGTTCTTCTACCTCTTTGCTCCACATTGACCATAAACTCAAGATTACTTTCTTCTTGATATCCATGGATTCTGTATGATCTATTATCTATCTCTTTATTTTCCTCTATATTTATTAATATTGAAGTTCCTGAAGATCCTGTTTGAACCATCCAATTAGGGTAATCATCTATTAATACTCTATCAAATAAATCTTCATTTTTAGAGGAATTAAATCCAGTTATATTTATTAATTGAGATTGCCAATTTATATTAAATTGATCAGGAGATTTTAAGTTATAATAATTAGCAGTAACAGTTATAGGTCCAGTTAATAAATAATTAAAGGGAACTGAATCATCTCCAGTCCACCACATTATCTTGTCAAAATTTTTGCTAGATGCTGTAGTAGAACATATTAAATAAGTTCCTACTTTTATGTTAGCAGGAGTATCTTCCTTATGATAGATTATGCCTTCATTTTCAAAAGATATAGTTCCTCCTTTATTATCTATTATAACTACTGCAACTACCCCTAATTTTATATCTTTCTCCATAACGCACTGAGAGTCTGAGTAAAGATCCAATTCAGTTCCAAACGGAGGCTTACTAACTGTCACATAACTGCTAATTATTTGACTTTTAGTAGGACACTGTAATGATTTATTAGATCCCTCGTTCAGTAACTCAGTTATATATTTATAGGTAGCTAACCTAGAACTATCAATATCAGTCATTCTTAGTAATGGATTTAATAATAGATGATAAACTGGACAAATCTTCTACTATTATTTCTTCATATTCAATACAATTATCTTCTCCACTTGATCCATTACCTCCAGATACATCTTTTCCACATAGTACTTGGCAACATAAGAAATTTCCACATATAGCTGATAATCCATCACTAACTCCTGGAATATAATCAACTAACTCTAAAAGATTGTGATTTATTAAAACTCCTGGTATTTCTTCTAATTCGATCAAGATTTTATTAGATCCTGTCTCATTAACTTTAATGTGAATCTTCTTGATAGTAAACTGCTCCTTATAATAATTTTTAACAGCTCTTAAAAGATTAATAGGGAGAGATTTAAACATAACTCTGGCTCCTATTAATCTATTTATATCCTCACTTACATTATTTTTTGTATATTTAGCCATAATTAATATTTTATATACTTAATCCCTTAGCTAATTTATCAGCCATCTCATTATATTTTTGACCTGAGTGACTCTTTATCCATCTAAATTCTATATTTAGATTATATTTTTTGATAAGAGACTTAGTATCGTTAACTATAAGTCTTATATAACTTTTATTAATTTTCCAATTTCCATTTAGCCACTCTGAAGCTCCCTTATAATCAGAATAAGAAATTATTTTATCTTCAGGTTTAAAAAATTTCCCATAATGAAGTAGAAATTTATATATAGCGTATGATTCCATAGTTGGATTAGAGAAATCCTCAGTACCATAATTCTCCCTAAAATAATGTTTATCCACACGTTCAGACATGGTATTTACTATAGTATCATTACACACTAATAAACCACCTACACCTAATCTTCCAGATCCTCCATTCTTAAAATGAGATCCATCTGTATATATCTCGTAATTCATATTTAATAAGTAAATATTTCTTCTTTTATAATATCGTTATAAATAATAGGATTTAATGATACTCCAATGACCTCCTTTACTATTGATCTTATTTCACTAGTTCTAACATTAAGCTCAATCATCTTACTTATAATAATTGAAGAATAACTAAACATATTTTTGCTTATCAGAAGAGTATATAGATATCCTAAATAAGATATGTTATCATTTCCTACCTTTTCTAAATCTTCTATTCTAGAAATATTATAGTTATCCTTAACATATCTGTAGCATATATACACCATTCTAATATCAAATTCTATTATAATAAATTTAGATAATACTATGAAGTCTAATATTATCTCATTCCTACCTCTAATTAAATAATCTCCCCAAGATGATGATAAAATTATATTTATATTCTTAATACCATTTATTATGCTATCTTCATTAAGATATAAATAATCTTTAAGACTAGTCATGATACTAAAATTCTAGATAGTTCAATAACTCTAACTCCACGTAAAACTATTACTTTATTACTTACTTTAATATCACTGTTATCACATAAACTTCTAAATTTTGATTTTCTCAGAAACAAATCTACATCATTATTGTTAAAGAATAATATAGACATTATAAGACCTGATGTAGTAGATTCATATATGAGAAAACTAACAGTTATATTAAATTTTTCTGATATTAGATCAGCTATTTCTTTTTCATCATTAGTTATATAATATTCATTAATCATACTACTAATTCCTTAGGTTTATAATCTAGTATCCCTGATTCCTTAAGGTAATCAGATAACAATCCTCTATGACATTTATTTTTATCCTGACAGTAACACATAAGAACGAATCCTATTGCTCCTATACTATCTGATAAATTAGAATAAAAAGATATAATATTTTTCACGTCCACTTTCTTAACTTCACTTAAATATCTACTAGTGTATTCTTCAAAATTTATTTCTCCTCTTTTAGATTTAAATAATAAATCAGAACTAGGGCTAAGATCAGTACAGTGAACTTGAGTTCCTTTATATCTATCAACTAATGGATTCAAATATCTACATATAAATACTGGAAGATATCCTCTTTCTGGAAATTCAACTAAATTAAGCTTAGTAATTCTTCCTGTATAAATTTCTGCCATATTTTTATTAAAAATAAATAGGAAGTGAAAGGATCCTACTTAATTTATCTCCTCACGCTTCCTAGTTTATATTATTTTATTTTTTCAATTAGTTTATCTATGACTTTAACAGACCCAGATAATATTTTCTTATTCTCATCATCTATTAAACTGTCTGATGAATTTACCATCTCTAAGTTCTTTTCTTTAATTACTTTCATTTTACTTATAATTCCTGATACTACATTTCTATTTATAGCATCAACTATAGGTAATGAAGTATAAACTTCAACTTCAGGAAAATCCTTAATAGCTGTTATAGTACTAATTGTTTTATTTATGACTTCGTTAATATCATCTCCTTGAAGAGATATCTTAGAAATACCTTCATCTTCAGATAAAACTATAGATTTAACTTCAGTCTCATTAATTTCCTTAACTAATATTCTAATTAGTTTCTCTTCATTCTTAATCTCTTCCATTTTATTTAAATCCCTTTGGTTTATTAATAATATTTGAAAATTTACTAGCTTTACTTACTCCCTGAATGTTAACATTTTGTAGTTGTGATGATCCAAATTTATTCTTACTTGATTGAAACCCTTTTTGAGAATTCCTTAGTAATTTTAATAATGATACATTTGATATTATCATATTTCTCATTGTAAGGGAGTCTATATGGTAATCAATTGACTCACTTTCAAGAATACTAACATTTATATTATTTTCTCTTAAATATGAATCAAATAATACTAATACCTTTGATAATTCTGCTGATAAAATACCAACATCTAACTCTTCACATACTAATGAATAAGTTCCTTCGTCTTTATCATAATTTATATCTACTACCATAGTTATTTAGCAAATAATAGTATAGATAATAATCCAATAGTTATTGTAACTCCTCCAACAACTAATAAATTGGATTTTCTCTTCTGATTCTTACTATACTCTTTATAAAATTCTAATTCATAACCTTGATCTTTTAATCCTATCTTATAATTTAATATTTGCTCATTTAGACCACTAATAACAGAATCTTTAGTAAGTATTATAGACTTGTTAATAGAATTCATAGATTCCAATATTCCAATTCTATTATATAATAAGAAGTTTTTAGATTGTAGCTCTTCTAGATCAGTTATTCCTAGATTTATTTTAGTTAATTGAGAAGGAGTTATTCCTATTATTGTATCATTCTCTATTAAAAGTATCTTAGGATACTTACATTGAGAGTGCATACTTGATGACAACAATATTAATATAAGAAATATTATTAAATTCTTCATAATGTGAATTACTTATCTAAGTAACTGTTTAAATAATCTATAGATTCCTCTAGTGATAGAGACTTTATAGAATCTCTATAATTTTTATTTGCTCTTTTTAAAGAATCAAGAGTTTTACCATTATTCTTCAACTTCAAATTTAGTGAATCAATTTTACTTTGTTCTATTTCTATATTATCATATAATCTATCTATCTTTTTATTCAATGAATCTATAATCTCAAGATACGGAGTTAACTCCGTATCTCTATAAGTATATTTATTAGATTTATAATATATAGAATATAAAGATATAGCTATAGCTATAAATAATACTAAATATAAAATTTTAATCTTTCTATCCATTAAACAAATTTTTTTTTAATTACTAACTAGGATCTAAATTGAATACCTTTATATTCCTAAAAAACGAATCTGGAATTTTAGAATATCCGTAGTTAAATCCATACATATCATATTCACTCATAGATCTCTCTTTATCTTTCCATTTCTCAAGAGATGGATCATTGAAGTCTGATATAATTATCAATATAGCATTGTTTCCATAATTTTGTTTGAAATAATCAAACGCATTGACTAATCTAGTTCCTCCTCCATAACTTACTCTAGTAATAGGATTCTTAGGACTGACATCTCTAAAATGCTCACACAATCTCGTATCCCATGTAATTATATTATAAAGTAATCCACTAGATATTTTCTTCATATTCTTACTAATAGTTCTTAGGCATCTATCTACTAAAGTTGTATCCATAGATCCAGATACATCTATAAGATAAACTATAGTAGGATCTTCTGATTTTGTTATGAGTTGTCTATACCTAGGGCTTATTACTGACCTATCAATTCCTCTATTATATTTATAAGTTAAATGCCTACGATATTCTCTTTTTATTACTTTACTCTTAAAGTTCCTAATAACTTTATCCAAAGCCATATCTAATGGATCATTGTTTATAATAACTTCCCTAGTAGATAATGAAGATCCTTTTAATGACGCTCCATTACCTCCTAAAGATATTATTTTTCCATCTTTTCTCTTCTCATCTTGACTATCTCTAGATTCCGAACCATGATCTAAATCTCCTCCTTCATCCTCAGGATCATTTTCTTGATTATTAATATCATTAAGACTTTTCAATAATTCATCAAAATCTTTCATAGTCTTAGGAGATTCACCTTTTATTATAGTACCATCAGGCAGTCCTTCGTTTCCTGGCATACCATCTTTTCCCTCATCTCCTGAACTTGGTGATAATATTATTTGAATTATCTTTTCAATAAACTTATCTATATTTAATATAACATTGTACAAATATTCTTGATAAGTTAATTTTTCTGGAAACTCGTAATCAGTAGGGTACATTAGTTTTATTTTAGAGTTCTTCCCTTCATTAGAGTCTCCATATAATGAAGATATATGAAGTTCCAAATTTCTGATATCTGATTCATCTAATATTTTAGAATTAATTTCTAAATCCATTGATATATTATGAATCTTATGATTATAGAATGGATCAGCTATAAATTTTTCTAATAACTCATCCCCATAATCTATATTGCAAGTCTTATTAATCTTATCAGTTAGTTCCTCAAATCTATCGGACATAATATCTATTAATATATCATCCATATATTTTTGAATACCTGTTAGGTGACCGAAATAGATATGACCGTATTCATGCATCTTTATACAATTAGTTAAGTAGTCATTATTAAGGTCAGATATATAGACATTATAATAATTTGATCCTTTATAACAATAACCAATAGGATTTTCTGGATTAAATTCTTTCTTTATTAGTACTACTCTACTTTCAAAGTTATTATAGACCAGGTCTACTTCTTTTGATATATCTATCATAATAAATTAATCTTTAACACTTTCTATAGGAATTATCTCAGATAATATTGATGAATCTAAACTCCTCTTTTTACATTCATTTATTATATTATCTGCTCTAAAGCTTAATCGTCTTAATTTTGTATCAAGGGTTGAATTCATTCTATCAATTATGTCACTACTATAATTAAATGAATTAATATTGACAAACTTTTTCAAAGATTTAAATAATTTAATACCCAAATTAAAATTAACTAAACTATCTCCTAAAACTCCAGGTTTAGTATAATAATCACCTGATAAACTTTTAGATATATAATTAACAGCTTCATTAACTGAATAAAATAACATCTCAGATAGTGCTAATATTATATTATTATTAATAGGGGACTCAATCTTCCTAATTGATTTATCTTTAGATGCGTCTTCTAATAATTTTATAAATGATTGATATTCTTCATCTTTCATCCTCTTTAATTTAGAATCCGATAACTCTTCTTGAACTGGATCAAATCCTAATAACTTAATAAATGAGTCATTGTAGTTAAGAATTGATTTAGACTTCATCTTATCCAATTCTATACAGATTCCTAATATAGCTTCTTTGTATTCATCACACAAGCTGACTTTCTCTACCGAATTATTATTAATTCTAAACCCTACACCTACTAACCCCTTAATCATAAGATCAAATGAATCAGATGTTATTCCTAACTTTCCATAAGTCAAATATGTATATATAGACACTTCTCTAAGATAGTTTAAAGATCTAAAACTAACGAATCCAGGGAGATACCCAGAAGTATCTGAATAAACATCACTCATCTCAGTTACTGATAGACTTAACTTCCCTGACTTCACTAAAGATCTAGTCATCTCTTTAATACCCTTTTCTATTAAAGATTTTGATGAATTTATGAATGAGTCATCTACAGATCTTTCTTCATTATTACAGATACTCTTCATAGAAGATATTAAATTCTGAGTTGAGGGATCATATTTTCCTAAAAAGACATCAATATCTATATCATTAGGAACAATATTTATTATCATAAATCTATTCATCAAAGGAGGTATGAGGTTAAATCCAGATGATAAATTACCTGAATAATTTCCAGCAGATACTATTAAACAATCTTCTGGAAGCTTATCAACTCTTGTAACTTTTCTTTCAAATATAAGATGGAGTAATGCTGCCTGAGTAGGCTCATTAGATGTAGTAATCTCATCAAGGAATAATAGAACCTTCTTACCTTGAGATTCAAAGTTTTTAACATCTATGTACCATTCAGGAACTAAATGAGTAGTAGTCTTCCTTTCATTATTATCATTCACATCAAATCCTAAAATTTCTTCAGGACTAGATTGACTTCCTCTGAGTAATACTAACTCATATCCGAACATTTCACAAAACTTTTCGACAGTTGTAGTTTTACCTACTCCTGGATTTCCTATTAGTAAAACTGGAACTTTGCTTAACTCACTAATTCTTAAAACTTTAATAATTTTAGAATTTATAGTTTCCATCTTTCTTAAATTTTAATTATTTACATATAGAGAATTATAATTCTCTCAAGCTTAAGGTTTTCAGGGGTCAAAGAGAGCGTTTCATAAAAAAAAATAAGAGAAAGCGTAAAACTTTCTCTTATAATATTAATTTGTTTCTTCGTTCAAATATTGTATTAAAGAATCTGATCCACAAATAAATATAAATTTACTTATATCTTTAGATTCATATATACCCTTGGTTATGACATTTGGAGGGAGAAACTTTACTAAATTATTATCAATAGTTAGTCTAGAGGATCTACTAAGTAAATCAATACCAACTACAGGTTTATACATTTTATTTTTATCCCATGAAAAGTATTCATTAGTCTTAATAGACTCTATCATATTAGATAATCTATTCAAGTATATAGATAAGAAAATGAATATTTCTGTAGTCACTTCATAATTATCTGGTAGATGACCTATATACATTGAATTATCTTTAATAAACACTCTTATAGGATTAACTAGAAGTTCAAATCTATCTTTAATTGAAAAGTTAACATTATTAAAATCAGATAGAGAATTCTCCTTAAATTCAAATCTCTTTAATTCATATTTAGGAAGACTACTTGTAAAATAGAAATTCATAAAAGAATTAGTAGGAATAAGTAACCTTTTAGACTTATCTACAAGGGAGTTTATTATATCTGAATATGAATTTGATCTTTTAAATTCACTATCTACTGATCTAAAAAGGATGGGATTTTTATTAATCTGTAAGCTCATATTCAGAGCCTCCTATTTCTTTAATAAGTGATTCTAGAGTTAAATCGCAATATTCATCTATCCAATCACATATATAGTACAACTTTCTTGATCCTTTTATTAACCCAAACATGATTGGATCTCTTTTCTCATCTGCATTCTTATGTTTCTCTGAGCTATTAGTTTCCTTCTTATCAGTATAATGAAGTATTATGTAGTTATCAAATGCTTCAGTTTTCTCAGCCTCATTAAATTTATCAATTGCTTCTTTTGGAATATCTCTATTATATTCCTTCAAGTAACTAATTGATAATCCTCTCTTTGACTTCCTAATAAATCTCACTATCTGGTCTTCAGATAAGTATTTTAGAAACTTTCCATTCTTTAATATCCTAGATTCATTTGATAACACTGCTACCTTTATAGCTGCCTTATAAGATAAAGGATTATTATCTAACTTCTTAATAATGTTGATGAACTTATTTAGTTTATCTATAGCCTTCTCATCAGTTTCAAGAAATTCTAATGACTCCTTCATATGAGTCATAGCCTCTACTACTGACATTCTTGATTTCTTAGAAATTAGATATTTTAAATCTCTTATATTACTGGATATAAAATCAGATAACTTCTTAAACAATGATTTATTATTCTCTGATTCTAACAAAGTAACTTTATCAATTCCTCTAAGTTTTTCAATTACTAGAGTATCTAATCCATCCCAATATTTCTGGAATCTAGAAGGGATAGCTTTATTTAACCCAATATATCTATCATTTAGGAATGAATTATCAATAGAGTTAATTATTCCATAAGCAATCTCCTCCTTAGTCATTTCTTTAATATCCTTTTCTTTGTTATCTTGATCTTTCTCTGAATAATTGATAAACGAAAGTTCATCTAAATCTACTATCCCTTCTTCATCAGTGTTTACTGGCACTCCATATTTAGATGAATCCTTACTAATTGACTTACTTATCCTCTTATACTTGGAATAAGATCTATTAACTAAAACATCCTCTAGAATAATTAATTTTCCTTCTTTGCTTACCATGACTAAATCTTTTTAAATGATATATTAGATAATTCTGTATCTTCTACATTTACTTCTAACAATTGCTCAAAATATCCGTGCCAGAATGGACACATCTGCATAAAATTCCCATTATCCAGAAGAATTTTAATAGGATAATAACCTAATGCTACAGGTTTAACGTACCATATCTTATCTTTATATTTAGATTCTATATCTTTTATAGTATCAGATCTTCTTCTAATGAGATATCCTATTTCAGAGACCATTTCGTCATGTTCTCTAATGGCGGTTACGTTCTGAGATACTATATCAATATTTTCCCATTCTAAGTCATCCTCGATATAGTCTTCTACTTCTTCACTTCCAAAAGAACTTCCTGTTCTGTACCGAATTCTAATTTTATACTTCGACATAATTTTATATATTTTATTATTACAAACTTAAGGTTTTCAGGGGTTAAAAAAAAGAGAGGAAATATCCTCACGGATGTTCCTCTCAAAGTGCAGATATAGTTGAATTAAAACAATGGGAATGACAATATAATTAAGATATATACCTGCACTTTTATTTTGTATGTTCAGCACATAACTCAGGAAAATAAATCAGCAAATTTGATTTCTGATATTTCTCATCTTCACTGTATAACTTGTGAGATTCTAAAAATTTCTCCCCACAACTAATGCAGAAGGATTGATTTAGTACAGGGATATATACTGAGTCGCCTATAATTTCCTCATTACAGTCATCACATATATCTCCAAATCCCTTTTTCACTCTATCATTAATAGTCATTCTAACTCCTACTAATCCTTTAGAATATTTCTTTAATTCCATAATGAATATATTTAAAAGTTAATTTTATCATTATACCATACCCAAATTCTATTCTCACTAGGCTTGCTTCTAGTTATCAATCCAGGAATATCCTTATATTCTACATATGGATAAACTCGTATTGGATATGTAATGTGAGCCTGAATAGTTGTATTTCCTATTAATATTATCCTATCAACTTTCTCGTACAAGTCTTCTACTATAGGTCCATGTTCACTAGCTCCTAATAACATACATACATCAAAATTCTTATTTCCCCAAGTTACATAACTACCTATTATTGTATGAGGATGATATACTACAGGAACTTTATTAGCCTCCATACGTATAACATCAGATGGATAGTTAATTCTGGGTTGGCCGTTTAAGTCATAGTACTGAGATACTAATTTATTTTTCTGTTGAATGTAATTGTCAGTCATCTTTATTCCTAACATTCTTCCTAACATTCCGTAACCAGCTGCTATCTCAACAACCTCATTATCCATTCTATAATCTGGCCATTCATCCTCAGGAAAGAACTTCTCAAATATATAATCATTTAGTTCAGTAGTTGGTAAGGTATAAACTCCATACCAATGCATCCATGACCTGACTATATTCCATCCCCATTTTCCTATCTCATCAAATGACCTATTTGGATTCTCTTTAATCCATTTATTAAATTCTCTTACATCATCTCTTGACCTAACTTCAAATTTATCAAATTGATCTTCGTACCAATTCATGTTTTGTCTATTATTTATTACAAACTTAAGGTTTGAAAGGCTTTGTAGAGGGTAGGGAAGGAGATAAAAATAAGAGAGGATGAAATATTCCTCTCTTGTTATACAGTTAATTCACTTATTTGATTTAATACTACTTAAATCTTTTCTTAATACATTTAGTTCATACTCGATATTCATATTATTCGAATTATTCTCAATAGATTCAATCCAGTCTAGTCTAACCATCCACCGTTCAAATTTATCCTCAGGGAATAAAGATTCATACTCTTTATCATTCATCATATCTAATGCTCTATTAATGACCTCATCTTTTGATCTTATCATTCTAAGTATCAAGTCTTCATTTAGATCATACAAATGTTTCCTAACATCACCTCCATCACACACTTCATATGATATTCTATAAAAATCCTTATTACATGACATAATATATTTATCTGATTTCCCGAATAAAACCTCCATAGCACTGATTGCTAAAATTGGATTAAAAGAGGATGCAGATACTCCGCACTTTCCATCAAAAGTAAGATCTTTAGGAGGTAATTCTAGAGGATTAATACTGATATAAAATGATACTCCATAATTGGTATTAATAATTCCATAATAAGAATCAAAATTAGAAACTTTATTTAGGTACTCCTTAATTAAATTCAATTTATCCATAATTTTAAGTTTAATACTATTCTATCTTCTTTCTACTCCTTATAATTCCTGATATAAGAAGCCCTGGAATAAGACTACAAACTGTATTCCCTAAACTTCCTAATACCCCACATATAATAAAGCTAATAGTACTCGAAGAATTAATTACTTCTTCATTAAATTGTATGATACCTTTGCTTATGATATCTTTGGAATATATAAAAGTCACTGTATAATATATAACAACTACAGATATAACATGTACAAATCCATCAAGTCCATCATATAAATTCGAAGGTTCTTCAAGAACATAAATTGAAATTGCACATATTATAAAGCTAACTATTGCATTACATATAAAATATTTTGCTGTTGAATCTGTATCTAATGATAAATTTAAAAAGAATATATTAATAGGAACTAATAATAAAACTAAGATTCCTGAGATTACTCTTCTTAGAATTACTCTATCTCCTAAAAATAAAGAACATTTTAGTTTAAATATCCTATTCATGACTCAAATGAACTATCTAAAAACTTCTTCATCTCCTCAAACATTATATCTGTCCCTTCTTCTCCCCATCTAGGTCCTACTATAAATCCATACTTACAATATTTAACAAGTATAGGATCTACTACCTTAGGAGCTGGAGGTTCAGGAATATATTTAGTAACTGGAACTGTAGATATCAAATCCCTACTGCATGATATCAACCACTCCTCAGATCTCAGAGGAACTGAACTCCATCTAAGATCTAGTATTTCATTGAAAAATGACATAGAATCTGATTTATTCCAGTCTACAAGTCTTATTTTATAATCATTAATATCCTTATAAAATGGAAATGAATTTATTTTTCTTATAACCTTAATGATATCTTTCTTAAATACTATTCTAGATTTATAGGTATCTTTTATTCTTATTTCAGTTATTGGTTTTATATCATTTACCTCACCCATCTTAAGTAGATCATAATTAATATCTAGAGAATCTGACACATTTATTAACTCTTTTAGTTTATCATCAGGTATAAGCCCTGTAAACCTACCTAATTTTCCTGTTACTAAATTGTATTTATTAAGAAGGTCCATATAATTCTCATGAGGAACTACTATAATGTCAGGAGATAATTTTCTTAATTCTTTTACAAACTCATACGCTTCCTTGCCATAATCTGTAAATGATTTATTAATAATAAGAGACTGTAAATTTTTATAATTAAGGGAGTTTTCTAATCCTAGAGCTTTTAATTTTCTTAATCTTTCTTTTATTAAATACTCAGCTTTGTGTATTTCATATAACTTCTTATTGCTGAGAGAATCCTGATCTTTGAAATACCTTCCATACGTATTCATCCATATTGTTATTAAAGCTGAATGAACTACTTCAGAAGAAATTAAGTTATCATCATTTCTTTTAGATTTAAATAATTTAATCATAACTTCCACTATTTTATAAATTTTTGTAATATAATTTTATTCATACTTAAGGTTTAGAAGGTTTTGGGTAGGGTGAAGAATTTTAGACACTTCAAAGGTATTTTAGATTTGTTTAAAGTCCATATTCTCCTAA
>OFOU01000217.1_pt1 | contig 53950 bp, 63 predicted proteins | sample 1542061 | NCBI WGS metagenome assembly OFOU01 (sample SAMN04209239, study PRJEB22552) | human gut metagenome | biome: gut; material: feces | host: Homo sapiens | place: USA: Oklahoma
AAGATTTTATCACCTGCTCATTTGCTTTGTAAATTTCACTCCATAAATTTTTTCCAAATAGATGGATCTATTGTAGGAAAAATTTTACTCCGTTTTATTGACAAAGCACTCGCAGTTGTTTTCTTAATGGAAACAAGAAACTACGCAATTTTTGGGGCAAGAATTGTATTTTTGCTAATCGTAAATCTAAATTCAAACTTTTTTATCTAGTCTAGGCTTTTAAGGAAAAAGGTACTTTTTTTGACCTTTTAAAATCGTTTCTAAGAGGTTTTAAAATCTTCCTTGATATATTTATCCATTTAAAAAAAGAAGGCTAATTGCCTTCTTCTAATCTTTCTCTTATTTTTCTCATCTGCCACCAAGAGTATATTGGTTTTGCGTAAATTTCTACATCTATTCCTTTAAGAAGTCCTAATTTTATTTCTTCCATCTGCATACTATCAAAGCATACTCTTTTATATTTATTTATATCTAAGTTTTTTCCTAGTCCTTCTAATATCTGCCCCATCTGAGATGAATTGTATTTTTCATTGACGTATTCAGTTAAATCTATTCCTTTTTCAAGTCCTAATTTTATCTGATACATCTGATTTTCGTCAAATCTTTCATCTGCATAAATACTAACATTCAAATTATTTTTAAGTCCATCTCTAATACTTTTCATCTGCCAAAATCCAAATTTATTATTTAAGTAAAATGATATATCTAACTTTTCTTCAAGTCCTTCTCTTATTTGAAACATCTGAGAATCATTGAACTTGATATCTGCATAGACAGATACATCAACACCACTTTCAATACCTTTTTCTATCTGAACTATTTGTTCTTTATTAAATCCCATTCTTTCGTATTTTTCTAACATTTGCTTGTCCTCCTTAATGTATATTTTATGTGTTTTGTAATATTTCTTATCTTTAATTATATTATACTCCATAAGGTGCGTTTTGTCAAGAAGAATAAGCTAAAATTTTAGACTAAAAAAGAAGGTTTATAAACCTTCTTTTTCTTAAAATTATTTATCTACAGCAATAGTAACCAAATACGAATTTTTATTCAAGTTTATTACTGTATACTGAAAATCATTATAATATCCATTTGAATATTCTTTACATTTTTCTATTATATACTTTATTTTATCAAGATTGTTTAAATTTTTAGTATTTCTTATTGCTTCTTGCATATAACTAATATTATTTTCTGAAAAATATTCTTCTCCGTTTGTGCCAGTAAAATCCATATCAATTTCATCTAATATATTAGCTAAATCTTTTAAAATAGATGTTTTATATACCATCTCTTGTATGAAATTCATATCTTTATCCTCCTAAAATTTACGATATTTTGTAGTATTTATCTTTAATTACATTATACTCTATAAAGTGTAAATTATCAATAAATTTAAGCTAAAAAATAGCTTGATTATATAAAAAAAGAAGGTTTACACCTTCTTTTTTACAACTTTACTTTATTGTAATTTTAGAATCAATAGGTTTTAAGTATTCAAAATCTTCATTTGAAACTAATTCATCTATATAATTATCTAATTCTTTTCCCTTTAAACTTTTTGGTACTCTATATTTTATTGAGTAGCATAGAGTTTTTTCAACTGTTACATCAATTTCTTCAATATCTTTTTCTAATTCTAGTTTTATTTTTTTATACTCAAGACGAACTCTTATTTCTTCCATTTGGTCGGCATCAAATTTTTTGTCTGCATATTTTGTAATATCTATTCCATTTTCTAAACCAAGTCTTATTTGCTCCATCTGATACCAATTGAAATTTTTATCTGCATATTTAGATATATCAAGTCCCTTTTTTAAACCTTCTATAATTTCTTTCATTTGTAAAGGAGTGAAATTAGGATTTGCATACTTACTTACATCAAGTCCTTCTTCAAGTCCAAGTCTTATTTCTCTCATTTGTATGTTGTTAAATAAAGGATTTTCATATTTTGATACATCTAATCCTTTTGATCTTCCTATTTCTACTTCTTTCATCTGCTCTTTATTTAAAGTCATTTTTCCGTTTTCAAACATTTCCTTGTCCTCCTAGATTTTAATATGTTTTGTAGTATTTATCTTTAATTACATTATACTCTATAAAGTGCATAATGTCAAGTAAATAGCCTATTTTTTTAGATTATATATATTTTTTTTACAAAAAAATTGACCTAAGCAAACAAGGTAAACCTTCTTTGCTTAGGCTGAAAAAGGAAGGCAGATGGAACATCTGCCCTTTCATTCAAGTGCTGTTTCTTGCCCCCAATAGCATACTACCTGCTCCCTTACTTTGTAAATTGCACTTCATAAATTTTTTAATAAATAGATCTTCGACTATTTCTTAAAAATTTTACTCCGTTTCATTGACAAAGCACTCGCAGTTGTATGCTCTGTGGCAACAAGAAACAATCGCAATGGGGGGGCAACTCCTAATTGCAAATAAACTTTAAAAATTGGGGGTAAAAACAATGCAAAACATCGAAATTGTAAAAATCAAAATGGTAAAGGACAGAGAACTTAGAAATGAGTATGACCAAAAAATAGGAACTCCATTTTCTCTTTATAAAATACTTAGAACTTTACTTGAAGAAGAGGATAGAGAAAATTTTTTAGTAATATCTCTTGATACTAAAAATCATATAAATGGAATAAATGTAATCTCAACAGGTACTCTTAATTCTTCATTAGTACACCCTAGAGAAGTTTTTAAAATGGCTATTTTAAATAATTCTAACAGTATTATAATAGCTCATAACCATCCATCAGGTGATACAGAACCATCTAATGAGGATATAAAAGTAACAGATAGACTTGTAGAATGTGGTAAAATTTTGGGAATAGAAGTTTTAGACCATATAATAGTTGGAGAAGGATATTATAGCTTTAAAGAAAAAGGAAAAATCAGATAAAACAAAATAAAGAAGGCAATAGCCTTCTTTATTTATGTATAATAAAATATTTTGCTAAAAAATAGCACAAAGGATAAAATAGAATTTGTTTTCAGACTAAAAACGCAAGCCATAATATACTGTGTTATTTACACAGTATATATGAACTAAAAAAGAAGGCAGTTGCCTTCTTTTTTAGAATAATATTTCTATTATCATATCTCCATATAATTCAATACAATCACTTTTAAAAGAAATATATTCTTTTAAAAATGGATATTTTTCAATATCCCTATTTATCATTTCTTCTTTTTTATCAAAATCTTCATCATCACATTCTATAAACCACATATCATTTTCAGATTCTCTTAACTCCCATATATCATCTTTACTTTCTAATTTTTCTAGTAGAATTTTATTTTCATCTTTAGGATTTATTTTTTTGTTTTCATTTTCTACTATTTCATAGCCTATTCTTCCGTTTTCATTTTTATACTCAACCCAATAAGTCCCATCTCCAAAACTTGTTTCAAATCTATTAATTTCTTTTATCATTTCTTTTTCCTCCTATATTTTTGATATTTTGTAGGTTATAGCTTTTCTTCCTTGCTATAACTATATTATACTCTATAAGGTGCATATTGTCAACATAAACAAGCTATTTTTTTAGCCTATTTTAAATTATAAATCGTTAATTTGATAAAAAAACTTGCAAAACTTTAAGATTTTTGATATTATATAAACATAAATAAGATATGTCCTTTAGATGTATTTTATGATGTTTTGTAGGATAAAAAGGAAAGTACTTAGTACTTTCCTTTTTTGTTGCTTTAAATTAGATTACTAATTCAATTTTTTTATCATCAAAGTAAGATAGACTTACAAAAGCTCCTAACTCTTTAAAACATTCAGCTTGTTCTTTATTAGGTTTATCACCAAAAACAACCAAAGCTGATGGAAATGGAGCAGAATCTTTACCACTAAATTTCAATCTCCCTTTTATAAAACAAATACCTTTTGCATATTTAAATATAATATTATGCCAAACCCTTGTATCAGGTCTAGCAGGAATTAAACATACAACAGTAGCATTATTATTAACTGAATCCTCATAAGCCTTTGTAATCCATTTTATTTGTTCTCTGCCATAAGGTGGATTTAACCAACAACACCCCTTCCAAGATTGTTTAAGTCCGTCAATCTCAGGCGAGTAAAAATTTTCACACTTAGCAGTTTCTTTAACTGCACAAACATCTAAAGTGAAGTTGTAAACTTCATCTATTCTTTTAAACAAATCTATTGGAGTTTCCCAAGTCATATCATTACTTGAAAAAAGTCCACTATTCATTTTTCCCATAGGAAAACACCTCTTTCTTATAAAAAGTAATCTATAAATAGTTATTTTTAGCTAAAATTTTAGCTATTTTTTTAGCCTAAACACTTGACAAAATGCACCTTATAGAGTATAATATAATCATAGTAAGGAATTACTATAACCTACAAAATATCATAAAAGAAAAGGAGCGATAAAAATGCAAGTAGCAAGAACAGTAGCAGTAAAAAAACAACCTAAAGCAGTAGCTAAAAAGAAGGTAAGTAAGAGAAAAGTAAAGAAATTCATAAAGTATGTGTTAGGAAGTCTTATAGGAGCTTACGCAACAGTTAAGGTTTTAAAATTCTTTTGGTACTCAGCACAAATTTGCTTTGCAATGTGTTACGGAGTAATATGGGCAATATATATGACTATCGTTGGTTAAAACAAAAAAAACAATCCTCCCTTATAAAAGGGAGGATTTAAATTTTATATTTCTAAATTTTTTGAAGGCTTTGCAATTGCAACTTTTTTATTATCAATTCCAAGAGTTTTAAATAAAGCTAATTTTTTATTTTCAGAAAGATTATGTTCTTTTTGATAATAATTCAAATGATTATAGATATGAGTTTTTAAGTCAACTTCAACACTATCTCCGATATCTACTCTACCTGAATAGAATTTATCAGTACAATCTTTATCAAAGTAAAGTTCAAATTGAGTTTTATAATATCCAATTTCATCTCTGCATAGAATATTTAAATTTTTAATAAGTTTATTTGCATCCTCAAACTTATATACAGAATCTTCTTTTATACCTGAGTGTTCAGAAAATACGAATTTAGTATAGATAATATCTTTATTATCTTCTTTTTCAATTTCTTTCCTTAATTCTTTATTCTCTTTTTCTAACTCAGCAAGTTGTTTATCTACTTCCAATTCAGCACGTTCTTTTTCCATACGCATTTTTTCCATTTCTCTATCAATATCTGCGTAAGCAAGTTCTCGTTCTTTTTCAAAGTTTAGGAAACTTTCTTCGATAGAATCTATAAACTCTGCACTCGTTTCTCTAATTTCATTAAGAAGTTTCTTTCTTTCTTTGATATCAGTATCTTTAGTGTAATGATCTAGGTATTTAAGTGAATATTCACTAGTATCTATACCAAAATGAGAACATACAGTAAAAGCTACCATTTCAGCTTCAAACTCTCTTTCTTCAAGAGAATAGTCATTCATAGTCTTAGCAGTATGAAGTTTTGCGTGAGCAAGTTCGTGAAGTAGAGTTTTTGCATTTTGTAAATCACTATTTCTAGGATTTAACGCAATTTCATTAGTTGCTGGAAAAGTTACACCTTTTGCAACACCGAGTTCATATGGAGCATCAATTATTTTATAACCAATTTTTTCTGAAAGTCTTTCCATTGCAATTTTTAAAAGGTCATAATCGTAAACTTCACCTTCAAGCCATTTATTTGGAAAAATCTTCGGTAAATCTTCTGCTTTAGCATTAGTTTGACTTACATCAAAGACATATCCTTGTTTATAACCCATTCTTGTGTAGCTTTCTAGCTCACCATTTTTTATTTTTTCTTTTTGTTCTTTTGTAGCTTTTGATACATACTGTGATTTACCATTTTCATCTATAAATCTGTTTATTGGAGTAGGTACTAAAATCTGTATTCCCTTTTCACCTCTTTTTACAGGGAATCCTTTTTCTTTCCAAAAGTTATAAGAACCTACTGCGTAAGCACCTTTAAATTGGTTCTGAATTAAAGCACAGTTTCCAACTGAGTAGTTATGAAATTTAGACATAAAAGTAAGATATTCTTTGATATCATCTGCACTTTCAAAATAGTTATTTAGTTTTTCATTAGTTTTTTTGATGATTTCATCAACTACTTCTTTTGTGTTTTTCTTTTCATACTCTTTTTTCGTTTCTTTCATTTTTCTGTTGTATTTTCTTGCTTTTTCTTCTTTAAATTCTTCTGTAGAAGATGGAATATTAGCGACATCATCTACTGCGATATCAAATGTAGAAGAAGTATTTCTTAGAAAGTTTAACTGCTTTTCTTTAAATTCTTTTGAAAAAGGTTTACCAAATTCTTTCATAATTTCATCATTGAAATTATTAGCTATAACCTGCATAGCACAAACAGTATTAGTGAAAGTCTTATCGTTTGTATAAATGGCTAAGGTTTCAAGTTCAGCCATTTTTTGATTTAAGACTTCAAGTTTTGAAGAAATTTGAAGATAATTCAAATCTTCTTCGCAGATAAATTTGACACTAGAAGTAACATCATTTAGTATCTTGTTTATCATTTGCTCATTCATCTCCATAAGCTTTCCCTCCTTTTTAAAGTTAGATTTTTAATTTATAAAATAAAAAAAACACAACCAATTTTCATTGGTTGTGTTTTTTTATTTTTTGAAATTGTTTTAAACTAAAGTGTTTGTTTCTTTATCGTAAAGAACAAAGATTGTATCTCCTGCTTTCATTTCTTCTTTAAAACCTTCGGCGAAAGCTTTTTCTATTGGTATTCTAAATTTTTCTTCTGTTTCTATATCTACTATATCTAAAAAATCTAGTCCTACATTTTCTATGTAAGCTTTATCTTTGTCTGATGTTATGAAATCTTCTTCTCTCATTTTTAAGTCCTCCTATATACTCATTCCTCTGTCGATTTTTTGTTGAAGTTGTTCATAGTAGCTAATATTTTTAGCCCTTTCAACTTCATTACCAAGAGCCTTGTTAATTCTATTAATATCTTTTTTACTTAATATAGTTTTATTATACCTTTTTTTAAAAGGTTTGTTATAAGTTTTTTTATATTCTAACTGTATATTTTTTATCTCCGTTAAGAAGGCATTTCCCATACGTTGATACAATTCATCAATCTTATTTTGTTTATAGTCTTTGTATTTTTCTCTGCCACCTTCTCCATAGGCTTCTTTAAGAATCTGTTCTTGCTTATCAAGTTTTTTTAGTAATTCTTCATACTCTTTTCTTTTATAAGTTTTAATATAATACTCTGTCATTTCATCAAGATATTTATTAGCTTCTTTCATTGTATTATATCCATAGTGCCATTGTCTTTTATCATCAGGAAGATTTTTAATAACCTTTTTAGCAAGTCTTTTTAATTTTTTATCCTTTACTTTTTTATTAGAATCAATAATTTCATTTCTAATTGAGTTATTGATATCTTTATAATTTTCTCTTGAATCAAGTAACTCATTTACAAATACACTTTTCATTTTATCTAAGGTTTTTTGTGTTCTTTTTCCCCTTGTGGTTTTAGGGTTTGGTTCACAAATCGCAACGTGGATATGGATATTATCGGTGTTATAATGTATAGCACCATTCCATATCGCAGTATCTTTCATATCCTTTTTTTCAAGAGAATAATCAATAGCTTTTCTTACTGCATTTTTAATTTTATTTTCATCTAAAGAACCTGTTAAGGGATCATATAACCCTTGTTCTTCTAGCCATTTATTATCGAAACTAAAAACATCTTGCCACATAACAGAGCCATTTTGTTGAGCTTGTTCAAATAATTTTTGAGCATATTCTTTTTCTTCTTTAGACATACAGTTACTATTAGAATCGAATAAACCTGTTGTCTTTTCAGGATTGCCCATATAATCTTCATATATTGAATAACGATTGAAGTATTCATTTCTAATAGCTTCATCTCTTCCCATATAGTTAATATATTTTTTAAATTTCTTGTTTGAAGAAATTAAAAATTTAGATATAACTACAACTCCTACACTTTTTTCTTCCATCTATATTACCAATCCTTTTTAGTATCAGAGTAGTCTAGTACTAGAATTTCTTTATCAATTTCAAGCTTAACTTCTTTATCACTACATCCATCTTTTACAAGAATAGAATTATTAGTTATTCTTTTCGTTTCGTGATTTTCATTTAAAAGATTTATATATTTATCAGTAAGATTTTTTACTTTATTTTCTATATTATTATTAGTAGAGAAATGTTCTAGTATATAATTTATAGCTTCACTTCTTGAATTAAATCCCATTTTATTTTTTATTAATTCAACTAACTCTAAATTTTTATCGGTTAAACAAATTTTAGTTTTTTTATATTTCAAATTTATCATCTACCTTTTAATCAAGTGATTTATTTTTTATATATTGTTCTCTTGCTATTTTTGTTTCTACTCTTTCAACTGAATCAGTATAAGGTTTAGTCGGATTTTTATTAACATCAGGAATAATTCCATATTCCTCTCTGTAATAAATTCCGTTTAAAAGTTGAAGTATAATTTGCGTATCTTTGTTTACAGAGTTAGTAGCACTTTTTATACTTTTTATATTTTTAAATTCATCTTTTAATTCTTCTGCTATTATTTTCGCCATATATTCAGGTACATTTTTTATTTCATTATTTTGTCTATTTTTATGTTCATTTATTATCAAACTAATAATCTTACTTCTGGAATTGCAATTTTTTATTTTTCTCATTTCATCAATATATTCTATATCCTCATCAGAAAAGTATATTCCTAATCTCATATTATTCCTCCCAATCTATAATATTTTCTTCATTAAAAACTGCAAGAACTCTATCAGTAAAATATAAAAGCCCTAAAGTTTTTTCAATCATACCATTATATTTTTCATCAACTAATTGTAAGCTATTTGAGTATGTAAGTTGTTTTAGATATATATTTAAAAATTCATTTTGAGATATATTTTCTTTTTCTGATAATTCTTTAATTCTTTCTAATACATCTAAAGGAACATTTCTTATTTTAATTTCTGCATTATTTTCTAAGTTATAATCTAAATTAATTTTAGAATCTGATAACTCTTTAGATGTTTTTTCAAAATCTTCTTTAAGAGTTTCTAAATCATAATCAAAAGCATCTAAAGGATCAATTACAAATTCTTCTAAGAAAAATCCCAACACTTTTGTATGAGCTATTACAATTTCTGTAAGCTTATCCATTAAGTCATTATACTTTTCAGATAAGAAATTTATTTCTTCTTCATAAGCTATTTTATCTAACTTTGTTCTTAGAAATTCTTCTCTTGAAAGCTTATTTTTTTTTGAAAGTTCATTAATTTTTTTTATTGTATTAACATCTATATCTCTAACTTTTATTTCCATAAATACCTCCTGTATTTTTGAAAAAGGAAATTTTTTATTCCAAGTTTTCATAAAAAAACTTTTTAAAATTAATCGAGGTAGCTATTAAAAATTAATACCTACCTCAGTTTTTTCATTCACTACGTTTCTGAAAAAAAGAGCATAAGGAGTTTTTGTCCCCAACTGCGTTGTGGAGCTAGGCAAAGCCTAGCAATACTCTCATTCTTACTCAAAAAAACGTGTCCCCATTCTTTTTAAAAACAGTATACCTTTTCGCATACCTTTTAGTATACCTACAGTATACTTTTTGCATACCTTTTCGCATACTTTTTAGTATTAATACAAACTATTTTCTTCGTAATATTTTTTCTTTTCAGCCAACTTATCTATTTTTATTTTCAATTCATCTTTTAAAGTTGAGTAACTTTCATTCTGAGAATCTTTCTTATAAATTAAATTTTGTAGCTTATTAATACTAAAGTCTGTTTCAGATTTTTCACTTTCAGTTAAGTATTTTTTCTCCTCTTTTAACTCTCTAATCTTTGTATCTGCTTCTTCTTTTATTGTTATATTTTCAGATATTTTGTGATTTAATTTTTCTATACTTTTTTCAATATAGGCAACTTCAAGAGTTATTATTTCATCAAAATATTCTTTACTACTCTTCTCTTTTAAGAAATTATTTTTGTCTATATCATTGACATCATTGTAAATTCTTATTACAGAAGATAGTGTATTATTCTTTTTATTTTCCTGTTCTTCTAGCTCATCAATGCTATTAATATCATCTAAATTCATATAATCTAAAGTTGAATCTAAGTTACTTTCATAACCTAAAGATAGTGAAAGAACGTGCCATTTTTTAGGAGCTTGAGCAAAGATAACATAGTAGTTATCTGCTATTTTTTGATATCTAGTTTCTATCATTAAGTTAGGAGAACTCTGTTCTCTTAATTGGAAAATTAACTCTTTATCATTAAAGTTTTGCTCATCTTCTGCATAAACTATAAATTCAATAAGTCTATTCATTGGGTTATATCGTCTACTTAAAAGTTTAGCTTCTAATGTATTACTTTCTTGAATTTCATTTATAGCAGTACTTCTAACTTCTTTATTTCCTTTATCAAAAAGAGATTTTGAACTAACAAAAAATAAAAGTCCTGCAACTAAACAGAAAGATACAAAGTAATAGAAAAGAGATTTATTCCCTTTAATTTTTATTTTTAAATCAGAGAATTTTTCTTTAATTGATGATTTAAAATTTGAAAACTTATCTTTTATTTTTGCCACTAACTTCATCTCCTCTTACATCATCTTCGTTTATAACTCCATCAAATTTTTTATTGTTTTTATTATTGTATGAAACAAATTCTATATGCTTAGTTACTACTTTATACAACTTTACATTCTTATTATTTTTATCTTTAAATGTATCGGTTTCTACTCTACCTTCTACTATTATTAACTGCCCTACATCTAAATTATTGGCTATTGTTTCTGCATATTTCCCCCAAACTTGAATAGTGAAAAAGTCAGTTATATCTCCTTTTTCTCTAGGAACTGCTAAGTCAAATTCACTTACAGGAACTCCTGTTTTTGGTAAATATTTTAAGTTTACTTCCTTTGCAACTCTACCTGATAACATTATTTTATTCATAATTTTTCCTCCATTTATTCAACAAATCTTCTTACATTTGAATTAAATTTCGCCTTGAAATATCCTGTTGAAAGGTCGCTTATAACAACTGTATCTTTACTTGAACTACAATGTATAAACTTTCCTCCACCTAAATAAATTCCAACGTGTCCGTATGTTTTATATGTATCGAAGAACACAATATCTCCTCTAGTCATTTCACTAGGGCTAACTTTTCTACCTAATCTAACAAGAGTATCTGTGTTTCCACCTTTAGGAAGATTAAGTCCTGCTTGATTATAACAAGCAGTTACAAATGAACTACAATCAAAGTGTCCTCTTTGTATATCTCTATCATTTCTTCCTCCACCCCATACATAATCAGCTCGACCAAGCCACGAATTTCCAAACTCAATAGCACTTTCTATTGTTTCATTATCTCCTGCCATTGCATCACCCATTAAATCTCCACCTAAATCATTAGCTCTAAATTCCATAGCATATTGGTAAACTTTATTAGGGTAATCCCATTTAGCATTATCTAAATCAACATTCATTCCATAACCTTGCCCACCATTATAACAAGCAAAAATTCTTCTTAAAGTTTCTCTAAGGTCAGGATCATCTTCATCTGCGTTCCAATCTATAAGTGTCATATTTTCTACGTTATCATAATCTGCTCGTGGTGTTTTTCCTTGCTTCCAAAGTACATAGTTTGCATAATAAAGCACCTCAAAAGAACCACCTATTATCTGTGCCCTTGCATCTCCTAAATATGTATTCCACATATCCTCAGAACTTGAATATGAGTATCCTGCTCTATTATAAGCATCACCAAGTCCCTGTCCCATATAGTAAGCCCATATATCTTCTCCTGATGCGTAATCATACTTTTGCACCTGCATTATTCCCCACGCACCACCATAAGAACAATTTGGATCAAAGTTACTTTCTTGCTTTGCAATCCGAGCTAATACCCACGGTGGTATTCCGAACATATCTGATGCTTCGTTAAAATATTCTATGTACTCCTCAGGTACTCCTGCTAAGTTTCCTCTTCCAAAACCTCCACCTCTTCTACTTGAAGTAATTGCACTTATAACCATTATTAAGCACATCATTATTATAAAAATTAAAAATAAAAGCGATAGATTCAAAGAAACTATCGCCTTTATTATTTTCGTCTTTTTAATTTTATCTAAAGGATTCATTCACTCCGTTGCCATAAATCTATAAAAATATATAAATTATGTTTAATTCCCTGTTCAACGTATTCTATTTTGCAAGTTAATAATAACAAGCTACTTTAGTTTGATATAATACTCCGAGGGCGTAAATTCCCATACAACGCATGGTACATATACAAGTTTTCTTGTTTGTGAAATATCTTATATTTACTATATTTGCTTGGTTTTCGCTTATCTTTTCGGACTCCTGTTACACCCTCAAGGTTCTACCCTATGACTATATCACTTTCGCAATATATGGGATTCACGTCAGTCAAGTCAGATTAAAATACGTTATTCTTTTGGAATAATAATTTAATCTTATTTATATTATATCAATTTTTGAACAGAATGTATCTATAAAAATTTACCATATTTTTATAGATACTTATATATTTTTATTTACAGCAACTCCCCTCCTTCTGTTAAAAAACTTGATTTCCATTTAACTCCCTCGCTTTATTTTTTAGTTTTTCAAAGCTTTCTCTAAACTCTATATTCTCAAGATTTTTAGCTATTTTTTTTCCATATTCATCTGCATATTCTTTCGCTTCATTAAGAGTTTTAAACTCTACTATCCTCTCTTTTTCTGAAAGATAATAGCCTTTATCATACTCAAATTTGATTGCAGGTCTATATACAATATTTTTATTTATTAAATCATTATTCTTAAAATCTAATTTATAAACTCCAAGATTATACGTCGGTTTTTTATACTCAATTTCTTTTAATTCGCTTATTACAAAGTTCAAAGTATCTTCCCCACAATTAGGGCAAATAAAATGTTTTATATACTTATCATCTTTCGTATAAAGAACCTTTAAATCTTCTTTTCTTTTATATATTTTCCCACAATTCATACATTCAATAAATTTTATATTCATTATATTTTACTCCCACTTCCTTCATTACTTAAATTATTTTAGCTGAAAGAAGTCCTATTTTCCATTTCCCCATTACATTAGATAAAAGAAATGTATATTCAGTTAATTCATTTTCGTGTACAACATTTTTATTTTCATCAAGCCAATTTGAATTAACTTTTGCTTTTAAAGTTGCTTCTTTTTCTTCTTCATTAAAAGAGTAATCATATATTTTTAATTTCTCTACTGTCCTATAAACATATCCATTTTTAGGAAGTGTATTTTCACCTATTACAACTTCTTTAAATTCATCATAGTATGGTTCTGTAAGTAAGTCTTTACCTTTTTCTTCAAATTTTCCAATAGGATCATCTGTGTCTTTTAGATGATATATTGAGATAAATTCTTTTACAGTTTCCTTACATTCCTTTTCGTATAAAGAACCTTCATCTACCTCTTCTTCTACAGAAGTTTCTAAGTCTTTATCAGTTATTTCTTCATCTAAAGATTGAGTTATCTCTTCTTTTTTAGGTGGTTCTTTAATAGAACTTTCTTTTCTTTCTAAAAGCATTACAACTGAAAATATTATAAATACAATCAGTATAATAATAAAAGTAATGATATTTTTTTTTCTTTGATTATCCATAGCTTACCTCCTAAATTTTAAGCTCCACCTTTGAATAGGTCTAATTCTTCTTTACTAGCTTCTATATTAAATGAGATGTTTCCAAGTCCATTTATAGATAGGATACAATCTCCTTGCTCAAGTCTAGGGATAGACAAAAGCTCACTCTCTGATAACTGCCCACTAAATACATTTGATAAAGTGTCTATTGAGTTACTATCCTGTTGCATTATGAATTTATACTGAGTTAAGTCAAACATTGTCTTAATCTTTTCAAACATTTCAGAGTTTAAATTAGCAGGTGCGACATCACGAATAGATTGTGTCGCAAATACTAAGCCACCGAAATACTTTCTAGCTTCCCTCTGAAATCCTGTTAAGTATTCAACTGCTGTTGGGTTATTTGAGTTTATTATTCTGTGTGCTTCATCTATTAAGATTAAGAATTTTTTAGCTTCTTCAAAAGTTTTTTCCTTTCTTTCAAATAAGTCTTTTTCTTTTCTTCCTTGAACAAGTGCATTGTTCCAAAGAAGTGTAAGGATATTGAATATCTGTGCGTTAAATACCCTTACATCGAACTGTGTTAGGTTTCTAAGGTCAAATGATACTATAGGTTCGTGAGTTATATCTTTAACTGTAGAATGTCCGTCAAATAGTCTAGGATAGTCCCTAACAATACTTTCTATATTTAAAACGATACTATCTAATCTCTCAATTCTTGCAGTAGATAGTCCCTCATTTATAACTTCATTTTCAACATCAGAGTATAGTACATCTTTTACATATTTAAGGAACATACTCATTGTTGGATACTGATCTACTTCATACTCACAAGCCTTATGTTTTTCTATACCACAAGAGTAATAGAACTCATTTAAAAGCTTATCAAACTCTCTCTGTTCCTCTACAGAACAGTTAGGGTTTAAGAAACGATACATTGTACTTACTTTAGATAAATGTACAACAAATGATTGTTCATTATTAACTTCAAATGTCTGATCGTGAACTATTGTAGCAAGTACTTGAAGTGGATTTATCATTCCATCTGTACCATCAAGAGATACTGTCTTTCCACCTAAAGTCCTAACTAAGTCTTTAAACTCACCAACTATATCTAATACCCTTATAGTCTGACCTTGTATAGCATTATCTAAAACTAGTTTTTTAAGAAGGGTTGATTTTCCTGCACCCATCATACCAAACACTACTGAATTATAAGATTTTCTTTTATTATCTTTTGTGAACAAATCAAATAAAACATTTCCACCTGTAGAAGTTGTCCCTAAGAATACTCCTGTTGGATCGTTAAGTTGTGTAAAGTGGAATAGATATCCTCCACCAAGAGATGTTGCAGGAATAGCCTTACCTTCTCTTTTATTTTTAAAGTTTAACTGTTCTGTGTAACCACTATAAATTGATTGCCACTCATATTCCTGTTCATTTAAGCATATAGTAGCCCTATAACCAAAACCTTCTAATTCTTCAAGTAAGTCTTTTACCTTTGCTTCTAAGTCCTTTTTAGTTTTAGCTGATATGAAGTATCTTATATGTACAAGCTTTACTATTTCTCCAGCATTAGTTATATTATCAGCTAACGAATGTAAGTTTTGATAAACACTTTGAGCTTCTATCATATTAACTTCGTTAGTTTCTTCTTTATATCTATTTTTTTGCTCAACAAGTGATTTATTTATCTTTTTAAGAGCAGTTCTTTTCTTTTCTGTACCTATATCTATTGTAGTTATTATATTTCTCATAGATGTAAGTTGTATAAGCCAAAAGATATTCACTTGAGGTTTATACTCATATAAATGGACTATTGTTTCAAAGCCATCTCCCTTTTGAATAACTCTTTCATCAAATTTAATACCACCTTGAGGTTGAATCTTAGTCATTAGGTAAGGGTTATAATCTTTTTTATTATATTCACTTTTTTTAACCATTTTATTATTCCTTTCTTGATTTTATATTAAAAAAAGATATAGAAATTAATCTATATCTTTAATATCTAATTAATAAGGAATTAAGCCTTTTGCTTTTCCTTCATTAATATATTTATATACAGTATTTTTACAACATCCTGTAGCCTTTTGTATTTCGCTAATCTTCCAAGTTCCTTGATTATACATTTTTATGATAGTCCTTATAGTTTCATTTTCTTTAGGTGGTCTACCATTTATAGATTGCCCATTATTTAATGCTTTTTTATAAGCTAAGGTTTCTTTTGTTCTAAGGCTTATTAAATCCCTTTCATACTGTGCTAATGCACTAAACATAGTAAGCATCAATGTTGATTGAGGATTGTCTTTTGTTGTATCTAACCAAGTATCCTTTATAGATTTTATACCAACTTTTTTTTCTTTTAATTCTTCAACAATATTTAAAAGATCTATAGTACTTCTTCCAAGTCTTGTCATATCAGGAATAACTATTGTATCTCCTTCTTTGACAATTTCTAAAAGCTTATTAAGTCCTTCTCTTTCTCTTTTTGTTCCTGTAATTATATCTTTGTATATATTATCTTCATCTACTCCAATATTTTTTAGTTGTTCGATATATTTAGACAAATCTTGCCTATCTGTACTAACCCTACAATATCCGTAAATTTTCATACTAAATCACCTCATAATAATTATATCTGAATTATGCGATAATTTATACTAAAAAACGAACGTTTTTTAATACACTTTCTAAAGTTATAAAAACACCCCTGAAACCATTGAAAATGATATACCAAAAAACACTACCAAAAACTACAGCAAAAAAATTTATATTTTTGAGTTTTGATTAGCAAGTTTAAATAAAATCTTTAGCTTTTTATCTAAATCAATTTTTTTAAATCTCATATTTTCGTTAGATATTCTAAAAATTAATTCTTCTCTTTCTCTTATTGAATTTAAATTTTTAGCATAGATAAATAAGAAATATTCTTTATTATATCTGTTTTGTTCCAAAAACTTTAACTCATTTAATCTCTTTTGTAAAAAGTGATGATACATCGGAATTTCTGCTTTTTTCATTTTCTTTAGAATATTTTCTTGTTGTTCTTCTGTGTTTACTGGAAACTGCATACAAACTATCTTCATATCATCTTGATATAATTTTAAGAAGTTTGCAAAATCGTGAAGATGTCTACCTATTTCGTCTTGATTTAATGAATACACATCTTTACTTGCAATCTGAAAAATATTCATATATCCGTAAGTTGTTTTAAAATATTCGTCATACTCTACATCAAGCAGGGGAATTAAATCAACAACACTTTTTTCTACATTTCTAATTTCTTCTCTTAAAGCTTTCTTTTCAGCTCTAATTCTTTTTTTCTCTTCTTTTCTTGATGGTTTTAATTTTAATTGCCCATCATCTTCTAATTGTATATTATTTTTCTTTTTAAACATCTTCTTCCTCACTTTCATCATATTCTGTTACATCTCTTGGAAAGTACTTATTTGTAAAGTTTGCATTTATCCGACCTAAGCTACCTCCTCGTCTAAACGCACTAACAAAAGTATCTATTATAAGTTTCTGTATATTTACATTAGTTGGTATTTCTATTCCATCTTCTTCTAGTGCTTTAAAGATATTTTTAGGTTCTACTTCTAAATAAGCTTCACAAATTATACCATTTACCTCGAAATTTGTTTCTAGCTTTATACAATTACTCATCTCTCTGTTCTCCTTTTTCAAAATCTATAGAATGATAAGTATAATTTCTTTTAATGAAAAGAAGATATATTGATTGCCACACCCTTTTATTAGGGTTATTATTACTTTTACTTATTAAAGTTATTGCTATTGTAAGTAAGAACACATAATATGGTAAAACTAGTGGCTCATATATTGATGTACTTGTTATCCACGCAAAGAATAGTGTTCCCATTATTGCTATGAAATCTTTTATATATATACTTTTCCATAGCTTATTTTCTGATGAAATCTCTTTAGGTATTGTAAACATATTTCCCCTCCATATTATTTTTAAAAAATTAAAGAAGGTAAGAAAATATTTCTTACCTTCTATTATTAACTATCTTCTTCTAGGTTTTCTATTTTTATTTAACGGATTTTTTCTACCTATATCAAAATTCTGTTGAGTAATATTTTGATTATTAGGCATTGTGTTATTTATATTATTTTCTATATTTCTTCTTTCAATATTATTAGCACTAGATTTAATTATAGGATCACTTCCTGTATTTACACTAGGTGTATCATTATTTATTTGGAAATCTAGGCTACTCTGTTTAACACTATTATCTAAACTATTAGCTCCTATTGTATCATTATTCATATCGTGTTCTAAGCTATTTTTAGAAGTATCAGCAGTTAATGTTCCACTATCAATACTATTCATAGCATTTTCAAGTTTAGGTGGAGCATCGTTTATATTAGCTTCTATACCACTTCCACTTATATTAGCATCAATACCATTCATAGCACTTTCTAAGCTAGGTGGCATATCATTTGGCATATTATTAGCACTATTCATAGCTTCTTCAAGAGTAGGTGGTTTATCATTATTAGAAGGTGTATTATTCATAGCTCCTTCCAATGTTTCTCCACCTAGTCCATCTAAACCATTATCCTGAGCATCTATGCTTCCATTCATATTAGCATTTATATCTGATGTATCACTTGAACTTGTATTTGAATTTGAGTTGCTATTTGATGAGCTATTGAAGTTTCCATCTGCACTACTTGATGAATTACTATTTTTACTAGCTTCTATTTCATCGTGTAGATTTTTCGCACTATTTGCACCAAATTTATTTTCATTTGATGCTTTAGACATCTGATCTTCTAATTTACTACTAGCTCCTTCTTTTCCTCCTTTAAATCTATCTTTAGCAAAATCAATAGCAGATTTACCCATATTATAAAGCCCTTTACCTGTTTCAATACCAGCTTTTGCTCCTACATATCCACCTGCAATCATACTCCAACCACTCTTAACACCACTATCTATACCAAGAATTCTTTCAATGATATTTGGTCCATCTATAACTGCAACAGATGATGCTATTAATAGAATAAATTTTGTTAAATCCTGACTATTGTTAGAAGTCCACGTTGAGAATAGTACATACATTTTTAGAAGTATAGAAATGCAGAATAGAACCACGAAGTTTGAAACTATACATCTAATAACTTCTTTAATTTTTTGCCCATTTGAAATATCAGCAAATGAATAAAGTATTCCAAATAGTTTTACAAAGCCTAACTCAAATATAATTCTTGCAACTTTAAAGCAAGTACAAAGTAAAGTAATTACTATACAGCCAATAGTTATGAATATAGTCCAAAACTTAAAGTCATACCTATAATACTTTTCGCTAAAAAGTCCAAAGAATGTTTTTTTCAGATCCCGTTTTTCATAATTCCCACTAGAATCTGTCACTAATTTACTTTTAAACAAATCTTTATTTTCAGTTTCTTTTGAATCCACTTCTTCATTTATGCTAATTAAATCACTTGTAATTTTACTTGCTGGAATATTATTCTTTGTAGCACTATTAAATCCTACTTCATCTAAATAGTATAAATCACAAAAATTATCTTTTATGACTTTCTCTGACGAGAAGTTATAGTCATATTTCAACCCTTTTGATGCTTCTGTTGTAATCTTTTCTAAATGCGTCATTCCCATTGGAAGTAACATTACTACTGCAACAGTAAGCACTAAATTTTTTATAACATCATTAACTTTAAATTCTCTATCAAATATGATTTTAAGTCCTAAAAAGGCTATTGAAACTGCTAAAATTACCCAAATAAGTGGCATAAGTTGATTAATTAAATTATCGACTTCCTGACTTCTAAAAAATCCATTTAATGAATATATTTCATTGACTACCCCTTCAAGTCCATTTGCCAAATTTGAAAGTATTTTAATTACTCTCCAACCAAGATCTCTTAAAAGCCAACCAAATGGAGATGCAATTTCAAAAAAATCATTATTGGATAGAATCTCAATTATCTGTTCATCAGACATTTATATTTACCCCTCCTTAATTTCTGTTTGTTTTTATAAATAATTTTATTTCGTTTTTTACTTCTTTATCTTTTATTTTAATTAAAAGTTCTTTTTCTGTTTGTGAATCCTCAATATATTTAATAATTTCTATTGAGTATTTATTAATAAATTTATCTTTTATTTTTTCTTTTATTTCATCTGTCAACTCTATATCTTCTTCATCTTTATTTTCTCCTTCTTTTTCAGGAGTTATATTTTTTGTTTCTTCTTTTGCTTTTTCCTTTTCTTTTGCTTTTTCTTTTTCTTTAAATCCATTTAATATTTCATCAAAATTTACATCTATATCTTTAAGTTCTAAATCATTATGTAGACTTTTTACTTTTATAGATATAAAAGAAGTAGCATTATTAAACGTATCTACTAAATATTCATATCTATATTTCATACAATAATCGCCATTATTAAATATAGGGTTTGGGACTATTTTATCCCCTTCTTTGTTTTTTCTTTTAATAACTCTAACAACTATCATTTCTCCTTCTTTTAGCTTTCTAAGTTCATCAGATTTTAAAAGCCTTCTTGCATCTAAGTTTTCTGAATGACTTTTATCAATCGAATACATCTCACCACTTCTTGATTGAGATACAATAGTCTTTTCTCCAATAAGTTTTGAAAACTTTTCAGCAGTTTCATCGTCATTTGTAAGTATATAAATCTGATTACCACAGTTACCTTCAATAGTTGCTGAATCATCACCATATAAAGTTTTTAGCTGATTATAAGCCTGAATTATAAGATTAAATCTTATTCCTCTACCTAAGCATACTGTTATAATATTTGCCATACCCTCAATTGGTGGCATATTCCCAAACTCATCAAGTAAAAAGATTACTTCTCTATCACACTTCCCACTTTCTGATAAAGTTGATTTCTTAGCTAATACATAATAAACTTGTCTGACAAATATACTTGCTAAAACGTGAATAGACTTATCATAGTCAGGAGTTACCATAAATATCGCTTTCGGTTTTCCATTTCCAAAGCCTATATCTTCAAAGTTAAGCGAGTTTTTACTCGTCATTTTAGCTATCTTATCAAACGTAAACATATTAAGTTTATTCATCGCAGAAACGAATATACTCGCCTTAGTACTCTCTTTCGCAAATTGAGCAGTAGAGTACTGTAACCTTGCACAACAATTTTTCGGCAAATTATCAAAATAATCATCAATTTTATATTTTTCTTTACCTTCTTCATCTGTATATACGATACCAAGCTCAGAAAGCATTTTCGCTACATTATATAATGTAATTTTTTCTTTCTCTTCTTTCGGAATATATTCTTCGCAAAGTGCTAGTATTAACGCATTAGTCAAGCTCATTGCAGTATTTTGCCAAAAGGCATCTTTTGCTGATGGATCAGCATAAATCGAATACGTTAATGTTTGACATAATAACTGAGCTTCTCCAAAGTCCTTTTCTTCATAAGCTTTAATTATGAGTTCTAATGGGTTATAACTCATAGAGTTTAAAGGATCTGTTAGGTTCAGAAGTAATACTTCATATCCTCTTTCTTCAAGAGTTTCTTTACTCATCGCTATAAGCTCACCTTTAGGATCATTTACTATAAGAGATGCTTTCTTTTCTGCCCTTGAGTAAATATCAATACTAGGTACAACAAAAGTTTCACCCTTCCCACTTCTTGTAGTCCCAATAATCAAGTTATTTACAGAGCTATCATCAATATACATAACTTCTTTTATACCTAATTCTTCCATAATTTTTTTATTTTTTTCTTTATCTTTATCTTCTTTATAATTAACTATATTATTATTTTCATCTATAAAACTTCTAGCTATCGGTATTCCACCACCACCATTATAAAATTCGTCTTTGATTGGTACTGCTTTATACTGACTTGCTATTTCTTCTCTAGTTGCAAATCTTGCAGTACCTTTTTGCCCATCTTCAATCTCATTAAAGGCAGTTTTCATCTTTAGCACAAGTTTTATAAAAACAATAGAGTAAATTACTAAAAAGAAAAGATAAATTGGAAATCCATAAAGCATATAAGTAAAGTTTAAAATTCCAAAGATACTCGGCTTATCTCCCCCTGAAAAAATCCCACCAATTTTAGTAACCACTTCAAAGAAAGTATTAAGGACTAGGATAATAGCCAATGCTCCTATAAGACCTGCTTTAATTACAAAGTCCTTATTTACAAGTTTTCTTGTAAATTCAAATTCCTTATTTTTTGAATCAAAAAACTTTTCTATGAAATTTTTTCCTTCTTCCATAAAAACCTCCTTATCTTAAAATTTTGCATAAAAAAAGCACTTATAAAGTGCTTGTATACTTTATTTATCTCTATTTCAATCACCTCACTATACAAAGATTAAGTAATGTTATTTAGTTAATTTTTTTAAATAACATTACTTAATTTTCATATAGCATAGGAAATTATCGTGTAAGTAATACTACTAATAGTGTTAAAATGCAAAATAAACTTCTTGAAAAAATTCTTAATTCTAATTTCTTTTTTTGATTTTTGCTCATTTCTTCTTCTCCTTTTCAAACATAGCTTCTTATAAAAAAAGTGCTGTACACAAAATTTTGTGACAGCACTTTTTTTAACTATTTACTTATTTTATATATTTCTGTATATTATCATTGGCACATTAGAATCGAATAAAAATACATTCATTGGTTTAAATATAATAAATAAAATTATAAGTATTAATATACCAAGTAGTATCTTTTTTAATATATTTTTCATAAAATATTTCCTCCTACTATAATACAAGATTTTACAAATTTATAATTCTATAAATTTATCACAAATATTATCTAATCGTTTATCATGACTAATAATAATTATTATTTTTTCTTTCTTTTCTTTTTTTATTATATCAATTAACTTTTGTGTAGCTTTACTATCTAATGCTGATGTCGGTTCATCTAATATTAGTAAATCTCCATTTTTTAATATTGCACTTATTATTGAAATTTTTTGTTTTTCTCCTCCTGATAATTTAGATACATCTATAAGTGATTTGTCTTTTATTTTTAAATTTATATCCATATCATCAATCATTTTATCTATAGTTGTAATGGAAATATTTAAATCTTGATAAATATTTTTATATAAGTCATCATGTATTAATATTGGTTCTTGATCTATTATTGATACATATTTTTTCCTTATTTCATATAGATTTAAATCTTTTATATCTATATCATTAAAAGTTACCTTTCCCTTATATTCATCTATATATAAACCTAGAAGAAGTTTAACTAATGTACTTTTACCAGAACCATTATCTCCTTTTATTAAATATATACATCCCTTATTAAAAACATAATTAAAATTATTTATTATATCCTTATCATAGAAATTTATACCAATATTTTTTAATTCTATAGAATTTATACCTGATATCATTTTTTCACCATTTGATTCAACTTTTTCATCAAATATTTCCATAACTCTATCAAATGATACTTTTGTATCTGGATATGATTCTAATATAGATGTTAAATTAGAAATTCCTTTTAATATTGTTAAATAATAATTTTGTATAATAATAAAATCTCCTACACTCATTTTATTATTATATATAGAAATACCTCCATATATTATTATATATAGAAATACCTCCATATAAAAATAAAATAATATTGAATATATTGTCTAATATAGATTCAACACTTGAAAAATAATAATTAGACTTTTGATACTTTAATAATGAATTAAGAAATAGAGGATAGTTATCTTTTAATTCACTATTTAGCACTTCAAATAACGAATTTAACTTTATATATGGTATATTAGACAATTGTTTATTCATCATCGAAAAAAACTTATTTTGTTTTTCTTTAAATTCCAATGAAACTCTATATAATCTCTTTTCAAATAACATATATATTAGTACATATATTGGCATACTTATTATACTTAAATAAAATAGCTCTAAACTTTTATTTTTTAGTATTATTAATATAATAATAAGAGATATAACTTGAACAGTTGAATGTATTATTAATGATATAAAATAATTTACAATTGTATTACAATCACTATTTACACGTTGATTTAAGTAGACAGAGTCAATATTATCAAAAAATTTTATTGGTAATTTCTTGACATATCTTATTATATCAAAGTTCAAATCAAAAACTAAATTTGACTGAAGCTTTGTTGAAGTATAGTTATTTATATTACCTATAAATATATTTGTAATACCTAAAATTAGTAATATCAAAGAAAAAATATAAATATTTTTTAATGTCTTTATTGAAATCAATAAATTCTTAAATCCTCTGGAATTGTAAAAACTGCATGTCTATGAGAAACATCACACATATTTTCTACCTGTTTTTCTGCCCATTCCATAGAATATTTTCTACCACATTTTGTACAAAATTTACTTTTACAAGTGAATCCTTGTATATACTCCTCTCCACAATCTATACATTTGTGTTTTATATATCCCTTTTCTATATTTCCACAATTTAAAGCTTTTGTCACAGTATTTTCTATCTGTTCTCTCATTTCTCTTCTAACTTTATTCCAATATTTTAGTTTAAATTCTTCGAAATGATTTTTTAATATTTTATTAATTATTTTTTCATTTTTTCGCTTTTTCAATACATTCATATTACTATTGTACACAAGTTTTCCACAGTTTTAAATTATTATAATTTCCTTAAGAATAAAAATAAGCCCCTCAGTAAAAACTGAGGGACTTTTCTTTATGCTACTTCAAGACTTTCATCTTTATTTTCTTCTTGAGGAGCTTCCTCAACTTGTGGGACTTCTTCCCACTTAATATAAATTGTTGTATCTTCTGAGATTACATCTCTTTCTGATACAAGCTTTGTAAATTCTTTATCGTAGAAATATCCACTAAATATCATTCCTTCTTTTGAAGGTGTATTTAAGCTTCCTATTTCTCCTGCTAGAATTTCTTTTGTTGTAACAGTATTTCCATCTTTGATTGTAAGAATTACTGTATCAGGTACACTAGGTTCTTCATCATTTGGAACATCATTACTATTTCCTCCTGTATGATCTCTATTTGATAACGATACATTTGAATTAGAACTTTTTGTGTTTACCAATGCCTGAGCTATTCCTATATAACCTGATTGGTAGTTTACAACAAACCTCGCAGTTGAATCTGTTGAACAATCTTTGAACATATTTGAATACGATAATATATTATGATTTGATATTTTAATATTACCACTTAAATTTGAACAGTTTTCAAACATACTACTCATATCTGTTACTTTTGATGTGTCAAAGTTGCTTAAATCTAATTCATTTAAATAGTAGTTGGATTTAAACATTCTGCTCATATTTTTAACTTTGCTTGTATCAATATTATTAAACTCAATGCTGTTTATTTTATAGCTTGATTTGTTTTCAAGACTAAACATATTTGAGCAATCTTCATTAAATTCTATAGTTTTTGGAGATACTATATGAATTTCAGTATCTGTTATTGGTGTGATAATATACTTATTACTACTTCTTTTACTATACATAATTATAGAACCATCTTGAGCTTCTGATACATCCGTTATACTATAAGCATCTGATGGCAAGTTTGTTACATCACCTTTTTCAAATATTATATGCTTTCCTTCGCCATCTACAGACATTAAACTTGACATTATTTTTTCATTAAATTTGGCTCCTGATAAAAGTACACTTGATGTACTTTCTTCGTATAGATATACATTTGAGTTATCTGACTTAGTAGCAACCATACCTGTCGCTACTTTCTTAGTTTCTTCATCTACATATTTAACTATAAATTTAGCAAATGAATTTGTAGCACTATTTTTAAACATATCAGTATAAGATGTAATATTAGAATTGTTTATTGTTATTTCACCATCTAAAAAATCGCATTTTTCGAACATATGACTTATATTTGTAGCATTAGAAATATCCAAATCGTCTGAGTTTATATACACATTACAACCATAGAACATATAACTCATATCTGTTGTTTTAGATGTGTTGAAATTATCTAATTGTTTTACAGTTAAATTCCAAGAACCTACATTTAACATATTGCTACTATTCTCATTTGTAAATATTTCTTGCTCAGAAACAATAATTATCTTGTTTTGCGACGGCACTCTAGTATTAGCTTTATTAGGTTCGTTATACGAAGCATACATTTTTATAGAACCATCTTGTGCTTCTGATACATCTACTGCATCTTGTGGTATAGTTTCTGAAAGTTGAGATTTTTTAACGAAATATATTTCAAGTGGATCATAACTATTAGCATTTTCCATAACTTCAATTAATTTAGTATTAAAAGTTGTTCCATCTACAAGTGTTGCAAGTTCTATAGGTTGAGTTCCATCTAAATATACATTACAAAGGCTACCAGTAGAGAATTTAGTTTCAACCATCTTTCTTGCAACCTCTTTTGTTGCATCATCTATATATTTAACTATAAATTTAGTATCTTTACTTGTACTTGTATTAAAGAATATACTTTCATATTTATTCAAATTAGGATTCATTATTGTCATTTCTCCATTTAAACGAGGACATCTATGGAACATATAAGACATATCTTCTACTTTGCTTGTATCAAAGTTTTCTAAACCATATATACTCCAAATAGACCCACCAATGCCCATATCTGCAAACATATAACTCATATTTGTAACTTCTGATGTATCAAAGTTATCAAAATCAATTTTATCTATATCGTAACTTTTACCTTCATGTAGAGGTGGAGTGTAAAACATATAACTACTATTTTCATTTGCAATTATAAATTTATCTGAAACTACAATAATTTTATTATACGTTGCTACTCTTGGGTCTTGTCCTAAACCTCCATATATAGCATACATTTTTATTGACCCATCTTGAGCTTCAGACACATCTATAGCTCCTGATTGGATAAGACTTGAATCAACTTGTGATTTATTTACGAAATATACGTAAGTAGGATCTGAACTATAAGCATTAGCTAATAATTTTCTTAATTCTTCGTTAAATGTCTTTCCATCAACCAATTTAGCAGTTTCGTATAAGAATACATTAGAATTTTCAGATTTAGTAGCAACCAGTTTTTCTGCAACTGCTTTAGTTGCTTCGTCTACATATTTAACTATAAACTTAGTATTTGAATCTGTCGAGCAATTGTAAAACATACTATCATAATAATTTGTAATATTAGGATTCATTATTGTTATTGAACCATTTAATTTTGGGCAATTTTTAAACATATTTCCTATATATATCACCTGACTTGTATCAAAGTTACTTACATCTATACTTGTTAATGAGCTACAACCAGCAAACATATCACTCATATTTGTTACATTACTTGTATTGAAGTTACTTACATCTATACTTGTTAATGAAATGCAATAACCAAACATATTACTCATATTTGTTACATTACTTGTATTAAAGTTACTTACATCTATACTTGTTAATGAACTACAACCAGCAAACATATCACTCATATTTGTTACATTGCTAGTATTAAATCTGCTAACATTTAAACTTGGTAATGAACTACAACCAGCAAACATATATCGCATATTCGTTACCTTACTAGTGTCAAAATTACTTACATCTATACTTGTTAACTTATTACAAGTCATAAACATCTGGTTCATATTTGTTACTTGACTTGTATCAAAATTCTCTAAACCTTTTATATTTGTTAATGATTCACAACTTTGGAGCATATTACTCATATCTGTTACTTTACTTGTATTAAAGTTACTTACATCTATACTTGTTAATAATTCACAATTATTGAACATCCAACTCATATCTGTTACTTTACTTGTATTGAAATTATTAAATATAATTTTATCTAATACTCCACTAATACCACCACTTCCTAAGTTATGAAACATTTGTCCACAATTTTTATTTGCAAATATTTCACCATTTGCCTCTACATAAAGTACATTTCCACTAATTCTAGCTTTTATCGAACCATCTTTTGCTTCTGATACATCTGTTCCACTTAAAGTGCCATTTTTCTGCTCAAAACGAATTTCTGTAACATTTTCAAATCCACTCATCATTTCTATTGTAGTATTAAAACTCTTTCCTGTTATAAGTGTACTTGGCATACCACCTAATACTACATTTCCTGAACCTTTTGTATTTACCATTTTTTGTGCAACAGTTTTTGTACTATTGTCTGTATAGTTTACAACAAACTTCGCAGGTGAAACTGTTGAACAATTTAAGAACATCTCGCCATAACCATACTGACTACTAACATTAGGATTGGCTATTGTCATTGAAGCACTTAATTTATTACATTCTTCAAACATACCACTAAAGTGTGTTACATTAGAGGTATCAAAATTATTCAACCCTTTTATTGTTTCTAAATTTTTACATTTATCAAACATGCTTGCAATAACTTTTAAGTTGCTAGTTTTCCAATTAGATAAATCTATTGTTCTTAAACCTGAACAAAAAGAAAACATACTTCCTGCACGAATTACATTACTAGTATTCCAATTAGATAAGTTTAAACTTGTTAAGCTATCACAACCATAAAACATAGATTCCATAGTTGTTACTTGTGATGTATTAAAGTTTTCTAATCCTTTTATATCTGATAGTAAATCACACATTGAAAACATATCACTCATATTTGCAACATTACTTGTATCAAAATTACTTACATTTAATGTTCTAATTTTAGCACAATCATAGAACATTTGGCTCATATTAGTAACTTGTGATGTATCGAAGTTTTCTAATCCTTTTATACTTGTTAGGCTATTACAACCATAAAACATAGATTCCATATCTGTTACATTACTTGTGTCAAAATTACTTAAATCTATAGATTCTATATAAGATTCTATATAATAATACTCAGCTCCAAAGAATGTATTGGCACTATTTTCATTTGCGTATATAGTATTTTCACTTGCTACTGTAAGTACATCTCCCTCTATACTTGCCATTATGCTTCTATCTTGAGCTTCAGAAACATCTGTTCCACTTTGATTAGGTGTACCTTTAACAAATTGTATTTTAGTAACATTATAAAAGTCACTCATTCTTTTTATAGTATCATTAAATATTTGACCACTCATAAGTTTTACTTGTAACACTTTCCAATTTGCAGTTAGTTTTATATCTCCTGATGTTCCTTTAGGTATCTTATAATCTTTTACAGGTTCACCCTCTTTATCATTTATAGTCCAACCTAAAAATTCTGAACCCTCTTTTACAGGGTTTGGAATACTTGTTTCTTCTATATACTTATATTTAGTTGGAGCAGTTGTATTTTCTTCAAACTTCCCATCTTTTAAATCATACGTTATATTAAATTCTGTGTTAGGATCTGTTGCTATTAAGTTTGTTATATTTGAATTTGTTGTTGCCATCAAAAATGCAAACGCACTTACTATACAAACTGTGAACACTAATAGAAATGGAAATCTTTTGATTTTATTCTTTTTCATATCTCATTCCTCTTAACTTAATTTTTTTACTCTTTTTTCACTTTTCGTTGTTATATTATAATGAAGTGGTGTTTCGATAGCTTGTTCTATCGTCATACCTTTTCTCATTCTATCGTAGATAGTTATTTTGTTTATATCTAAATTAAAGTGTTTAATTATATCAGGAATACTTCCTCTGAAATCTTTATATTCATAAGCTGATACTTTCTTTATTGGTGTTTCGATAGCTTCATCTAATGTCATACCTTTTTTTATTCTATCGTATATCGTCATTTTATTTATATCTAAGTTAAAATGATTGATTATCTCAGGAACACTTCCTATAAAGTCTTTATATTTATAAGCCGATACTTTCTTTATTGGTGTTTCAATAGCTTCATCTAATGTCATACCTTTTCTCATTCTATCGTATATTGTCATTTTATTTATATCTAGGTCAAAGTGATTGATTATCTCAGGAATTGTACCTTTAAAATCCTTGTATTCATACATTTTAGTTTTCTCCTATAACTTGAACACCTGTTGCCCTCATTCTGAATTCAAATTTACCATCTTCTATATCAGAATTATTGGCTGATTCATCTATCCAAGCCCAAAGTTTAAATGAACTAGAACCCTCTTTTAATACTTTTATATTCATATCAATTGAGTTTGAGTTATCTTCTACATCTTTGAAGTTTCCATCGTATAATGGATTGCCTTTACTATCTTCTATGTAAAGATTTATTTTTTCTTTTGATATAGGAAGTGATTTTTCAACCACTCTTATACCTAAGTCCATTTCTAAATCTACATCACCTGTATTTTTTAAACTAAATTTATAAGGAGTTATAGTCTGTAGGGCATATTCTTTAGACATTGGATAAGCTTTTAAATCTAGGTTATCAGATTCATCAAAGAACTCTAGTTTTGCACTTTGAGTTGAGCCTGAGCCACCACCTGAGTTATCTCCGTTTATATCTTCATCTGTAGTATTATCATCTTCAATCACATTGAAATTCATTCCACCGACCTGAATAGTATTTTTATACTTTAAAAGGTTATGGTTTTCTTTTTCATTAACTAAAACTATCCCAAAATCTTTTGCCATATATGATGCAGATAAAGCATCAACTAATGTTTTACCATTAGCAAAATATCTAGTATCTTTATCTTTATAGTACTTATCAATTATTTTTTTATTTGTTTCGTATCTATCTGAGCCACCTATTCTACCTGCATTATATTTACTTACTAATTCATTAGATATAACATTTGTTCCACCAATAGCTATATATTCAACACCTGATTTTTTCTGATGTTTAGAGCTATTCCCATTTGTAAGAAGTATTGGTGCTTTGAATTTTGCTGATAGAGAAGATACACTCATAGCATCAGCTTCGCCATTATATCCATTTACAATAAAGGCTTTACTATATCCACCTAAGTGTTCAGCTATTTTCTTAGATGTTTCAACTCTATCTGAGCCACCTATTCTTACAACTTTTTTCCCTGATAAACTATCTTCTACCTTTTTAGATATTGCATTTATTCCACCGATTATATAAACTTCTGATGCTTTATTTACTATCTCTTTACAAGGTTTAGGTATTTCATTCTGTTTTATTGGAAGTATTGATGCATCTAACTTTCCTGCTAGTGCTGATGCTGAAAGTCCATCTGCCATAGCACCTGAGCCATTTACAAGTATAACTCTATTGTACTTATTAACTCTTTTTGCAATTAATGCTCCTGTTTCGTATCTATCTTTTCCAACAATCTTATCGTGCGAATAACTTCTTTGTATCTTTTCTGATACTTGATGTGCATATAGAGTTGTCGGAACTAAAAAAGAGCCTGAAAGTAATACTGTTGCTATTTTCTTGTTCAAATTTATCCCTCCTATTCCTCCTCATCTTCTTCTTTCTTGTTATATCTATCGTAGTTGAAATATTCATCAGCTAAACCTATAAGACTATCTAAGAAGAAGAATGATGCTAATACAAGCAGAAGAAAAGTTATAAATCCTAATATATTCTTTACAGGATTTATAATTGTTAAATATGTCTGTAATTTAGGAACTGTTAAAACGTGTTTTGCGAATATTTCTTCTCTATATATAACTCCATCATCTGTATTATTGTTATCGCCTTGAGTTATATACTCTTCTTCATTTATTTTTTCTTTTACTCTATGAACAATGATTGTTTCTTCGTCTATTTTATAAGCGACGATATCATCTTCATCTATTTCTGTATCATCATTTGTTATTCTCATAAGTACAGTATCGCCAACATTAAATGTTGGGTGCATAGAATCACTCTCTATACCAAACATCTGAAAACCTAAAAAATCTTGAGTAATATATCCTCTATTTAAAGGATCTTTTGCCTTGAAAGTTGTTACTAGTGTAAACATTACAAGTATTGCTAATATAACATTGAAAGAGTATTTAATAATTTTTCTTAAATAATAATAAAATTTACATATTGTTTCATTTCCACAGTTTGTATTAATAATAATCATCTCCTAACTAAAAAAAAGAGGAGATAATTAAAAATTATCCCCTCACTTAACACTATTCAAAACTCAAATATATATCGTATTTAAACTGTTTCTATATTACTGTTTTCCTATGAAAGCTTCGAACTGACTAGTTAAACCATCAGAATCTTCACCTGTGAATATACCATCATACTGTACTGCTATAGCACTTAATTTAAATCCTAGAGCTTTTTTCTTTATCTGCCCTGGTTCTAATGTTTCAGTACCGAATATATCTGTATTTGTTGCCTTTTCATCTATATATACATAAGCTTTAAATTCATCTGATTCTGTTCCAACGTTAGGATCAACATTATTGTTTATTAAGAAACATTTACCGAATCCATTTTCGCCACCTTCTATAGCCTTAGCTAATGTATCATTAAATACTACTGCACCATTATTTTCTATATATAATTTAACTTTATCATTTGCTAATGCTTCTGCATCATCTAAACCTGTTACACCATCTAAACCTGCTTTTAATTTTTCTACTGAACCTACATTTGCATCATCTAATTTAAGTCTTACAACCTGTTTTATATTCCCTTTATTTTTTAATTTAAAAGTGAAAGGTGTACTTTCTTTTGCTTTTTCTACAGTTTCAGGAACTGCGTTATATTTTCTTATTGCTTCTCCTTCAGAAGAATATTCAACTTTTAATTCCTGTAACTCCCCACCTTCCTGTGTTGCAGATATTAAGTTTGTTTTGCTTGAATCTGTTGCAGTCTGTAATAGTGAGAAAGCTCCCATTGCTAATGTTCCTGATAATATCATTACTCCTACTGTTTTTCTCATTTTTGGTGATAATTTTTTACTCATTTCTTTTTTTCTCCTTTACATTTTTATATCATTTTAAATAAACTAAAAAGTTTATCACTCACTAATTTGTTTCTTTCTTTTTATGTAGACCTACTCCTACCATTGCTAAAAGTAGGCTAAGTCCTGCTAATACTTTTCCTTTTTTCTTCATAACTCCTCCGTTACTACTATTTATCAGTTAGGCAGATTTATTCTGCCCAACCAATAAACTCTTTTACATATCTAACAATTTCTGTTTTGTTTAGCCACTCTAAAAAGTTATATTATCTTTTAAGAAGTTAGCTATACTTGTTGCACCAAGTGCAACTACTAGACCTACTGCACCACCTATGTACCAAGACTTAGCTTTTTCAAATCCGTTTTTACCACCGAATATATGTGTGATACCACCTATACCAAGTGCTATTGCAGTTGCAGGAATTGCAAGTGTCTGTATCCAAGAAACCACTTCAAAACCTAAGTTACTAAGATTCTCTATTGGCATCTACCCTCACTCCTCTCTAACTAATTTTTGTATAAAAAAAGCACCTTCTAAACAAGGTACTATTTTTTAGCTATTTTTATCATTTTCCATTTTGAAATTTAAAGCTTCTGTTAAAACTTTTGTATTTTCACTTATAACTTCCTGATATTTTTCAGTAAGCCAAGTATCGTGGTCGATACCCTGCGTTTTAAGAATTACTGTTGCTAATTCTTTTATATTTTTATCTATTGCCATTTGTTCCTCCTAATTATCATTCATACAATCACTTGTAGTTGATATGAAAACTAAAAAAAGTAGCGAAATTATTGCTACTATTATCGCTATACCTAGCATTTTCTCACCTTCTATTTTGTAAATTCTAAGCTAAAGTTTACTCTATCGTCTACTTCCATTTTAACTATTGCATTATATGTTCCACCTGCTTTTTTCTTGAAAGTAACTTTCGCTTGTCCGTCTTTTAAGAGTGCTTTCACAATAGTTTTGTTCAGTTTTTTACCTCTAACTTCAAAGAATTTATTATTTTTGAAAAGAGAAAAGTCGCATTTAGGATTGTCTTTAAATCCTTCACAATAGAAGTTTTTAGCACTTTCATAGACATTCTTACCACATTTAGGGCATTTGCCTATAACCTCTCTCTCATCTTTTTTCGTTTGAGATTTTGTTACTTCTATTTCTTTTGCTTTATTTACTGTCAAAGACAAATCTTTTTCATAGTATTTTAAGGCATTTTCTTTATTAGTTTCGCCTTTATATACTTGTTTTAACTTCTTTGACAATTCTACTGTTTTATCTTTATACATATCTATTCCAAGCTTATTTAAAGTTTCTATAAGCTCAATCCCTTTTGGAGCTATGTAATAAGTACCTTTCTTTTCAAGTAAATATCCAAGATTTACTGCCTTTTCAATTATAGCTCCTCTAGTAGCTACAGTACCTATTTCCACCCCTGAAAGTAGTAATTTATATTCCTCATCTTCTGTCATTTCATCATTTTTAAATGGATTTTTAAGATAATTATTTAATTCTTCAAGAGAAATATGTTTAGGTGGTTGAGTAAGCTTTTCTGATGCTAAAATTTCAAACTTAACTTCTTCATTTAGCTCAAATTTAGGTAGTAGTTTTTCATTTAAATCATTTTCATATTTCAAATACCCTAATTGTTTAACTACAGATCCCTTCATACTAAGCTTATATTCACTAAGTCTAAATATTACCTTTGTTTCTTCAATTTTACATTCCTCAGATGTAAAGTTTGCTAAAAATCTATTCTTTATGACATTGTAGACATTTAAGTCTAATTCCTTTAAATCAGTTGGTTTAACTGATGTAGGGGTTATTGCTGAATGACTTTCTATTTTACTACTATCGAATATACTCTTACTATCTTTAAACTCTAACTTGCACTCATCATCAGTATAAAGACTTACTAATCTTCTTATCTTATCTTTTTCTTCTTCTGATAAGTATTCAGTATTTGTTCTCGGATATGTAACATATCCTTTCTCATATAACTTCTGAACAATACTCAAACTTTCATTTGCATTTAATTTATATTTCTTAGATAGTGCGTTTTGTAGTTTATCTAGTGAAAATAACTTTTTCGGATATTTTCTAACTTCTTTAACTTCTATTTTCTCTACAATTAACTTTTCATCTTTTAAGTTTGCTACTTCTTTTTCACATTCAGCCTTACCATCAAACTTTTCAGATATACTAAGTTTGATAATTTTCCCATCTTTTTCAATTTCAACATCAGGCTGATAATACTTTTTCGGAATAAAGTTTTCTATCTCTTTGTCCCTAGAATATATAACCTCTACGATTGGTATTACAACCCTTCCTACAGAGAATAAATCACCTTTTTTAAGTGTTACTAACTGTGTTAGGTTAATTCCATAAAGCCAATCAACGTAAGTCCTTAGAAGTCCTTCATTTAACAGATTTTCATAGTTAGAAGAATCTTTTAGATTATTAAGACCTTCTCTTATAGTTTCTTTTGTCTGTTCAGGTAGCCATAATCTTTTTATGCTTTTTTTAGATTTTAAAGCATTTTCTATTATAAGATTTATAATTACCTCACCTTCTCTATCAGCATCTCCACAGTTGATTATCGTATCAACATCATCTCGATTAACTAACTCTTTTATAACTTTGAATTGTTTTTTTACACCATCATCATCTTTTAGCTTAAATTTAAACTCAGATGGAGTAAATGGTAAATATGATAGTTCCCATTTAGTCTTTTCTTCACCTAGATAATCTGCTATCGAGTAAAGTGTGAAGAGATGCCCAAAAGCATAAGAAACAACATAATCTCCATTTTCATAATAACCATTTCTAACATCGAAATTACCTCCTATTGCACTTACAATAGACTTTGCTAGAGAAGGTTTTTCTGCGATTATAACTTTTTTCAAGTCTTTCAGATCCTTTCACTTTTTTAGAATTTCGGAATATATCCTGACTTAGCTCCAACTTTAACTTCGATTATCTCATCTCCATCACCAAGTTTAAACATTGGATATATTTTTAAATCCGAAGTAATTTCAACAGTAAATGTTTCTTTATTTTTATCTTCATCAGAAGGAGCAAAATTAGGATTTACTATATTTACTTCAACGTCAGTAAGCTCAAATTCTACTTGTCCTGATGGTGTTTCTTTTACATATTTACTTCCTTTTTTCTGAACCCCTAGAGCAGTTTCTAAGTATTCATCTAAATTATCATTTTCTATTTTTTCTTCCCATTTATTAGTCTTTTTATCGTCTATTGTATAGGCTGAAAAATACCCTTCTCTTTCACTTCTATATATCTCATCGTAGTTATTTGTAGCTATTGTAGTTGCGACACTTTCAAGCCCTTGTCTTACCCCTCTAGTAGTCATATGATTTCTAGCATCTTCTGATAAACCAAAGAATACTATTAAAAGGACTAAGAGTACTACACAAGCCCAAACAAACCCATTACCACTTTTATCTTTTAAACTATCTTTAATTATTTTCATCATTTCCAATATACCTCACTAAATCCACTATCTTTAGCTACCAAAGTAACAGGGAATGATCCAAAATCAAAGAAACCTATATTAACAGTTTTTGTTACCTCAAGCTCAATAGAGCCATCTAACTGCACTTTTTTAGTGCCTTGTATGAAGTCTGCATCCCAATCAATAGTATCAACTTTAATAAGCTCATCTTCTAGCTTATCTATTCTTGTATTAACTCTACTTCCTACTTCACCACTTATCTCGGCTTCTCTTATTACCTCACTTGCAAACTGATTAAGGTTTGACTTTGCAACAAAGACAGGATATACATTAAGTGCAAAAGCTATTCCAAGTACTGCAATAAGTACTACAACTACCCCATCTATATAACCTTCACCTTTTTTATCTTTTAAAAACTTTGATATCACTCGTACACCCCCTTAGAACATTCCTGCAAGTCCGTTTACTATTTCATACATCAGTACTACTCCGTATATAAGCATTATGCAAGAAAGCATCATACCTGAATATTTTTTAATTTTTTCAGGTCTTTTAAGAGCTATCCCTCTAAGTTTCTGATACTCTAACTCTTTTAAGTCTTTAGCCAACATTCTAAAGTATACTGTTTCATCATTTCCGTTTAATACCCCTAGTAAGCCCCTTATTATTTCTGAAAGAGAAGAACTCCCTATTCTACTTTCAAATCTTCTTAAAGCTTCTTCATAACTTCCTGAACGCATATCGGCAGTTGTTATTTCTAACTCTCGCCCTAAGTTTGAAGTACTGTTTTTATGATAATTTTCAAGTATTTTGAAAACATCTCGTGATGTCATTAATTCCTGTTCTAATGTCATAGCAAAACGTGGTAATTCGTGTTCGATTTTACCTTTTCTTTTCTTTAAGATATTATTTGCACGATTGTATTCAGTAAAATAAACTGCAATAGCAATTATCACAAATAACACACTTAAATATGGTGTAAATAAAAATGATACTATAGCAAATAATAGTATCATTCCAACCTTTATATAAATATCAGCCATATAAGTTTCAGGTGTCATTTTAATATCGGCAGATCTTAAAATGATTTCTAGCTTATCCCTTTTATAATCGTCTAGTTTTATATGGTTTGATAATTTTGTCGAATAGTCCATTAAAAGAACTTCTAAATTCTTAGCTTTCTTTTTCTTTTCCTTTTTATTTATTGCTACTATATATTTAGCTTTTTTAAGTGTAGGAACTTTCATAAGGTCTGCAAGTATTAAATAGAATCCTACTGATAGGAATACGAAAAATAATATTAACATTTATTCACCTTCTTCCAACATTGACGGTTCTATCGGTTTAATAAGTTTCATTATCCCTGCAAATGATATGAATGTTACAAGAACAACTATTGTAAGTACGATTTTCCCTACTGTAGTGTACATTAAAGTTTTATACCAATCCTTATTAAGTACATAAAGAAGTGGTATATTTCCGTACACTAAAAATATCATTATGATAAACTCTTTAAGTGGTGCATATAAGTTATTATTTATTTCAGCACTAAGTGTTCTAAGGCTTGAAAGCTTAGAAACTGTAGGACTTAGTGTATTTTTAAGTGCTATATTTTCCTGACAAGATATCAATATCTCTACCCATTCGTGGAAGATATCATCATCAATTTTTACTTTTAAATTATTTAAAGCCTTAGCTATATCAGAACTGATGTACTGTGTTTCAATTAAGAATTCTTCAAATATTTTCCTAATTGGTGGTTTAATTTGTTCAATATTTTCTTCTACTGCTTGTATTATATTCTCACTTCTTATGTATGAAGATGTGATTATAGAAAGCGATACTTCTAATTCTTGAGTTATTGATTTTTTATACTCCATTGAAGTAAGTTTTACATACTGAAACGGAATAGTTAAAAATCCTATCGCAAGTATTGGTACTAGATAATAGTTTCCTATCGCAGTTGCAACGAAAACCCCTAGTATCATAAAAGCTATCGCACCTATACAAACTTTTGAAAATTTATCTACTTTATTTGTATTTTCTAAAACAGTTTTAGTTTCTTTTATTAGAGAAACTAAGTATTTATCTTTCTTATTTTCATTAGCTGATTTTATTTTCTTTCCTATATTATCATCTTTATTTTCAATGTAATTAAATATATCATCCATTATATCCTCAGGCGATATATCCAAAGCAAAAAAAGAACCAAAGACGATTATAAAGAAAGCTAAAAGTGTTATTATATTCATCTTCTACCTCACTAACTTGTCTAATTCTACAAGTGTCATACCATTTTCAAGTAATCTCTTTTGAAGTTGCTCAGAGATATTATTTACTTTTTTGAATTCACCTGTGATTTTATATTTTCCGTCTATAAGCTCTGAATTATATAGCTCATATTTATATAATGTTGATTTTTCTCTTCTTCCATCTTCGTGAATTATGCACTCTTTTATTTCCATTACCTTTCTTGAGTTATCTTCAAGTTTTTTTATGAAAAGTACAATCGGAAAAGCTTCCGTTACAAGCTCGTATAATGTCTTGTCTGCCATATCGTACTTCGTCTTACAAAGTGTTACCATTCTCGGATACGTTGCATCACAAGAATTTGCGTGAGTTGTTGTAATAACAGTATGTCCTGTTCTCGCCGCTTCCTGTGCCGAGAACGATTCAGAACCTTTCATTTCTGCTACGCAAATATAATCAGGATTTGATGTTAAGGCAGTTTCAAGTAATTTTTCCTGATCTATATTCTTGTTTTCATCATCACTATATCTTGTTACAGTATGAATAACATTATTAATTATTTTTCCGTCTTTATCTTTTTTAATAAGATTAAACTCTCTTGTATTATTCTCTATAGTAAACACCCTTTTTGTATTACCTATTGTAGACAATAAGTATTCCATAAGTGTAGTTTTTCCCCCACCTGTTGCTCCTGTAATACACATTGATACTCCGTATCTGAAAAGTATCTCTATTGCTTCCATCATCTCACTTGTACAAGTCCCTTTATTTATGAAATCCTCCCTACCTAGTTTCATTGGGTTTACAAGTCTTATAGATGCTACAACACCTGTATCATCATCTATAACCCCTTCACCAAGTACTGTTACCCTTATATTCGTACCTAAATGTCCTCTAACGATAGGATTTGAAGAATCTAGTATCATATGCGATTGTCTAAGTAATCTTCTCACAACATCTATTGCGTGTTTAGGCGAGATAAAGTTTTCTTCACTCGGTAAAATTTCACCATTTGAGTAAGTAATTTTTGTATCATTCCAAGCATTTATATTAATTTCTTCTACATCTGTTCTACTTCCATCTAAAAATGGTGTTAAGAAAGAAAACTGAGCCATATCCCTATATAGCTTGTTTATAAGTTCCTCATCAGTAAGCCCCTCAACAGTTATTCTGTTATCAGTTATATATCCTTTTATATAGGAACGTATCTGTTGTTCTCTTTTAAAATCCCCATCTTCTTTTAGAAGTACTGCATATTTGCTTGAAATATGTTCTTGTACAAGCTCTAATACTTTAGCAAATGTATATGTATTTCCTGTTATGAAGGCTTTTTTCTGAATTAAAGCCATTTTTTATACCTCTTTTCTTCTAAAACCTTTTATTGAACCAAATATTTTATCTTTGATTGATTTTTCTTCAAAGTAATCATCTTCTTCTGCTTCTATTAATGCTTCGTTTCCATCTATAATATTAATAATGTTTTGTAGTGTGTATTTAAGATTTTTCTCTTCTTTCATACTTAAAGATGCTAATAGATCACCTGTAAGACTTTGTTCTCTTAATTCTTCTATAAAAGGTATTCTTTCGCTTATATCGTATATCTCTGATAATTCGCTTACTGCATCGTTTATCATATATTTAGAAAGAATATTTATATGTGTTCTTGCCCTGAATTTATTTTCAGATATAAGTGGTAAATAAGAATCATAATACATCACATCTTTTACATACGGAGTAGATACTCTTAATACCTCATCTGATATTTCAAGGGCAGTAGTTGATAACTGATCGCTGACAAAATTACTTTGTAAATCAAGTATTACATAATCAACTAATTCTCTTAAAATTCCTACTAACTCTACTGCACGTTCTTTCTGATAAGGTGGATAGTTAAATACATTTTCACCTCTAGCATATCCAAGAAAAGCTATTTTCTTGTTATTTTTTACAGATATACTATTTATCAGTACCTCATTTTCTGTCAAAATTGGTGCTGAAAGAACATTACCTATAGATTTTTTATTATCTGCATCTTTAAAAAGTGCAGGTATAGTTGGACTTAATATATCTGTGAAAACAACCATCACAGTATTTTTTTTAGCTAATTCTTTAGCAAGTTTTATACTTAGAGTAGTTTTTCCTGAATTGGGAGAACCCCAAACTGAAACAACTTTTCCCATTTTTAACCTCCTAAAATTATTTTTTAGACTATTTGGTACTTACTTTGAAATCCTTCATCATACAATAGATTATTTTCTATTTCAGTTTCAATATCTGAACCTACTGTACCTATTGCAAATATAGCACTAACAACCAAAACAATAATTAAAATACCACCAATAATTAGTGATGAAAGTTTTAAATTTTTCATTTTTAGTTAGCTAAGTTATCTACTCTATCCTGAACAATTTCTCTGTTAGCACCCTGATTATTTAGTCTATTCTGTTCATCTATATATTTTTGAGCATTTTTTTCAGTTCCTCTATATACTAAAGAAACGTGCATTTTACTAGTTTCTTCTAGTTTAGCTATAAGTTCAGCCTGTGTCTGAGTTGCAAGTACTGTTATTGTAACAGGTAGCTCTTCATCTTCTGATTTTTTAGTATCTTCTTTTTTATCTACACCTACTTCGTCTGTAACTGCAAGTACTCTTACATACTGTAATTCGTTAGGAGTTGATGTAACTTCGTTTCCATCTTCATCTTCTTTAGTTGATATAACAGAGATTATATCTCCTGATTGAAGTTTTCCTGAAAGCCCTGATGCGAAGTTCTGTATTGTAAATGATATAGCCCTTTCGCTTCCATCAAGATTGTATAAGTATTTATCCTCAGATAACGGATTTTTTGATAACTTATTTTTTAGTACTGTATCATCTTTTACCATATCTACAACTGCGTATTTTCCAACAACATCTTTCTTGTCTTTCATTGCAGATTCAGGTAACCCTTTTTGAGAAGTTTCAACAACTTTAACTTTATTCGCAGTTATTTTCTCCCCTTTTTGTATATTACTAGCTATTCTTACAACTTCTACACTCTTTTGTATACTTTTATTGTAAAAAGGTGTAACACCAAAACAAAGAATAGCTCCAAGTCCTATCGAGATAAGACCTACTACTGTTCTATTATTTTTTAAAGCCATTTCATAGTTCCTTTCCTTAATTTTTTCAATATAAAAAAGAGGGCGAATGAATACCCTCTTTTTCATATTTTAGTATCTGTCATAATATAATATTTGTATGTTTAAATAAATGAAGTTAATAGTGCAACCATACAACCAAAATACAAGTAAGGAATTAATGCTATTGTTTTTTCTTCTTCTTTTCTCTTTGTATTTCTTATAGTTGTAATTATAATCGCACTTACTAAACCAACCAAACTACCGACTAAAATATTTTTAATTCCTAAAATTAAGGCACTTGTTGCCATAAATTTAATATCAGCACCACCAATAGATGCTTCTTTTATTAAATTCGGAATTAAAAACAATGTGAAGATTACTATGCAAGTTAAGATTTTACTAGTCGATATTATTGGTAAAGATATTAAAATAATTAGTATTGGTATTAAATTACTAACTTCTCTTTTTTTAATATCTTGATAACTCGCTAAAAGTCCTAAAGCTGAGTAAAAAAGTATGATAATTTTATAATCCATTTATCTATCCCTGATAGTTAAACATTTCTGTTATTTTAGTTTCCATTGTAGGAAGTATTATAGCTTTAAATAGGGCATATAAGCCACCTAAAACTAAAGCTCCTATAACTACAGCCATTAATACCTTAACACCTGTATCAACGTAACCTTCACCTTTTTTATCTCTCAAGGAATCTTTTAATCTTTCTTTGAAGTTGTATCCTGCTACCTGAGCTTTTACTATTAAACTGTTCATCTTTAACTCCTCCTTTCGTTATTTGATATTATGCTTAAATTATTTTCTGATATTATAGAAAATAATAAGTCATCGAGTTTTACATTTAGTGCATTTGCAAGTTTACATATTACATCTAATCTTGCAGTTGTTCTTTTTTTACTAATTAATTCATATACAATAACGTGATTAACCTTAAAAAAATCTGCACATTCCCTTAAAGATAAGTCATTCACCTCTTTAAAGTTTTTTATATTTTCTGATATCATATATTTCATCTTTTTCCATCTACCTTCCTAAAGTTCTGTATAAACAAAATCGTGAACCTTAACATCGAAAAAATCACTTAAAGCTACTATTGTTTTAATGTTATTGTTTTTATATAAGCCTTCTTCGATATTTTTTAGAGTAGAAACAGATATCCCTGTTTCTTGCATTATATCTTTATACTCTAAATCTCTATCTGTTCTTAATTTCTTTAAATTGTTTGCAATATAAATTTTCCTCACCCCATTTTAAAAAGCCTATCAAAAGATAGGCTTAAATCTATTTCATTATCGCTATATGTCTGTCCTGATGTAAGTTACCATTTATCATAATTTTATCATTTACATTTGCCCTAAGCATACCTGTAGGTGTCCAAACATCTATAATTTCACTATTTACAATGTAATTCTTTTCATCAGGATACCAAATTGGTGTAAAATGAGTTCTATCGTTGTAAGTTGAATACTTATTCTTTTTAAACTCAAATTCTGTATTATATCCTCCACCACTTTTCTTCTCAAGTACTCTATCGTATTTTTCGTATTTGAAATCAGAGAATATACTTATAGAATTTTGAGCAGGTGTTACATCACTTGATGAACAGTTGTATGTTACTTGTGTTTTTACATTATTATGAAGTCCATAACCACTCTTCATTTCATAACTTCCATTTTTCTCAGTATAAGTCTTAGGTGTTCTTATACTCGGTTTAATCTTCATACTTGCCGATAAATCAGCACTATATGTATTAGTTGCATATTCCCAATCTCCTAAGTCTACATATTCGTAATGTGCATTTCCTTCGGAATCTGTACCTGCATATACATATTGCCAATCTTCTTCCCACCACGCATACCATACAGACCAACTAGAAGAAAGTATGTTTGGTTTTTGTGGTAAGTTTACAAGTTTAAACTTATCATTTCTATCTTTTGCCAATGGATCCGGTGGGGTATGTTCTTTTAATTCTACAATATTTGCTTTTATAGTTGTTTTACTTACATTTCCTCCACTTGCAGTTGCAGTAATAGTAACCTTTTGTGGAGTTTTCGGTGTGTGCCACTTAACCCATACAAGCTGACTACCACCATCAGGCATTACTATACCACCTTTAGAATAAGTTTTTCCTAATATATTAAAATGAACTGTTACAGGTGCATCAGGAGTTATTCTAGTACCTGTACTAACAGTTATTGAAGTTATTACATCTGTATCTGTTCTATATTCATAATCGCATTTATCTACATCTATATCAGGTATTGGTGGATCAACAGGTTCTTCAATTGGAGCAAATCTAACTATCCCTAACCCTAATTCTCTAAGTATCAAATCATCATTAGCAGGTTTTGAAGTAGCTCCATTATAAGCAGGGAAACCTAAATCTGAATACTCTAAGAACATTGAATACGGAAGTCTTTTGTGAGAAATGCTTACCATCTTTCTTCTTACTGAGTTATTAGTCCGTTTATTATATTTAGCAGTTTCTGTTGCAGTCATTGCCCATCTTTGTCTTTTGAAAGTTAAATACATTATAGGTTCTAGTAGCATTTTATACTTTCCACTTTCAGTTAATTCCTTGTAGTCCATATTACATTCCTTAGCTATAACTTCTATAACTTTTTTTGATGTAAAATACTTTTTAATTGCTGTTATATTATTCCCACTTGCTGACATTATTACAGGCATTTTGTGTGGTGGTATTGTATATTTATATCCTCCACCTTTGTGTAGAGTTAATCCTTTTCCTTGCTGAACATATTGTATTTTATTTACTTTTCCAAAGTAATATTTTATATCTTTTCTACTTTTATTACTTAAATCTATTGGTGTTCCTACAGTAGCCCTAGTTTCTGCATTTATTATACTAACCCTTACTCCATAATCTCCTGAGTACCAACAGTAATCTTTTGATCCACCACTTGAAGTACCACCACTTCCTCCTGAATCTACGTTTCCGTTAGCCCCAAATGCTACCCCTGTAAGAGTTGTTAAAACTAGAATTGATGCTATAATCTTCTTTATTTTAAGTTTCATTGTATCTCCTTTCATTGTATTAAAAAAGAGATACCATAAAAGTATCTCTTTTTTTAGTCTATTTATATTTAATTTTCTATGTATATTTTTTATGATATAATAACTTATGAAGAATCACGAGTTAAGAGTGGCTTGCAGAATCTAACTTTCAAAGAAGGGAGGAAACAATCTTCAAAGAAAGGGGGAATCTGCTATGAAAGAAGAAATTTTTCTTATCGTTTTAGGAAATCTATTTTGCCCTATTCGGGTATATTTAATTACCGAAAAACTAAAAAACCACTCTTCAAAGTTTGGCGACCGAGAGAGTGGTAATAGTTCTTCTGACAAAGAAGAATAAAAAATAATCACTAATTCTGCGAGCCACTTGATGTGGTTCTTTTCTTATTTTTATTATACCATACTTTCATATTTTTTTGTATCAAAAAAGGACACTTTATCGTGTCCTTTATATAAACTTAATTAAAATCATCATCATAATAATTGATGTTGCTCCTACTAAGCCATTTATTATTTTATTTTTATCCATTTATTACCTTTCTTCTACATTATACCAACCTGTGTATCATCATCACTTATTGCTGGTGGTCTACTTTCTTCATTTTCTTCTCCGTTATGATCTATAACTCCATCAAATATACCATCATCATTAGAATTATCGTTTGGTTTTGAAGGTTTGTTATTTTCAGGTTTTTCTACATTATTATCAGGTTTATTAGTATCTTCTTTATCAGTAAACTCTAATTTAAATGGTAGTCCACCTATCTGAATTGTATCCATATTTTTAAGAAGATCTAAGTTTTTCTTTTTACTTACGAAAGTTATTCCATTGTATTTAGATAAACTAGCCCCTGATAGTGCATCTATTAGAGTTTCTCCGTTTGTGAAGTATCTTGTAGTACTCTTAGAATAGAAAGTCTTTAAAACTTGTCTATTAGTTTCGTATCTAGTTGCACCTGCTATTCTGTTAGCACTAAATTCAGCTTCAAGGGAATTTGATATAGCATTTGTTCCACCTATTATGAAGTATTTTATATTCTCTTTTTTATCAAATATAGTTGAACTTTTCTTAGTTAGAAGTATTGGAGCTTTATATTTTGCTGATACAGAAGCCATACTCATTGCATCTGCTTGACCTGTAATACCATTAACTAAAAATGCTTTATCATAGCTTCCTAAGTATTTAGCTATTTCTTTAGATGTTTCAAATCTATCTTTTCCACCTATTCTTGTTACTTTAACAGAACTTGGTATAGTTTTCACAAAGCTTTCAGGTATAGCACTTTCAAGCCCTATAACATATACATTTTCTGCATTATCTATTATTTTTTTAGCATCACTATTTACTTTGTTTGGATCTATTGGTAAAACTGTAGCATAAAACTTATCAACTAATGCTGATGCACAAAGTCCATCCACCATTTTTTCAGTTGCTCCATTTACAACTATTATGTTTTTTTTATTTGCTTCTTTTGCAGTTAAAACCCCTGTTTCATATCTAGTCTTTCCTATAAACTGTTTATGAGTATAACTTGGTTTTGAAGGCACTTTTATAGTTTCTGCAAATACAGGCATAACACTTGATGTAACCATCATTCCTGCTATTATTATCCGATTAAGTCTTTTTCTAAGATTTTTATTCATATCTATTTCCTCGCTTTTCTAAGTTTATATTTTTATTATAAGCGATTTTCCTAAATCTTTAAATACTACATTTCACCAACCTGTGTATCATCATCACTTATTGCTGGTGGTCTACTTTCTTCATTTTCTTCTCCATTATGGTCTACTACTCCATCAAATATACTTTCGTCTATAACATTATCATCTTTAGATGGCTTATTACTTGGTTTTGAAGGTTTAGCAGGTTTATTTACAGGTTTATTTGTACTTGGTTTGTTTGTGTTATTTGTAGAACTCTGAGTATTATTCTTACTTGGTTTACTTGGATTATCTACTTCTACATCTAAACTTCCTTCAAGCTTAGAAGAGTTATTTTTATTTTTTTCCTTTTCTTTTTCAGCCTGTTTTTTCGCTTCTTCTTCATCTTTTTTAGCATTTTCTAATCTATTTTTAGCTAGATTTTCTTCGATTTTTAAAGCTTCTTCGGCTTCTTTTTCAGCTTTTTCTTTGTCAACATCTATTAATTCCTGTTTACTAGTTTTTGTTTCAACTTTATCTGAGTAAGTCGCTTTTATTCCAAAGTAACCTACTGCACTTAATGTTATTAGTCCTATTGTTGCCATTAATACAACTTTTTTGTTTTTATCATTCATTTTCATAATCTCTTTCTCCTTTTGTTTTTATAATGTTTTGTAGTTTATTTATACCTAATCAACTAACTCCATTTATTTGATTATTTGGCTACTTAACTGCTTATGTTTTCGACCACCATTTGTTTAATATAAAAATAGGGATATTAAAAATTAATTTTAATTGGCATATTTAAAACATTGAAGTTAGTTGATTATTCTCTTTTTTAAATCCGACTTCCGTATTAGTGAAATTATCTATGAAAATTTAAAAATATCGAAAGGGTATCCTTAAAGTATATTATCCAAAAAACACTCGGAAGTATATATGCTAGAAGTCGGATAAAATTATAACCTAAATTTATATAATCAACTAATCTCATTTTTTAATTGCACTAGATATTGATAACTAAAAAAAGTGACTATCCTAAAGTTATTTTATTTGTAAGGGATAATACAAAATTTTCCAAATGGATAATTTTTTAAAACTAACTGTTTGTTTGAGATTAGTTGATTTTTCCATATTCATTCCGACTTCCTTTTTTATATTGATTGCATACCTAAAACTTTAATCTATCGCAAATTCTCTTAACATACCCAGTAGATGTTTTTAATCTTCGTTTGGAGGCTTGATAGATCATCATCTAAAATTACAAATTACTAAAAAAAGAATGTTTATTAAGCTTGGAAGTCGGATAAAAATTATAACCTAATTTTTATCGACCAATCTTAATTGTGGGCTTGGAAACACTCGATTGGTCGATTTTATATTTTAATTTCGACTTTTAATTATACATAATAGAAAATTCTAAAACTTAATACTTGTATCTAAGTCTTACAAGTAGGTATAGTTTTCGTGAAATATGTGAAATCATTTAAATTATTTTTAAGCTATTTATTGAGTTAAAGTCGAAATAAAATTTACTAAAAAATAACTTCTTTTAGACCGTTCTTACCAAAAATTCAGGAGGGTGGTTAGTATGAATACCACTTTTAATCTTGCGTTTAAAAAATTTTTAAATATGAACATTAACTTTGTTGTTTAAGACAGACAAATTTACAGACAATTTGTTAATCTAAAAGAAGTTAAGCTATAAGCTATTTTTTTATGCTTTTTCGTCTATAATATACCTTTGGTATATCCTCTGTCCTTTTGCCCCTAGTTTTTTCATCAAAAACTAAGTTTAAGTTTTTATTATATTTATAACTTTGTCGATTGATTTTAAGAAGTGCTGAATCGCTAATGAAAGAATTGTTCATACTGTTAATAGATCTCTTAATGGAACTATTGTAATTTCTTACTCTTTTATGTTCCTCAAGTAAATCCTTAAACTCTTGACTTATTATTCTTTTGATACGAGTATGCGAATACCCTATTATCTCAGCTATTTCTTTAGCAGTATATCCTTTTAGATATAAGGTTTTTATCCTGTTTAAAATCTCTTGTTTTCGCATCTCTTTTATTTCTTTGAAATTTCTGTCAATTATTTTCCTAATCGAATCCTCAGACTTTTCTAGTCTATTAGCTATTTCTTTTATATCGTACCCTTCTAAATATAATATTTTTACTTTCTCTTTCATCTAAAACCCTCAATTTATGTTTTTTGTATAAATTTCTTAACTTCCCCATTAAAAATGGGTATAGTTTGGCAGATTTTCAAAAAAGGTGTTATAATTGGACATTTTTTTTACTCTTTATAACATTTTTTGAAACCATTAAATTTATACATAATTATCATTGTCTGAAAGTATTTATTACTAAATAATTTAAGATATTGTAAAAAATACTACGTTATGTTTTTATGATAACAATTATTTTTAATAATGTCAATGCTTTTTTACTATGTAACTTTATTTTACATTATACTTAATAAAACTTCTTCACTATATAATTATTCTAATAAGTCCTAAATTGGAAGGAGGTTTCCTAAATGACTAATATTACTGATACTGAAAAAATTATAATTAACTTTGGTAACAATCTAAAAGCTCTTAGAACAGAAAATAATCTGTCTATAAATGAGTTATCGGATAAATTAGGTATGTCAAGACAAATTATCTCAAGCTATGAAAATAATAGAAAATTACCTAACCTTTATAGCCTTATTCAAATTTCAAGATTTTTCAATTGTTCTATAGACAGTTTAGTATTTGCAAATTCTGATATTGATGCAGAACAACTTTATAAAATTCCTAACACTAATTTAAAAAATCTTTTAAAAGATATTGAATCTATTTTTTCTCAATCTTCAAGTCTTTTAGAAAATCTTCATTCTGTAATTACCGAAATTACAGAAGATGATACAGATAGTCTTGAAAAATAAATTATCTTTTTATCTGAGCAGGAAGATCATTTTTGTCTTTCTGCTTATTTTTTTCTAGGATATATTTTTTATAATTCCATTTTCTTCGAGTTCTTGTATAAGTATTTTTTCCTTCAAGTTTAGACTTTCATATCCATTTTCTAAGAAGTTTATATAAGCAGATTGATGTTCACTAGTATTTACAAAGCTACGTTTATTTTTTTCTTCGATTACTTTTTTTAATTTTTCCTGTTTTTCTTTTTCTTTCATTTCCTCTTTCACAGTTTCATAAGTCATTATCAGATACTTAAAGCTTTTCCCACCATTAAACGCAGTTCTATTTACTGCTTCCTCCAAAATCTCATAATCTAGCTTTGAAATCTCTAACTTCTGATTTCTACCCATTCTTAAATCAGGTAAATATTTTTTTATTAATACTACATTCTCATTTTCGTCTAATTCTTTTTTCTGCTTTGCTTTTAATCTTTTTTCTTCTCTAACTTTTTCAACTTCTAATAATATCTCTTGTGTTTCCTCTGCTCCTACAAGTGTATATAAATTTGAAGAATGTTCCCCTTTATTATTTTTTCTTTCTTCTTTGATTAAAACCCCTTTTTCAATTAAAGAATTTATAGTTGCTATTGCAGTTGTTCTTGAACATCTCATTCTTTCTGCTATTGTTTTATAACTTGGAAAGCATTTACTTTCACTATTTGCGTATCTTGCAAGTACAAGATATGCTAAAACTTCTTTATCTGAGTATCTTTCAAAATTGTCTATTATTTCATTTTCAACCATAGTCCAATTAATTTTTCTTCTATCCCTAATTTCTACTGCTTCCATCTATTTTCACCCCTGATTGTATAGTTTTTTTATTTTTCCATTATTACTGCTAATCATTGTATCACCTATCTTTCATTTTGCATTACTTCGTACTCTTCTCTTATTTCATCTGCTCCATCAAGTTGATACATATTTCCGTCTTTATTTAAAACTCCTTTTTCTACTAAAGAATTTATAGCCTTTTGAGCATTATCTATATCTGATTTCATAAACTTTGAAACTTTATCTAAATCAATTTCTCCTTTTCTATAATTCAAAATACTTGATACTGCTAAATAAGCTATTACATCATCCTGATTAAATTTTTCAACATCGTCTATTACATCATTTCTTACAAGTGCAAAGTTTTTCATTTCTTTATTCCTCCAACTATAATTTTATTTTTAAATTAAAAAAACCTAGACATCAATAAAGACATCTAGGTTAAACTTCAAGCTCGGTTTCAGGGTAGAAAAAGTCTATACTAGTAAACTTTTGTTTACCCTGAAAATCGTCATTTACCCATTTTAAGTATTGAAAAAATACCTAAATTTTGTTATAATAAATATAACAATTTAAGTAAATGTGAAGTCTACTAGATATTATTATTGTGGTGTCAATTCTAATATCAAATTTATAACTACTGCCAATAGTTATAAATTGTTTTTTAGTAGGCTTTTATTTATTTTTAATTTTATTATATCACGAATCAAAAAATAAACAATCTTTTTTTGAAGGTCTTTTAGATCTTCTTTTTTTGTTTTTTGAAAAGACATCAACTACATCTGTAACTTGTTGCTGATATTTAGATATTATTAAAAAAATAGGTATTATTATATTAGTATTATTAGGGTTAAATGATTGAACCACCTAGTTAAATGATTGTACTACCCCATAGTTAAATGATTATACTACCTAGTTAAATAACTGAACCACCTATAAAATTAGCACTTCACTACATTGTTTATAATGTTAATAACTATCTAAAAGTATTGAAAATATTATATTTTATCTGTTAATAACTATGTTGATAATCTGTTGATAATTCATAATTTCTATTAATTTAACCATTATCTATCTCTCAAAAAAACAAATTTAACTAAGTTTCAGGAAAAATATATCATAATAAAAATACATATTATAAGAATAACTTGTGAATAAGCATCTAAAAGTATTGAAAATACTATGTTTTTATTGTGGATAATCTGTTAGTAAGTTGTTGATAAGGGAGCAAATACTGCTCCCTATTTTTACAATTCAATTCTTAGTCCCATATCTTCTAAGAAATCTAAATTTTCATCTGTTATACTTTCAAAAGTACCTAAATCGTTATTTGTATTTACAAATAATATATTTCCAACTAAGTTATCTTTTGCTGATCCATTTGAGATAGTTATATTAGTTTCTAAGTCTAAAAGTTTTCCTTCCTCGTTTAAAACTATCACCAAATTAGAATTTAAAGGTAAAATTTCTATATAACCATCTACTACTTCCTGAAAAGCTTCTAAAGTATTTTCTACTATTTCTACTTTAGCTTTTTTCCCAACTTCTTTTATTACTACTCTTAATTTTTCTGACATCTTCCTGTCCTCCTATGATTTTTATTATGTTTTGTATTCCCTTACCTTAATTATATTATACTCTATAAGGTGCATTTATGTCAAGTATATTAATATATTAATTTATAAATATATTAATATACTTTATTAAAGCCTTTACTAATATATTTGCAATGAAAATTATATAATATACAAAATCACCAAATTGGGTACTAATTATTTTGAAAAACTAGAAAAGAAATTGTAAAAATGATATAATAATAAAGACAATGGAAGTAATTTAAATCAAAGCTTAGATTACTTTCTCCTCAAATTTAAAGGTTATGAAAAGGCACTATTTCTTTGGTATATGGGAATAGTGTTTTTTCTTTACCTTAACCTAAATATACTGTGTTATTTACACAGTATATTTAACACAAAAAAAGAACCACGAAAAATTGGTTCAAACATTCAAAATATGTTATAATATATATAGAAAAAGAACCACGAAAGTGGCTCACAGAAAAAGTTAAAAATATTTATTCTTCTTTGTCAGAAGAACTATTACCACTCTCTCCGTTGCCAGACTTTGAAGAGTGGTTTTTTAGTTTCTTAACAATAAATGCAATCCGTAAAGGATATACAAAATTATTTAAAAAATCCTTAAAAAAATCCATTGCTTCCACCCCCTTTCATCGAAGATTTTTAGGTACTTCTTTGAAAGTTAGTTTCTGAAAGCCACTCTTAACTCGTGATTCTCTATAAGTATTATATTACATTTTATTTAACAAAAAAGAAAAAAACCACCATTCTGTTGGACGCAGTGGCGGTGGTTTTACTTTCTCAATAACTATTAAGTTTAAGAGAAAAAACAAGTAACAACATAACCCAAAATGTTCTCGTTCTCTCATCTTTTCTTTATTATAACACATATTTTTTTTATTATTCAAAAGTTTTTTATATCTTGAATTTATAGTCTAGGTGCAACAAAAAAAGAACCACGAAAAAGTGGTTCAAACACTCAAAATATGGTATAATAAGAGCAAGAAATATAGATGGAGTAAGAAGGTTTATTCGATGATTACTTCTTCTTCAACTTAATAGTTAAAGTAAAAGTAAAGCCACCACTTCTGCGACCAACAGTTTTTCGGTGGCTTTTTACTTTTTTGTCTGATATTTTATTTATTGTTATCCCTACAAATATAGGGATAACAACTAATTTTACTATCTCAACAAATTCCATATTTAAAACCTCCCTTCACCATAGTTCATAAGAGGATTTACTTAAACTGGCAACCACCTATTTTTTCATTTCTTGCTCATATCTTATTATACCACATTTCATTAAACAAAAAAACTACACATTTTTAAATATACTGTGTTATTTACTCAGTATATTTAAAACAAAAAATGGTTCAAATATTCTATTTGATAAATTTAGAAATTTGTGATATCATCCTGATATGAAAAATAGATTATAGTTTTTTTCATTTCTGCTATAGTCTACTTTTTTAGTATTTATTATATTTATCTGAAAAAAACCACCTTTATAGGTGGTTTTTTGCGTTTATTCTTCTTTTTTTTCGTCTACTTCAAATATAAACCAAACTCCTTTATCACAAACAAAGCTCCGTTTAATTTCCTTCATATCACTTCTCTTTTTTCTTCTTTTGGCAGGTATAGAAACTGCTTCTTTTGGCATAAAGAGTGCATCTCCTAGTCCTGCACGAGAAGATTTACCTTTGTCAAAATCATAATAATTTACTTGAAATCTACTCGCAGTTATCTGTTTTACAACATATAGTTTATCCTTATCTAATTTTTTAATTTCTTCATCTATTTCTTTTTTTCGCTCCTTTTTAGAATCTTTAACTTTATCTCTTAATTCTAAAAGAAGATTTATATGTTCCTGCCTTTGCTCCTCAGTTATATCTTCCATTGAAATTAATTCATTTATTTTTTCGTCTACTTCTTCAACAGGATCTTTACTATCATCGACCATTTTATATAACGTATTTTTTATAGTAGATGGATACACATTTTTAGCGATTACTGTATGAGCATCGCTAATTTGCAATGTATATTCCTTAGTATTTAGATATTTAAATTTCTTAGAAAGATAAAAAGCATACCTGCAATCCGTTGGTATTGCTTCGGTTAATTCATTTATTTTGTTATTATATTCTTCTAAAAGTTTTTCGTATTCGCTTTTATCTAATTTTGCGATAAACTTCAATTTCTTCTTTGAGTATGGATTTAAAATTTCAGGTTCTCTAACATATTCTATTCTACCTCCATATCTTAACCTTTCGTATATACCATTCCACCATCTTTCAAAAGCTTTAATTTGAATAGCATATAGACTTCCAAGAGTTATATCATTTCCCTCAAATTCAACTTCTCTAAAATAATCTTCTGCTTTTAAACGTGTCATATACCCCACCTCTTTTATACTGTGTTTTTAACACAGTATATTAAAACTAGCGTTTTCTGTCAATGCTATTTGAAAATAAAAAAGCCTGTACAACAGTTGTTGAACAAGCTTTTTTGAAGTCATTTTTTTTCATATCCCTATTAATTATTATATCATAAACTCAACTTTCTTATTAATATACTAATATATTTATTTATAATTTTAATTATATATTTATCAAATTATTTAT
>OFOU01000219.1_pt1 | contig 53609 bp, 78 predicted proteins | sample 1542061 | NCBI WGS metagenome assembly OFOU01 (sample SAMN04209239, study PRJEB22552) | human gut metagenome | biome: gut; material: feces | host: Homo sapiens | place: USA: Oklahoma
AGCCATAGGGATTCTTTATTCACTGACATGGAGTCAAATTGATGTTAAAAAAGAATGGAGATAACTAAACTTGACTAATAATCGCTAAATACAAAGGTACTTTGTCAAAACCTAGCAATGTGCTAGATAACTGATCTTCGTTAGATATATTATAGTTTTCTTATATAATTATATATAAAATATAATACCACTTAGAGTAGACTCTAAGTCAAGAAAAATTTATTTTCCAAAAGAAAGTGTTATATTATTTGAGTTCTCCTCAACCACTTTCTCTCTCTTTTTAGTTGAAACTGGCTTTATCTTTCTCTCCTTTATTACTGCACCTAAAGGCACTTCCCCAATAAGCAATTCCCCATCTTTATTGTGAAATTCATAATTTTTCTTAGCCATATCCTTATTGAAATTAGCATAACAATATGTGCAACCATGTATACAAGTGTTGTACTCTCCAATATCTACACTTTGCACACAACCACACTCTTCCCTTTGGTTTTTATCCTTTCCATATTTCAAATAGTTTCCAGTTATCTTAGCTATTAAGTCGCTATCAATACATTTTCCAGCTTTTACCCCTAGCTTTTCAAAGCTCTCTCTTCTACTTTCAGAACACATCTCAATAGTGATATTATGCTCCTTAGCTATATTGTAGAAAGTTTCTACCAACTCATCTTCTTCAGCCTCTGTTGGCTTTCTAATCTTCAGATGTTTTGAGTTTCTCTCTGTTCTCTGATATAGATCAATAAAGCTAATTACACATTTATCAGTATATCCATCTAGTTTTTCACAAAGCTTTTTAAAGGCGATTTTGTGATAATCCATAGTATAATCTTTATTGATAAATATAGGGTCATATCTTAAAATCATTCTCTCTTTTCCTAAAAGTTTAGAAAGCTCAATAAAATTATCAATTATCAATTTTTTATCCTGCACAAGTGGCTCAACATCTTTTTTATATGGTGATATAGTATATTGAAAATAGTAGTTATACCCCTCTAATTTATCCAGATGTTTCATCATAGGTATAGCATTTTTTGTCCAAAATACAAAACAATCTACATTTTCTCTATTTAAGTTAATCTTTCCAATCTGCTTGCTATTCATAGGATTTTTTACATAGACATAACCCTCTTTTAATCTATTAAAAAACCATTCGCTGTAAAAAGCTGGTATATCTGTTCTTCTGCTTACACTTACAATCATCTTTCTCTCCTCTATCTCTCTAAATAAATTATCTTAAATGTCATTTGTGAAGTTTTTAAAATTGGGTAACGTCCAAGCAGATCAACACATGAAAACTCACAGTTTACCCCATTTGCCTTATATTTTTCACATTGAGTATTTAAATTTATTAGATAATTTTTTATCTCCACAGGATAAGTTATATCACTTGCCACTTGATGAATATATGGTGAATTTAAACTAGGTATATTTGTTTCTGAATCTACAACTAAATATCCATGTTTTTTAATAAATATATCTGTAATTTTATCAAGTCTTTGCATATCACTTTCCATACGACTTCTTCTAATAGCTCCAACTAAAACAACTCTTTTTGATCTGAACTCTTTTTTACCAATAATATCTTTTAAATGTTGAAATGCAACCTCATCAAATTCACTTATAGATTTTGGAAATATAATAGTATTGTAATCCCCCTCTAGCTTTTCCATATCTACAATATCAATATTTTTAAAATTACTATCCATCTTGTTAAATTCAGAATATTTCCATTTTACTACATCAATCCCAGTATAATTTACAGAATATTTTAATCTTTTTTTCTCTTTAAGATAATTTAATCCCCATAAATCTACTCCACAACCACAACCTAAAGATAAAATAGAATAGTTTTCTTTTAAAAAATCTCTGTTAAATATTTGATTGTAAATATAGTAGTATTCAGTTAAATAAGCTGGAAGATACTTCAATAGGTAAAATTTTTGAGCCATCTCATCTTTATAATTAGGTAATTGTGTTCCAGAAAAATTAAACTCTTTTAATTTGCACAGACACCCTTGGTTATACACATCTCTTTGGAAATCTGCAAAAATCATATTCATTTTTTCATCAAGAAATCTTTTTGTATTAGTTATCATAATATCTCTCCTTGTTTGTTTTATCTTATGATAAAATTATACAGAAATTACAATACCCTATTTTTGAAAAAAATTACCTTTTTTTATTAAAGCCTAAAATTCTTTTAAAAAATAATCAAATTGATTATAACTTAGATACTTTCTAATCTTATGAAAATTAACCTTTCTAATATGCCTTATATTTTTAGAATCTATCTTCCCAAAAATCTTCTCAACCTTAGTCACATAGGTTAAAAAATTACCCTCTTTCACACCTTTAATAGAGTAATTTTTATATAAATTTCTACAACTAATCCTATTTCCTTTGTATGTATACCAACAATTTTTTCTTATTGTATCCATCTTTTTATACATTCTATAATAGAATTTACCAACTGTTTTATCCCTTATAAATATCTCTCTTCCATCAAAGGTAAATCCCAAATAGTTTATTCTTCTATTATCTTTAAACCTCTCTCCCTCTCTATAAAGATAATATTTTGTTTTTTCCTCTTTCAACTCTAGTTCAGGAATTTCACTTTTAAAATTAAGTATATCTCTTTTAAACTCCTCTATCTTTTCACTATTATTGTTTTTAGAGATTGGAAGAATAATTACAAAGTCATCAGAGTATCTAAAATAATCTCCACCTCTTCTTTTAACATAATTAAACATATTGATATCAAAGTTTGACATATAGAGATTTGAAAGTACAACACTCAATGGATTTCCTTGAGCTATCCCCTTTTTTTCCTTGTTTTTATAGATTTCTAAGATCTTCTCTTTTTTTAATCTTTTAAACTCTTTTAGAGAAAAAAGCCTGTTTTCTCCAGAATTTTCTAAATTATCTATATTTTTTAATTTTAAAATATCTTTTAATTCACAATATGAAAATTTAGTTATATTCTTATAAAGATTGTACCAATCATCTGGCAACCTATCTAAATTCAGTACTTTTAGTAGTTGCTCCTTTAAATATTTGTGATCTAAATTGTCAAAAAAATCTGAAAAATCCCCAATCATTATAAAGCAAGATTTTTTCTCTCTTATTTTGTCAAAAATCATTTTAGCAAAATCTATACTACACTTTCCACCTAGATTATTTCTATACCCCAATATAATATCATTAATCCCATTTTTAATAGCATACTCATTGTAATACCTATTTAAAAGGGTAGCATAGTAAGAGAAAATAAGCCTATCCCTATGTGAAGGGTAGTTTATATCTCTAACCTTTTGAGTTTTTCCACACTTTTTGCTATATTTAGTGAAGATAATTTGTGTATGTAAGAAAGGGTAAAAACCATGGGTTGCAATGTTTTTAGCCTCACTTATATACTCAACTAACCTTTCATTGTTGGCATTCTCTTTCCAATCAAAATGTATATATGATTTATTTCCAATATTCTTTAATTTCCACTTTTCAAATTCCTCTTTTAATAACATAATAAATCTCCCCATTAACTAATATAAAATTATTTGTTAATTATTGAGTTATTTAATAACTAAAATTGACTATTAAATATAAATAACAAAGGTACTTTGTCAAGACCTAACAATGTGCAAATAATATAGTTTATAATTAATTAAAAATTTGTTTTTATATGAAAAGTAGCTATTTAGAAAAAACTAAATAGCTACCTAACTTTCGATAAAAAAAACTATATATTTTTTATAGAATAAATTTTTATTCTACAAGGTAGTAGTATCCTCAATAATATATACTCTATTTATCCAACTGTAAATTTATTAAGAAATAAACTTACTACTACTAAAAAAATTTAATTTAACTTATAGTTTTAATCAGTATAAACAAGATGTAGTTTAACCATAAGAGAAGTTTATTACTTCCCCTTAAACCTAAAGAATAAGGCATCTATATTATAGCACCATCTCATTGAAAAATCTATAATATAATTAAACCTTATTAAAATTTTTTAACTCTGCTAACTCTTCTTCTATACTCTCAATATTTGCCTTCTCGTCATTGATAGCCATAGCCATAAGAGTTCCTTCAACTATTGGAGCATCAGCAATTTTAACCTTTGCTCTATCATAGCTCTCATCAAGAAATTCCATAGCCATTTCACTATTTAAGATAGAACTTCCAATATCACAGAATATTAAAACTCCCTCATTAGTATAAGCTTTCTCAATAGCATCTTTTATTCTCATAGGATCTGAACCTAGATTACCACCCTCAGTTCCACTACCATTGATCACAGGGAAATCATATTTTTTCATCTCATTACATAGCTCAATAACTTCATGAGCTAACTTTTCACTATGTGAAACGACTACTATTCCTACCATTTTTTCACCTCTATTTATTTAACTCTTCACAGATAGTTTTGATTATTAAGTATGAAGAAACAGATCCAGGGTCAAGATGTCCTATACTTCTTTCACCTAAATAACTTGCTCTACCTTTAGTGGCAATGATATCCTTTGTAGAGTTCATTCCAATTTCACCTTGAGCTAAAGCATCTTTAAAAGCCTCTTTAATATCCTTTCCACCTTCAACAGCAGATTTTAAAGCCTCATAAGCAGGGATTTGTGTATCTAGCATTGTCTTTTCTCCCTTAACTGCCTTACCTCTCATTTGAATACCCTTTATCATCTCATCCCAAATAGCCACTATATCATTAGGTGATACAGTTTCAGTCTTTTTCAAATAAGCAGTTGCTTTCATAAGAGCAGTTGCATACAATGCCCCTGATGCTCCTCCAACATTTGACATAAGTAGCATAGTCATCTTATTGAAGATGTCAGCAGGTTTCATATCAGTCATTTTTGGTAGTTCAGCCTCAATCTTTTCAAAACCTCTAGCTAGGTTTACTCCGTGATCTCCATCTCCAATCTCTCTATCAAGATCAGTTAAATAATCTCTATTTTCAATAATTGTATCACTTACTTTTTTAATTATTTCTAGTAATTCCATCTGTTTTCCTCCTAAAATCTTTTGAAAGCTGGAGTATCAGCTTTAGCTTTTAACATCTCTTTCATCTCATCATCTAGTTTAACAAGAGTGATTGAGAATCCTCCCATATCTAGTGAAGTCATATAGTTTCCAACTATTGTATCAAATACTTTTATATTTTTTGATGCAAGAACATCAGCAACTCTATTGTTGATTATAAATAATTCAATCAGTGTAGTTTCTCCAAGTCCATTTACTAAAACAGCAACTTCATCATTTTCAGCTAGATTTGATTCAGCAAAAAGTTTATCTAATAGATAATCTACATGAGCATCAGCATTTTGCATCTTTTCTCTATGAGTTCCAGGCTCTCCGTGAATACCTAATCCAATTTCAACTTCATCTTCAGGTAGTTCAAAACTCATTTTTCCAGTTGTAGGAACATAGCAAGGTTTTAGTGACATTCCCATAGTTTTAGTTCTGCTTATAACTTTGTTTCCAAACTCTTCAAGTTTTTCAAGTGAATATCCTTTTTCAGCAGCAGCTCCAACCATTTTATGAACAAGAACAGTTCCTGCAATTCCTCTTCTTCCAACTGTATAAGTACTGTTTTCAACAGCTATATCATCATTAACTATTATCTTTCTAACTTCTATTCCTTCCATTCCAGCCATTTCAGCAGCCATTTCAAAGTTCATTACGTCACCACTATAGTTTTTAATGATTAGTAATACTCCAGCTCCACTGTCAACAGCTTTAATAGCCTCATAAACTTTATCAGCACTTGGTGATGTGAAAACCTCTCCAGCAACAGCAGCATCAAGCATTCCACAACCTACAAATCCAGCATGTGAAGGCTCATGTCCACTTCCTCCACCACTGATAAGAGCAACTTTCCCCTCTTTCTTCTCTTTTCTAGCAATAACTGGTAAATCTTCTACTTGTCTCAATGAGTTAGGATAAGCTTTTAGCATTCCACTAACCATTTCATTTACAATGTTCTCAGGATTGTTAATCATTTTTTTCATAAAGTTTACCTCCGTGTATTTGTTATAAAAAAAGCTTAAAATAATCCCCCTGCATCTCTACAAGAAAATTATTTTAAGCCTCTCCATTCCACCTAGCTTTATTCAGTTCTATAATAAATTTTAATCTATTTTAGCCCCTTTGTCAATAGGACTAAAATAGCTGAAAGAACATTTTTAAGATAGTTAGAACAGTTACAATTAAAAATATAGGTTTTATAAATTTGTTACCTTTTAATATAGCACAGTGAGAGCCACATTGAGCCCCTAAAAACATCACGATTGAAATGGGGATACCATAGTTTAAAAGAATCTTTCCATTTGCTAAAAATACTAAAAATCCTGTAATATTCCCAGCCAGATTCAATATTCTAGCATTTCCATTTCCATTGATAAAATCATATTTAAAAATTTTGATCAAGAAGAAAGCTAAAAAAGATCCTGTCCCTGGTCCTAAGAAACCATTGTAAAAACCTATTACCAACGCCATAATAGCCCCTTGAATTAGATTTTTCTTAGTCAATCCCTCAAACTCATTCTCTTGTCCAATCTTTTTATTAAATAGAGTGTACAGAAACACCAACACAAGAGCAATAAAAACAATGTAACTTATATACTCAGCACTTGTTCTTATAACAGCTTTTACCCCTATAAATGCCCCTGTAAAAGAGAAAGGCAAAAGATACTTCATAAGTGTCCAGTTTACCTTACCAGAACGAGCATAGTTTATACTACTTCCTATACTTGAGAAAAGCCCTGACATCTTATTAGTTCCCAATGCTAGATGTGGTGGCAATCCAGATGCCATATATGCAGGTAGGGTGATCAGCCCTCCTCCACCAGCAATAGAATCTATAAATGAGCCTAAAAAGCATAAAACTGCTAAAACTAAAAATTTTAATGTTAATAACTCCTCAAACATACGCCCCCCTAAAATCCTATAAGTTCATAATACTTCTATGAACTAACTCCCCATTGTTTTTTATTTTTAAAATCTCAGCAAGAATTTCAATAGCTATCTCTTCAGGTGTTCCATCAGAGATTTTTAAACCTATTGGAGCATAGATATTGTCACTCCACTCTCCTAAATTCTCCTTTAAAGCAGTTATCTTTCTTCTACTTCCAATGATACCTATATATTTTGCCCCTCTATCCTTTACAAGATTCAATACTTTCTCATCTAAAAGATGCCCTCTAGTAGCAATTACAATATATGTTTCACCTGTGATAACCTCATTTTTTAAAACATCCTCAAAATCCCCTAAAGTCAATTCTGGACAATCTCTTTTTAACTCCTCTCTATCATCTATAATCTTTGTGTTAAAACTTAGATTTTTGCTGATATTAAAAAGTTTTTGTCCTATGTGTCCAGCTCCACAAATCAAAAGTTTTGGACTTGGTGAGAATATTTTAATAACTCCTTTCATATTTCCTCCACAGTTCATTCTTAACTCATCATCAATTGTAAGATTATATGAAAACTCTCTACAAATTTCATCTGTATCCAACATCTCTCTAGTTAGATTTATCAATTTATACTCAATATTTCCCCCACCAATAGTTCCAACTATTGAGCCTCTGAAAATCCCCATAATAGTTCCAGCTTTACGAGGAGTTGAGCCACTTGTTTCAGTTACAGTTACAAGTCCTGCCTTTTCTCCTCTATTTACCCTTTCGAATATCTCTTTTAAGATTTTCTCTTCCATATATTTATATTCTCCTTTAAAACCACTTAATTAATACATCGTTAGTTTTATAGCAAAGTACCTTTGCTAATTACATTTATTAGTCAATTTCAGTTATCTTATTTTCTTTTTTAACATCAAGTTGCTTCCATGTCAGTGAATAAAGAATCCCTACCGTTCATTTCGTTGAAAATGCAAAACTCACTCGCAAGCTCGCTCAAACACGTTGCATTTTCTTAACTCCATTTCTCTAAGGGTTTCTAATATTCACTTCTAAATTTCATCAACTTGATGTTAGGAGATTATTTATAATTTATAATTGAGTAGTTACTATTCCTTTTTTCTTCTTTAGATATAGTATGCTTTCTAGTACTGCTCCACCAATATTTCTTGCTTTATCTGAAATAGTGAAACAATTGTCTTTTTCACTAATTCTAGGATCAATATCAGCTATTTTTAAACCTTTTTTCACCTTATAACCATCTCTAATAATTCCACGTAGCACCCCAGAAATAGAGGCATAGATCTCATTGTTTCCAACTACTGCTATAACATCTCCCTTCTCTACTACATTTCCAATTTTTTCAATATTTGTAATAACTCCAGAGTAGTCACTATAAATTACACGTTCTATTCCAAAACCAGCAATAACTCCAGGAACACCTGTATTTTCACTAGCTCTTCCCTCTTCAATAATTCTACCAAGGTTGTGTCCTCTCATTGTTTCAATTACAATATCCACATCTTCAGGAGCAGAGAACCCAGGACCTAAAGCAATAGTTATTGGTGCCATACTTCTTTTAGTACCAAAGTTTTGTTTAGCCAAGATACCATCTACTACTGCCAAAGGTTTCAGCCTCTCAATCACTTTACCTCTTGAATCTATCATTACAGGAAGAATATCACTATCCCAACAATCTTGAATTTCCTCATCATTGGCAACTAATCTAGCTTTTATCCCCTCTATCTCAATCTCTTTTTCATATACTGCCTCACAAAAAGCAACCTTTCTTCTAATAGCTGAGGGAGTTTCAGTTTCCAACACTAAGACTTTAAAACTACTGCGATATAGCTTTTGAATAGCTCCACTAGCTATATCTCCCCCACCTCTAACTACAATAATATCATCTATATTTTTCATAATTTGCCTCACTTTATAATTTAATTCTACTTAAAGGATAGTTTAGTTTTTACTTATTGTCAACCTAAAAATATCCCTAAAGGGACTGTTACATTTTCTAAAGTATCTATTCAATTGATTAATATCGTTAGATTTAGAGCAAAGTTCCAATAATCAAGGAGTTTTATAGAACGACTATGATTATTGAGACGCAGAAACGGAGTTTCTGTGATCCTTAATGTAGCACAGGACTTCGCCTGTGTCTCAAAAGTAATAGTCGTTTGCACTCCTTTACTTTTGGAAATTACACCAACTTGATGTTAGGAAAAATTATTTTTTAATTTATAGCTGAATAATTGCTTTGTAAAAATAAAAAGAAGCTGAGTAAATTAATAGTGTAAAATTACCAATTTACAACAGCTCCATCAATTTTTTATTTTCCAAATGAGCAATGTGGGAAGTGACAGATTTCACAATTTAAGCATAATCCCCCATGTCCATATTTTGCAATATCTTCAAATGTTAATTTTTCCTCTGCTAACACTCTTGGTAAAACTAAATCAAATACAGTTCTTTTAGCATACATCACACAACCTGGTAACCCTAAAATTGTCTTATTATCTTTATATGCAACTAAAAGCATAGCTCCAGGAAGTACAGGTGCTCCATAAGTTACAAGCTCCCCTCCAACCTCTTTAATAGATGTAGGTGTCATATCATCTGGATCTACTGACATTCCTCCAGTACAGATTACAAGCTCTGCATCACTATTTAAAGCTTTCTCTATCTCTGACTTTATTACCTCTTTATCATCTGGGCAAAATACATGTGAAACTACTTCACAGTTATACTCTCCAACCTTTGATTTTATAACAGGACCAAACTTATCTTGAATTCTTCCGTAGAACACTTCATTTCCAGTTGTAATAACAGCTGTTTTCTTAGGGAAGATCTTTTTAACTGAGATTATGTTTTTCTTGCAAATCTCCTCTAATCTCTCAATTTTCTTCTCATCTATAACAAGGGGAATAATTCTAGTTCCTGCTATCTTTTCACCTTTTTTTACTGGAGTATTGTTATGAATTGTAGATATTATTATCTCACCTATTGAGTTAGCTTTTAATAACTCATCTACATCAATAGAAACTATTCCATCTTCAGCAGCAAAAAAATCTATTTTTCCCTCTTTTATCTCTCCAAATACCAATCCCTCACCAGCAACATGATCTTTTATTCTAATTGCTGCTTCATTTTCATGTAAAGTTCCCTCTGATTTTTCCCATACATATAGGTGATCTTTTCCAAGTTTTAAAAGTTCTGGTATATCCTCTTCTTTAATAATATGCCCCTTTTTAAAGGCAACCCCTTTAAACTCCCCAGGAACAATTCTTGTAATATCGTGGCATAATACATGTCCAACTGCATTTTTAGTATCTATAACTTTCATTGCCTCATCTCCTACTTTTCTAAAATAGTGACTTTATCCCCTTCACTGATAACTCCACCCTTTAGCACCTTTGCAAAGATTCCCTCTTTTGGCATTATACACTCTCCAACTCTATGGAAGATCTCACAGTGTGAGTGGCACTCTTTACCTATTTGAGTTACCTCTAAAAGCACTCCATTAATATCTATTTTTGTTCCAACTGGTAGATTTCTTAAATCTATTCCTGAAACAATTATATTCTCTCCAAAAGCTCCCTTCTCTACAAAGCCACCTCTTGTTTTAAAATCCTCTATCTTCTCGTGAGAAAGCAGACTTACCTGTCTATGCCAATTTCCTCCATGAGCATCGTTTTTAAGTCCAAATCCCTCTATCACTTCACAGCTGTGGATATTTACCTTTTCAGTCCCCTTTTTCTCACTGATACAAACAGCTATAACCTTTCCTTCCAATTTTATCCTCCTATTGCATTCATATTTTTCATCTCTTCAGCTTCATTTTCTTTTCCAAAAAGATGTTTTTCAGGTTTATTGAAAATCTCTTTTTTTAAGATCTCTTTTATCTCATCTTTTCCAATATTTTTATCTAAATACTCTTTGATATTAATATTCCCCTTAGTATTTAGACATCTTTTAATTACTCCATCAGATGTTAATCTAATCTTATTGCAAGTTTCACAGAAACAACTATTGATAGGACTGATAAAACCTATTTTTCCTTTGCTATTTTGTAATTTATAGTAAGTTGAAACACCTTTTATCTCTTTGTAATCTCTATCAAATCCAAAGTTTTTTTCCAATCTATTATATATCTCACTGTTGTTTATTCCTGTAAAATTTTTCCCTTGTCCAATGGGCATAAGCTCTATAAATCTTACATCTAACTTGTTATCTACTGTTAATTTTACTAGATCATCAATAGCATTTTCATTTATATCTTTGATAATAACACTGTTAATCTTTACTTCAAGGTTTAAATTTAGAGATTTCTTTATTCCATCTAAAACTTTTTCTAGATCTCCACCTCTTGTTATAGAGGTAAATTGCTCTCTATCTAAAGTATCTAAACTTATATTAATACCATCTAAACCTGCGTTTTTTAGATCATCTATCTTCTCAGCTGACAAGATTCCATTTGTTGTAATATATATTTTTTCTATTCCTCTATCTTTAATCCCCTTTACAAGTTCAACTATATCTTGACGTAAAAGAGGTTCTCCCCCTGTCAATCTTATCTTTTTAATATTCAGTTCTATCCCAGCCTCAACTATGGCAAAAATATTTTCTTTTGTTAAAACTTTTCCACAAGTTTTTGGAGCACTACCTTCAGGCATACAATATATACATCTTAAATTACAACTTTCAGTTAAGGATATTCTAAGATAGTCTATCTCTCTTCCCCAGCTGTCTTTCATTTCTACTCTCCTATCTTCTTTGATTGTTATTCTATTATGATTTTTATTTTCATTCCATCATTTATTATACCTATTTTTCTATAAAATGACAAATTTTTTTCTGATAAATTTAGAAAGAAATTTCTTTTACTTTTCTTTAACAGCTACTGTTTCTGTTACGACACTATACTAACACAGTATATAGTTTCTTATAAAAAAGTTGCTTGCTGTGAAAAAAATGTTATAATTAACATATAAAGAGGGGATAAATATTGATTTATAAAAATAAAAAGTAAAATGAAAGAGGGATTTTATGTTAAAACTGTATGAAAATCTTTTAAATAAATCTATTGAAGCATTTATTCTTGGAATAGAAATTTATAATAAACCTACCATAAAGTATAGAGTGGAAGGATTTAGTTTTTTTATCTGTAATGCTTGGGAGTTAATGTTAAAAGCACATATATTGAATTCTTTTGGTGAAAATGAGCTTTACTATAAAGATAATCCTGAAAGAACAATCACATTAGAAAATTGCATAAAAAAAATTTTTACAAACGATAAGGATCCTTTAAGAAAAAATTTAGAAAAAATAGTAGAATTAAGAAATACAAGTACACACTTTATTACTCAAGAATATGAAATGCTATATATTCCATTATTTCAATCTTGTATATTTAATTTTAATGATAAAATGAAGTTATTTCACAATATTGATATGACAGATCATATTCCTCAAAACTTTTTAACACTAGCTATTAGTATGAAAGCAATTGATTTACAAGAAATTCGGGTTAAATATCCTGAAGAAATATCTACAAAATTTGAAAATTTACACAATGAAATTACTTCTCTTTCAAGAGAAATGAATAGCAATTTTTCTATTCGAATTGATCATTACCATATCCTTACAAAAGATAAAGCAAAAGCAACTTCAATAGTTTATATTGATAAGAATGCTGATACTGGTATAAAAGTTTTAAATAAATTACAAGATCCAAACGAAACACATAAATATAACGTAAAAGCTTGTATAAGTCTGATAAATAAATATATTTTTAAAAATAAGTTACCTTTTAATAGTTATAGTACAAGCGAAATAAAAAAAGCAACTTTTAGTAATTATCATTTTAATTTATTTACTAAATATTTTAAAATAAAAGAAAATCAAAAGTTATGTTATACTTATAAAACTGGAAGTCAACCTCTATATTCTTATTCTTTACAATGTATTGAATTTATTGTAGATGAAATAAAAAAAGACCCAGAAAATATAATTGCAATATTAAAACAAAAAATGAAAAAAAGCTAACCCCAGGAGCAAAGGAATTCTAAGTGCACAGCACCTACTCTCATTTGAGAACCCAGCTATAACCCTTCACAAGTTAGCTTAAAAGACAACTATCTTTTGTACTTAAATTTTACCATAAAAGTTGCTAAATAGCAACATACAAAATAAAAAAACAGATAAACAAAAAATCAAAAAGGGTTTGCAACCGAAATTGCAAACCCTTTTCTCTATAAAATATCTTGGGGAAGGATATAGGTGATGATATAAAATATTATTATTTCAACTTTTTAATTATTTAGATATTCTTATAGTGTTCTTACGGCTCTAATTATAAGAGTGTACTAAAAAGGTTATTGCAATAGCTCGACTGCTTGACGGAGCTCAAAAATATCCTTGTGAGTGTATATTTTATTTGTTGTAGCAATATCAGTATGTCCTATAATTTTAGTGATAGCCACGTCATTTGCTCCTGCTGTAGATAACATACTTGCAAAGGTATGTCTTGTATCATGAATAGTATGTTCTCCCAGTTCATCATATTTTTTTAAGTATTTTGTAAATTGATTTCTAAAAATAGCATAACTAATTTTATTTTCTTCTTCATTCAAGACTTTATATAAAAGAGATCTTATTTTAGAGTGAATTGGAATTAATCTATTTTTTCCAGCCTCAGTCTTGGATCCAGTTCTGATAGTAAATTCTTTCACATCATAATCTTTTAACTCTAAACTTAAATACTCATTAATCCTCATTCCAGTATAAATAAGAATTAATAGATGAGTTGCCATAATTTCATCATCAGCTTTACTATATAAAAATTCTATTTCATCATGAGTGAATACCGTTCTGGTGATAACAGCCTCTCTTTTACCAACTTCAGCAAGACTGGAATAATCTTCTTTTATTATTTGAAGTTTAAGAGCATATTTGAAGATCCCTTTTAAAAGAGATTTTACAGCAAGTTTTGTAGCACTAGATTTATTTATACTGTCCATAAAGCTCTGCAACATCAAAGGTGTAAGAGATTGAATAGACTTATCTTTGATAGGATCAAAATTCTTTTTATACTGACTTTGAATATTTTTAATCCTAATTTCTGATACTTTCTCACTATGTTCTTTTATATACATTTGAAAAATAGCATCAACAGTGACTTCAGAGTTTTTTATAAATTGAGGATCTCTGTTATAAAGCATTAAAGCATCCAGTGCCTCTACTTTAGTTTCAAAATATCCAATTATTTTTTGTCTCTGCCTTTCTCCATGTTCATTTACACTAACTTTAGCAATCCAAGGTTTTCTTAATTTTCTTTTGTTCTTTCTAGTGTTCAGTGAATACACAGAACCCATTCCATTTGCATTTCTCATAAAAAAATCACGTCCTTTCATAATTTTGTGTATTACAAAATAACCAAAGTCGTGATATACTATATTTGCGAGATATGAGTACAGTTGACTTTGGTCAGTTTGTGCTTGTTCGACAGCTCCTATTGGCGTAGGGGCTGTTTTTTTATTTCTTTTTAATTTTCTTTTGTTCCTTTTCTATCTGCTTAATACTTTTCTCAGGTGTTGGAAGTTCTTCAGGTAAAACACCACTTATCTCTTCCATTGTTTCACGAACTTTTTTACCAATAGTATAGTGAGTGTGATCAGCTTTCTCCTGTCCTTTTATATCACCCTTTTTTAATCTTTCTTCAGTTTGAGTAATTCTAAAGAAATTAGCAGCCAGTTCAGTAGAACCCATATGATCTAAAATATCTTCATTTTTCTTTAGATTTTTTCTCCTCTTTATATCCGATGCAGTTTCTCCATTATATAATCCTTTATAACCTGCATTTTGGAATTTACCAAAATTATCTACTCCACAATCTTGAGCAGCTTTAGCTAACTTCTTATTAAATCCTCTTACATCTGAACGGAGTAACAATCTTCTTTCATCTTCTGATAACTCCTCAAACTCTCTATCAGACAATTCCTGTTTTCTAGTTTGTATTGCAAAATATTGTTGTCCAAGAGCAATCATCTTCTTTCTAGGATCTCCATTTTGAACTATAAGATAACAAGCATATCTAGTGAGCATAATGTCAGGAATAATTTTTTCAGCACCTTTAGGCATTTTTATCGTTTTGCCGACGTCGGCAAAATGATCAGATACCTCAATTTCAGAGGTTTCTACAGAATTTTTAGCCTTTTCAATTACATTTAAAAAGTTACCCCATTTTGTATATCCTAATATTTCTTGGAGTTCTCTGGCTAACCAATATTCAACTCCATTTTCATCTATATGTTTTATATCTTCAAAAGTTTTTTCATTGTATAAAGAAATTTCCATTTTTTTCACCTCTCTTTTTATTAAATTTTCTGTTACCAGTAGGATTATTTACAATTCTTCAGCATATTTAATGATAATAGTCATTTTTGGTTTATTTGAAAAATCTATTTTTTCATTTTTTATAGCCAAAATATTATAGTTTATACTTTCTATTTCGCTTAAAATAAAATGTTGTTTAAAAATGTTTAACTCCCATGGACATCCATCATCACAATAAACTTCATAAATTGCTTTAATATTTTCAGAAAACTTTTCTTTAGATTTTAATTTTAAATAAAATTCATAAGCTTTATATGTTGATTTATTTAACTTTATTAAATTTGTTTTTAAAAAATAATAGTAAATAGTTTCAAAAATTTCAGGAAGATCTTTTTCATAAACAGTTATAGTATTTTCTTTCATTTTTTTGCCTACCTTTATTACAAATCAATTAAAACTTTAACAACTTTTCCATACTCTTTAAAATCATCATATGGTTGTACCAATATAGACTCATAAGCTAAATTAAAAGAGTGAAGTATTAACTTTCCATTATTAATCTTTTTTTGTTTAACATATGATTCCCCATTATAGTAGAAAGCTCCAATGTCACCATTTTCAATAACAACATCTTTTTTTATAATAACAGTTGAATTGTCAGGGATCTTAGGTTCCATGCTATCACCTTTAACCTTAACTGCAAAATATGTAGTTCCATTAGGTTTTAATCCTGGAATAGCTATCATCTTTATAAATTCACTTTGGCAAGATCCATATCCAGCACTTACAGAGGCATACAAAGGAATACTCATAAACTCAACTTCAGGAATAGAATTAGGAATCTCCTCAGGAACTTCCCAACCCATTAAATATGCTGGAGAAACTTTAAGTGCTTCTGCAATTTTTTCAATTTTATCAGAAGGAATAGCAATAGTTCCATTTTCATATTTAAGAACAGTTGATTTAGTTACTCCAATCTCAATAGCTAATTTTTCTAATGTATAATTTTTTAATAATCTTTTTTCTTTTATTCTTTCTCCGATAGTCACAATATTTACCTCCCTCTTTATATGTTAATTATAACATTTTTTTCTTAATAAGCAACATTTTTTTTATAATTTATTAAAAAAATTTCTTGACAAGAAACTTGATACTGTGTTAGTATAGTGTCGTAGAAAGAAACTTGATAAAATTTAAAAAGGGGGTGATTCTCGTGATAAATGTAGCTAAATTAAAAGGAAAAATAGCAGAGAAAGGGACTTCTCAACGTAAATTAGCTAAAAAAATGAATATTACAGCTAAAACTTTTTACGATAAAATGAAAAAAGGAGTTTTTACTAACTTAGAAATAGAGATTTTAGTTAAAGAGTTAGAAATAGAGAATCCATTAGAAATTTTTTTTACAAATCTAGTTTCTTAAAAAGAAACTTTTTTAAAATAAAAAAGGAGTTGAGAACATTGGAATTAAAGAAAGTGGCTAAAAAAATAAAAATAGTTGAAGTAGTAGAACTAGAAATTGATATTGAGGATGATAGAAAACTAATGTCCAAAAGGACTATAAAAGAGTTTTGGACATTAGATAACAAGTATATTGGTAAACTAGATCCTTTAGATGATTACTTGGCTATAGAAGAAGCAATAAAAGAAGAAGCATGATTTAAACTTAATTCGAAACAAATTGCATATATTAGAGCATTAATAAAGTTAAGCATGTCTTCTACAGTTTTTTCTTCATGTTTACGAATATAGTGAGTTTCATCATTACCAATCCAAGCAATTGCAGTTATAAGAGGACTTAGTTTTGGATCATTAATTTCTTTAAATACTGAACCTAAATTCATATTTGATATTTTAGTTTTATCCTTATGCTTTATGTGAATAAGATAATCTTTCACAAGAAATTCAATAGATTTTCTAAGACCAACACCGACTATTTCATCATAATTATGGTGGTAAGCTTTTAAAGATTGAGTAAATATTTTAATGAAACGTGGAGAAAATTTTTCTATTTCCTTTGGAATATCTAAAGAAATTTCATCTTTTGGATAATATCCTTTGAAATACCCAAAACGACTACTATGTTCATAATAATAAGTATAAAAAATAAATTGTTTGCAAGAAGGACACAGAAATAATACTCCAAAATTATTTCTTTCTGTTAATTCAGATGTGTGGATAATTTCTGGGGCTATACCTAAATTACAATGAGGACAAATAGGTGGAAATTGAATTTTAGCAAAATCACTACCAACTCTAATTTTATATGAAACAAAATGCATTAATAATTCCTCCTTTAGTTATATATCTATTATTATAACTTTTTGGAGATTATAAATCAAGACAAGGAGGCAACAATGGTAACTAATTATAAACAACTACAAGAGTTAATTAAAAAGTATGGTTTAAATGCCAACCTAAATGAAGTGTTAAATAGAGAGAAAGGAGACAGCTATGACACTAAAAGAAATTAAGGAGGACAAGATGGAATACAAATACAGTTTAATCGTGAGTCAATGCTATCATCAGCATCATCAATTTATAGTAAAGATGGTACCAGACTTTTTAGAAAGAGCTAAAAAGATGTTAGCAGAGTTAAAAGAGTATAAAGGAAGTAAAAATACTACTTACTTAGGAGATTTAGAGTGGTATAAAGATGAAGAAGTTTACAAAAGATATAACTACAATGGAGATGAAGGTGATATTTATATCGTCAACTCTAAAACAATTTTATCTCTTATAGATGATTTTAGAAGATTTTATAGACAAGAAGTAGAAAGAGTTAAATTTTCTTCAGGCAGAGAAGTTTGGGAACATCTTTATGAGAAACATGACTATGAGAAAGTTGAAAGTATAGTGAAAAAATACTTTGAAATTCTTTAAGGAGGAAGCTATGAGAAGAGAAGATTTTAAACAGATTCTACCAATACACTTAGAAAACTGTGAAAAAATTCTAGCTGTTAAAGGCAAATGCTGGAAAGCAAGTGTTAGATGTAAAGAGTGTCCTTTCAGTCAAACAAATAATGCAAAGACTGGTAATGGATGCTGGGCTAGTTATTCAAGTGTGTTAGCTAAACACTATGATAGTGAAGATAGAAGCTTAATAGCTAGTTGTGAGGAGTTTTTAGAACTGTTTGGAGGTGAAAAAGAGTGAAGGAAGATATTAAAACTACTCTTGATGTTTTGTGTCAACTCAACTTTGAAAAAATCATGGATATATCAATTTTAAAAGGTGAGATTAGAAAATTGACAGAAACATTAGGTGAAAAAGAAAAAGAGATTAAAAGATTAGAAGAACTTTTAAAGGTGAGAGATGGAGTTAAAGAAATAATAGCAGATGTCCAAGAAAAAGCTAAAAGAGGAAGACCTGCAAAGGAGGTGCAAAATGGGTAGAGGTAAAAGTGCAGCAAAAAAGAAAGCTAAAAGAAACAGAGAAAAAAATGAAGCAAATCTACAAAAGATTAAAGAACTTGGAGAGATCAGAACTTGGAAAACTAATATTCTTACTACTAAGAGAGCTCCAAGATATGTAGGGTGATAGTAGTGGGAAGAGGTTTTAAAATTGACTCTAAGGGTAAATATGCAGAAGCTTTAAATTTCTTATTCAGTCTTTCAATGCCTGAAAAAGCTTTAAGAGAAGCTCCTTTGTGGGAACTAAAGTTCATAATTGAAAGAGGTAAAGAAATTGGAGTTAAAAATATAGAGGAGTTTGTATTTTACATTAGGAGAGGAGGCAAATATGAAAGCAACAGGAATTTGCGAAAATTATGATTTTCCAAGAGCCACACTTATATCAATAGAAGATGCAAGTATTATTATAGGGATCAATAAAGAAACTTTAAAAGAAATGCTTGTTAAAGTTCACAAGGGTGGAACTGAAAACAGATGGCTTGGAGAGATATCACTTTGTATTTTAGGAGAAAAAAGAAACACATATTATATCTTTTTAGAAGCATTATTAGATCAATTGAAATTAAAAAAAGTACCTGCTGAAACCCCCATTTCAACAAGTACAAGCATAGAAAAAGCTTCTTAAAGGGATTATAACACACTGGAGGTTATAAGACAATGAAAAAATTTATTAAGAGAAATATAAAAGAAATTTATGTACTCTCAATACTAATCACTATTTTTTCAGTGCAAGTAGCATATGAAATGAGAGGATACCTAGCATTTGGTGGAGAGGTCCTTATACCTCTTCTACCAGTAATACTTCATATCTGGAGTCGTGATGACGTATGAGAAAGTTAAAAGGTAAAAAGAAAGAAGTAGATTTATTGCAGAAGATGGAAGAGATGTATCAGGATTCTATTAAGGAATTGGAGAGATTACTTGATGATCAAGTGGCATTTAAAACTTTTATGTATTTCTTTCAAAAAGAAGAGACTGAAGCAGCTATAGAAACTTCAAATGTTTTAAAGAAACTGCTAGCCAATTCATTTACTAAGAATAGAACTTTAAAACTTCAAAGAGATTTAATGATAAAAAATGAAGCTTTGAATTTAGTTAAAAAGTTCTCTAAGCAACTAAGACCTACAAGAAATTTATTAGTTTTTACAGCTCTTTTTGAGTTAAATGAGCTTTTATGTAGCTATACTCAATATCCAAATAGATTTCTAAAAGCTTTAGAAACTACTGACAAAAAATATGGTTCACCAGAGTTCAAAGAAATGTTAGCAAATGCTACTGGAACTTTGATAATTAAGGATATAGAAGATTATTTAGGATATGAACCAGTCTTTTCAGGAGATATTCAAAGAAAGTTTTTAGATGTTTTAAACTGGCTTCCTAAGAGTATTGTGAGATTGATTAAATATAATCCTGATTTTTTTATACCTTCAGAGTTGGAGCAAGTGATGGAGCATAGTTATGTTTTAACTGGTGATATAGTGAAACAGCACTTTGTTTTCAGCCAAGAGATTTTAAATTCTTATGGAAAGGATTGTGAGCTCTTTTACTCTATGGTGACTAGAATGGCAGTTGCAAGCTCATCATTAGATGAGTTGGAGAAAATAAATAAGAGTATAAGTAGGAAATATAAAGATGATATAAGGCACTTAAAATGCACTATCACAAGATTAAAAAATATATTTTCTATACTCTTCCAATTGATTGAGTATGGAGAGTATGAGGAGGATAATCAATGGAAAAGATAGCTCAACTATTAATAGATGCAGTTGAAGAGCTAGGAATAGAGAGAAGATGTGTTAATAAAGATGAAACTTGGGAAGAAGCTAAAGAAGATATTTTAAAAGAGGCTAAGAAAGGGATCTGGAATTATCAACTTTGGCTTAGGCTTGAATGGATAACATGGGAAATTAAACATTTAACAAATGATTATTAAGGAGAAAAAAATGGAATTGACATTATATGGAATTACAAAAGAGATCCAAGTATTGGAAGAACTTTGGGAAATGGCAATAGATGAAGAAACAGGAGAGATAAAAGATTCTAATGTTTTGGAGGAACTACAATCAGATATTGAGGTAATACTTCAAGAAAAGTCAGCTAGTTTAGTTAAGTATTGTAAAGCTAGAGATTGCTTTATAGATAATGTGGATCAAGAGATAAAAAAGCTACAAGCATTAAAAAAAGCAGCAACTAACAAGCAAGATAATTTTAAAAAATATATAAAGATGTGTATGCAAAAATTGGAACTTCCAAAGATAGAGACTCCAAATGGAACTTTATCATTGAGAAAATCAGAGTCTATTTCAATAGATGATGAGAAGCTTATACCTGCTGAATTTACAACAATAGTTCCAACTGTGAAGATTTCTAAGGTAGACATAAAAAAAGCAATAAAAGGTGGAAAAGAAGTTCCTGGAGCAACTTTAATGCAAAATGTAAATCTACAAATTAAATAAGAGGATAAACAGGTGAAAATATTGTTTATAGATACAGAGACTGGAGGAGTCAATCCTAAAGAATCTGCTTTGATTCAACTTTCAGGAATAGTGAGAGTTGATAAAAAAGATGTTGAGGAGTTCAACTTCTATGTAAAACCTTTCCAAGGTAGTGAGGTTAATCCTAAAGCTTTGGAAGTTCAAGGGAGAAGTTTAAAGAATTTAGAAGATGAAAAATACAAATCAGAGGCTGAAACTTACTTTTACTTCAAAAAAATACTAGATAAGTATGTGAATAAGTATGATAAAGAAGATAAATTTATAGTTGCTGGGTATAATGTGAAGTTTGATATAGATATGCTACAAGCTTTCTTTAAAAGGCAAAATGATAACTACCTATTTAGTTATATTGGTTCAGCTCCAATAGATCCTCTACCTTGCATAGGAATGTTACAGCTATGCGGACTACTTCCTGTGCTAGAAAATAATAAACTTGAAACTTGGTGTAAGCACTTTGGAATTGAGTTTAAAGCACATGATAGCTTAGAAGATATAAAAGCTACTAAGGAACTTATATTTAAGATTGCTAAATTGATAAGGAAGTGATGAGATGGCAACTCTAATAATGATTTTAGGAGAGAGTGGAACAGGTAAATCTACTAGTATAGAGAACTTGGATTCTCAAGAAACTTTTATCATTCAAGTAGTAGATAAACCTTTACCATTCAGAGGATTTAAAAGTAAATATCCTTTAAGAAATAAGGAAAATCCTGCTGGAAATAGATTTATAAGTGATAGAGCTGATAAAATTATAAGAATTTTAGATACTCTAAATAAGGAACAAAAGATAAAAAATGTAATAATTGATGATAGTCAATACATCATGGCTAATGAGTTCATGAGGAGAGCTAAAGAAAAAGGTTATGAAAAATTTACAGAGATAGGACAGAACTTTTATGCTCTGATAGATAAAGCAAATGAGATGAGGGAAGATATGAATATTATTTTCTTGCATCATAAAGAGATATCAGAGGCAGGAATAAGCAAGGCTAAAACTATTGGTAAGTTGCTAGATGATAAAGTTGGAATTGAAGGAAGATTTTCAATAGTTTTAACTACTGAAATTGAAGATGGAAATTATTACTTCAGAACTCAAAATAATGGTTCTGATACTTGTAAGAGCCCCAAAGGTATGTTTGCTGATCTAAGAATACCTAATGACTTAGATTTTGTTATAAAGAAAATAGATGAATATTTTAATTAAAAGGAGAGATGTAAAATGGCATTATGGAATAATAATCAAGAGGATTTAACAACTAAGACTGGTACTGGAGAAAAAATTGAAGTAAGTGGAGTTTATGAACTTGAAATTAAAGAGGCTTATTTAACTAATTCTAAATCTTCTAAGGCTGTAGGAATAACTTTAAACTTTGATGGAGATGCTGGATATGCTAGAACTACACTTTGGCACATTAAAGGAGATGGAACAGTTAATAAATTTGCTGAGAAATATCTAAATAGAATGTTATACCTTTTAAAAACTAAAGTAGAGAACTTAAAAACTGAAGTTAAGAAAGTAAAACTATTTTCAGGAGAAGAGGTTGACAGAACTTTTATCACTAATATCCCTAAAAAAGCTATAGGTGTGATATTAGAGGTTAAAAAGGATCAGGAGAACACTAACTATGAGATAAAAGACTTTTATGATATTGGAACTGGTAAAACTACTGATGAAATAATGAATAAAACTGAGGCTGTAACTGTACAATTCTTTAAAGATAAATTTGAAAAGGCAGCTCCAAAGAAAGGGTATCCATTACCTTATGAAACTACTAAAAATATCATAACTGAAGTCGAGGATGAAGAAGAGTTCCCATTCTAAGCTATTAAGGAGAAATGGCAATGAGCAAGTATGATAAATTTAAAAAGTATGGGGATGAGATAAGGTTTCACTACTGCCCCATATGTGGAAAAGAGAAAGAAAATCCAGATTTCAGCGTGAATTTGAAAACTGGTCAATATTATTGCCATTCAACTGGACAAGGTGGAAACATTAAAGAGATTGAGGATTTTGATTTTAAACTTCCTGACATCAAAAAAGTTAAAACTACTGCTGAAAGGCAAACATTTACCTTTGATGATTTGATGAAGAAAAGAGCTGGTTATCACTTAGGTGATGACTGGCTCAATTACTTAAAGGGGAGAGGAATATCAGAAAAAGGATTAAATCGATTGTGTCGCCTTGGAAAAGAAAATATGATGATGATTCCGATCACAGATGGTAAGAATGTTGTTGCTATAAAATATAGAACTTTAGATAAAAAATGTAAGTCAGAGAGAGGGAGTAGGACTGACTACTTCTTAAACTGGCAAAATGTAAAAGATAAATCTTATTTGATTATAGTTGAGGGAGAAATAGATCTCCTTAGTGCAATAGAAGTTGGGTTTGATAATGTTGTTAGTGTACCATTTGGAGCACAGAATATCAAGTGCATAGAAACCCAAAAAGATTGGATAATGAGTTTTGAAAAGATAATCATTGCAGTTGATAATGATGATCCTGGAAAAAAATGTAAGGAAGAGATAATAAGAGAATTATATTCTATAAAAGATAAACTTTATTCTGTCAATTATGGTGAGTTTAAAGACTTCAATGAGGTTTTGACTGGTGGAGGAGCTGAAACCCTTAAAAACATCATTCTAGGAGCTGAGAAGATAGTTTTAACCCCTGCCTTTGCTCCTTCATTCTTTGGAGAAAAGGGAAAGTTTTTATTTGATGTCTTTGCAAACTTTTTAAAGGAAAAATTTAACATCATAAAAATAGATAATGAACTTCATTGCTATATAGATGGAATTTATTCTAAAGGAAAGAGCTTAGAAAAGAATATGATTGAGCTTATTCCAAACTTGAAGGATACACATAGAAAAGAGGTTTTAAAATATTTAGATCTTATTTGTGAATCAAAGGAAAAGAACAACGATGGATTGATTGCTTTTAAAAATGGAATTTACAATATTTTTACTGATGAACTTACAGATTTTAGTCCAGATTATGTAGTGACTAATAAAGTTCCTTGGAGATATAAAAAAGAAACTTACTCAAAACTAATGGATCAAACTCTTAATAAATTTGCTTGTGATGATAAAGGAATTAGAAAGTTGATAGATGAGGTTGTAGGGTATACCCTTTTCTCCAAAAATGAGCTTGGAAAATCTTTTATTATAACTGGAGATAAGGCAAATGGAAAGAGTACATTTTTAAAAATACTGATATATATGCTAGGAAAAGAGAATTGTAGTGCTTTGAGCTTAGATGATGTTGTCAATTCAAGATTTAGAATATACCAAGTAGCAGGTAAATTGTTAAATGTTGGTGATGACATAGGTAATGGATATATTCCTGAGGCTGAAACATTGAGAAAATTAATTACTGGAGATATTGTTACTGCTGAGCAAAAAGGGAAGGATCCTATTGAGTTTAACTGTTATGCCAAGTTTATTTTTAGTGCTAATGATATTCCAAGAATTAAAGACCCTACTGGAGCAACTGCTAGAAGAATTATAGTTATACCTTTTAAAAATAAGTTTGATAGAACAAAAGAAAACTATGATCCTTATTTTCTGGACAAGGTTAAAACTGAGGAATGTATGGAGTATTTAATCAGTATTGGGATTGTAGGCTTAAAAAGAATTTTAGAAAATAAAGGTTTTAGTGAGACTGAAGAAACTAAAGTTTTATTGGAAGAGTTTAATAGAAATAATAACCCAATTTTAGAGTATATTGACTTTTTAGAAAATGAAATAGACTCTCCTATTAACTTAGATTATTTAATTTCTACTTATTCTTGTATGAAGATTTTAAATGGAGTCTATGATTTTCCTAATAAAGATAGACTAATAGGATTCAATGAATGGGCAGTGGATAATGGACATCAGAAAACTTCTATTAAAAAGTTTAAAGATGCTATGTGTGCTCAATACAATCTTGAGACTAAAAGAATCAATAAAGAATTAACAAAGGAAACTTATTTTTTAAGAAAGAACTATTAATTGTATATATTCTTGAGGTATATATCACATAAATGATAGAAAAATTTTTTTGAAAAATTTGGACAAGTTTTAATTTAAAATGCCAAGTTTTGACAAGATGATTTTAAAAACCTGTCCATTGTAAATATGCTTTATTTAATACTTTAAGTAATCATTGGACAGGTTGACAACTTTTTTTACTTATCTATTAGAAAAGTAGATAAAAATATAAAATATATAAAATAGGGTATATAAAAAGAAATATATAGTAGAGGAGTATATCAAAAAAAACCTGTCCTCTTGTCCAAGGTATAATTTTTAAAAGGATTTTAGATAGTTTTGCTATAGTGAAAAGTTGTCTTGTAGATGTCACAAAACTTGTCCATTTTTTTAAAAGTTGTCCTTATAAAAGAAGGTAGTTTATGAGAGAAGATTTAAAACTGAAAAGAGGAGCTACTTTTATTGAATTTTACTATACAGGATTAATGATAGAAGATTCAAAGGAGTTAGTAGCTTATATCAAACAAAATAGATGGTACTTTGATAGAATGAGATCTGACATTCAAGAGCAATTTAGACAGAAGTATAGAAATTTGAAGAGAATGGAGGAGAAAAGTAATGGGGAAGAAGATAGATCCTAATGAATATGTAGGATTAGAGTTCACCAATAAGATTGGAGAAAGATTTAAAGTTCTCCAATTTCAATTCAAGGATAAAAATAATTACTGCTTTGATATTGAATTTCTAGGAACTCACAATATTCAACTAGCTACATTAAATCAGATCAGGAATCAAACTTGTGTTGACTTAGTTGAAAGAAAAAAAGTTAAGAGGATGAAGGTAGAGTTGCAACTAAGGGAGAGGACCAAGTTAGTGAGTAAGGCAAAAAATACTTGTGTTATTCCTAGTAATTTAAAAGATAAAAATGTGTTGTCTATAGATTTATCTACTACATCAACTGGAATTGCTTATAGCAAGGCTGGGATCATTGTAAGATGGAAAACTATTAAATCTCCTTATACCGATTTTAGAGAAAGAGGATTTGAAATAGTAAAAGAGTTGGTGGAGATCCTGGAAAAAGGTATGGTTGATGTAGTGATATTGGAAGATGTTTATTTAGGACTTAATTCAAATGTGTTAAGTATGTTAAGTGAAATTAGAGGAATGCTGACATTTCATATAAAAAGGCTAGGGATTGATCTTTTGTTAGTTCCTGCTGTGCTTTGGAAGAATAGATTTGAGGGGGTGCCACTTCATAGGAAAGAGCAAAAAGAATTTATGATGAAAAAGTTTTTTGAATTTACAGGAGTTAAAGCTGACAGTGATGATAGTGCTGATGCTTATATGATGTTAAAAGCATGTTTGGAGAAGGAGAAAAGATGAAAAATTTTTTAATAGATTTCTTAATAAAACTTGGAGCATCTGTATTTTACGGAATTTTAATATCAATAATATTAGTAGGTGGAAGCATAAATGGACATCCTATTAAAGGAATTTTAGGTATTTTAAAGGAGTGGTTTAAATGATGAAAAAGTTATTAATGATAAGCATCTGTATTTTAAGTTTATCAGCTTGTGGAGAAACTGAATATATAGAAAGAACTGGAAAAATAATCACTAAAGAATATATTCCACCAAAAACAAAAATTAAAACAGCATTTCATTTTTTTGGAAAAACGTTAATGCCTGTAACTAATACTAGAATTATTCCTGAAAAATATGTTTTAAAAGTTTCTTATGTAGTAGAAAAAGAAAGAGAAATAGAGGTAACAAAAGAGGAATATGAAAAGTCTAATATTGGGAAAATTATAAGTTTTAAAGAAGAAAAATAATAGAGTCAATAGGAGGGAAGAAAAATGACTAGAGAAAAATTTGTAAATTTAGAGGCAGGAAGAATATTTGAATTAGGTTGCAGGAAATTTATGATTGTAGAAACTGATGATGAAAATCTGTGTGATAATTGTTTTTTTGATGGAAACTGGAGAGATTGTGGAAAAATGATGAAGGAAAATTTTATTCCAGAATGTTGTTGGGAAGATAGGGAAGATGAAAAAAATGTTATTTTTATAGAGGTGGAAAATGATTGATAATGTTAAGAGTCCAAAGCATTACAAGTTAGATGGTTTAGATATAGAGTCAATAGATGTTATAAAAGCTATTTTAGGTAAAGAAGGCTTCAAAGCTTTTTGCCATGGAAATGCCTTAAAATATTTAACTAGGGCTAATAAAAAGAATGGTGTAGAGGATTTTGAAAAGGCTAAGGTATATATTGAATGGTATATTAAGGAAAATAAGGTGATTGACTAATGGCATATGTAATACAATTCAATGAACAGCATAAGTGGGCTGGACACTTTGGATATATTGTTGAAAATAAGAGTAATGGAAGATTTTTAATAAATGTTAGCTTTATAAAAGATGATAAAGTGGCAAATGCTTATATATTTGCAAATTCATATGAATTTGACATAATTGGTGAAACTACTTTGATTACTGCAAGAGATGCAGAGGAGAAAGAATAATGGTTAAAAATTGTAGTACTTGCTTAAATTTGCAATTTGGAACAGATGAAAATAATCAACAAAATAAATTTGTTTTAAAATGCAAATTTGGCAAAATGTTAAATCCTTTTCTACACTTCTATGATTGTGAAAATTATAAAAGAAAATCTTTTAGAACTTATGATGGTATTGAAACTTTATTTTCATTAAAATCTAAATTTTATAAATCAGTTCCAAAAGAAAATGATCATTGCCATGGGGGAGATTGTGCTTTTTATGATAAAAATTGTTATGGTTATTGCCTTAGCCCTTGTATTAGATCATTTAGAAAAGATGGTAAAAATGTTTATTTTGTAGAAGTTAAAATTAAAAGAAAAGGTAGCAAAAAACTTGAAATGTCAACAGATGGAAAAGAATGGTTTTTATATGACAGAGAAAAAGATGAATATTATGAATTAAATGATCCTGAGCTAGAAATAACAGAGGTGCTAGATGAATAAAAAACTTTATTTAAAAAAAGGATATAAAATAAGATTAGAAATAGACAGTAAAAAGGCTGTTTTAGATGATATGAGAGCAACATTAGATGGATTAAAAGCTATTAGAATATCTGAAAAAGTCCAAGGTGGGCCACTTCCAAGTGATGAAAGCTTAATAAATAGACTTAATAAAATAGCCGAGGAAGAAAGAGAACTAGAGGTACTTTATGATTCCATGGAGAAATTATCACATATGATAGACGAGGTTGAGGATGTAATGGAGAGAGCTTTGTTAAGATATAGGTACATAACATGTTTAACATGGGAACAAATAGCGGAAAAGATGGGGTTTTGCTTGGCACAAGTACATAGAATACATAGTAGAGCCCTTAAAAATTTTGACAAAATAAATGAGATGAAATGAGACTAAATGATATTGTATGAGATTTTTAAATGTGATATAGTATAAAATGTGGAGCGAGAAAAATCCTATAAAATGTTTCTTTTCATGAGAGGACAGAGGGTCAGAAAAACTGGCTCTCTAAAATAAAAGATATCTATAAGGGGTAGACGTAAGAGCTATCTCTTTTTTATTTTGAAAAAATATTGATTTATTCCTACCCATAAAGTATAATAATGGATATAAAATCATATTGAAGGGAGGAAAAATGAAAAATTTTTTTAAATTTTTTATAGAAAAAAATGAAAATATTGTAGCAATACCATACCTTCAAGAAGACCAAAAAAAATATTTTAGATTTGTAAAAGAACAGTATGAAAAAGGGTCTAGGCAGATAATTATAACATCAAAAATAATGTTAAAGGTATTAGAAGAATATTTTCTTAACAAAAAATTTAGAATAGTAGAAATAAAATTTGCTGAAGAAGATTTAGAGTTAAATCAAGAAATAGAAAAGTATTTAGAAGAAGTGGAAAAAGATAGAGGATGTTTTTTTAAGCTATTAAATAAGTTAGAAGTTATTGCTAATAATTCTTCTATAGATATAGAAAAAATAGAATTAGTTAGTTCAAAAAGAATTAATGAGGCTTATACATCATTTTCGTTAAAAGTTAATGGAATTGTCATTATCGATGGGAATACTATAGAAAATGATATAAATAGCATTATAAAAAATATAAAGGAAAATATTTATTCATGAAATATTTAGAATATTTAATCCCAGTGATTTCCTCTATGATTACATTTTTTTCTTTAAAAACTTTTAACCTAGCAGCATATATACCATTCATTCCTATAGAGGATCAAAAAGATTTTAATTTAACTTGTTATACGGCAGTTATATCTATTCTATTCATGGTAGTTAAAAATCTGTTTGAAAGGTTATTAAAGTGGTGGAATAAAAATAATATAATTTTAATAGTACATAGACGTAATGAAACTCCAAATAAAAACTATATACCTGAAATTATATTTAATAATCAAGCGGCAGAGTTTAGTTTAACTATTAAAATTAAAGGTAATTATGAAAAATTAGAAAATATGAGTATAAGAATTCGACTTCCAGATTGGGCAGATTTTCAACCTAAAAATAATATTGTGAAAAATGGTGATTTTTATGAAATTAAAATAAAAGATTTAATAACTTTCAATAATGGGAAACCAGTTAATTATACAGGAGTCTTAGATGTGATTATAAGTGAAATTCCAGATGGAGATATAAAAGAAGCAACAGTCACTCCGATATTAAAGGATAATTCTACTGGCAAACAAAGAATTTTTCCATGCAAATTTGAAGGTAATTCTTTTAGAATAAAAGCAGTAAAAAATTAGGAGGAGATTTATGCAACTAACAAGATGGTTTGATACTAAAAATACAAATTTTGATGAAATAATTGGAAAATTCATTTCTTTTCAAAAAGAATATAATAATTTTTCAGATGGAATTTCATTAGTTAACTTTAGCTTTAATAAAGTATTTGAAGAAAATCAAGAAATAGAATTAAACGGAAGAAGAATAACTTTTAATAAAATCAACTTTTCATACGATGTTATTTCATCAGGACAAGAACCATTAGAAGATAGAACAAGAAGAATACAATGTTTTGTAATAATTTATAACGATGGAGTAAAGGTTAATTATATAATCAGCAGAAATAGTGATGCTCAAAGAGTATTGAGAGAAATAAATGAATATGTAGGAAAAGGAGAAATTGTTGAAAATAATTTAGAAGTATCAAGTGATTTTTTTAATTGGTTAATATATAAAGTTTTTAAAAATGAAAATATTTTTGAAATCAATGATACAGCCACGATTGTCTTAGAATCAATAAAAGGTTTTAAAGGAGATACAGATGATGCGTTAACAAAAGTTTCAGCAGATGGAGATACAGTTATGAATTTGATTAGTACTCTTTCATTTTTATTGGAGAGTAGTAATCTAACTTTAATAAAATTAATTACTAAATATGATATTCATGAAAAAATAGAATTGACCTTGAATAAAAAATCAACAATAGGATTTGAGTATAAAAAATATATTGGAGATTTTAGAGATGATGGAGAAGAGCTAGCAGTTTCAAAATTACTTCTTTTACTATATTTAGAATTATTACCATTAGTTATACAAACATATAAAGAAGAAAAAAGTAATAATAATTGGAATGAAGAAGTATATGTTGAATTTTTAAAAGAAATAGGAATGGAGTTATCAGGAAGAATAGAAGAAAAAATAGCAGATATAGAAGAGAATCAATAAAATGATTCTCTTTTTTTATTTCTAAGGAAATTATAAATTGACTTTATATAAAAATTTTTTAATATTTTATATGAAAATAGACAAAAATAAGTAGAAAAGTAAAATAATCCTAAATTTTTACAAGCGAAAAAAACTGATATTAGAATCAGTTTAATAAGAATATTCTTTATAGCGAATGGAGCCAGTACGGCTACTAAAATATGTTATTTCTTTAATTCTCATTTTGACATGGCACTTAAAACAATAAAAGGGATTTACTTGAAAAGTATCCCAAATTTCAACTTGATAAAATGTACTTTTAAAGTATTTGGATACATAAAAATATTTTTTGATTTTTAGAAGTAAATTTGCTATATTAATGTTAGAGAATATGTGTTTTAATTGCATGTATGTCTCCTTTGTATAAATTGTTGTGGTGACTATATTATACAAAAAAGAGAGCTGAGTAAAACATTTTTTTTAAAATGTTACTCAGCTTTTTTTATATTTAAAATTATGGAGGTGATAGTAGTATGGCTTCAATATCTGAAAAGCAAAAGAGATTTGCAGACTACTTTATTGAAACAGGAAATATATATCAGTCAGCAATTAAAGCTGGATATAGTGAAACGTATGCAAAAACACATGCATATAAATTGCTAGAAAATATCAGTGTAAAAAACTACATTGATGAAAAATTGAAAGAACTAGAGGAGAAAAGAGTGGCTTCAGCTACTGAAGTGATGCAATTATTAACCTCAGCTATGAGAGGAGAACTGGATGAGGAAGTAGTAGTTGTAGAAAGTATTGGAGATTATTGCTCTGAAGCTAGAGTAGTAAAAAAGAAAATAGGATTAAAAGATAGAATAAAAGCTGCTGAACTTATTGGAAAAAGACATAGATTATTTACTGATAAAGTTCAAGTAGATGGATTAGTTCCAGTAATGATAACTGGGGAGGATGAAATTGAAGATTAAAAAAGTAAGTTTACCCAAACTCATTGGAAAAGGATATAAAGATTATTGGAATTTTACTGGAAGATACAGAGTATGTAAGGGATCCAGAGCATCTAAAAAAAGTAAAACAACAGCTTTAAATTTTATATTTAGACTTATGAAATATCCTGGAGCTAACCTACTTGTAGTAAGAAAAGTATTCAGAACTTTAAAAGATAGTGCCTATACAGATTTGAGATGGGCAATTAGACAATTACAGGTTGATGATTACTGGGATTATAAAGAAAGTCCTTTAGAACTTATATATAAACCTACTGGACAAAAAGTATTATTCAGAGGATTAGATGAACCTATGAAATTAACTTCCATAACAGTTGATGTAGGTAGTTTATGTTGGTGCTGGATAGAGGAATCCTATGAGATAACAAAAGAAGCTGATTTTAATATGCTAGATGAATCTATCAGAGGACAAGTAAATGGAAATTTATTCAAACAGATAACTTTAACTCTTAACCCTTGGAATGAAGGACACTGGATAAAGAAAAGATTTTTTGATGCAGAACCTTGTGATGATATTCTAGCTAAAACTACTAATTATCTTTGTAATGAATTTTTAGATGAATCAGATTTGAGATTGTTTGAGAGAATGAAAGCTGAAAATCCTAGAAGATATAGAGTAGCAGGATTAGGAGAATGGGGAATATCAGAAGGCCTTATATATGAGAATTGGGAAGAGAAAGAATTTGACATACAAGAAATTTTAAATAATATACCTGATATAGAGAGCAGTTTTGGGTTAGACTTTGGTTATACCAATGACCCTACTGCTCTTTTTTGTGGGCTAATTTCATTAAGTAGAAAAGAGATATATGTTTTTGATGAGCTGTATAAAAAAGCTTTAACTAATAGAATGATTGCTGATGAGATTACTAGTATGGGAAAAGCTAAAGAAAAAATAGTAGCTGATAGTGCAGAACCTAAGAGTATAGATGAATTATATGATTATGGACTATATAGAGTTATCCCAGCAAGAAAAGGAAAAGATAGTATAAATAATGGTATTCAATTTATACAGGGATTTAAAATTATAATTCATCCAAAATGTACTAATTTCTTAACTGAAATAAGTAACTATACTTGGGATAAAGATAAATTTGATAAACCTATCAATAAACCTATAGATGATTTTAACCACTTAATGGATGCTATGAGATATGCACTAGAAGGATTTATTGAAGGAGATACATTTAGTTTTGATTAATGAGGAGGTGGAATAGTGTTAGGATGGCTTAGAAGTAAACTGTATAGAGATAAAGTTGAGAAAGGCTCTGATAAAGATGTTAGATACTTAGAGTATATAGTTGAAAGATTTTTGCATAGTAAAAAAAGATTAGATATGATTACTGGAGAAAGATATTATCTAGGACACCATGATATTCTGTGGACCAAAAGAGAAGTTATTGGGGAAGATGGTAGATTAACTGAAGTTGATAACTTGCCAAATAACAAAAGAATAGATAACCAATATGAAAAGCTAGTAGACCAAAAGGTAAATTATCTATTGGGGAAACCACTTACTTTTCAAACTGATAACCAATTATACCAAGAACAACTAGAAAAGGTATTTGGACTAGAGTTTCATAGAATTATTAAAAATATGGGAGAAGATGCATTAAATGGTGGAATAGCTTGGATATATCCTCACTATAATGATAAAGGAGAGTTTGTATTTAAGAGATTTGAGCCTTGTCAAATATTACCAGTATGGAAAGATGAAGGGCATACAGATTTAGAATTTGTAATTAGAATTTATACTCTCCAAGAATGGACAGGTTCAATGCTAGAAGATGTGGAGATAGTAGATGTTTATAGTTTAGCTGGAATAGATAGATATAAATATCATTATGGAGCTTTGAAATATGACTCACATTATAATTATTTTAATATAGGAGAAGAACAATTTAACTGGGATAGATTACCAGTAATTCCTTTTAAATATAATTTACTTGAAAAACCTTTAATATTAAGAGTGAAAAACTTACAAGATGGAATTAATAAAGCTATTTCAAACTTTGAAAATAATTTAGATGAAAATCCTAGAAACTGTATCTTAATATTAAAAAACTATGATGGGCAAAATGGTGCAGAATTTAGAAAAAATTTAGCTACTTATGGCTTTGTAAAAGTTAGAGGTGATGGTGGAGTAGAAAAACTTATTGTTGAACTTAATGCTCAAAACTATAAGGATATTATAAAAATATTCAAAGATGCATTAATAGAAAATGGTAGAGGATTTAATGCTAAAGATGATAGACTAGGAAATAATCCAAATGAAATGAATATTCAATCTATGTATGCAGATATTGACTTAGATGCAAGTGGAATGGAAGTGGAGTTCCGTAGTGGATTAAATAAGCTATTAAATTTTGTTAATGCTCACATTAGTCATCTAGGATTAGGTGACTTTGAAAATGAGAATGTAGAGATTATATTTAACAAAGATATTCTAGTAAATGAAACTCAAACTATTGATAATTGTGCTAAAAGTATTGGGATTATATCTGATGAAACTCTTATTTCTCAGCATCCTTGGGTTAAAGATCCTCTGGAAGAGATAAAAAAGATTAAAAAACAGAAAGAAGCTGAAACCGAAGAGTATGACGGAGCTTTTAAAAATAAAAATGGCTCTGGTGATGTAGATGAAGAAGAGTAGTTACTGGCAAGATAGATTCATTAAAGAGGAGCAAAGGAGAAATAAAGATGCTAGAGCTTATATAAAAACTATTGAAAAACAATATGATCAAGCTTTGAGTAATATAGAAAAAGATATAAATAATTGGTATATGAGAATAGCTAAAAATAACAATATTAGTCTTTTAGAAGCTAAAAAGTTATTATCAAAGAAAGAACTTGCAGAATTCAAATGGGGGATAAATGAGTATATAAAAGCTGGAGAAACTAATTCTATTTCTCCTATTTGGGTTAAAGAGCTAGAAAATGCTTCAGCTAGAGTTCATATTTCAAGACTTGAGGCTCTTAAAATCCAAATTCAAAATCAGGTAGAGACTTTGTATGGAACTAGAGATAAAGAAATGCAAGATTATTTAATTAGAACATATGGAGATACTTATTATCATGCAGCTTATGAAATTCAAAAAGGAATAGGTTTAGGGAGTTCAGTTTATAGTTTAGATACTAATAAAGTTAATCAGATTATACATAAACCTTGGGCAGTTGATGGTAAAAACTTTTCTGAAAGAATCTGGGAAGATAAAAATAAACTTATAAATACTCTCCACAATGGACTTACTCAGAGTTTTATTAGAGGAAGTTCTCCATACCAAATAGTTTCAGATATAGCTAAAGAATTCAATGTAAGAAAATCAGTAGCTGGAAGATTAGTAATGACTGAATCAGCAGCCTATGCAGCTAAGGCTCAAGAGAAATGTTATAGAGATTTAGGTGTAGATCAATATGAGATTGTAGCAACTTTAGATACCCATACATCTCCAATATGCCAAGAGATGGATGGAAAAGTTTTTAGTATAAAAGAATATGAAGTTGGGGTAACTGCTAATCCTTTTCACCCTAATTGCAGAACTGTAACAGCTCCATATTTTGCTGATGATACTAAATCAATGAGAGCTATGAGAAATAAAGAGGGTAAAATTGAATATGTACCAGCTGATATGAAGTATAAAGAGTGGTTTAATAAATATGTGAAAGATAATAAACTTACTTTTGAAGAAGAGAAAGCAATAATGGATTATAAAAGTCCTAAAATGTATGTTCTTAATGATAAATTAAGACAAGAATTTGAACTTAATGAAGAGGAAAAAGAATGGGTTAAAAATTTAGATAGTGCCTTAAAGAAAATGCCTTATTATAAAGGTAAAGTTATCAGAAGTATTGATTTAAAAGAAAATGAATTAAATGATTTTTTAGAAAATTATAGCCCAGAGAAAAAATTTGTAACATTCCCAGCATATACATCGACTTCAAAAGGTGAAATATATAATCCAGAAAGTATTGTAAGATTATATATAACTTCAACAAAAGGCAGGGATATTAGTAATTTTGGTTTAAAAGAAGATGAAGTTATATATGAAAGAGGTTGTAAATTTAAAATTTTAGATATATACTTGGATGAAGAACAAAAAATATGTATTCATTTGGAGGAAGTAGATGGATAAAAAGGAATATAAAATTGGTAAAGATCCTGGAATAGAATGGTGGAAAAAAAGAAAACATTATGAAGGACATATTAGTGAAATAACATTTGTGGAAGATGAAAATTATGTCCCTACACCTGAAAACTTTCAAGTTGCTAAAAATTGGCAAGATATAAGATTACATTTTGGAGCTATAACTAAAGAAGAATATGATGAAAAAATAAAAGAATTAAAAAAAGAACATGGAATAAAAGATTAGCACTTAGGCGACTAGGTGCTTTTTTAATGCAAAAATTAAGGAGGAAATTAGATGGGAACTAAAGAATTTTTAGAGTGGTGTACAGAAGAGGTTATAAGATATTTTAATTCAAGAGTTGATAAAACTGATAATAAAGTTTTAAAAGAAGATGATGTTTTTGTTGTTTGGAACTGTAAGACATTGCAAAATAATAAAGCTCTTTTTAGCACAACTGTTTCTGATGGGCTATATTATGAGTTCACTTTCAATGGAAATAAAGAAGAACTATACATGGATGTGTATAAAAAATGGGAAAATATATGTATTAATTTATAAGGAGGGAAAATAAATGACTGGCTTTACATCAGCAGGACTTATATTTATAGGAATTGTTATAGGTTTAATTGCAGGTTTTAAATGGGGAACTATCAGAGAAAGAAAAGGAATGAATAAAAAAAAAGAAAAGTAAAAGAGTGTAAAACAGATGAATATGCAAATTTAGGAGCAGGGTATGGGCAACATGCACATGGGATACCTTGCTCTTATTATTTTAAAAAATAAGGAGGATAAGCAATGACAAAGGAACAATTAATAGCTTTAGGAGTTGCTGAAGAGCTAGCAGTTAAAATAGCAGGAGAGTCAAAAAAAGAACTAGAAGGCTATGTAGAAAAAGCTAAATTCACAGAACTTGAAACAGAGAAAAAACAATTAAATGAAAGTAACAAAACTTTAACTAAGCAGCTGGAGGAGGTGAAGAAAAATGTAGGAGATAATGAAGAGCTAAAGAAACAAATTGAGAGTATGCAAGTTGCCAACAAAGCTAAAGAGAAAGAGTATGCAGATTCAATAGCTAAGATTAAACTTGATAATGCTATAGACATTGCTTTAATGAGTGCAGGATCTAAAAACAATAAAGCTGTAAAAGCGTTATTAAACTTAGAAAAAGCAATACTAGGAGAAGATGGGAAAATAGCAGGACTAGATGAGCAAATAAAAGCTTTAAAAACTGCTGAGGACTCATCTTTTTTATTTGAGGCATTAAAAGTACCAAAGGGAACTAATCCAGCTGGTAATCCTGAAAAGAAAATAAACTTTAGTGAGATGACATATTCTCAAATGGAAAAGTATTTAGCAGAAAATCCAGGAGCAACATTAGAATAATTTAAAAATAGGAGATGATGAAAAATGGCAAAGTTTAATGAAAAAATTTTCAATGGAGAAGCATTTGGTAAATATGTAGATAGAGTGCCAAATCTAAAGAAAAATGAGCTTTTAAAATCTAAAGCATTAAAAGGAAATGCACAAATAAGTGAAGTATTTAGTTCACAGACAGGAACAGCTTATGCAACTATTCCATTCTTTGGACTAATTGGTGGAGCAGCTCTTAACTATGATGGTAAAACAGATATTACAGCAGAATCAACTGACACATTTGAGAGAAGTGTAGTCGTAATTGGAAGATCTAAGGCATGGTTAGAAGATGACTTTTCAACAGATATAACTGGTGGAGTAGATTTCATGGATAATGTAGCTGCACAAGTTTCAGAGTATTGGGCTGCAATAGATCAAGATACATTACTTGCTGTTCTTGAAGGGATATTTGCAATGTCTTCAGGAAAAGAAAACTTAGAATTTGTTAATGAACATACTTATGATATTAGTAAAGGTGCATTTGCTAAAGGTTATGTAAATGCTACAACTTTAAACACAGCAACTCAAAAAGCTTGTGGAGCTAATAAATCTAAATTCTCTTTAATAGTTATGCACTCAGCAGTAGCTACTAACTTAGAAAACTTAAAATTATTAACTTACTTAAAATTTAATGATGGTAATGGGGTAGAAAGAGAACTAAGTTTAGCTTCTTGGAATGGAAGATTAGTATTAATTGATGACTCAATGCCAACTAAAGCAATAGAATCTTTATATGTTAGATGTAATTCTACTGATGTAGGAGCTTTAAAAGTAACAACAGCAGGATCAGGATTAGGAGAAGTTGCAAAAGCAAGTGTAGAAACAGATATTTCAGATATCAAGGAAAATGAGTATGTACAACATATTCAAAATGAAACTATTTACACTTCTTACTTGTTAGGAGATGGAGCTATTGACTATGTAAATATAGGAGCTAAAGTTCCAGCTGAAATGTCAAGAGATGCTAAGACTAAAGGAGGACAAACAATCTTATATTCAAGACAAAGAAAAGTATTTGCTCCTTATGGAATTTCTTATACTAAAAAATCTCAACAATCTCTATCACCTACAGATGCTGAATTGAAAAATGGTACTAACTGGGAATTAGTAAACAATAAATCTTCAAGTACTAAAAAATATATTGATCATAAATCAATTCCTATTGCTAGAATCATTTCTAGAGGATAATAGGAGGGGAAAATGGGGGTAGAAGATCTAGTAGTTTTAAGATTAAAGATGTTTAAATTTGAAATTTCAGCAGAGGATACAGATATTATAGCCTTTTTAATTCAAAAAGCTCTCAACAGTATAAATAATATTACCAATCAAAATTATACTGAAGATACTTTCCCCATTTCACTAAAAGAAATTTTGGTAGATAAAGCCGTGGGAGAGTATTTAAAATTAAAAAATACTCTTGGAGAACTTCCAGAAAATTTTGAAACTTTAGCAGTAAGTCAAATAAAAGAGGGAGATACAACAGTATCTTTTTCTGAAACTTCTACTGATAAAAAGATAGACAATCTTATCAATATGCTATTGTTTAGCAGAGATTTTGAACTTTTAAAATACAGGAGATTAGTATGGTAAGTGAAAGAGCTAAAAGAGCCTACAGAAAGGCTATAGAAAGGTTTTATGATGATAGGTGTAACATTTATGAGAGTGGGTATATAAAAGACCTAGAGACAGGGATTACAAAGGCTAGTGATAATGTTCTAGTACTTGAAAACGAACCTTGTAGAATATCATTTAAAAGTTTAGCTCCAGCAGCTCAAACTAATGGTCCAGCTGAAATATCACAAGAAATTAAACTTTTTATTGCTCCAGAACACAATGTTAAAGAGGGATCTAAAATAGTTGTTACTAGAAATGGAAAAACCTTAGAATATAAACACTCTGGAGCATCAGCTTTATATGATTCACATCAGGAAATAGTTTTAACTTTGATTAAGGAGTATGCTTAATGGCAAGAGCTGTAAAAATTGATTTAAGAGAGTTGAAACAATTTTCAAAGCAGTTAGAAACTCTTCAAAAAGAGATAGATGAGATTTGTATATCTCTTACTAAGGAAATAGCAGCAAGATTATTAAGTAAAGTGATCAGAAGAACTCCAGTAGGAGTTAAACCTTTTGGTAAAGGAGTTAAAAAAACAATTAAAGTTAAAACAAGTAGAGGAAATAGATCCTATTTAACTAAAGAAGGGGCTATTCTTGAAAAATACTGGAGTGGATATGTAGGTGGAAATCTAAGAAGAAACTGGACTGTTAAAGAGGTAGTAAAAGAGGGAAATAATTATACAGTTGAGGTTATAAACTCCTCTGAATATGCATCTTATGTCGAGTATGGACATAGACAGAGACCAGGAAGATTTGTTCCACAGTTAGGTAAGAAGTTAAAAAAAGGTTGGGTACAAGGTCACTTTATGTTAACTATATCAACTAAAGAGATAAACGAAGATTTAGAATCTATTATAAATAAAAAGTTAAAAGCTATATTTAAGGAGAAATTAGGATGATTAATGGTATTGTTGTAGGAATAGCAAAGGCACTTAATTTAGAGTTTCAAGATAGTGTGACTATTTATGATGAGAGTATTGAGCAGGACTTTAAGGAGCCCTGTTTTTTAATCTCTACAATTAAAGCTGCTGAAAGTAAAGTTTTAAATAGAAGATATAAATTTAGTCAATCTTTTGTTATACAGTACTTTCCTAAAAGTAAAAGAAATGCTAATGAAGAGATGTGTAGAGTTGCAGATAGAATGATGGGAGCTTTAGAGTATATTGAGCAGCTTGGAACTGAAGAAAAGACAACTTTAAGAGGAAAAGATAGGAATTATAAAATAGTAGATGGGGTTTTAAACTTCTTTGTTGATTATAATTTCTTTGCTTATGTTGAAGTGGAAGAGCTACCATTTATGGAAGTTTTAAAAATAAGTAGAAGAGGAGAAGAGGATGGAAAAGAGTCAAGAGATGAAGAGATATACTAAAGCTTCTTTACTTATAAGTAAAAAGTATTCAAAGTATAAAGATCTTTTAAAAATTTTATTAGATGAAAAGATAAAATACTCTTTTGAAGAGGTAAATAAGATAATTGATGATTATTTAAAGAAAGAGGTGAAATAAATGGCATATGGTGGAGGAACTTGGTTAACTCAAAATAAAGTTTTACCAGGAACATATATTAACTTTGTTAGTGCAGCAGCTGCATATGTAAATATTGCAGATAGAGGATATGCTTGTATGGGGTTTGAACTTGATTGGGGACCAGTTGGAGATATATTCACAGTAGAGAACTCAGATTTTCAAACTAATTCAATGAAAATATTTGGTTATGACTATACAAATAAAAAATTAGATGCTTTAAGAGATATATTCCAAAATGCTAAAACAGTTTATTGTTACAGATTAAATGGCAATGGAGCTGTAAAGGCATCTAATGATTTAGCAGAAGCTAAATATCCTGGAACTAGAGGAAATGATATAAGAATAGTTATAAATAATAATGCAGATGAAGAGTCAAAATTTGATGTTTCTACATATCTTGATAATAGTTTAATGGATATGCAAACAGTAGCTAAAATAGTTGAGTTAAAAGAAAATGATTATGTTCATTGGAAAAAAGGTGGAACTTTAGAGGTTACTTCTGGAAAACCTTTAGCAAATGGAACTAATGGAGAAAAGGTTGATGGGTTAGCACATCAAACATTCTTAGAAAAATCTGAAAAATATAGATTTAACTCTATAGGTGCAGCTGTTGAAGATGAAACTACTAAAAAGCTTTATATAGAACACACTAAGAGAATGAGAGATGAAGTTGGTATTAAATATCAATGTGTTCTTTTTGATATAGCTGCTGACTATGAAGGGGTTATAAGTGTAGCCAATGAATGTGTAGGAGAAGAGATTAATAAAGCTTCAGCTGTTTACTGGGTAGTAGGAGCAAATGCAGGTTGTGCTATTAATAAATCTTTAACTAATAAAAAATATGATGGTAGTTTTAATATAAAAGCTGATTATACTCAAACTGAATTAGTAAAGGGTATGGAAGCTGGGAAATTTATGTTCCATCAAGTTGATGATGAAATAGTTGTATTATCTGATATTAATAGCTTTACATCTTGGGATATTTATAAAAATGAAGATTTCTATAGAAACCAAGTAGTAAGAATAATAGATCAAATTGCTATGGATATAGCAGGACTATTTAATAAAAGATACTTGGGAAAAGTAAGAAACAGCAATTCTGGAAGAGTAGCTTTATGGACAGATATAACAGCTCATCATCAAGAATTAGAAAGAATAGAAGCTATAGAAGATTTTAATCCTAAAGAAGTTACAGTAAGAGAAGGAGCAGATAAAGTATCTGTATTAGTAGAAGATTTTGTAAAACCTGTAGCAGTTATGGAAAAGCTATATATGGTTGTAGAAGTAAGATAAGGAGGATGCTAGATGAGAAGAGTAACAATGCACGGAAAAGATGCTGTAAGTGGTTCTGAAGCTGAATATTATGTAACTATAGATGGGCAAAGATATAACTTTATGTAAGCTATATCATTTGAAGCTACCTTTGAAAAAAATAAAGTAGAAGTGCCAATTTTAGGGAAAACTGGAAAAGGAAATAAATCTACTGGATGGAAAGGTTCAGGATCTATGACTTGTCATTTTAATCAATCTGTTATGAGACAACTGTTAGAAAAGTATAAAAATAATGGTGTAGATACATATTTCACAATGCAAGTAACTAATGAGGATCCTACTTCAGCAGTAGGAAGACAGACAGTAGTATTTAAAGATTGTAATATAGATGGTGGAATTCTTGCTAAATTTGATGCAGATGCAGATTATTTGGATGAAGATTTTGATTTTACTTTTGATGATTTTGAATTACAAGAATCATTTAAACCTTTAGATGGATTTATGGCTTAGGAGGAAAATAGATGGGTTTAAAAGCTTTTTTAAAAGGAAATACAAAAAATATAGGAACAGTTGAATATGCTGTGTCAGACAGATTTGTTAATGAAGAGACAGGAGAACTAGAAAAATTTAAAATAAGAGCTATTAATGCCAAATTAGATTCACAATTAAGAGCTAATTGCACAATATCTAAAGATGGTGTTGAAAAATTTGATTCAAATAGATATTTAGCTTTATTAGTAACAACTTGTGTTACTTATCCAGATTTTAAAAATGCTGAACTTCAAGACAGTTATGGAGTTAAAGATGAAACTGAATTAGTAAAACAAATGTTATCAAGTGGTGAGTTCACTAAACTTATGAATAAAGTTCAAGAAGTTAATGGTTTTAGAGAAACTTATCAAGATAAGGTAGAAGAGGCAAAAAACTAATAAATGCAGGTGATAGTGAGGCTAATATAGCTTACTATTGCCTGCACAAACTTAGAATATTACCTAGTATATATTTGAATCTTGATGAAAGAGAAAGAGCTTTTATTGATGCTTGTATCTTAGTAAAAATTGAAAATGATAAAAAAGAAAATAGAAGATTAAAAAGAAAGTGATTGACTACGTATAAAATACGTGTTATAATTGTATCGAGGTGGTTGAATGAGCTCAAAAGACCTCAACTTTAAAAGGAGTGTGATTTTGTGAATTTAACTTACCCAGCAATTATAACATATGAAGATAATGTTTTTTACATTGGCTTTCCTGATTTTGAAAAAGAGTTTTATAATACTTATGGAGATACTTTTGAAGAAGCTGTGGAGATGGGAAAAGAGTATTTAGTTTTATTGCTAGAAGAGTTAGAAAATGAGAAAAAAGAATTCCCTGCTCCTAGTAAGATAAACAAAGTAAAAGAGTTGCTAGAGGATAAGCAAGAATTAGTTTATATAAGTTTAAACTATGAATATGAAAAATCTTTAGTAAAAATAGCCTATGTTAAGAAAACATTAACAATTCCTAGTTATTTAGATATTTTAGCAAAGAATAAAAATATAAATTTTTCACAAGTTTTACAAGAAGCTTTAAAAGAAAAATTATTAAACAAATAGAACAATGAACCTCAGATTAATCATCTGGGGTTTTTTAATGCAAAAAATTAGGGAGGTGATATAGTGGCAGAGATAAATGCTAGTATAAATTTACTTAATGGGATGACACAACCTTTGATGAGTGTTATAGGAACTGTAAATACAATGATTTCGACACTAAATAAAGTAAATAATACTAATATTAATATTGATACTTCAGCATTAAAAGCATCTCAAAGTATTCTTAATAATGCATCTGCTGATCTTTTAAGATATCAAGAGCAGATAGAAAATGAGATAAATAGCAACACTGTTGCTCAAGAAAATTTTAATAATTCATTAAGAAGTGCCTCTACTGCTTCAGATAATCTTTTTAAGAAGATAAAAAGGGTAGCAGCAGCATATTTAGGAATTCAAACAGTAAAAGCTGGGATTAATTTATCAGATACAATGACACAAAATACAGCAAGATTAAATTTAATGAATGACGGGAATCAATCAACAGAAGAGCTTCAAAAGATGATATATCAATCAGCACAGAGCTCAAGAGGGAATTTTTTAGATGTTTCTCAAGTAGTTTCTAAATTGGGAATATTAGCACCAAATGCTTTTAAAAGTAATCAAGAAGCAATCCTTTTTTCAGAACTGATGGCAAAATCTTTTAAAATAGGTGGAGCAAGTCAACAAGAACAATCAGCAGGAATGTATCAACTTACTCAAGCTTTAGCTAGTGGGCGATTACAAGGAGATGAATTTAGAAGTATTATGGAAAATGCTCCTATTTTAGCTCAAGCAATTAGTAAGAGTTTGGGAGTATCTATTGGAACTTTAAGGGAAATGAGTTCAGAAGGAAAAATAACATCAGATGTTATTAAAAATGCAATGTTTTCAGCGTCACAAGAGATAAATAGTCAATTTGAGAGTATACCTATGACTTTTACAGATGCTATAACTAGAGTTAAGAATGCAGCTATTCAAGGATTCCAGCCTATCGCCAAACAGATAAATGATATTGTTAATAGTGATAGAGTAAAACAATTTGTAAATATGTCTGTTGTTTTAGTAGGAAAATTAACCTCTATATTATCCAGTAGTATAGATTTGATAGCTGGAATAGGAGCTGTTATATATGACAATTGGAGCTTAATAGCCCCAGTTTTAGGTACTGTAGTAGCTGGAATAACTGCATATAATGTAGCTTTAGGAGTAATAGCAGTAAAAACTGCAATAGTAAAAGGAGCAACCCTTGCATATAATTTAGCATTAATAGCTCAGAATGCTTTACATGGAGTTAATAATACTGCATTGATTACATCTACAGCTGCTCAATGGGGATTAAATGCTGCTATGTTAGCTTGTCCTATTACTTGGATAGTGGCTGGAATCATGTTAGCAGTAGGGGCTCTTTATTTAGGAGTGGCAGCTTTTAATAAATTTACTGGGGCAACTATATCAGCTACTGGAATAATAACAGGAGCTATATATGGAATAGGGGCTCATATATACAATATGATAGCTACATCAGTAAATATGTTTATAAGTTTTGCTGAGTTTTTGGCTAATATATTACATCACCCAATTATAGGGATGAAACGATTATTCTATAATTTTTGTATCAGTATAGTAAATATGGTTAAATCAACTATGAGTGTTATAGATAAAATTATAGATACAGGAATAAGTGATAAATTATCAGAGATTGAAAGCATTTTACAAGTAAAATTTAAGGCTGCTACAGTAGAGGGTTATAGGGATTTTAAAACTGCTACAGGTGGAAAATTGGATTATATGAAACTTAAAGATACTGGAGAAGCAGTAACTAAAGGATATAAAACAGGAGAAAATTTAAGTAATTCTTTAAGTTTAACAAGTAATTTAGGGTTAAATAGTGGAATGATGGACCAAACTAACAGTTATTTAAGCCAGATATCTGGAAATACTGCTAAAACTAATACTTCTTTAGATTTAACTAGGGAAGAATTAAAGTATATGAGAGATTTAGCAGAACAAGAAGTTATTAATAGATATACTACAGCATCTATGAAGGTTGAAGTAAGCAATAATAATAATATATCTAATAGTTTAGATATAGATGAGGTAGCTGGAATGCTTACTAATAAACTTGTAGAGTCAGCAGCAACAGTGGCTGAAGGAAATTATTAAAGGTAGGTGATATTTATGTATTCTTTTTATTTAGGTGGGATTTTATTTCCTATAGCTCCTGCAAAAATGGATATTAAAAGTAAGAATAGAAATAAAACCTTAACTTTGATAAATGAAGGTGAGATAAACCTTTTAAAAGATGAAGGGTTAAAAGAGATAACTTTTACTGTAATGATTCCTGGGAGAAAATATCCATTTGCTAAATATCTAGGTGGCTTTCTTCCAATACAATACTATATATCAATGCTTGAGAGTATGAAAAAATTGAAAATGCCAGTTCAATTTATAGTACTTAGAAATAATAGAACATTAGCCAGTATTTACAATACTAATTTAACAGTGTCTTTAGAAGATTTTCATATTATAGAAGATGCTGAAAGCTTAGGAGAGGATATCAATATCTCAATATCTTTAAAAGAATATCAAAATCAAACAGGAAAGTTGTTGAAAAAAATAACTACTGTGGCAGGAGTTACTAAATTTACATTATCTAAAGTTAGAAGTTCAAATAAGAATATTCCTAAAACCTATACAATTAAAAAAGATGATACCCTGTTGTTAATAGCTAAAAAACAGCTAGGAGATGAAAAGAAATGGGAAAATTTAATGAAAATCAACAATCTTCCAAATGCTGTCGATTTAGAGATTGGGAGAGTGATTAGGCTTGAATAATGCAAATATAAAAATAATTATATCAAAGCAAGATTTGAATGGGAAAAAAGGAGTTGCTCTTCTTCCAAAAGTGCTTGAAGAAGTGCAATGGACAACAGAAAGATATGGAACAGCTGGTAAATTAGAGTTTTCTATTTTAAATGAGGGTGTTATTTATCCTGAGGAAGGAGATAAAGTGGAGTTCTACTATAATGGAACTCCTATTTTTTATGGTTTTATTTTTACAATTCGTAGAGATAAGAGTGATGTAATTAAACTTACTGCTTATGATCAGCTTAGATATTTAAAAAATAAAGGTATACATCAGTATCTAAATAAGAGAGCTGATGAAGTAATAAGAATGCTAGCTGAAGATTATAGATTGAAAGTGGGAGAGCTAGAAAATACTAAGTTTGTTATTCCTAGAAGGATAGAAGTTAATAAGACTTTATTAGATATTATTAACACTGCTCTATCTATAACTATGCAAAATATAAAAAAGATCTATGTTTTTTATGATGACTTTGGAAAAATAATCCTAAAAGATATAGAAACTTTAAAACTTGAAATATTACTTGATGAGAATAGTAGTGAAAATTTTTCTTATATTTCTTCCATAGATAAAAAAACATATAACAAGGTTGTTGTCTATAGAGAAGATGAAAAAGCAGGTTCAAGGGAGTTATATGTCACTCAAAGTACAGAAAATCAAAATAAATGGGGAGTATTACAATTAGTTGAGTCTTTTGATGAAACTGAAAATCCTAAAATAAAAGCTGATGCTTTAATAGCTTTATATAATAAAAAAACTAGATCCTTTTCTTTAAAAAATGTTTTAGGAAATGTAAAGTGTAGAGCTGGGTTTTCTCTTTATATTAAGTTGAATTTGGGAGATGTAGAAATAGATAATACTATGATAATAAATAGAGTAACTCACATATTTAACTTCCAAGAGCATCTAATGAACTTAGATTTAATAGGAGGGGTTATAAATGTATAGTGACTTAGTTAGATTGATTAAAAAAATCTCATTAGAGGCTGTTGCCAATAGTGAGCCTATGGAAGTAATAACTGGAACTGTTACAAGTATCAATCCTTTAAAGATTAGAGGAGATAATTCAATTGATTATTTGGAAGATGATCTCATTCTAACTCATCTAGTTAGAGATTATGCTGTAGATATAACTGTTCAACACAGTACAGATAGTATTTTTGGTGGTTGGGACACTAATCATGGACATCCTAATGTTAGCCAAGCTCCTATTCCTATTGATCATGAACATGAGTATAAAGGGAGAAAGAAAATAATTATACATCATAAGTTAGTTGAGGGTGAAAAAGTTATTTTATTAAAATTAACAGGGGGGCAAAGGTTTGTTGTTTTAGATAGAATTGAAGATCCTACTGATGTTAAAGGGGAGTGGATATAATGCTACCTGATAGAGATAATGATATTAGTACAGAATATGAATTTGTAGAAAGTTCAACTAAAACTTATGCTATGCAACTTGATGGAGATAGAATAAGAGGGAAAACAGATGAGAGAAAAGCTATGGAGTAAGCTATATATAAAATCTTATTAACAGAACGATATCAATATCTTATATATAGTTGGAACTATGGAATTGAGTTAAAAGACTTGTTTGGAAAGCCTATACCTTATTGTTGTGTAGAACTTGAAAGAAGAATAAAAGAAGCTCTTTTACAGGATACTAGAATAACTAATGTTTATAATTTTGAATTTGAAAATCCAAAGTTTGAAACTGTTTTAGTAAAATTTATAGCAGATACAATTTTTGGAGAGATAGATATAATCAAGGAGGTGAAATTAAATAATGTTTGAGGAGAAAACTTTTGAAAATTTGATGGATGAAAAATTAAAAAATATATCTTCTGATATAGATAAAAGAGAAGGATCTGTAATATGGGACAGTTTAGCACCTAATGCTTTAGAATCAGCTATGATATACCAAGAATTAAATGCCTACTATAAAGAAACCTTTGGAAGCACTGCTAGTAAAATCTATCTTATAGAGAGATGTAGAGAAAGAGGAATCTTTTCTAAGCCTGCAAATGCTGGAGTTTATAAAGGACAATTTGATATCGAAATACCTATAGGTCATAGATTTAGTTTAGAACTATATAACTATAAAGTTATAAAATTTATACAAAAAAATAGTTTTTATGAGTATGAATTAGAATGTGAAACTCTAGGAACTGCTCCTAACTCTAACTTCGGTCAACTTATTCCCATTGGATATTTACCAGGATTAAAAGTAGCTAAACTGATAGAGACATTGATTCCTGGAGAAGAGGAAGAGGATACAGAGAGTTTAAGAGAGAGATATCTTAATTCTTTTGATAGCCAAGCCTTTGGGGGTAATATAAAGGACTATGAAGAAAAAACTCTTTCTATATCTGGGGTTGGGGCTGTTAAAGTTACTCCTGTATGGAATGGTGGTGGGACAGTAAAACTTACCATTTTAAATTCTGAATTTGATGTGGCTAGTTCATCTTTAATTGATAAAGTTCAACAAACTATAGATCCAACAAAAAATTATACTGGAAAAGGAATTGCTCCTATAGGACATATAGTAACAGTTGAAACAGCATCAAAGGAAACTATTTATATTGCTACAGAGCTTACTCTTAGTGGAATAGGAATAGAAAATATAAAAAATGATATTGATAATAGTTTAAAACAATATCTTTTAGAATTAAGAAAGCAATGGGCAAAATCTAATAATATAGTAATTAGAATATCTCAAATTGAAAGTAGAATTTTAGCAGTTAATCCCAATATTATAGATATAAAGGTAACTAAAATAAATGGTTATGAAAAGAACTTAGAGATAGCATCTAATGAAATACCTGTTTGGGGTGATAGGCATTATGTTGATGGAGAAGCCTAAAAAGGTAGATTTAATCTCTTATTTACCTTTATTTATTCAAAACTATAGAGAAATAGAAGAGATTATGAAAAGTGAAAATATTATTTTGCAAGATGAATGGCAACACTTAAAACAAGCTTTTAAAAATAATTTTATTTTTCATACAGATATTTATGGAATTTCATTATTTGAAAAGATGATGAAAATATATCCTAAAGCTAAAGATACATTAAAAGATAGGCAGATTAAAGTATATACTAAATGGAATGCCACAATTCCATATACATGGAAATGGCTGGTAGGATACTTAGATGCCTATTTTTTAGATACGTCAATCAAAGCAACTCCAGTACTTTTTAATAATGAATATAGATTAGATGTGAGATTAACAGCAGAAACATATTTTTCTAATAGAGAATATGAGCTTTATTATGAACTTAGAAAATTGATTCCAGCAAATCTTATTTTAAACTTAATAAATGTATTAAAAAAAATAGAAGGTAAATACTATTTTAGAAATGCTTTGATATATAGAATGAAGAAAAAAATAAGAGCTGACCCAATTAATACAGTGCCTACTGGTAAATACTGGATAGGTTCTGGAATTATATATAAACTAAAGAAAGGGGTGTAAAAATGGCTTATAGAGGTTTAACAAAAGTAGGAGCAAACTATTTAGCTACTAGAATTGCAAATAATTTACCTGTTGAATTTGTAAAAGTAGTTATAGGGAGTGGAATTGTTCCTCAAGATAAAGATCCAGCAGATACTAATGATTTGTTTTCACCTAAACAAGAGGCTAAAATTCTAGCTAAATCACAGGTTGAAAATGCTGTAGATATAACTATTCAAGTTACTAATGAAAAAGTAGAAGATGGGTACTATTTAAAAGAGATAGGGGTATTTGTTAATGATAATGGAGAAAATAAGCTTTATTGGTATTGTAATGAAGATAATGCTCAGTATATTCCTAGAAAAACAGATGTCCCTATAAACTTTGAAATAGATATAAAGATGGAAGTTACTAATATAGACAGTCCTATTATAAACTGGGACGGAACAGGAACATGGATTACAAAAGAATATTTAGATAAAATTGTAAAGGATTTAGAAACTGAACTAAATAAAATAGCAACTCCAACAGAACTAGGAAGAATCAAAGTTGGAAATAATTTAACTATTACAGAAGATGGAATATTAAATGGTTTAGTAGCTTCGCCAGAAAGTTTGCCACCTATTGTTGAGAAATATAAAGGGGCTGGTGCTTAATGAAGGAGATGCTTGTAAGTTGGGATATTTTAAGAAATGCTAATTTCTCCCCTATCTTTTTCTTACAAGGTGATTTTGGTATTGGAAATCTTAAAATAGTTTTAAGAAGTCTTAATAAAGATTTTCAAGGAAATATTAGAGCTACATTTTGTAATTCTAGTACCCCAACAGAGCCTTATATAGTTGAAAAAGATATTGAAGGTACAAGCATTGATATTAAAATACCTGATGAGATTTTACAGAGATTTGGAAAAGTCTTTTGTAGATTAATTTTAAGAAGTCAAGATAAAACTAAGATACTTGGAAGCATTCAAGAGATATATTTTCATGTAGTTGAGAAAAAAGACTGGGAGTTATTAGAGCCATTACTTCCAAGCGATGAAAAACAGTATGTACAAGATGTTGTAGATGAACTATATGAGATTTTACTAAACTCAAAAGGTGAATTAAAAGAGTATGCAGATAGTTTAAAAGAAAATCTAACTATTGATGTAATGTCTTTAGATGATGCTAGAAAGATAATTGAAAAATATAAAAATAGAAAAGGAGAAGAGAAAATATGACAAAAGATCAAATGGAATTTTTACAAAAGCTTTCAACTGGAAAAATAGTTGATGAAGTTGCTTATGAAGAGCTTGTTAAAGTTGTATTTGAAGAGTTAAAGAAAAAAGCCCTTCAAGAAACAACATATACAAAAGAGGAAGTAAATAATCTATTAGGACAAGCTAGCAAATTTACTGTTCAAGTAATAGAAGATCTTCCAGAAACAGGTAAAGAATATGTTCTATACTTTGTAACTGATCCTAAGGGAAAAGATAAGAATATTAAGCTTGAATATATGTGGATAGATAATAAGTTTGAGCTTATTGGAAGTACACAACTTGAGCCTACAACTATATTTAAAACTGAAAAAACAGATTTAACTACTGCTGATGCTGATATAATTAAAAAATATTTTACTGATAATGCTGGACAAGTAGCTAAAGCTGGAGATATTTTCTTAATAACAACAGTTGTAGATAAAAAAGTATATGAACAATCATCATATATTTATAGTGGAACAGCTTGGGAAGCAATAACAGGTAATGTAGATGCTGATAAAGTTATTCTTAGAGAAGATTTTATAGGTGCTGGAAACTGGTCACAAATAGGAAACTATACAAAAGCTCAAAATGGAACTTCTACAATTCCAGCTAAAGGGTTATCAGTAACAGCTTTTTTACAAGGAATGGTATCTAAAGAGGAACAACCTAAGATTACTGCTCAACCAGCTGTAAGTGGATTCTCTTTAAGTGGAGCTAAAGCTGTAGAGGTTGGAACTAAAATAGCAGAGGCATCTTTTGGAACTGCTAATCTGTCTCCAGGATCATATACTTATGGGCCAACCACAGGAGTAGTTGCTCAATCATTTAAAGTAGATAGAGTTGCACAGCCTACAAACTTTAATAAAGAGAGTGTAGCCACTACAGCAAGTGGAACTGATAATAATGGTGGAAATGGATTTATTATTGGAGATGGAACTGAAGCAAATGTAGTTAGTTCATTAGCATATAAAATGACTGTAGCTCATAATGAAGGAGTTCAAGCAGTAACTAACTTGAAAAATCCTTCTAGCCCTGTTGTAAAAATAGCAGCTGGAAGTAAAACACAGCAAACATCTGCATATACAGGATTTAGAAAATATTTCTATGGTGGAACAACTGATATTTCTGAGATAAACAGTGCTTATATCAGAAAATTAACAAGTTCTACTGGGGCATATAGAGCACAAACATTAACATTAACAGTTCCAGCAGGTTCAAAAAGAGTTGTTGTTGCTTGTCTAGCTACTGTTAAAGGAGTTACTAAGGTAATTAATAAGAGTGCTATGAATGCTGATATTACATCTGCTTTTGTTAAATCAACTGTAAATGTTGAGGGAGCAAATGGGTATACTGCTAAGCCATATAATGCTTTTGTATTTGAACCAGCAGTAGCATTTGAACAACAAGCTATTTTAGAGATTACTTTAGGTTAATTGGGAGGTAGAAATATATGAGTACAATAAATAAAAATGCACCATTTATGGAGTTACCTTTAGGAATAAGTAGACAAGTAGGAGCTCCTATTGAAAGATTTGAGGTGTTTTATTCTCTTGAAGAGGCACAGAATTATGCAAAAGCAAGTCCTCTTGCATATGTAGGGCAAACAATAAAGGTAGTTTTAGAAAATGAAAAAACAGTAACACTTTATAATATTGGATTTGATGGAGTACTTGAAAAAGGTTCAGGAGAAATTTCGACACTTACAGAAACTGAAGCCCAAGGAATAATTGATAAATATTTAAAATAGGAGTGATGAAAAATGACAGATAAAGAGTTAATGATGAGAGTAGCAAACGGAAAATTAATAGATGAGGTAGCTTATGAACTTTTAGTAAAAGAATTAACAGCAGTAATTAAAACAAAGGCTGAATTAAACCATGTACACGATGCTGATGCTATAACAGATGGAGTAACTAAATCAGTTCCTACTAAAACAAAACAAGCTGAATGGGATAAGAAAGTAACTACAGAACAGTTAAATGCGGCAGTAAATGCTTTTGCTAGTGGCTTAGCTTGGAAAGGTGTTCATACAACACTTGCAGAACTTGCAAAAGCTATTCCTGAGCCAAAAGAAGGATATTTTGTAATTGTTACTCAAGAACCTACTTACAATAACAAAAATACTCTTTTAATATATGAAGCTGAAACAGTAAATAAATGGCAGACTGCTGGAGAACTTATGATGCCAGGAAAAGCTACACAAACTCAAGATGGTCTGATGTCAAAAGAGGACAAAAAGAAGTTAGATGGATTGCAAAATTATGAACATCCTGCTTCTCACCCAGCTGCTATGATTACAGAAGATGAAACACATAAATTTGTTACGGCTACTGAAAAAACTAATATTACAACTGCTTTAAATACAGCTAATGCAGCTAAAGAGGCAGCAACAACAGCAGATGAAAAAGCAGTAGCAGCTCAAAATACAGCAAATACTGCAAAATCAACAGCAGATGATGCTTTAGCTAAAGCAAATGCACTTGAAGGAAAATTTGTATATTTAACAACAGAAGAAGCAAAAGAAATAATTAATAAATATAAGGCATAGGAGATGATATTCTATGAATTTTCAAGCAAAATTAAAGCAAATAAGAGAGTTGGCAGGATTAGATGAAAATGTAAAATCATTACTAGAGAAGATGACAGGAAAAGAATTAGTAAGTTATGAGGGCATTGATGCCCTTGTAGCTGCACTAA